>WNEY01003252.1_pt1 | contig 12169 bp, 16 predicted proteins | sample 5400531 | NCBI WGS metagenome assembly WNEY01 (sample SAMN13153338, study PRJNA577476) | soil metagenome | isolation source: 200 cm saprolite under Douglas fir tree site 1 | place: USA:California | collected 2015-04-18
AGGCACACCCGCCACCCCCGCTCCTCCGCGACCCCCCGCATCACCGCGAACTTCGCCGCCAGCACCGCCACAACATCCCCGCCAACCGCCATAACACTTCCTGACACGCCAAAACCCAAAACCACTACTTAATTACCGACGCGGCCATCGCCGTACGGGAAGTCTTCGGGATCAATCGTTGCTGAGCTAAACCGCCACTGACCTGGGGAAACATCCCAGGAGACGCCCATGATGGCTCTGACAGCAACCTTGGCACCGCCGACAGCAACATCGGCAAGCGGAAAATCCCGGCCCCCGGCTGTACCAGCAGGGACAGCATTCCCGCCCCGCCGAGGGAGACGAGCCGTGGTTACCACACCAGGTGTTCAGCTCACCAAGCCGTGGGAGGCAGCACTTTTCGGGTTCCGGCTCGACCTGCAATCCCGGCACCGCAGCGAAGGCACGATCTGCAACCGGCTGTACAGCAGCACCATCATGGCCCGGCACGCCATCGCGGCAGGGCTGACCGATCCCGCCGAGCTCGACTACCCGTGGCTGGCGCAGTATATGTCCGCCCAGTACCAGGCCCGCAAGCGCGGCGGGCCGTGCTCGCTGTTCGCCGATCTCAGAGCGTTCTGGACCTGGTACAGCGATGAGTTCAAGTCGGCCAGCCCGATACCCGTTCCCTCGCGACACCTGAGCAAGCAGGTCTGGCCGTCAAACCCTCCTGAGCCCGCAGGTTACTCTTAGGCCTGCCGGGATTGAGGATGCGCGTGAAACCCTTAGCGGTGGTGGCCCTGGCGGCGGTGCTGGCATCCGCGCTGGGCGGATGCGGTGGCGGCGGGTCGGCCACTGATGGCCCGCTGGGCGGCGGAGCCTACGGCTCGATTTCGGGCGGCAGCGTGGCGGCATTCGCGCTGGTCCAACAGTCACTGAAGTCCAGGAACTCAATGTGATCATGAAGCCCGTCCGGCGCGGCTGACGCCGGTGGGGCGGCTGCCAGCGGCTAGGCGACGCTCTTGATCCGCCAGACCAGGGTGGCGCCGAGGGCGGCGGCAACGGTGGTGCTGGCGAACAGGGTCGGGTAGTGGCCGATCGTGACCAGGAGCGCCGACAGAAGGCCGCCGACGGCGGCCGGGCCGGCGATCGCGATTGTTGATCAGGCCCAGGTCCTTGCCCCGGCTTTCTGCGCTGGGCAGGACCTGGGTGATCAGCGCCTGGTCGACGGCCAGGTAAGCGCCGAAGCCGCAGCCGAACAGCACGGCCGCGACCTGGGCAGCCGGCCAGGTCTCGATGAACACGAGCAGCAAGGCGGCGGCGCCCATCAGCGAACCAGAAACAGTCACGATCAGCTTGCGCTTACCCAGCCGGTCAGAGATCCGCCCGCCGATCGTCGCGGTGAGCACCACACAGACCGTGTAGATCAGGATCAGCGTGGTCAGGCCGGCGGTCGGGTTCTTGTAGTGGACGGCGTCGCGCAGGAAGTAGAACAGGTACAACGTGCCCATCGAGATCGACAGGGACGCCAGGAACCTGGTGATCCAGGCCCAGCCGAAGTCGGGGTAGGCCCGCAAATCGACCTTGAACGCCTCGAACAGCTGCCTCGCCGAGAACGGCTCGCGCATGGTCGCGTCCAGCGGGTAGTCGGCGGTGGTGAACACGAACGGCAAGATGAACAGGACCATGCAGACGGCGAGGAACGAATAACCCGCCGGGAACCCCTTGAACACCTTGGCGACGAGTTCCACGCCAATGACCAGGCCGAGGGCCTGGGGCATGCCGACCCAGCCGGCCACGGTCGCTCGCTGGCGCACCGGCACGTGATCGGGGATCGAGGCGCTGAGGCTGGCGTACTGGCCGTTGTTGAACAAGCTGAACAGCAGCCAGAGGCCGAGGATGCCGGCAACCGTGTTCTGCACTGAAAGCAACCCGAGGCAGATCGCGGCGAGTACGCAGCAGCCGATCGTCCAGCGGTGCCGCCTGCCCTTCAGCTTGCCGAACGCCCGCGCGTCAGTGGTCCGGTCAGACAGCGCGCCGACCAGCGGGGTGGCCACGATCGCCGCGACCGCGCCGAAGGCATGCACCAGGCCGATGACCAGGAATTTGTCGTGCGGAGCCACGTGCTGCACCTGCTTGGGCAGCAGCAGTTGAAGCGGGGTGAGCCCGGCCATGAACAGGCCCATGGTGCCCAGCCCGAGCTGGAAGATCCAGGGCTTCGAGACCGGGGTCGTCGGTTCATCAAGCGCTCGTGCTGGCCCTCCCGCTACGCCCCCCACCCGCCGCCCATTGCCCATGGCTTACTCGTCAGGTCCCCCAAAGGGATCACTCCTTAAGATCAGGGAACGCTCTTGATCCGCCAGACCAGGGTCGAGCCGAGCGCGGCCACGATGGCGGTGGCGGCGAACAGCGACGGATAGCCGCCGATGTAGACCAGCGCCGAAGCGAGCGCGCCGGCCACCGCCGCCGGGCCGACGATCGCGATGTTGATGATCCCGAGGTCCTTGGCCCGGTCGTTGGCGGCCGGCAGCACCTGGGTGATCAGCGCCTGGTCGACCGCGAGGTAGGCGCCGAACCCGGCGCCGAAGAGCACGGCCGCGATCTCCGCGGCCGTCCACGTTTCGACGAACGTGAGCAGCAGCGCGGCCAGGCCCATGAGGATGCCGGAGACCGTCACGATCATCTTGCGCTTGCCGATCCGGTCCGAGATCACGCCGCCGACGATCGCGGTGACGATCACCAGCACGGTGTAGATCAGGATCAGGATGAACAGCCCCTGAGCCGGATGCGCGTAGTGGACCTTGTCGCGCAGGAAGTACAGCAGGTACAAGGTGCCCATGCCGATCGCCAGCGAGGCCAGGAACCTGGTGATCCAGGCCCAGGCGAAGTCCGGGTGCCGTTTGGGGTCTACCCAGTAGGCCGCCAGCAGGGTGCGCACCGACATCGGCGCCCGGTGCTCAGGGGACAGCGGATAGTCGGGGGTGGCGAATATGAACGGCAGCGTGAGCACGACCATCGGGATCGCCAGCGCCAGATAGCTGGCTGTGTAGTCGCCGCCCTTGCCCTTGAACACGTAGACGATCAGCGCGCTGCCGAGCACCAGGCCAAGCGCCTGCGGCATGCCAACCCAGCCGGCCACGGTGGCCCGCTGGTTCACCGGCACATGATCGGGCACGGCCGCGCTCAGGCTGGCGTACTCGCCGTTCTGGAAGGCGCTGAACAGCACCCACAAGATGCCGACCCCAAGCACGGTGGTCTGGGCGGCCGTGAGCGCCAGGCAGATCGCGGCGAGCAGAGCCATGATCAGCGTCCAGCGGTGCCGCCGGCCGTTGAGGCGGCCGATCCGCCAGGCCTGCGTCGTCCGGTCGGAGAACGCGCCCGCGATCGGCGTCGCGAGCAGCGAAGCCACCGCGCCGAACGCGGAGACCAGGCCAAGCGCGACGATCTTGCCTTTCGGGTCGATGTGCTGAATCTGCTCCGGGAGCAGGACCTGTAGCGGCGTAAGCGTTGCCATCCACATGGCGAGGCTGGCCAGCCCCAGGGTCCCGATCCACGTTTTAGTAACCGGCTCGGTTGGCTCGGCCAGCGCACGCGGGATCAAATGCGGCGTTTCAGTCGCGTGCTCGGCCAAATGTAGCCCCTCCCGCCGTGCCGTCTGACCTTGCAGGGATCATGCCGCCTTTTTTACGTTCTGGGTAGGTGCAGCGCCGATCAATCTCCACGTCGGCGGCCCGGCGTAGCCTTGCAGCCATGGACCTGACGATCGTGGGATGCTCGGGCAGCTTCCCTGGCCCGGATAGCCCCGCTTCGTGCTACCTGTTCGAGGCTGAGGGCTTCCGCTTGCTGGTTGATCTAGGCAACGGTGCGCTTGGCCCGCTGCAGCGATACACCGGCCTCGACCGGATCGACGCGGTCTGCCTGAGCCACCTGCACGCCGACCACTGCCTGGACATGTGCGGACTCCAGGTCTTCCGCACCTACCACCCGTCGGGCCAGCTAGCTCCGATCCCAGTTTACGGACCAGCAGGCGCCGACCTCCGGCTCGACCGAGCTACCGGCGTGGAGTCGGCTTACCCCATGTCCGCCATCTTCGACTTCGTCGCGCTGTCGCCAGGGACGCGCGAGATCGGGCCGTTCCGCGTCGTCACCGACCATATGAACCACCCGGTGGAGACGTTCGGACTCCGGATCGAGCACGGCGGCCGGGCCATCGCCTACTCGGCTGACACCGGGCTGAGCGAGCCGCTGGTCCGGCTCGCGAAAAACGCCGACGTGCTGATCTGCGAGGCGTCGTTCCCGGACGTCGAGGACCTGCCTCCGGACCTCCATCTGACCGCCGCGCAGGCGGCCGAGCACGCGGTCAAGGCGGGCGCAGGCCAGCTGATCTTGACGCACCTGGTGCCGTGGACGGACCGGGACCACGCGCTCGAACAAGCCGCAGCCGTCTATACCGGACCGCTAGCTCTGGCGACGTCGGGAACTCGGCTCTAACCCGGGCGGATTAATCCCGGTTTGGCGTCGGGCAATTGCGATTGCCGGGCTGGCAATACGGCTGACTAGCTGATCGGCCGAATAGACTGCCGAGACATGCGCGTAATCGTGACCGGCGGTGCCGGATTCATCGGATCGCACGTGACCGATGCCTTCGCGGCCAGAGGCGATGACCTGACGGTCATCGATGATCTGTCCGCGGGTCGCCTGGCCAGGCTCAGCGACCACGTGACTTTGCACAAGGTGAGCGTCACCGACGCGGCGGCGATCGTCGAGGTTGTTCGCTCGGTCAGGCCCGACCTCATCTGCCACCTGGCGGCGCAGATCGATGTGCGGGTCTCGGTCACCCAGCCGGCCGCCGACGCCAGCACCAACGTGATCGGCACCATCAATGTGCTCGAGGCCGCGCGGCTGGTGGGCGCCCGCGTGCTGTTCTGCTCGACGGGCGGCGCGCTGTACGGCCGGGATGCGCCGATCCCATCGCTAGAGGACGTGCTGCCGCTGCCCGAGTCACCGTACGGGATCGGCAAGCACTGCGCTGAGCAGTACATCGGCCTGTACAACCGGCTCCACCAGTGCTCGCACTCGGTGCTACGGCTGGCTAATGTCTACGGGCCGCGACAGGACCCAACCGGCGAGTCCGGCGTCGTACCAATTTTCTGCTCCCAAGTTCTTAAAGACATCCGCCCGACGATCTTCGGTGATGGCTCCCAGACTCGCGACTATGTCTATGTCGGAGACGCCGTGGCCGCGTTCCTGGCCGCGGCCGACCGGCACCGGCCGGGGACCTGGAACATCGGGACCGGCATCGAGGTCAGCGTGCTTGAGCTGGCCAAGGTGGTCGGCGAGGTGACCGGCCAAGCCGTCGAACCGAAGCTGGCCGCCGCCAGGCCCGGTGAGCTGCAGCGGAGCGCACTGGCGGTGGAGCGGGCCTGGCGCGACCTGGGCTGGCGGGCGCAGACCGGTCTCGCCGACGGAGTCCGGGCCGTGTGCCAGTGGATCGAGGCGGGCACCCCGGACCGGGCGGCGGCCTGATCACCGCTGCCGTAGGGCCGATACGCTAGCCCGCATGTCCAGACCCGATGACCGTCGCCCGGACCAGCTCCGGGAAGTCAAGATCACCAGAGGCTGGCTCGAGCACGCTGAGGGCTCGGTGCTAGTGGAATTCGGCTCGACGCGCGTGCTGTGCGCGGCCAGCGTGCTCGACGACATCCCGCGCTGGCGGCGGGGGAGCGGCCTTGGCTGGGTCACCGCCGAGTACGCGATGCTGCCGAGGGCGACCAACACCCGAGGGGACCGTGAGTCCGTCAAGGGCAAGGTCGGCGGCCGGACCCAGGAGATCTCCCGGCTCGTCGGCCGATCGTTGCGTGCCTGCGTGGACTTCAAGGCGCTTGGCGAGAACTCCATCATCATCGACTGCGACGTGCTGCAGGCCGACGGTGGCACCAGGACCGCCGCGATCACCGGTGGTTACGTCGCGCTGGCCGAGGCGGTCGGCTGGCTGACGGCTCGCAAGCGCTGCAAGGGCAATCCGCTGATCGCCTCGGTGGCGGCGGTGAGCGTAGGGATCATCGACGGCGAGCCCAGGCTCGACCTGTGCTACACCGAGGATGTCGCCGCCGAGACCGACATGAACGTGGTCTGCACCGGCGACGGCCGGTTCGTCGAGGTCCAGGGCACCGCCGAGCGGGAGCCATTCGACCGCGAGCTTCTCGACGCGCTGCTTGACCTGGCCGTCGGAGGCTGTGCCGAGCTGACCCAACTGCAGCAGAAGGCACTCGCGTCGTCGTGAGCGCGGACCCCGCGCCCGTGAGCCAGCCCAGGCTGGTGATAGCCACGGCGAACCCGGACAAGCTGGTCGAGCTGGACCGGATTCTGGCGTCGAGCGGAGTCGCGGTCGAGCTAGCTACCCTGGCCGACTTTCCCGGCGCGCCGGACGTAGTCGAGACCGGGGCCACGTTCGCCGATAACGCGCTGCTTAAGGCGCGCGCGGTCGCGGCGTTCACCGGCCTTCCGGCGGTCGCCGACGACTCCGGCTTGTGTGCCGACGCACTCAACGGCATGCCCGGCGTGCTCTCGGCCCGCTGGTCCGGGCAGCACGGCGACGCTCTGGCCAACCTCAACCTGCTGCTGGCACAGCTCGCCGATGTCCCAGACGAGCGGCGCGGTGCCCACTTCGCCTGCACGGCAGTGCTGGTGCTGCCAGCCGGCACTGTGCACACCAAAGACACTGTGCACATCAGCCAAGGCACCGTCTACGGCCGGCTGATCCGCGAACCCAGGGGTAGCAACGGGTTCGGGTACGACCCGATCTTCGTTCCCGACGGTGACCATCGAACTGCGGCCGAGCTGAGCCCGGCTGAGAAGGACGTGATCAGCCACCGCGGCCGGGCATTGCACGGACTGCTGCCCGCGATCGCCGACGGGTTGCGAGCTTAGATCTTCGGCAAAGGCGCGACGTCGGTCATCGTCGGCAAGGCGACGTGGACGGGCTTGTTCACCGAGGTGATGTCTAGCGCCGTGGTCACAATCTGACCGTGGACGTTGTCAGTGCTGATGGTCCGCCTGACCACATGATGGGCGTCGATCCAGACCTCGAACTGGACCGGGTTGGCGCCAAGCGTCCGCAGCGTCGGACCGATGACCTTACGCAGCTTCGGGCTGAGTTCGGCCAGCGCGACCTGCGGCTCGTAGGTGCCCGCGTACTCCGTGGTCGCGACCCCGTTCAGCATCGTCGTGCCGACTACGTGAGCGTTCTTCGAGGCAGTGAACAGCTTCGTCTGGTCGAGCGGGTCCGCGCTCTCCAGGTTCTGCAGCAGCGACCCAAGGCTTACCCCCACTTTGCTAGAAAGCTCCGAGATGTCAGCCTCGACCCAGGGCTTGCCGGTTGCCTTGGTAAATGCCGGATCCTTGAAATAGATCTGCTTATCGGTCAGAATCTCGCCTTGCTGGACGGCTGGTGATTTCGCCGCCTTAACATGGAATGTTGTCCCGACGACCGTTGTCGGCTTCAGCTGTATTTTCACCGTACCGGTCAGGCTGCCGCTCGACGCCCCGGTGGAATGGGCCACGACGTTAGCGGTGAGCGTCTTCACCCGATCTGACTCGGCAGCCGCCAGCGCGAGCGCCCGGCTCGCCGCCTGCGACTCGGTCGTGGCTACCTCAGATTTCTTACCGGTGGCTTTCTGGCTAGAGTTGGACGAGCAGCCAGCGGTTGCAGCGATCGTGGCGGCGCCCGCAGCGACGACGACGGCGGCAGTTCTTAGCCTGGATGAGTGCCGGTGTGTGCAATTGCGGTGAATAACTGAATTGACAGATGGTGAAATCATGCGGGAATGCTAGCAGCAATGTAAGCGTCAAGAAGCACCCAATGATTAATTGCCGTGAGCATAGTATTGCGCCTATTTATTTGCAACTGAAGCTGAAAGGCTCGCTTGGTGCGGGATGGCTGGAGTTGCGGCGTGTCGCACCGCGTGAGCGGGCTCGCTGCGAGTACCGGCCGCGAGCCGCTACGGTAGGGGTAATCGGAAGGAAGACCTAGTGACCGACACGCGCCTTGAGCCTGGCGACGCCGCACCGGACTTCACGCTGCCCGACGCGGACGGCAAGGACGTCAGCCTCTCGTCGCTGCGCGGCCAGCGGGTAATCATCTACTTCTACCCGGCCGCGATGACGCCTGGTTGCACAAAGCAGGCCTGTGACTTCCGTGACAGCAAGCGTGACCTGTCCGACGCCGGGTACACGGTGCTTGGCATCTCGCCGGACAGCCCGGCCAAGCTCGCCAAGTTCCGCGAGCGGGACGGGCTGACGTTCCCTCTTTTGTCTGACCCCGGCCTGACGGTACTCAAGGCCTACGGCGCCTACGGCGAGAAGATGCTGTACGGCAAGACGTCGGTCGGGGTCATCAGGTCAACCTTCGTGATCGACGCGGACGGCAAGATCGAGCGCGCGTACTACGCGGTGAAGGCGACCGGTCACGTGGCCAGGCTACGGAAGGACCTGGGCGCCTGAGTTGGCGAAATCCCTGCTAGTCCAGGACACTGTTCGCTTCGGGGCCGTAGCCCAACGGCAGAGGCACAGGATTTAGGATCCTGCCAGTGTGGGTTCGAATCCCACCGGCCCCACGAGTCGGTTGACCAGCAAGTTGGCATGCTGAGGCTGAGCACTGTGCGAACCGAGATGAGTCACGAGGTCCAGACGATGTTGCCGGGTGTATATATTCGGCTGTAGACTCATGTATATGAAGACCATGATCGACCTGAACGACGAAGCACTCGACCTGGCAGCCAAGGAGCTGGGCACGACCACGAAGAAGGACACAGTCAACGCCGCGCTGGAATTCGTCGCGAGTCGGCGGCGCCGGATCGAGCAGTTGCTCGATGACCCGTACGCTCTTGGCGTTGGCCCGGATATCGGTGATCCGGAGATCATGCGCGCGGCCCGGCGGTGACGCTCCCGGCCGGTCCCGGGCAGGTCTACCTGATCGATACCTCGGCCCACGCCAGGAGCCAGCATGAGCTGATCCGCAACGTGATCGCGGGGCTGATTGCCGATCGCGCGGCCGCCACCTGCGTGACCGTCGACCTGGAGGCGGGCTACTCGGGCCGCGACCTCCGCGATGTGCGGACGATCGCCGAGCGCCGCAAAGAGCTCTACGTCGTCCTGCCGATCAGCGAGGTCATCGCGGACAGGGCACGCGAGGTGCAGGTCCGGATGGCCGCGCGGGGGCATCACCGGGCGGCTGGCGTGATCGACTCGCTGACCGCAGCCGTGGCCGAGCACCACGGCGCGGTGATGTTGCACTACGACGCCGACTTCGAGCACATCGCCGCTACGACCGGCCAGCCGCATGCGTGGATCGCGCCCCGCGGTTTCGTGCCCTGACTGGTCGCAGCGCCGAGCGGCCAGATCGGCTGCCACCCTGATCTGAGCTTGCCGGTTGCCCGGCTGGGCGACCGGAGCTGGAAGGTCGCCTGACGAACGATCAGCGCCCGCAGCTCATCAGCCGGCCTTACCCGATCGTGGCCGGAGCGGATACCGGCAGCGGATCACCTTCGATGAGGATTGGACGGTTCGCCTAGCGATCCGTAGGCCTACTCCTCATTTTCAGCAGGTCAGAAGCGGTGTCGCGGCTCGCCGTCATCCGACCTATGAAGCTTCCTTTGCGGCGGCGTGCCCGATCGCTTCGCGTTCGTCGTGCTCTTGGCTCGCTTCAATTCGCTTGCGGCCAGGTTTGTCCAGAGCGTCGGCTTTCTCGCGCTGGTGGGCATCGGGCGGAGCGCCGGCAGATCCGGCGGCGGGCGGGCTGGTGCGGCCCATGCGGAGCATCACCTCCCGGAGGTTGGCCCAGGCATTGGCGGTGATTCAGGCCCGCAACGTGTGGCGTTGCAGACGATGCCAGCGGACGCGGGCGCTGAGAATCACGTCCTGGACGGCGAGAACCGTCGTTGGTGACATCCAGGCTTGCGATTGCTTGTGCGGCGCCCAGCCGTCACCGAGAGTCACAGCTGTGTGCTGGACCTCTGCGTTGGCGTCTCGCCAGACCAGGACAGTTCCTGTCCGTTCATCGCTGCCTCCAAGACTGCACGAGCTGGCCAGCCATTCCTCGAAGGGCTCGCGCTGCATCCACGCCGCCGATGCTCCGGCGACGTCTGCGGCGCCCATGACCGTTCCGAAGCAGTTGGGTCCGCTGCCGGGTGGGAAGGTGCCCGCGAGATCTCGTACTGCCGGCAAGACGAGCGACGCGGCCTGCCACGTAGCCCGGGTCACTTCTGCGTGACGGCTGCGGCGGTGGCCTGCCTCGATGGCACGGATGACCCTGGCGACGTCTCGATCACGATCAGGCGAGGGCGAGCGGTGCGCGTCAGGCTGACAGCGGTGGACCTCAGCCGGCAGCCGCCGGCTCTCGGCGAGTGCGAGCCAGCAGACCGCGCGGTCGCCGATACTGTAGAGCCAGAACGAGTCCCTGAGCTCCGGACTCAGCCGCCCGCTGTCGCCCGCGAGTCCCGCCGCGTCGGCCACGTCCGGCGGAACGAGGAACGGCTGAACTGCCGGCATCAGCCAGTCACACCCACCGGTCAAGCACCTCGGTGTCAACAGCGATCCCCAGAACCTGGATGCTCTTACCGGCCACGCCGGGATGCTATTACCTCACCTACGGGACGGAGGTGCGGCCGCCGTCGTCAGGCAGTACGGAGATCCGGCTGCTGTTCGCGTTCGATCCCCGGCGGGAGGCGATCTTCTTGGTCGCCGGGGACAAGGCAGGGAACTGGGAGGGCTGGTATTGGGAGATGATCCCCGTCGCGGACCAGCGGTTTGCGCAGCATCTTGCGGAGCTGGAATCTGGGAAGACGAACGAGAGATGAGCAGCGGCTACGCCGAGTGGAGTGATGTCAGGGCCAGGGGCCGCGAAGCCGACCCGCGGACCGCGGGGGAGCAGGCGGCCGGAAAGACCGCGGCGCGTGAGCGCCGCGAAGCCTACCTGCCCGGTCATCAGCTGGCGGAAATGCGCGCTGCAGCCGGGGTGACGCAGGCCGAGCTTGCCGGTGCCCTCGGTGTGTCTCAGGCTCGTGTTTCCAAGATCGAGCACGGGGAAATCTCCGGCATCGATGTCGTCCGGGCCTATGTGGCGGCGCTTGGCGGGACCGAGGATGTCGTCGCCCGGCTGGGCGACCGGAGCTGAAAGTCGCCTGACTCGAGGCCAGCGGCGCAGTCCATCGACAGCCCTTACCCGATCGCGGCCGGACGGCGAATACCGGCAGCGGATCACCTTTCGATGAGAACCGGCCCGGTTCGTATGGCGAGGCGTTAGACAACAAATGTTGTAACCAGCGCGACGGCGCAATTTTGATGCCATGCGAGCCGGGCGGATCGAGAGTTACTGTCCCAACTGGTTGGGTCGCTGGGTTAACGGTGCCGGCGGTACTGGAGCTCGATGACCCCGTTGCTGGAGGGGGTGCTGGAGATCAGGTCGAGCCGGTAGGACTTGGGGACGTCGTCGAACAGCCGGGTGCCCGCGTCCGCAATGTAGGGGTGCAAGCCCAGGTGCCACTCGTCGATCAGGTCGAGCTGCATGAGCGACCGCCAGAGGCTGACGCCGCCCCAGACCACGATGTGACCGTCGCCGCCTTGCCTGAGCTTGTCGATCTCTTCTGTCGTGTCGCCTGCGGCGATGGTGGTGCCGGCCCAGTCAGCGGTCGACAGGGTCCGGGAGAAGACGACCTTGCGCCCGGCGTTCATGGTGCCGGACCACGGGTGGTCGGTGGCTGTCGGCAGGTTTGCGGCCATGCCCTCGTAGGCGGTGCGGCCCATGATGTGCGCATACGCGTTCTGGAGAAAGTCGAGTGACTGCTCATCTTGGTCCGGGCCACCGTGCAGGTCGAGCAGTTCGAAGCAGAAATCCCAGTACTCGGTGCCCTCGTCAGCGAGAAGGCCGTTGAGCGAGTAGTGGAATACCAGCGCGATCAGCTTCCGCATGATCAGAGCTCCTTTGGTCTCGGGTCGTCTGGGGACCAGGCATGCTAATGGAACGTGCCTGTACCGGGGCCGCAGCGCTCGCGCGGTCGCGGTGTCTGTGGCCCGTCGCTAGAGGGCTTGGGCGGCGTAGCCCATGAAAGTTGAGTCAAGTCTGTGGATCTCGGGTCATCTCCTGTGTCGTGGGGTTGGGGGGTGGTCAGGCGGCGAGGCCCGCCTGGCGGGTGAG
>WNEY01003253.1_pt1 | contig 12168 bp, 13 predicted proteins | sample 5400531 | NCBI WGS metagenome assembly WNEY01 (sample SAMN13153338, study PRJNA577476) | soil metagenome | isolation source: 200 cm saprolite under Douglas fir tree site 1 | place: USA:California | collected 2015-04-18
CGGAGGGTCACACGTCGGTCGGCTATGAGGTGCACGTACGCCACCTGGCGCCGGCGGCTCCGGGCAGCACTGTCGTGGTCACCGCGAGGTTGACCGAGGTCAAAGGCAACAAGCTCTACTTCGACGTGGCGTGCCACCAGGGCGATGTGCTGTTGGGTTCGGGCACGCACAAGAGGGCGATCGTCCCCGCCAGTTTCTAGGGCGGCTTCGGCTTTCGTTGCTTGCGCTTGTCAGCGATGTGCAGGGCCAGTTTTTTCAACCCTGGGTTGACGGCAATCACCTTCGGCCCCCGCACTTTGTTGTCGCGCGCCTTGACGTGCGCGCTTTCCCGCGGTTCGATCCTGTCGAGGTCGTCAGTCATCCACCTATCATTGACCGAGCGTTGAGGGAAGTCGAGGCGGCCGGGCGCTCGCAGGGCGCGCAAGATCAGACGGCTGGCATCACGCCCAGCTCAATAGAGGCCGCCGCGCGGGACCTCGCCCAGTACCTTCCCCCCACCCCCCTTCAGTACTCGCGCGCGTTCACCGACAAGGCACGCTGCTACGTGCACATCAAGATCGAATCGATCCAGCCCATCCGCGCCTTCAAGGTGCGCGGCGCGCTCACGAAGGTCATGCGGCTCCATCCGGAGGAACGGTCGGCCGGCGTCATCACGGCATCCGCGGGAAATCATGGCCAGGGCGTCGCCTACGCCGCCGCCGCCTTCAAGATTCCCGCCACCGTCTACGTCCCGGAAACGGCCAACCAGCTCAAGGTCGAAGCGATCCGGCGGCTTGGCGCTGAGGTGGTGCCGGCGGGCCGCAATTACAACGACGCCTACCTCGAGGCGATGCGACATGTAGAGCGGGGCGGCGCGACCTTTGTGCATGCCTTCGACGACCCCGACGTGATCGCCGGCCAGGGATCGATCGCGGTGGAGCTGCTCCGCGATCTCGAGGACGTGGACACGGTGCTGGTTCCGATCGGCGGCGGCGGGCTGATCGGAGGCATCGCGCTCTACCTGAAGGAGAAGCGGCCGCGCGTCAAAGTGATCGGCGCCGAGCCGGCTGGAGCGGACGGCATGCGGCGCTCGCTCGCGGCGGGCCGGATTGTTACGCTCGACAGGGTCGACACCATCGCGGACGGGCTCGCGGCCTCGGCCCCGGGCAAGCTCACATTTGAGTTGGCTAAGCGCTACGTCGACGAGGTTGTGCTGGTGGAGGACGCCGAGATGGTCCGCGCGATCCGGCTGCTCTTCGAGTGGGAGCACCTGCTCGCCGAGCCCGCGGGCGCGGCCGCTCTGGCCGCGCTTCTCTACCACTACAGTCCGAGCCCGAACGAGAATGTCGTCGTCGTGCTGTCGGGGGCCAACGTCACCGACGAGGTGATGATCCGCGCCCTCAAGTCGCGCTGACCGCGTTACGCTGAGACCGTTTTGCGACGGCCGGATTTGGGGGTAGACGGATGAAGGCTTATGTCTTGATCAACACCTCGCCCGGGCGGGCGATCGAGGTCGCCAAGAGGATGGAGGGCGTCAAGGGCATCACCGCGGCCGACGCGATCACCGGCGAGTACGACGTCATCGCCGTTTGCGAAGCCCCGGATGTCAACTCGATCGGTTCGTTGATCGTCGAAAACATCCAGAAAATCGAAGGCGTGTTCAAGACGGTCACCTGCCTGGCAGTCAAATAGATTCGTAATCAGTCAGACAGGATGCCAGCAGGCCCGATTTACTCGGGCCGTCACCCAAACGTGCAACTACCAATCGCCTCCTAGCGTGGCAGGGAGCCCGCGGTGAGGCCTGCCTCACCGCGCTCAAAATCGAAGGCGTGTTCAAGACGGTCACCTGCCTGGCAGTCAAATAGATTCGTAATCAGTCAGACAGGATGCCAGCAGGCCCGATTTACTCGGGCCGGCACCCAAACGTGCAACTACCAATCGCCTCCCAGCGTGGCAGGGAGCCCGCGGTGAGGCCTGCCTCACCGCGCTCAAAATCGAAGGCGTGTTCAAGACGGTCACCTGTTTGGCGGTGAAATAGCCTCGGTTTTCCGAATCGGTACGACCCCCGGCAGCTCGGACAACCAACCGGACATTTGCGGCATTGCCTGCTCGAAGCTGCCGACCGATGGCGACCACGTCAGCTCGCGGCGGGAATATGAATCATCGACCTGATGGGGCTTGCCGACCACGTCCACCGCATAGACGTTGGGCCACACGGGCGCGCCGCGGGAGGCCGTCGTTTCGGCAGCCAATGCGCGCACGTACGCGAGGTCATAAGGCAGGTTCACGATGTCAGCGCTGACACCGGCGGCGCGGGCGCAGGACTCCAGGAGGTCTCGCCAGGTGGCATCGAAGCCGCCGACGAGGTAGCTCTTTCCGGGACGGCCGCGATCAGCGGCGGCCAAGCAGGCGCGCCCGACATCTTCGGCGGCAATGAACGTATGCGTGACGCGTCCACCGCCAGGCAGCCACACGCGGCCGTGCGCGAGTGACCCCATCAATCGCGGCAAGATCCAGTCCTCGCCCACCCCGAAGATCCTCGCGGGGCGAAGCACCACGACCTCGAGGCCCTCGGCGTTATCGAGAAGCCAGCTCTCCTCGCGGAGCTTGAGCTTCTCGTACGCGTGCACAGGGTGAACCTTCGACTTCTCGGTGACCCTCGTCGCGTTATCAGGCCCGTAAACATCAGCTGTCGATACGTGGACGATTCGCCGCACTCCCGCATGCCGGGCGGCATCTACGACCCGCTGCAGGAGCTGCGGGGTCTCGCGCCGGTATCGCAGGCGATACGCCGGCGACCAGGTCTCGGTGCAGAAGTGCACGACCTCCACGGTTTTGATCGCGTCGGCGAGCGTCTCGTCGTCCGCATCGGCGTGCAGCTCGATGACCGGCGCTTCGACCGCCAGGGCCTTTGAGACGTGGTTGCCGAGGAACTCCCCGGCGCCGATGACAAGATGCAAAGCCCACGGATTAAAGCACGGGGTGCCTCGCGGGAGCTCAAGCCTTGAGGCGACGCCCTCGGGTCCGCTGGAGGCCAGTGGTGATGGCGCGTTGAACGTTTTCGACGACCTGCGCAACTTTTTGTCCGACCGACCACCACGCCGGCGGATCGGGCCTGACGGGAGGGCCGATGGTCACGTCGACGCGGCTGAATAGACGGAGTACGTCCGTCCCCCGCACCGCGAACGGCGAGACGGGAACACCAGCCTGCAGGGCAAAATGGCCGATGCCGACCTTAAGCGGCCGCAGCCCGCGCCCGCGCGAATAGCGTCCCTCCGGGAAGATGAGGACGACGCCCCCACGCTCTAGGATCTGGTACACGGTGCGCAGGCCGGCCTCATCGAGCTCGCCGCGATGTGGAGAGATGGGAAAGACTCCGATCAGCGGCAGCAGGCGGCGTTTCCATGCACGGTTGAAGACTGTTTCGCGCTTCGCCATCGTGTAGATCATCGGAGCCTCTGGAAAGAACGGGATGATGAAAGCCGGGTCGAACCAGGCCTGGTGGTTGGCGGCGATGATGTATGGCGGCGGGGGAATGTTCTCGAGCCCAGTGACGGTGATCCGGAAAAGGCGCAGCACCAGCCACCGGACGATCCGCCGGATCAGCCTGTAAAGACGCGGCGGGCGCTTAGGGTCCGAATGTACGAGCGGGTCGAGTGGGGCGGCAACCAGCGCCCGGTATTCCGGGCCGGTGTACTGCTTCTGGGCAGTGGGTGGGTCAGGAGTCTGGCGGCGGGTCTCGGCAGGAGATTCGGTGTTCAGGTGGGTCAGATGCTAGGCGTCGCCGAGCAACGCAGCGAACGCATCGTAGATGCCTGAGCGAGTAGCGCAGGCGACAACAACGCAGATGACCCGCATGGGCGCCGAAAATCCGCCGAGCATCCGCCCGCCAGACTCCTACAAGTCGATGAAGTCGAGGAGGACGCGGTTGAACTCCTCTGGCCGCTCGGCCTGCGGTGAGTGACCCGCCCCCGCGATGACTGCCAAGCGCGAGCGCGCAACCAGGGCATGCGCGCGGGCCGCATGCGCGACCGGGAACAGCGGATCGTCTGCGCCCCAGATCAGCTGCAGCGGGATCTTGATCTCGTTCAACCGCGCAGTCACGTCGTGATTGCCTCCGAACAGGGCTCGCGGGTTGATCAACGACCGGACCGTGGACAGGTACGCGTTGTGGAAATCATCCCCTGCGTACATCTCACGAAGGTTCCCGAGGTACACGTCGTCCATCGACCTCTCCAGGTCTGAGCTGGCGCCGGCATAGCGCCCGGCTACCCGGCGGATCATTTTCGGCGATGCCCAGTGCAGCGCGTCCCGCGTGAACCTCATGACAGCCTCCCCCACACGGGGGATGGTCACCAGGCCATACGCCATTTGAGCCATTCGGATCTGTGGCCGGCCAAGACCGAGAGTGTTGACGAGGACCAGCTTGCGCACCAGCCGCGGCTGCTCGAGCGCAAGCTCGAGCGCGATCCGTCCCCCGAGCGAGGCGCCGACCAGCACGACTGAGCGCAGGCCACGATCTTCGATATAGCGCTCTACAAAATGTGCGAAATAAGGGATGGTGTAGCGAGTCCGGGGCTTTTCCGTTCGGCCGTATCCCGGCAGATCCGGCGCGTATACGCGATGCCGTTCAGCGGTCGGCTCGAGGGTGAAGCGCCACTCCATGTATCCGGATGAACCGAGGCCGTGGATGAAGACCACGGGTGAGCCGCGGCCGCCGTGCATGTGGTGCACGCGCAGCGAGCCGATGTCGACGAATCCCGGCTGGATCGACGTTGGTGGGCGGCGTGCCATCCCAATCACTGGCTCGGAAGTGTACGGGCGGGGGAGCGCAACCCGATCACCTCCTGGCCGGACGCAAAAGTCTGGACCTTCTTGCCCTTGATGACGGTGACCGCGCCCGGGCCCATCGCCTGCCACTCCTTGTCCTTCCAGACGGCGGCGCTCCGCTCGTCCACGCCGAGTAGTGTCGTGCCCGGCAGCGCCATTTGAGCGGATTCGATCCACCGATGGCCGAATGTGTCGAAGTGCGGAAGCAGCGCCGTATCCGGCACGAGACCGAGCGCCTCATTGGGCCGTCGATTGAATCTGTTCGGCCAGCTGGCACGGATCAGTGTCTGACTGCAAAGGGCCATCGCGCCGGCCGAGGAGCCCGCCAGCGCCGAACCTTCGCGCCAGGCTTCGAAGATTGCGGTCCACACCCTCGAGGAGTGCAGCACCTGGGCGACGAGGCCAGGGTCCCCGCCAACTAGATAAAACAATCCGCCTGAGCGAGCGCGGGCGGCCAGGTCCTTGGAGTTGGCATCGGCCCGTTTGAGGATGGGCAGCTCCTCAAGTTCGAGGCCGAACTGGCGGAACCAGCTCTGGGCATGCGCCACGGCGCGATCCGGACCCTGCCGCGCGGCGGCGGTGGGAACGACGAAGGCGGGCCCGGAGCCGGCGCCCTTCGCGAGGACCCGGTCCTGCTCCTCGTTGCCCGGGTTGAACTCGTTGCCTCCGACCAGGGCGAGCACTCCAGGCACCTCCCTAGCATATGGAGATGCCCGAAGCTGCAGCCGTTCGCGTGCGCATCGCGCCCAGCCCCACCGGGTTCGGTCACCTGGGCACTGCCTCGACCGCGCTGTACAACGTGCTGTTCGCGCGCCAGCACCAGGGCACTTTCACCCTTCGCATCGACGACACCGACGTCGAGCGCAACCGTCCCGAGTACGAGCAGCTGATCTACGAGGCACTCCACTGGCTTGGACTCGACTGGGACGAGGGGCCCGACAAAGGTGGTCCGTACGCGCCCTATCGACAGTCAGAGCGCGTCGACCTCTATAAGCAGCATGCGGTCAAGCTGCTGGCTGACGGCAAGGCCTACAAGTGCTACTGCACGCCTGAGGAGCTCGAGACGGAGCGCAGGCAGGCGCAGGCCGAGAAGCGGCCGTACAAGTATTCGCGCCGGTGCCTGATCGACCCGCCCAAGGACCGCACCGAGTTCACCGTGCGCTTCAAGGTTCCAGGCGGCGAGATCAAGTTCACGGACATGATCCGTGGCGAGATGACGTTTGACGCCGACCTCATAGGCGACTTCATCCTGGTCAAGTCAGACGGATTCCCCACCTACCAGTTCGCGAGCCCGGTCGACGACGCAACCATGAAGATCAGTCACGTGATCCGAGGCGAAGAACACCTGTCGAACACCCCCTACCAGCTGATGATCATCGACGCCCTCGGCTACAAGAGGCCCGACGCTTATGCCCACATGCCGCTGATCCTGGCCAAGGACGGCGCCAAGCTGTCCAAGCGCAAGCACCCTGAGTCGAACCTGATGCTCTACCGCGAGCAGGGCTACCTGCCCGAGGCGCTCATCAACTACCTCGCTCTTCTCGGCTGGAACCCCGGCACGACCCAGGAGATCTTCACGTTCGACGAGCTCGTGCACGTGTTCTCGTTCGATCGGGTACAGCACGCGGGTGCGCGATTCGACTGGGAGAAGCTCAACTGGATCAACGGCGAGTGGATCCGTGCCATGGATGACGCCGAGCTCGCCAAACGGCTCGAGCCGTTCTTGGCCAGCCTCGACGAGCCAACGATCACGCGCGCGGTCCCTCCGTTGAAGACGCGAATGGCCAAGCTCGCCGACGCGACCGAATACCTCGACTACCTATGGCAGGATCCGGAGTCGCCGGCCCTGGATCCCGATTCGATCGAACGCCTGAAGTTGGCCGCGGAGGCGATCAAGGATGTGGCTTGGCAGCCGGACCCGATCGAGCATGCACTTGAAGAGGTCGTAACGCGGACTGGTATCAGCAAGAACAAGCTCTACACGCCCATCCGCCTGGCCCTCACCGGCAAGAAGGTCTCACTGCCCATCCACTACACGCTTGTGCTGCTGCCAAAAGAGGTGGCGATGGCGCGAATCAACGAAGCCATTCGGTAGCGATGTTCCTGACCATCGTCATCAACCTCGATCCGAACCTGCTTCAGATCGGGCCGCTCCTCATCACGTGGCATGGCGTGTTCTCTGTACTCGGCATCCTGGCTGCGGCTCGGCTTGGCCTCTGGCTGCTGAGCAAGGACAAGATCGACGTCAGCCGCGGCGCGGACGGCGTGACGTGGATGGTGCTGCTCGGACTGCTCGGCGCGCGCGCCCTCTACGTGTGGGAGAACTTCAAGATTTTCTCGCGCCAGCTGCTTCACGTCTTCTTCATCACGGAAGGCGGCATCAGCCAGTGGGGTGGGTTGTTCGGTGCGATCCTCGGTGCGTACGTCTGGGCGCGGCGCGCACGTTTCTCGTTCTGGAAAGTCATCGATGCCGGCGGGCCGGCGGCGATGATCGGCCTGGCCGTAGGCCGCATCGGGGACGTGATCAACGGCGAGCATCACGGGACGCCTACAAACCAGCCGTGGGGAGTCGAGTACGTGAACTCGAACACGCTCGGACAGCCCGGCGAAGTCGTGAACCCAGAGGTTGCGTACGAAATGATCCTCACCCTCGGCCTGTTGGCGTTGCTGCTTCCGTTTCATCAACGTCTCAAAGCCAGGCTTCCCGACGGAGTCCCAGGCTTGGTCTATCTCGGCCTCTACGGTCTCGGTCGGTTCTGGCTGAGCTACTACCGAACCGACCCGGCGATCGCGTTCGGCCTACGGCAGGCGCAGCTCGCCTCGTTGTTGATGTTCGTCGTCGCAGTCATCGCCATCCCCATCTTGATTCGCCGGGCTCGGGCTCTGAAGCCGGCGGTGGCGGCGCCGCCGATAGAGGCGACCCAGCCCGAAGCGTTGGCGGTCTCGAGCCCGATGGCGGAGGAAACGGAGCCGGCGGAGGTAACGCCGACTGCGGAGGGCGCAAGCCGGCGGAGCCGGCGGAGTCGGAGACGCCGGAGGAGGGCTGCGGAGTCGATGAGAGCGATGGAGCCGATGGAGCCGACACTGCCGGACGAAGAGTCCCACCCGGAAGAGGTGGAGGCCACCTGATTACGACATGGCGATGGCGCGCTGCACGCGCAGCGCCAGCCGCGGTGCCTCGGGGTCGTGTTTGAAATAGACATGGACTTCGTCATGCGCAACGAGGGCTGCGCGCATAGTGTCGATCCACGGCGCCAGCGTCCCGGACGTATATCCGCGCCGCAGACGGAAGTACGCGATCGGACCGAGCTCGACAAAGGGCGCGCGCGGCCACTTCTCCTCGTCGGTGACAACCAGCGCGGCGCGGTGTGCCTTCAGAACCGCGTAAGTGTCGTCATGGAACCAGGACTCGTGGCGAAACTCTGCCGCGGCGGGTCGTCGAAGGGCGGATAAGAGCCCATCGAGCAAAGCCACGTTGCGCTGGCGCACGGGTGGAAACTGGAGCAGGATCGGCCCGAGTCGATCGCCCAGCGAACCAAGCCGCTCGCCGACCAACCCGGCGAGCCCGACGCGATCGAAGGCTTCACCCGAGTACGTGAGTCCGCGGTTGGCCTTCATGCAGAACCGGAAATCTGCCGGCGTCCCCTCTGCCCACTTGACCAGGGTGGTCTCGGGCGGCGTGCGATAGAAGCTGCCGTTCAGCTCGACCCCATGCAGCTGTTCGGCGTAGTAGGCGAGCATCCGGGCACCGGGGAGGTTGGCCGGATAGAAGATCCCTTTCCAGGTCGCATAGCTGAAACCCGACGTGCCGGTAAATAGACGGCCTATGACGCAGCGACCGCAGAACGTTCGCGCATGACGCGTTCGTGCAGCTGCCCGCACGCGGCATCCGCGTCGCGACCGCGCGTATCCCGCACAGTGACAGTCAAGCCCTGCGCCTCCACCAGGTCCCTGAACCTGCGCACCGCCGCACGCTCGGGCGCGCGATATGGGGTGTCTTCGACCGGGTTGAACGGAATCAGGTTGACGTGCGCAAGCTTGCCGCGCAGCAGCCGGCCCAACTCCTTGGCATCGCGCTCGGTGTCATTGACGCCGGCGAGGAGCACCCACTCGTAGCTCACCCGGCGGCTCGTCTTGTCGGCGTAGGCCTGCGCCGCAACGACGAGGTCCGCCACGGGGTACTTACGGTTGATCGGCACCAGCACGTCGCGCAGCTCATTGCGGGCAGCGTGAAGAGAGATCGCCAGCGTCACGGCCACCTTTTCCTCCCCAAGCTGAGTGATGCGTGGAATGAGACCGCTCGTGGAGACCACGACGCGCCGCGGGCTGATGCCCAGCAGCTCGGGATCGGAGAGGCGCCGTACCGACTCGACCACAGCCTGGTAGTTGGCCATAGGCTCGCCCATGCCCATGAAGACGACGTGGGACAAACGTCTTTTTTCGGCGGCCAGCACGCGCACCGCGTCCAGCGCCTGCTCGACGATCTCGTTGGCTTTGAGGTTGCGGCCGAACGGAAACTTTCCGGTCGCGCAGAAAGGGCAGCCGATCGGACAGCCGGCCTGTGACGAGATGCACAACGTCGAGCGGCCCGAGTAACGCATGACGACCGACTCCACGGAATGCCCACCGTCCAGCTCGTAGAGGGTCTTGGTGGTGAGCCCGCGATCGGCTTCTGAGACGGCCACCTGCCGCAGCGACGTGATGCGAAACTCGCGCTCGAGCTCCGATCGCAACGGCTTGGGGATGTCGGCCATCTCATCGAAGGACGCCGCTCCGCGCGCGAGCCAGTCCCACACCTGCTTGCGGCGGTAGGCCGGCGCGGCGCGCGACGCCAACCATGCCTCGAGGTCATGGGCGGAGATCGAAAGGATCGCTGGTCGATCGGCCACGGACCTACGATACCGAGCGCTCGAAGACCTCTTCGCCTTGTATGTCGCCGATCTTCACCAAACCATCGTCGATCAGCTTCTTGAGGTGTGCGCGCAGCGTCATCTCCGCCGCAGCCATCAGCTCCTCGCCCAGGTCCGGTCCATAGACGCGGCGCGCCAGCTCCGGGCTAGTGCCGGACTCGCGGCCTACCTCCGCGAGCACCTGGGCCTCTCGCTCGAGCCTATGCGCGCGGTACTCCTCGAGCTTCGCGATCGCGTCGGTGACCGGGTCCCAGTGACCTGGAAACAGAATCCGCGGCTCCATCGCCGCCAGGCGTGTCAGCGAGCGAAGGTAGTCGGCGACATCGCCCTCCGGATACGTGACCATCGAGCTGCCGCGTCCCAGGACGAGATCCCCGGTGAACACCGCGCGGTCGCCGGCCAGCCAGAAGCTGAGGTGGTCGGCGCTGTGGCCGGGCGTGTACAGAGCCGTCACGTTCAGGTTGCCGACGCGCACGATGTCCCCATCACTGAGCTCCGGGTACCGCCGCACCGCCGCGTGGTGGCGCTGCGCCAGGCGTTCGGCCAGCGGCAGGTGGTCGGGATGCGAGTGCGTCACCAGCACAACGCCGACGGTGGTCGACCCGAGGCGCTTGTCGATGGCAGCGAGATGGTCGTTGTCATCAGGACCGGGATCGATGATGGCCACCACCGGCCCCGCGTCGACGATCCAGGTGTTGGTGCCCGGCCCGGTGTATGGACCCGGATTGGGCGCCACCACGCGTTGAACCGCAGTCAACGCGAGGGCTGAGCGGGGAGGTAGACATCGGCGCGGTCGGGCCGGCCGGCGTCGAGCCAGCCTTCGAGTCGCGTGTCGACGATCAGCCGGATCAACGGCTCGCCCATCTCTGGCACGGCCAGGGGCCGCCGCTCGCCAACTGGCGTCACGGTGACTTTCCACCACGAGCCGACCGGCTCGGCCGCAATCGCTATCCCCGGCCCGCCCATCCACTCCTGGAGCCGAGTGAACGCCTCGACGAGGGCGGGCTCCGAGCCCAGCACCACGGCGCCGGCCGGCACCTCGCGAGCGGCGATGGGCAGGGCGAGGTTGAGCACCGCTCCCAGGACGACTCCCCGCGCCGGGTCCTTCGGCTGGATGGCCGCCACCTCGACCGCCGCCGCTCGCCGCCCGACCTCCTGCGCCTGCTCGAAGACAGCCTCGAGCAGCTCGGGGCGCCCGAACGCCGCCTGGCGTGAAGACTCCTGAAGGGCGAGTACCGCCGAGCGGAGCTTGTGCCCGAGGCGCCCGAGCAGGTACGTCTGCTGGTCTTCTACGAGCGCCTGCCCCAGCTCGGCGCAGCGGCGCGCCTGCGCCAGCCCGCCGTGCTCGGCCCACCCGACGAGCTTCCCGTTCAGCGCCACGGGCTCCCATGGACCCCCGGGCGGGGGGAATTGAGGATCAGCGGGCCCGTGCCGGGCGTGATCGGGCATGGATTCCATCCCACCGCCGACCCTCACCCACAAGGGCGCGGATGATGGCGCGCGCCGTCCTGCGGCCCCCACCCGTGCTTTCAAAAACTACCTAGTGGTAGTGACGGATTCGCCGGCCCGAGTCTTGCCCGCGGGCACCGCAATCGCGGGCACCGTGAACTTGAACGTAGTGCCGCCGCGATCGCTCGAAGCCACCCAGATACGGCCGCCGAAGCTGCGCTCGACGACCAGTCGGCAGAGGTAAAGGCCCAAACCGAGGCCACCCTGGGAGCGGTTGCGTCCGGCGGGACCGGTCTTCTCGAACAGCCCTTCGAGGCTTCCCGCCGGCAGGCCGGGCCCGTGGTCGGTGACCGTCACCTCGAGCCAGCCGCGCGAAGCGGCGCGGGCCTGGACGGAAACCGCCGCCGACGTGTACTCGAGCGCGTTGCCGATGAGGTTGGTGAGCACCTGAGCAAGGTGAGCGGGCTCGCAGTACGCCGGAGGCAGGTTTTCGCGGAGGTCGATCTCGACGGCCAACGTGCGCTCGGCGTAGCGGTGGCGGATGACGCCCAGGACGCCGTCGAGTACAGAGGCGAGGTCCACGGGTTCGGGACTAGGCTCGAAGTGACGCGTCTCGAGCTTGGCGATGATCAGCTGGCTCTCGACCAGGCTGAGCAGCCGGTCGGAGGATTCGTAAGCCTCCTGCAGAAGCTCGCGTCGCCCGGAGGCATCGATGGTGCTGTCCCACTGCATGATGCCGGCGAGCGTGTTCTTCATCGCCGCGGCCGGGCTTCGGACCTCGTGGCCGATGGCACGCAGCATCAGGTCCTTCGCCTCCAATGCGAGCCGCTGCGCGGTGACGTCCTCGTGGAGTGTGAGGATGCCCGCAGGCTCGCCTTCGAGACCTGGGATGACGACGCGCCGTACATGCACGATCCGCACCGGCTCGCCCATCCGGAGCTCAAGCGTGCCATCCGCCTGGTCCTCGTCGCTGCGCTCCGCACCCGCTGCCGCGTAGATC
>WNEY01008468.1_pt1 | contig 12164 bp, 14 predicted proteins | sample 5400531 | NCBI WGS metagenome assembly WNEY01 (sample SAMN13153338, study PRJNA577476) | soil metagenome | isolation source: 200 cm saprolite under Douglas fir tree site 1 | place: USA:California | collected 2015-04-18
CTCGAATTCTCACCCACATCGCGACTGAGACTTCATTGGGCGTGGGCGCAGGAAGCCTAAACTTCGTGATCCCGCGCCTCGGAGCAAGTGAAGAGAGCTTCGCGAGGAATCTTTGGAAATCCAGGTCGGAAGGCGACAGCGCCGTGACGCGGCAGAGAGTTCCGCCCGATCCATCGTCGATGGAGAATAATGGCCGATCCGCCATTGCAAATTTCGGCAGCGTTCGACGCTTTCTGAGAGCCAAAAAGACCTTTTGAATCTCCGATAATCCTGACCCTTCTACCGAGACCACGTTCTTATTGAAAACATGCATCAGATCAACGAAGTCCTGATGATGAAACGCGGAAGAACATACGAAAGGCGCGCTGGCGCACGATTCGACCAAGCGAAACATTCCGCCAATATGATCATCGTGCCAATGAGTGGCGCACACGAGTAGGACGTCTACCGAAACATCGACGCCCATCTGCTGCAGGTAGCTGAGCGCTGCGGGTTCGCCAGACTGGGGATCCAGGCATGTCCATTGCGGAAGTTCGCGAAATACGATTTGTGAGACCCGCATCTTCGTGCCACTCGGCGTACGATGATAGCCAATTGCCCAACGAAAAAGGCTACCTAACCTCAGTCTATTGAGGTCATCATCATTTAGCTCTTCGAGCGGGAATTCCGCCTGCTCCGTCGCTCGAGTGGATCCGGCTGTCAAGTTCACGAGATTTGCAATCATGTGAGTATCCGTCACGGCAACGACGTATCCCTCCCATTCTTGCAAAGCCGAAAACGTTGCGGGGCGCCTATTGAGAGCGCTCGCCGGCGGCAACCTGGGAACCGGCTGCCGGAGTACCATCTCGGCCACAGAACTTCGCTCGCCCCAGGTATCGCCCTGCGGCCGCGGGTTTTCAGCCTCGGCCGGTCGAGGAATTCGCCGTTCGCCTATCCCGTCAAATGCGCGGGTCACTATGTCGGCCACCAAAGGGGAGCCACCATTAACGCGCTCTGCGTTGCCGGCGCCGGCAAAGTCAGCGGTGCCAGCCTTGCTCGTTTCTTGGCTCGATCCGGGAGACGGAGGATTGGCCGCGGACTGGGTGGTTAGGGCAAGTGCTGTCATGTCGCCAGACTCATGATGTGGTCAATTATAGCTTCGGATTTACGAATAGAGTCGTCAAATCGCTCCTGGAGAAATGCCAGTATTTCGCGAGACTTCTCGTCATCAGGGGCCTCGCCAACGACTTCATAATGATCATTAGTTTCCATATATATGCCCGTTCTAGTCGAAAGCCCGATTTTGTTTGAAGGCTCGATCTTGACTTGAAACAATCCTCTCGGTCGATCGTTGAGGTCCCTTTCCACCAAGGTTAGGGACAGCAATCCGCCGTGTCGGTCGCCGCTCCCGGAGGATGTTCTGCGGCCCCAGTCGCCCCACGGCTCTCTTGGGGCGACCAGTTGCCCGATCCGTTCGCGATGCTCCTCGTCACGCGCTCGGAAATGGACCATACGATTTATTCCAATCCGAGTTATTGGGGTGTGTGGCAACAAGTCTCCAAAGATTCGACCGAGAAGGTCCGCGATAACGATGAACGGCGCCACATTGCGATCCATTGAAAGCCGCCCTCGCTCAACGCTCAAACTGAATTGGTCTTCAATGGAAAAGGCGGTGATTTCCGGATGTACGACGGAGATATCGGCGCTTTCAGCCGCAGCCGCAGGAATGAGCCCATGGGAGGCAAGCCAAAAGGGCTGAAATATCTTCGGATTGAAGCTTCCCAGTAGGACGACTGCTGTGCCACTGAGGTCGGGTTCAATACGCATGGGGGCGACGGCGTGTCGGCAAAGTCACCAAGCTGGCGCTACCATCTCTATGGTTAACCGGTCGTTACCAGGCGCTTTACCTGGGGCCCGGGTTCTCTATCGCATGCAGGCTAGCTGGGAGCAAATGGGGGTGGTGCGTTTGGCATTTAAGGAACAGCTGATCCGCCGTACGTACCCTGGCCCCGCTCGGACGAGCTCAGCTCGAGCGAATTCAGTGAGCCGAGACGCCCCCGGAGCGTCAGGCCCTCGCCGGCCGGCGCGCCTGGCGTTCGCCCTGAGCCTCGTGCGCAGCAGCCAGCCAGCCCGGCGCTCGCACCGCAGCCTGATCATGATCGCGCGCCGCTCGAGATCTGCAGGCGGCGGCCTTGTCGCGGAAAGCCTTCACCTCGTCGACCGAGACGCACCTGGTAACCGCGGCAACCATCTCGTCGTAGATCATCAGGTTCTGGTCGGGCGCGCACGGACCCGCGGATGATCCATGCGCCGCCGCCGCGGCAAGTCCCTAGCGGCGATCACTCGCATATCCGGCGCGCTAAACGGGACCCCGGTGACAACCCCTCGCGCGCGCGTAAAGCGCAGCGCGCCAGGCCTCGTCAGTGTTCTTGCCGAGACCGGTGACGGCTCGGGAGATGAGTTTGTAGTAATCGGCCATCGGCTACGAGGAATCTCAGATGTGGGGGAATGCGGCCCCAATTGCGGCATCGAAACATACGAGCTGCGCGTGCGGCACGACCGACGACCCCGCCGGCTACAAATGGTAACCCCTGTGGTCAGTGGGCTTCCCTTAGCCCGCCTCCAAAATAAACCATCGTGGCTCAGCTTACCGTGCCAATTCCGCAACACTGCGATAGAAATTTTCCCGTACGTCCGCCGCCAAGCCTTCCGATCCTTAGTCCCAGGCGTTCGGAGCGGGTTCGTCGTACTCGCTCCTGAAGGCTCAGTCTTCAAGGTCTGCGACCGATGGTGGCGTGCCGGTAATATGATCGGGTGGCCCATCTTTGTTTGCCAGTGCGGTCATGACACCGTGGATCTCCTGAAAAATTTTGAAAACCCAGCCGCGGAGCTCAACGCTTATGTCGGGTGACAGGCCGTCGGGTGCTGGCGCGTCTCCACCGGACAATAACGGCTGCCGCATGAAATCGCTAATTGACAGATTGCGATCTTCCAGCGCGGCAACAACGCTATCGGCGAGTTTTGGCATAACAAACCGCCTTTTATGGACCCTCAATGCTTTATAGGCTGGGTCCTGACATACATTGCGCTTCGGCTCTTTCAAAAAGGTGTTCTCGACGACGATAAAACGACAATCGGCGAAATTATCTCGCAAGACAACACCCGCCTCAAACGAGTCGGCGTTGCCGTCGGGAACGTAGAAGATCACGGGCGTGATATCGTGTGAGCGAGCCTCAAAAATAAAATCGGTATTCCGCAATAACTGAAAGAATTTTGTCAGTGAGTGGTGCGTCAGATCGACTACCCGCATCTGAGGGGATGGCTTGGCGAGCGTGTCAAACAGCTCCATTTGGTCTCGCACGACCGCGAGATCGACAACGCGGGCTGCGGCGGGGAATAATGCCTGAAGCCCACGCTCTACTGCGTCGGTATCGAGAATATATGGCTTGCCACCGCACAGGATGAAGTAATCGACCAGTGCCCGGGCTAGAAGCGTCTTGCCGCTGCGGCCATGCAACGAAGCAACGATCGCTGCAAGACTCGCGCCGGGCATGGCCGCCTGAATCAGGCCGCTCGGGTTGTTTCGCCTCGATCGGAGAGCCGGTCGATGAGGCCGATCCGGTCGTACCCGCTGGTGATCTGGTTCATCCAGCTTCGGACATAACCGCGCAGAACCAGCGAGTTACTCGCGGTCTGGCCGTCGGCGGTCTTGTTGGCGATGAAGGCCGAGAACGGAACGCTCGCAAGCTCTGCCTGCTCGAAAGCCATCTCGTTGAGCTTCGGAATGGCTACTTCGATGGTGTCCTTCGCCAGATCGTAGTAGTTTCTGTGCAGCTCGGGATTCCACTCGAAAAAGCTGGTTTCATTGATGAAGTTCTTCAGCAGCAGATAGTCGCGCCCATCGGCATAGGGCCTGATCTCGGCGATTTCCTCAAGCGAGGCAATCGACGGACCGATGACATGGAACAGGATGAAATTGAACTCGCCGGCGCCGACGAGATCGAAGAACCCCACCTGGGCGAAGGTTTTGAGCGTGTCCAACAGCAGTCCGGCGCGCACGTCAATGACGCTCACTTTGACGTCGCTGGTCGAAAGCGTATCAATCACCTTGATCTGATCCGCTGCGGTCTCGAGGTCGATGATCTGTGTGATCTTCGGGTGAAAGCGCTTCAATGCGCCGCGCGGAAATTCGGAATCGAACGCTCGCGCGGGCGTGTTTCTCGCGGCGAGATAGTCGAGCACGTGAATATTCGCGCTTTTCTGGCCTTGCCGCAAGCTGAACGAGATGTGGACGGCTATCAGCAGATCCCCCGAACGATGGTCGAGGGGTGATCTGGCTGTTTTCACTGGTATTGGGACGCATTCCTCCTGTCGATTGCGCTTCAAGGCGTGACAATCGAACGCTTCATGCTGGCGCGGGTATGGCGCGAGCAGCGTCGAGCGTCTGTCGGTCGAGAAAGCAATCGCCGAACAAGTTCGCTGCTTCAAGTCGATCCGACGATAGATGAGATCCGGTCAAAAACATGTCCGGTGCCATCCGGCAGGACCCAAGATCGAGGGGCTGACCAGCAGATTACCCAGAAAGGGTGCTCTGGGTTTGGCAGCCTAGTGTGCTGGGACCGACATAGCACTCCGATCCCCACCCCGATGTGCCCGCTCGCGCTTCACTCCCCCCACGCAACGAATGCTTCCTTGAACGTTCGCTCACCGAATGTACCCTTCTCGACTGTCAGGATTGCGCGCCGGCCGTTGTTATAGACGATAGGAATATCGAACCAGGACCGCCCCTTGAGCAGTTCTAGGTTACGCTCCCTGTCTGCCTCGACGGCTGAGAGCCCGATAAGGAAGACCCCCGAGGTCACTTTCACGCCAAGACCGGCAAGTGGCGCGCCGCGCGCTCGCTCCGTCTGCTTCATCAGAATACTCGGCACATTGGAAACGCCCCCAAAACGAAAATCGGCCGGCAGGTTGAACATGATTTCGACTGTATGGGTTGCCGGCAGCGCCTTGTCAGTGTTGCGGCGGATCGTCATTGTCATCTTGATGTGGCGCTCAGGGACCTCAAGTTCAGCGCGAATGGCTAGTTCGAGCGGCTGCCCAGGTCCAGGAGACGCGGTCTCGGTTCGCCACACCACCGAGCCGACTTGGGGTTTTGCCTGGGCATCGGTTGAGTCTTCCTCGTAAAGCGTTGCGCGCGCTGTCTCATGACCGGTATCGATCTGTCCCGTTGCGGGGACCTCGCCCGCATGATCCGACAGCGTCGGGGTCCCCTCGCCCGGACCCCTAACCAGCACCGCGTGCAGACGATCACGCTGCCAATAGAGCAAAACCGCCAACACTAACACGAGAAACACGCCGAGGAGTCTCAGCGATGCGGGGACGCGATTACGGTCTTCGGTATGCGGCCGAATTCCATTTCGCAAGCCGCTAGTCTCATCGCGATCTGGCTCGGCTCCCCGCGCCGGTCGGCCGATTGCCTCTCGGAAAGGCGCCCGCCTGGTCGCCGGACGGCCCTCCTGCTCGGGTAGCGGCAGCTCCCGCGGAGCCGCGAGCGGCGGACGTGGCCGTTCGTCCTGTATCCGGTCCATCATCTCGGCCTCGACCTTTCGGATTGCTTCCTCGAGCGAGACCCGCTCGCGCGCGATTTCCGATTCCGTGAGCGGCGGCGTAAGGCTCCGGAGCTCATTTACCAAGACCGTTCGCACGCGCTGGAGGAGTGCAAGCCGGGTCTCGCCGGTGTTCTCCTCGAGGTCGGCTACGGCGCGGCGGACCAGCGGGTAATAATCGGTCATGGAGATCAACAATCCACGAACGCCACACTTCCCGAGCTGAAACTTACGACATCTGCGGTGAACAGTGTGAATTCTCTTGGCCCACGGCGGACCAGGCGCGAGTTTCTGGACGAAAACGGCGCCTGCGAGCACGGCCCTGCCTTGCGCATACTACCTTCGAGGGGTGGGGTACGTCCCTAGCTCGCGATCCACTTGCTTCACGTCCACGGCTCTACCCTTATACGTGAAGCTCGAATTGCGGGCGATCACGAACAGACCCTTAAAACGTGAGAGCGCGGTGATGATGTCTTCGACCATGCCATCGCCGCCGGATACGATTTGGAGTACCCGTATGCATGCGGTAATTACCACAGATAGCAATCTCCCAGCAACATGCGCTGTCAAGAGAACTGAGATCCAGCCGAGGGATGGCGCGAACGGGAACGGGCCAGGGGCCGAGACCATCTGGGCGAAGCGCGTCCAGAATGCCGGGTGAGCCGTGATGCGAGGTCGAGGGCGGGCCCGTAGCGGCCTGGCGGAGAAGGTGTGGGGCTGGAAGGGCGACCCCGGAGTAGGACTAAGTGCCATTTCATCGCTTGAAGACCTCTGACCGAGCAGCCGATCGTGACCGTGGGCGCGCTAGGCTATGACCGTAGGTCGTTCGGGTGCTTAGGCCCATGCGGGACCAAACGATGCGCTGCATTACGCCGTGCATGCCGTGAGCACGCTTCCGACTGTGTCCTCCGCGCCACGGTGGCAAGAATTCTTTTGGTAGCGATTGACTGTCTCGAATTGGCCGGAATTCGCGGCACGACTCAGAAATTGCCTCGAGTCGGGGAAACACTGATGCGTAATATTCTAATCCTCGCACCTTGTGCCGGGTCAGTAAGCCGTTTTGGCGCAAAGCCGAGAGCCCATGAATAGGATGCAAGCGGACCTTGATCGCTGGTTCGCCGGGCGCCGGCCGGTGGGGTCGGTTCGCGCAGCCCACCCCTCTCTCTCGTTCAAATCGCTAGCGGCGGCGCTGACGTTCACTGTGGCCGGTTCCGTTCAGAATGCGCATGCACAGAAAGTGGGGGGAAATCCGACATCAGCGATCGCCGGCTTCGAATTGCCTGAGGGAGCCCGACAGGATGCCCGGGACCCCGAAAGGGCATTCAATCCCGAGACCGGCCAAAATCTCATCCTGGATGTCAGAAGTCAGAAGTGGATCGATAGCAAAACCGGGCAAGTCGTCGGTCCAGCTCGCACCGTATTTTTCGGCCCGCCCAAGGGGGCGAGGTGGAATAAAAGTAACCCCGAGAGAGCTTTCAACCCGCAGAGCGGTCGCAATTTTGTTTGGGATGCCGGTATTGAGAAGTGGATAGACGTAAAGACAGATCGAGCCTTCAATCCGACCTACATAGATCCCGAAGGAAAGCCCGTCAGGACTTTTGCCCTCTCGTCTGCGTCCGCCGGGCGTGCGCCGCCCGCTTTCGATACCGCAGTCCGCGTCGGAGCCGAAGTTGAAAGTGGAGAAAATGGATCATTCGCTGAAAACTTTGGATATTATTTCAGTGGAGTTGCTGGAGCTGTAAGTGGTGAGATACAATTCCATATGGGTCGAGATGCATTCCAACACTTATTACGGGGCGAGCTAGCGGGTACATCAAAATTCCCGGAAACGGACGATTGGATAAAGAGTTTACTTGCACCCTTTGACGCACGGTTCGCAAGGACCGCTCAGAGCGGATCACCCTGGCAGGTTACCCCCGCTCTCTCCGCAAACTTATCGATCGCTAATGTTTACCGAAGCTGGTGGACTGCTCCAGACGGCAAGCTCGTATCCGGCTTTCTCGCCGGCACCACGGTGGGTGTCAGGCTTGTGCCGGATTTCCCGATCGCGGACAAATCGCACTGGTCAGGCTATGCCGCTACAGGGAATCTCACATTCAGTTTTTCTGACATTCGCTTAAAGCGAGATATCATTGAGCTGGCGCGCCTCGATAATGGCATAGGCCTCTATCGCTACCGCTATAACTGGAGCGACCAGTATTATGTCGGCGTCATGGCGCAAGAGGTGGCAGACATCATACCTGATGCCGTCGTGCGCGGACCGGATGGCTATCTGCGCGTCGACTATGGTCGGCTTGGCCTGCACCTCATGACCTGGGATGAATGGCTGGCGGCGGGAGGCACGAAGGGACCTCAAAAACAGACGGCCTTCTACCGACACCGCCGCGGCGAATCCCCCGCGACCAATACCGGTTAAAGGGGGTATTCGCTCAACCGCAGAAGCGGCTAGATTAGTTTCTCATGGAGGTCTCGCATTGCCGCCCACCTCTGCCGATCGTCTCCTTTATAAGATGACCTGCCCTTGCTGCGGCAAGGCAACGACCGAGCAAGCTATCGCCGACCTTCTCAGAAATTATTACCTGCCCTGTTCTACTCCTGGGTGCCGGCACATGATTGATCTCAGAACTCCTAAAAACCGGACTCTGATCAAGAAACTCGCGCACCAATGCGCCGAGCTCGATATCTTCCTTGCAGACCGCGATAGGCTCGGCTAATGCTTCGGCCGATGGCTGACGCTGCTATTGTGCCGGCTGAAGAAGCGGAGGATCGGCCTATGGCACGCATCGATGAACTGCGGAACATCCGTGAACGGCTGCAGGAAAACGATCGAGGCGCTCGATCGTTTGATCGCCACCGAGAGCCAGCCAGCCGCGCTAGCGCCGCCCGACGTCGCGCTCTTTAGCTTTGGCCTTTGCATACTGATCGCTCATACACATTGCTCGATGAATCCTCTGGCTTGTGACCATAGCCTTCCGCGAGGAATGCATCTTTTCAGCGAGCTCCAAGAGTTGCGTCTGTACGGCGGACACCCCCTTCCTGTCTCCCTGGAGGGACTCAATCATCGACTTTAATATATCCGTTTCGCGGACCATATTCGGCAAGGTTACATCTTCTAATGATTGCTCAATTCTGCTGGCGCAGTTTGCGCGAGCGTCATATGCAGCCTTTAGACTAGGATCTTGCTGGTAGTCCTTACAGAATAGCCACAACTATGGTTCCGAGTGCGGCGCCAAGCAGCGTCCACAGCTTTCCCAGGTTCTACGGGCCAGCGCGATCACGCGGGCGAGCCTGTAGGCGAAGTCGGGTACCTTTGCCTCGGAATTGAGATGTATACTGAAAAAGCGATGGCACGGGATTATTATCCCCTTATAGCCCGCGCGATAGCGAGTCTCGAACAGAATACCGCCGAGACGCGTCAGGTGGTTTATGACCACGCGCAAAGCGTGCTGCGCGACAGGTGCGCGATCTCACACCCACTCTCTCCATATCGGAACGAATGGACGAGTTGCTCGCGCTCGAGGCGGCGCATCTCGGACATGGCCCCAAGCCCTTTCACGGGACGGAGTGCACGGCAGGCACCCGACGCGGTCTCTCCCTGGCAGCGGCCAAAGGGGATAGGTTTCGGCCCTTCCCAGCCTTGAAGCGACTACTGGCGCACCCGGACCAATTGCCGAGGCCCAGGACCAGGGCGATGGCGTGAAGCAAAGTGTCCTGATTCGAATTTGGCAGTGTCCTAATTTGTGGCCCAGAAACGAACCGGGCCTGACGGCTGGTCAACCCCGTCAGGCCCGGCTCACACAATGGCTCTCCCGGTGCAACTTGGGGGGCTGACGGGATAGCCACTGCGGATTGTAGCGTTGCCTCAAAAAAACCAAGCCCGTAAATGTGGGCAGGCCGCCTCGGTTGGCCGCCGCATCCTTGCCCTTGTAGATCAGCCCTTCAGAAGCTCCAGCCAAAGCTTGCGCTCCGCTTCCGGCCACACGTCGCCGCTGTGCAGACGGACCACAGATCGCGCTCATGCAGCTGATCTGCACGCCTGTGCGGAGCCGTTCTATGACTCGGCTTGGCTGTCAAACTCAAGCTCGCCGAGTCTTTCGGCAGGGGAATGGGATAAAACCCCACTTCCAGCACACTCTCCAATTTGCCGTTGCTCAGGCATGTGTAATAAATATAAGATCTCCCTTCTCGACGTGGACACGTCCGGGGCACAGAAGAACTCGGGTGGGAGCCGAGGAGGCAATTATCCCCTGGCCGTTACTTTCTGTCGGGACATCGGAACCTGTCAGTACCCAGGCGGCCGACACAAATATCAATCCCAATGCGACGATGAATGCAATGAGAATCCAGGCGTCGCCCAGGCCCTGTACGGGTTCCGGCTGGAGGTGGTGGCATCGCTCGATCTCGCGTGCAGCCTTGATCGTGCTGGTAGGCGTGCCGCCAACCTGAACTTAATGAGACTCTTTCCAAAAACCTGCCTCCCGGATTGGTGAGTTCAGCAGGTGTCTCTCTGACAGGTTGGTCCCAACAGGGTAATGATACCATCAGCAGTCTCAGGCTCAGGAGTTTAAGAAAGCAGGAGATGATTATTCCCCTTCGGATAGCGGTCGGCACGGATCAAGTCAAAATTGGTGAGGTGTCGCTCTTGCTTTCCGATAGCGAGGGAAGCTGTCCCTGGTCTCCTGCCCCATCGCGTTGTTCCCCGCCTCCTCCTCCAGCGAGCGGGTCTCATTCCGGCAGATCAGCAAGAAGACCGGGCACCGGCTCAAGCAGCAGCCGTCCCGACATACTTTGGACAATCCTGCTCGCTAGAGCGAATTTGGACGCTGACACCAAGAACCCGTTCTGCATCATCCAACCACAAGGAGCACCAGCATGCGCAAATTTGTATTCACCGGCGCGGCAGTGGCCGCCCTGCTCGCAGGCGGCACGCTACTCGTCGGGGATGCCCAATCGGCAACCGGCAGCTTTGACGGCATCCGTGTGGCCGCTGATCATCTCGGCATCCTGGAGGAAACGCAATTCATATACGAGGGTAGGAGGCACTGCTTTTACCCCGACGGTTGGCATGGTCCGGGTTGGTACTGGTGCGGATACAATTTTCGGCGCGGTCTCGGATGGGGTGGGCCGGAGGGCTGGCGCGGCTGGCGATGGGGTGGAGAACGTCGCGAGGAACGGCGGGAGCGGCGCTTCGAGCGACGCTTCGAGCGGTATTGAGCGAGACTTTCTGCTCCGATGCGGCAACTACGCCGCACTCCCTCGCCAATCGCGGAGAGCCTCGTCGCACCATCTTACGGCCGGGGCTGTACTTCCCTCCAGCCCCGGTCGGTTGCCGGGGCTGTGTTGTTTCAGCGTTCCAACCTTAGCCGCATCGTGCGGCGAAGAAGGGAAAGGCGACGAAGGGGAAGGTCGGCAGGCAACCGGGAGGCGGAAGGCGGGTTGAAACACAATGGCAGTGGGGGCGGCATGAGATTCGTCGTTCTTTTTCTCGCTTTATTTCTTGTGGAGCCAAGCCACGCACAAGAAGCCCCCAACCTTGCATTTGTCTCGGAATACATTCGCGAACTGGGCGTCAATGAACGCATGCGGGCTTTAGGCGAGCGGGAGGTGACAGCGGTGGACGCCAACAGCCGATTCCCCGCAATCATCCGTAGTTCGACCAGAATTCAATCGGAACTTGGCGCACAAATTCGAACGTTGAGTGGCATACATCTCAAACCACCATTTGAGGACCTCACCACCAAGATTACTAAGTTCTACAACATGAAGATTGAATCCCACCAAAGGCTAATAGCCATCTCCACTTTACTTCTGTCACGACCACAGCCGGGTGTTGATTATGGGGCGCTTGCTGCCGAGGCTCCTAAAACCACTGCTTCTCTGGAATATATCGACCGTTCGCTGTTCGAAGCTACCCCCTTGATTTTCGCCACGTTGATCGACCAGACACCCGATAAGAACGGCAAGGTAAGCCATTTGATTATCACCAGGGCGGAGCGTCAACATTTACTTGTTGCTCTCTCCCTCCACTTTGGGCAAAAGATGGACCTGGAAAATCAAAGCTACATTGTGAGTTCGGCTTCCGTTTTGAAGTCGTACCTGTTGCAATATAAATGTTCAGATGAGCCGTAGGATTATTCAGGTCGTCGCCGGAGCCGCGGGTTCTTTTGCGAGGCTGAATCGTTGCTCACGTTGCGCGTAGCTCTTGGGTACGCTCTTTCCTCGGCCGCAAGTGTCTTGAAATGAGAGATTAACCGTGGACCGAAGGTCGATTTGGCAGGCAAAAATGACTCGGGCTTTTGTTGTGATCTGGCTAATCGTCGTCGCGGCAATGCCGGTCAGCGCGCACGCGATGGGAAGCGCGCGGGATCTGGCGGACGATTGCCGAACCCTGGTCCGGGCCAAAACGGGCGCGGGAAAGCAAATCCGGATTCCGTTCACGAAGAAGGCGCTGGTGTGCTGGGGATACATGCAGGCAATGCAGGACCTGTCGGTGCTGGCCGATGAGGATGGACGCAGGATCATGGGAGCTTGCCCGCCCGAACGGACGACGTTGCTGAAGCTGATCCAAGCTTTCGTGAG
>WNEY01003256.1_pt1 | contig 12160 bp, 10 predicted proteins | sample 5400531 | NCBI WGS metagenome assembly WNEY01 (sample SAMN13153338, study PRJNA577476) | soil metagenome | isolation source: 200 cm saprolite under Douglas fir tree site 1 | place: USA:California | collected 2015-04-18
CCGGTCAGGATTTGGTCCTTGCTGAAAAAGCCCGAGAACGGCGGGATGCCGCTGATGGCAAGAGTGGCGATAAGGAACGTCCAGAACGTGGTCCTCATCTTATGGCGAAGCCCGCCCATCTTTCTGATGTCGAGTTCGCCGCTCAGTGCGTGCATGACGCTTCCCGCGCCGAGGAACAAAAGCGATTTGAAAAAGGCGTGAGTCATCAGGTGGAAAATGCCGCCGGCGAATAGGCCCGAGCCGCAGCCCACGAACATGGTGCCAAGCTGGCTGATCGTCGAATACGCCAGCATCCGCTTCAGATCGTTCTGAGCGAGCGCAATGGTCGCTGCAAAAAACGCCGTCAGGCAGCCGACGGCGCCGACGGTCTCCAAGGCGAGCGGCGCGTGGGCATAAAGGCCGCTTGACCGCGCCACCATGTAAACCCCCGCTGTCACCATCGTCGCGGCGTGGATCAATGCGCTTACGGGCGTCGGGCCTTCCATCGCGTCCGGAAGCCAGACGTAAAGTGGAAGCTGGGCAGACTTGCCCACCGCGCCCAAGAACAGCAGCAGGCAAATCGCGGTCAGAGTCGTTTCGTGGTCGCCGGGCAGGAGCGTGGATACGCGCGCGAAGACCTCCTGAAAATCGAGGGAGTTAAAGGTCCAGAACGTGAGTGCGACGCCCAACGTGAAGCCCACGTCACCGATGCGAGTAACGATGAACGCCTTTTTGCCCGCGTCCGAAGCGGACTTCTTGCGGAAATAAAATCCAATCAACAGGTAGGAACACAGCCCGACGCCTTCCCAGCCCACGAACATCAGCAGGTAGTTTCCGGCGGTCACGAGCAGGAGCATCATGAAGAGAAAGAGGTTGAGATAAGCGAAGAAGCGGTAGTAGCCGCCCTCGTGCTCCATGTACCCGCGCGAGTAGAGGTGGATGAGGAAGGAGACGACCGTGACGGTGACCGTCATGACCAGGGTCAAACGGTCGTAGTAAAGCTTGAAGTCGGCCTGCAACCCGCCTGACTGGATCCAGGTGAAGTATCTGTAGATGAACGCGCCTGGCTCGCCGCCCGCGGAAAATTTCCACGCGGTCAGCAACGCGGAGAGCATGGCAAGACCCGAAGCGCCGCAGCCGATCCACGAAACAGTCTGCTGGGAAAAACGGCGGCCGGGAATGCCGTTGAGCCCGGCGCCCAAGAGCGGCGGAAGCAGCGTGAGGAGAAGCAGTGTTTCCATAGCGGCGTGCAGGGAGATCGCTCGCCTCTTTACTCTGGGCTTGCGCGAACAGCCTTCGAGGCCTGCCCGGTACTCCGTGAGTGGCGCCCCCTCACGCGCGGCGCAAACATCCGTCGCGGAGTCGTTTTCGAGGGCCCGGGCGATTACCCACGCGCGGGCCTCAGCGGCTACAGTTTCATCGAATCGAGATCATCAACGCTCAAGGACTCGCGAGTCCGGTAGAGAGCAATAATGATGGCCAGGCCCACCGCGGCTTCAGCGGCGGCCACGACAATGACGAAAAAGACAAAAAGCTGGCCGTCCAGATTCCCAAGGTGACGCGAAAACGCCACAAATGCGAGGTTGACGGCGTTGAGCATCAATTCGATGCTCATGAAAACCGTTATCACGTTGCGACGAATCAGAAAGCCTGCCACACCGAGGCTGAAGAGCACAGCGCTGAGCAGGAGATAATGGGATACCGGGACCATTTTCCTCGATGACCTCAGAGTTCCTTCTTGGCCAGGACGACGGCGCCCAGGACCGCTACCAGGATCAGGACCGAAGTCACTTCAAACGGGAGGACGTAGTTGCGGAAAAGAAGCCCCCCGATCGCGGCCGGCCCCGAATCGAGCGGAGCCGCGCTTGATTCACTTCCTCGGGGAAATTGCTTCACGATCACGAACAGGAACTCCGCGAGAAACACGGCCAGCAGCGGAGCGCCCAGCAATGGGGCCAGGCGGCTGCGGTCGCTGGGTGTCTCCCGCCGGGCGTTGAGGAGCATGATGACCAGCACAAACAACACCATGATCGCGCCGGCGTAAACGATCACCTGAATGACCGCCAGGAATTCGGCGCCGATGAGCAGGTAGAGCACCGCCAGCGAACAAAGCACGACGATGAGAGAAAGCGCGCTATAGACCGGGGTGCGCTGAAGGACCACGCCGAGCGCCGCCAGAACGGCCACGCCCGCGACGATGTAAAAGAGTACCGCCATAACCTAAGGGCTCTGCCAAGCCAGCAGGAAGCTCGTTACCAGGATGTTGAGCAAACCGACCGGCAGAAGGAATTTCCAGCCGAAGGCCATCAACTGGTCATAACGAAAGCGCGGCAGCGTGCCGCGCATCCAGATGTAGAAAAAGAGGAAACAAAACACTTTCAGACAAAACCAGAAAACTGAAAGCAACGGGTGCAGCCAGCTCGGGCCAAAGACAGGCCCCAGCCACCCGCCGAAAAACAGCAACGTGGCGAGGCACGAGACAGTGACCATGTTGGCGTATTCGGCGATGAGGAAGAGCGCGAATTTAAAGCTGCTGTACTCGGTGTGGAAGCCCGCGACGAGTTCCGTTTCGCCTTCCGGAAGGTCAAAGGGCACGCGGTTGGTCTCTGCAATTGCCGACGTGAAGTAAACCAGGAAGCCGACGGGTTGCACAAAGATATTCCAGTGCGGTAGGAAAGTGGAATGGCTTCCCACGCGCCAAACGCCGCTCTGGAGTTCCACGATTCTGCGCAGGTTCAGCGTACCCGAGACCATGAGCACCCCCACCAGCGCAAGGCCGAGGGATAACTCGTAGCTGATCATTTGTGCGGAAGACCGCAGCCCGCCAAACAACGGGTACTTGCTGTTGGAGGACCATCCCGCGAGCACGATGCTGTAAACGCCCAGCGAAGTGACGGCCAATATAAAGAGCACGCCCACGTTCAGGTCGGCGATTTGAAAGAGCTCATGTCCCCGCCATTGGAAGGACTCGCCGAAGGGAATCACCGAAATGGAGAGGAAGGCGAGCGTGAAGGCAAGGAAGGGTGCCAGCCAGTAAACGAGCCGGTCGGCCTCGGTGGGAACGATATCCTCCTTGAAAAGGAACTTGAGGCCGTCGGCCAGCGGCTGGAGCAGCCCGTGCGGGCCTACCAGGTAAGGACCCCAGCGGGACTGAATGTGGGCGACGACTTTTCGTTCGACCCACACAAGATAGGCGATCGCTGTCAGCAAAATGAAAAGGACAACAGCCACTTTGGCCAGAGTTACGAGAAGGAGGGAGATCGCCTCAGAAGAAGTGGCCATGAGGTTTTCCAGCCTCGTCCACCGAATTGAGAGCCCAACTATATCGGCTTACGCTCCCGGAGGTGAAGAGGGAGTCGCGCGACGTGAAAACAAGGTCCGGACGCTCGAGGGCGGGCGGGACTCCCTCGGGCCGCGTGGCTACGGCTCGCCCGACGAGCAAGTCTGGGAGAGCAATTGCGTATCCAGGCACGGAACGAATAATTTCTCGCAAGACGTCGTCCGGCGAATTGTACGGCCAGGCCTGGCCGAAGAGGCGCGCAAGCGCCAGCAGAATTTCCAGGTCGCTCTGTGTTCCCGCTTTGCGCATCGCCTTTTTGAGCGCCTGCACCTGCCCGCAGGTGTTGGTGACCGTCCCGGCTTTCTCGGCGAAACTCGTGGCGGGTACCACAACGTCAGCGAGGGCAGCGGTTTCGGTACGGAAAAGGTCTGCGACGAAAAGAAATTCAAGCTTCGCCCGAATTGAGGGAGCGAGCTCGAAAGTCTTAGCCGGATTTGACCCGAAGACAAGCAACGCCTTGATTTCGCCCGACAACGCCCCGTCGAGGATTTCCCGGATGTTCCGTCCTGGTTTGGGCGGAAGTTTGGTGCCCCACACGGCCTCATATCGAGCGCGCCCGGCCTGGTCTCCGACGGCTTGGTAACCCGGGAGGCATTGGGGCAGCAGGCCCATGTCCGAGGCGCCGCGGGAGTTCGCATAATCGCTAAGAGCGATAAAACGCGCGCGGCCGGGGAGGGTCAGTCCCCAGCGGACCAGGTCTTCCACCGTCTGCCCTTGGACCTCGTCGCCGAAAATGATGACCGTGTCGCTTTCGTGGAAAAGCTTTTCGCGCAGGGTGGTGAGCTCTTGAGCCTCTTCGCCCGTGGGGCTCGGTCCGGAAGCCTCAATCCCTGCCAGCGTTTTTACAGCCTCCGCTTCGCTTTTCACTCTCGCATAGAGAGTCGCCTGGCGGCGGAGCTTGATTTCGGAGCGGTTGTTGACCACATAGAGGCGGGCGCCGCGCTGGCGGACAGCTTGCCGGATCTGGTAAGCGAGCAAGGGGTGCTGGTGAGTGGGGTCATTGCCCACGAGCAGGAGGCTCGACGCTTCGAATACGTCCTCCATCGTGGCGTATCGGTTCGTGGCTCGGGCCGCGGTCAGCGCTCTTACGAGCGAAGGGAAGTCGGCCGTGCGATGGTGGTCAATGCTGTTTGTTCCAAGGACCGCGCGCGCGAATCGCTGGAGCAGGTAGTTTTCCTCGTTCGTGGTGCGGTTCGACCCAATGAGCGCGACGGAGTCGGCGCCGTGTCTGGTTCGGATTTCGCTCAATCGTTCTGCCGTAAGTTCCAGGGCTTCTCCCCAGGTTGCGGATTCGAGTTCTCCGTTGCGGCGGACGAGAGGCGAAGTGAGCCGCTTCTCGCTGTTCACGAAGTCCCAGCCGAAACGTCCTTTGACGCAGAGAAACTCGCCATTGATCCCCGAGTGGTCGCGGTTATTGCCGCGGATGATCTGATTGTTTCGGATGGAGAGCGTGGTCCTGCAGCCGTCGCCGCAGTGGTTGCAAACCGTGCCCGCGTAAGTCAACTCCCAGGGGCGAGTCTTGTAGCGGTAGGTGCCGCTCGTCAGGGCGCCGACGGGACAAATGTCGATGCAGGCTCCGCATTCTTCGCACTCCAGGTTGTCGCCGCGGTTGGGAATGATCTCGCTGTGCGCGCCGCGGAAGCCGATGCCGAGCGCGTTGACGTCCATCCCTTCGTCACAGACCCTGATGCAACGATAGCAGAGGATGCACCGAGGCCAGTCGTAATAGACGAGATTTGAAAACTTCTTTTCCTCGTGGTGGAGCTTGCCTTCCATGAAGCGCGTTTCGGCGGCGCCGTATCGAAAGACGGCATCCTGGAGCTCGCATTCCCCGCCTTTGTCGCAAACCGGGCAATCCAGGGGGTGGTTGGTCAGCAGGAACTCGAGCATGGCCTTGCGGGCGTTCGCGACTTCCTCGTTGAGGGTATGGACCACCATCCCTTCCGCCACAGCCGTGGTGCAGGCTGTCTGAAGCTTGGGCATTTTCTCGATTCCCACCAGGCACATCCGGCACGCGCCCTGGAGCGCCAGGCCTGGGTAGTAGCAGAACGAAGGGATTTCAATCCCCGCGTGCTTGGCAGCCTCGATCACGAGCGTGCCCGCGGGAAGGGTCACGGACTTGTCGTCGATTTTGAGCGCGACCTGATCAGCCATTCAATTCCTCGCGCCTTGCGGTCAAGAAACGCCGACGGCCTGCCTTTCATAGGGGCAGGCGCCGAGCTTGAGATGCTCTTCAAACTCGTGCCGAAATTTCTTCAGGATGCTGATCGTCGGCAGGGCGGCTGCGTCTCCCAGCGGGCAAAGAGTCTTGCCGAGGATGTTGTAGGAAACGTCGAGCGCTGTGTCAGGGTCCTCAGGGAGGCCGGCCCCGCTGTGAAAGCGCTCGAGCAGCGCTTTCAACCACGCCGTCCCCTCACGGCAGGGGATACACCAGCCGCAGGACTCGTGAGCATAGAACTTCATGACCCGCAACGCCACCTTCACCATGCAGGTCTCTTCGTCTATGATGACGACGCCACCCGATCCGAGCATCGAGCCGATCTTGGCGAGGGAATCGAAGTCCATCGGGACATCAATCTCATTCGCCGTGAGGACTGGGCAAGACGAACCGCCCGGGATGACGCACTTTAACTTCTTGCCCTGCCACACGCCCCCACCCACTTCTTCAATCATGCGCCGCAGCGGGAAGCCCATCGGCAGCTCATAGACTCCGGGTCGGGCGATGTGGCCGCTCAGGCAGAAGAGCCTCGTTCCGCCGTTCCTCGGTGTCCCGAGTTTCGCGTACCAATCGGCCCCATTCAAAATGATGTGCGGCACATTGCAGAGCGTCTCAACGTTGTTGACGACTGTCGGCCCGCCGTAGAGACCCACCACCGCCGGAAAGGGAGGCTTGACGCGCGGGTAGCCGCGCAGCCCCTCGAGGGAGTTGAGCAAAGCCGTCTCTTCACCGCACTCGTAGGCCCCGGCACCCGTATGAGTCGAAACATCGAAATCGAAGCCCGAGCCGAGCACGTTTTTTCCCAGATAGCCTCGGCCGCAGGCCTCCGTGATCGCGCGGTCAAGGATTTCGAGCAGATAACGGTACTCGCCTCGGACGTAGATGTATCCCTGGTGGGCCTGGATCGCATAGCCGGCAATGGCGATGCCTTCGAGGATCTGGTGGGGGTCGTATTCCATGAGCGGGCGGTCCTTGCAGGTGCCCGGCTCGCTCTCGTCGGCGTTGCATACGACATACTTCGGCTTGGCGGACTGCTTGGGGACGAAACTCCATTTCATTCCGGTGTTGAACCCCGCGCCACCGCGGCCCCTCAGGCCGGAGTTCTTCACCTCGTTGATGACTTCGTCCGGCTTCATGCCTAGCGCCTTCTCGAGCGCCTTGTACCCGTCGTGCTTCAGGTACGCGTCAATCGAGGCGGAACCGGGAATGCCGAATCGCCGGCTGATGACTTTCACCTCAAGCGGCGACCCTTTCATCGGGTTTTGATATTCAGACATTCCTGGAGGCGGGCTGTCCTCAACTGGCTGTCTTGGGCCCCCACGCCGGAGCCTGTCGAGTAATGCATCGATCTTTTCCGCCGTCATGCTCTCGAAGAAGTCATAATTCACCTGCATCGCGGGGGCGCCGCAACACGCTCCAACGCACTCGACCTCTTCAAGAGAAAACACCTTGTCCGGCGTGGTCTGCCTGTGGCTGATGCCGAGCCTTCGCGAGCAATGCTCATAGACCCTCTCGGCGCCTCGCAACATGCAGGAAACATTCGTGCACACCTGCAGGTTATACCGGCCGATGGGCTGGCGGTGAAGCATCGAGTAGTAGGAGATGACTTCAACGACCTCGATCCGCGGTACCTCCAGCCGCCGGGCTACCTCGTCAATGACTTCGTCGCTGACGAACCCGATTTCGTCCTGAGCAAAAAGCAACAGCGGGACCATCGCCGACCGCTTGAGCGGGTAGCGGGCAATAACCTCGTCAAACTTTTTCTTGAGCACGTCGGAAATCATAGCTTCGTGATTCCAGAGGCCGTTGCGAGTTGGCCCGCGCGTTCCCGCGGTCAGCCACAGAGGTTCGGGGATGGGGTGCCGCTATCGTCTCCGGGCCAAACCTCAACGGTCTATTTCGCCGAGGACGATGTCGATCGTCCCGATACACGCTACGACATCCGCAATAAGCCTGCCCTCGATCATCCTGGGTAAAGCCTGCAAGTTGGCAAACGAGGGCGCCCGCACGTGGCAACGGAAAGGCTTTGGCGAACCGTCGCTGACGATGTAGAAACCCAGCTCCCCGCGGGGCGATTCAATGGCCTGATAGACTTCCCCGACGGGAGGACGGAAGCCCTCGGTCACAATTTTGAAATGGTAGATGAGCGCCTCGATGGAGGTCTTCATTTCCTCGCGGTCGGGCAACACCACGTGCGGCGCTTTCGCCTTGATCGGGCCTTCGGGAAGACCTTCCATGGCCTGCCGGACGATCTTCAGGGATTCCCGCATTTCGTCAAGACGCACCAGATAACGCGCATAGACGTCGCCCTCCGAACGCGTCGGGACGTTGAAGTGGAACTGATCGTAACTCGAGTAAGGCTGGTTTTTGCGGAGGTCCCACTCGACGCCCGAGCCGCGCAGTGACGGGCCGGACACTCCCAGGGCGATGGCGTCCCCGGCGGACATGCGGCCGACTCCCTGAGTCCTCCGCAGCCAGATCGGGTTTTTCGTCAAGAGGGACTCGTAATCCTCGAGGCGCGCGGGAAAAGTTTTGATGAATCTCTCGACTCTCTTCAGCCAGCCGAGGGGAGGCTCGACGGCGAGTCCTCCGACGCGAAAATAGCTCGTCATCATCCGCTGTCCCGACACCATCTCGAAGATGCGGAGCACGTCCTCGCGCTCGCGGAAGCAGTAAAGGAAGACGGACATCGCTCCGAGGTCAATCGCGTGCGTGCCCAGCCACACCAGGTGGCTGCCGATGCGGGTGAGTTCGGTGAGCAGCACCCGGATCCACTGGGCGCGCGGCGGTATTTCGAGATCGAGGAGTTTTTCGACCGCCAGGCAAAACCCGAGGTTGTTCGAGAGCGGAGCCAGGTAGTCGATCCGGTCGGTCAGGGTGATTCCCTGCGAATAGGTCTTGCTCTCGAAGGATTTCTCGAAGCCCGTGTGCAGGTACCCGATGTCGTACTCCCCGCGCAGGACGGTCTCGCCATCGAGCTCGAGCACCAGACGCAGCACCCCGTGGGTGGAGGGGTGTTGCGGCCCCATGCTGAGGATGACCCTTTCTTCCTGCCCCGGGATTTTTTCAAGCGTAACGGGCATTTAGCGGTACCCTTCGGTCGGGTAATCCTTGCGGAGCGGATAACCTTCCCAGTCCTCCGGCATCAGAATGCGCCGCAGGTCGGGATGGCCTTCAAAGCGTAACCCGAAGAGGTCATAGACCTCCCGCTCGTAAGCATTGGCGGCCGGCCAAACGGGTACGACCGAATCGAGAGCCGGAGGATCGCCCGCAACACGGACCTTCAGACGCAACCGCTGCCCGCTTTCGAGCGAGAGCAAGTGATAGACCACTTCGAACCGTGGCTCGGCCGGATAGCGGTCCACCGCCGTCAGATCGGCAAGAAATTTAAAGGAAACGCCAGGGGCGTCGCGGAGGAACTCGCAGAGCCTGAGCAGGCTCCGGGGCCGGATGAAAAGCGTCAGCTCCCCGCGGAACATCTGGTTTTCCTCGACCGCCTGGGGATCGAAGCCGCGGAGCCTCAGGAGCAGGGCATCAGGTTCGATGGCGGGTGGCATAAGGACTGCTCACAGACGCGACGAGCCGGCTACTCTTGAAGGCGGAATGAATCCTGCATCGCTTTGCGAACGGCTGCTCTCGACTTTCCTCGCCTGGCTTGCTTGAAATCTATTGCAGGTGATTTTCTTGCGGGGTCCTAGGCATCCGCAATCGGGGTCGCGTCACCTGTAACCTGCTTGAGATTCACCGGCTCCAGTCCAGGGCGCCCTTTTTCCAGATATAGATAAATCCGGCGAATAGGACGACGATAAACAGGAACATTTCGAAAAACCCGAACCACTTCAGGCTCCTGTAAACCACTGCCCACGGGTAAAGAAAGGCAGCTTCAACGTCGAACAAGATGAAGAGCATTCCCACGAGGTAGAAACTGACGGAAAAGCGCTCCCGGGCGTCTCCTACAGGGGCGATGCCACATTCATACGGAGAAAGTTTTTCCCGAGACGGGCGCCGCACGCCGACCCAAGCTGAGACTCCAAGGATTGCCGCGGCAAGTCCGACGACGATGATGAAGTGGATCAGAACGGGAAAGTAATCCGCAGGCATTGCAAGAAGTTGGAAGTTTTTTCGCAAAGTCCCGATAAGCGACCACTATAGGGGGAGCAAATTCAGCGTGTCAAGTTTTTTCTTGCCTCGGCAACGTTCCAGCGGCTAACATCGTTGTGAGTTCGAGCGCTTTTTTGCCGGGTCTGCGGGGTGATTGCGGATGATCATGGGCTTCAACACCGAAATCGAGCATGGCGGTGTTGTGTTCCACGTCCAGACTGAGCCCCGCAAGGACGCGCGGATCGAAACTTTGGTATACTTGCAAGGAGCGATTATTCATTCTCTTAAGACCTCTTACCAGGAATTACTTAACTCGTCAGAGTACAGCGACGAGAAGTTGACGCGTTTGTTAAAAGACCAGCATCAGCGGGTGATCGTCCAGATCCGTACGGGTGAGATCCGGCCTCCCGAAGCTCCCGCGGGCAGCACCAGTCCGGGTGCGTAAGTTGATGACTATTCACCTGAACGGTGAGCCGCGCGAGGTTCCCGAGGGACTGACCTTGGCAACGCTTCTTGATTGGCTGAAGCTTCCGCGCGATCGCGTCGCCGTCGAGCACAACCTGGAAATAGTTCAAAGAGACCTTTGGGACCGGACTCCTGTCGAATTAGGTGACCGGCTGGAAGTCGTACAGTTTGTGGGCGGGGGGCTCCCCACAAGGGCTCAGGCGTCTGGCCGCCGGTCTTGACTTGGACGGCGTCAGTCGGAAATTCCGGCTCGGACCTCCCGTAACACAATGAAATCTTCCGTCAACACTTCCGCGGCGTTCGTCTTCGTCACGCTGCTGATCAAGATTGGCGTGGTCGCCCTGCTGGGGGGATTCATCGCCCGCTTCGGGCGCTTCCGCAGCCTGATTCTGGTGGAGCAGCGGTCGCCGCGGCAGAAGCTCGAGCTGGCCGCTTTCCTGGGCGTCCCGTTCATGCTGGGAGTCCTCACCCGCCTGCTCGCGCGCTATCAAGGCACGGATTTGGGGCTCGAAGCCACGGTGCTGGCCGGCCTGTTGGGCGGGACCATCGTGGGACTGGTGGTGGGCATGATGGTGAGCCTGCCGGCTTGGCTCATCGGGGGCGAGTTCCTTGCCGTCCCGATGGGTGTGCTCTACGCCGTCGTGGCGGGCTTGGCGCGCTATGTTTGTCCGGACAAGGAGGAGGTCTGGAGGTTCTCTCCCTTCATCGATCTCAGTCTCTACCGGTCCATCCGACAGCGGTTCAAGCACCCGGCGATGGACTGGCAGGTACTGTTCTCGCTGGTGTGCGCAATTCTCGAGATCACGCGCCTCACCCTTGGCCGCATGGCGCACGGGAGGCTCTTCTACCTGAACTCCAGCCATCCCTGGAGCAATGTCTTGATTGTGCTCGGAACGATGATTGGCGTCGGCTTGCCGGTGCGCATCTGGAACAACACACGCATCCAGAGGAAACTCGAGGAACAGGAGAGGGCCTTGATGCAGGCTCGCGTGGATGCCCTGATCAGCCAGATCAACCCTCATTTTCTCTTCAATACGCTGAACACCGTCTCTTCCCTGGTACGCATCGATCCGGATACGGCCCGGACGGTCATCCTGAAACTCTCGAACATCCTCCGCCGGCGGCTCAAGACGCAAGTGCATTTTGTCCCGCTCAAGCAGGAGCTTGACTTCATCGACGACTACCTCGATATCGAAGTCGTGCGCTTCGGGCGGGACAAGCTCGGGATCCGCAAGGAGATTGACCCGGAAACTTTGGATATGATCGTTCCCAGCATGATTCTCCAGCCGCTGGTCGAAAACGCCATCCGTCACGGCATCGGTCCCAAAATCGAAGGCGGGACCATCAGTCTCCGCTCTTGGCGGAAGACCGGCCGCCTGGGCCTTGAAGTCATGGATGACGGAGTCGGCATTTCGGAGGAAAAATGGCAAGGGATCTATGAATCCGGTATAGGCATCCGGAATGTCCGCGAGCGGCTGAAAGTCCTCTACGGCCAGGAATTTTCCCTGAAGATCGACAGCCAGCCCGGAAAAGGCACCGCGATTCGCTTCGAAATACCCGAGCTGGTCACGTCCGATAAAGCCATCCAGCCCGAAGTTGCTCACGCCCACCCCTCCGCCTCGCCTTGAGGGGCCCGGCCGCCACTTTCCCCCTTTCTCGTTGCGTCGGGTATGCTAGTATCTTGCGGTTTTCGGCGTACCTGCGGCCAGCGCGCTGGGAACAAAATAATCAGGACAAGGCAGGCTGCTGAAGGAGTGTTGGCCTGTCGTCGAGGCTGAGGGTTGTTGATGACGAAGCAGGGCAAGATTCGGAAGGGGCAGGGCCGGTGATTTGTCGCGTCACGAGGGGACACGGGTCCTGGCTGTAATTCCTGCACATTTCAATCCAGAGGAGTGAGGGACCAGTATGGAGAAGAGTCAGCCCGACCGGGCAAAAGTTACGCCAAGCTCAATGAGCATGATCGAGCCGCGATTCCGCGATATCTACAAGGCGTTTTACAAGGAAAGTTACTTTACTCCGACCACGCTAGACTTAAAGACCAAGGAGCTGATCGCCAT
>WNEY01009819.1_pt1 | contig 12160 bp, 12 predicted proteins | sample 5400531 | NCBI WGS metagenome assembly WNEY01 (sample SAMN13153338, study PRJNA577476) | soil metagenome | isolation source: 200 cm saprolite under Douglas fir tree site 1 | place: USA:California | collected 2015-04-18
GAGGCCGCCGGTGGTGATCGAGCACGGCATGCCGGCCATCGAGCCCCGCGGGCGGCATCGTCTGAAGCGCCAGCTCGGGGTCGAGGATCGGCCGATCGTATCGACGTTCGGTCTCGTCGATCCGCGAAAGGGCCTCGAGTACGTGATCGAGGCGATGCCCGAGATCGTCGCCCATCATCCGCGTGCCCTGTATCTCGTCGTCGGCCAGACGCACCCCGAGCTCCAGAAGCGGGAAGGCGAGGCGTATCGCAACTCGCTCATCGAGACGTCCGCACGCCTCGGCATGCGCGATCACGTGAAGTTCGTGAATCAGTACCTCACGCAGCGCGAGGTCGTCGACTACTTGCTCGCCACCGACGTGTACGTCACGCCGTACCTCGACCCGAATCAGATCACCAGCGGCACGCTCGCCTACGCGCTCGGAGCCGGGAAGGCGATCGTCTCGACGCCTTACCTGCATGCGCAGGAGGTGCTGGACCGCGGCCGCGGCATCCTCGTCCCGTTCCGTGACGCCGCGGCCGTCGCATCGGCGGTGAACTCGGTCCTCGGCGACGGGGTGCGCAAGCGTGAGCTCGAGATCCGCGCGTACGAGTACGGGCGGGAGATGGCGTGGCCCGCCATCGGCCGCCGCGTGCTGGCGATGATGCGCGACGTCCTCGACCACGCGGTCCCCGCGCACGAGGAAGAGCTGCTCGAGGAGCCGACACCGATCGCATGAATCTCGGCGAGCGGCTCCCACAGAATCCTCTCATCACGGCACGCGACGTGAAGCCGTCCCTGCCCACGCTCGAGGTCGTGTCGGTCTTCAACGCCGCGGCGGCCAGAGTGGGCAACGAGATCGTCTTGCTGCTGCGCGTCGCCGAGCGGCCGCGGACCGACATCGCACCGGGTCCGGATGCGCTCACGCTCGATCTCGCCGCGCCACATCCGATCCTCGGCCCGCTGCCCGCCCACTATCGCAGGGAGCCGCTCGTCGGCATGGCTTTCCTGGACACGCGCGACGGGAGCGCGCCGCGCGTCGTCGTCGCGTACATACCCGCGAACCTCCCGGGCCTCGACCTCCGGGACCCGCGGTCGATCCGTTATCGCAATGCGAGCGGCAGCCTGCGCATGGCGAACGAGGGCTACATCGACTTCCTCGCGCAGATCTCGCACCTCCGCGTCGCGCGCAGCACCGACGGTGTGACCTTCACCGTCGACGAGACGCCGGCCATCGCGCCGCACACCGACCTGGAGGAGTACGGCGTCGAAGATCCACGCGCGACGTTCATCGACGGCGAATGGCACATCACATATGTCTCGGTGTCGCGGTGGGGGATCACGACCAGCCTTGCGACAACGACGGACTTCCGGAGCTTCGCGCGCAAGGGCGTGATCTTCCTCCCGGATCACAAGGACGTCGTGCTCTTTCCCGAGAGGATCGGAGGTCGGTACGTTGCGCTCACGCGACCGATGCCGCAGTCGTTCAGCCGGATCTTCGGCATTTGGATCGCCTTCAGCGAGGACCTGCTGTCGTGGGGCGGTCACGAGAGGCTCTGCCTGCCGCGCCCGGACTACTGGGACGAGCTGCGCACCGGTGCCTCGGCCGTGCCGTTCCGCGTCGACGATGGCTGGCTCGAGCTGTACCACGGCGTGGATCGCGATTCGCGCTACGCGATGGGCGCCTTGCTCCTCGACGCCGACGATCCGCGGAAGGTCCTCGCGCGCTCCGCGCAACCGATCCTCGAGCCGCTCGAGCCATTCGAGCGGACGGGTCTCTTCAACGAAACGATCTTCTCCTGCGGGCACGTCACGCTCGCGGATGGCCGCATCCGCATGTACTACGGCGCTGCGGACTCGGTCGTCGCGGCGGCGGACTTCGATGTGCGCGACATCGTGAACAGCCTCGAGCCCTGGCGCGGCGCCGCCGGACGGCTCGTGCGGGTGTAATCGTGCTGCGCCAGCTCGCTCGGCTCACCGTGCCGGTCGAGTCCGCGGGAGAGCGCGCCTGCGCGATCGCGGTCTACGCCGACGCGGCCGATCGAACGTTCCCTGCGGCGGAGCGGGGATTCGAAGGGGTAGCCTGCGTCGACGACGCCGCCCGCGCCCTCATTCTTCTCAGCGACGTCTGGTCCGCGACCGGCGTGCCTCGCGTGCGCGATTGGGCTCTCGGGCTCCTCGACTTCCTTCTGCACATGCAGCTGGGCGACGGTCGCTTCGTGAACTTGATATCGGACTGGTCCGGTCAGCGCAACGAAGCGGGCGTGACGTCCTTTCCAGGTGGGGGGTTCTGGCACGCTCGGGGCGTGCGCGCTCTGGCTCGCGCTGCGGTGACCTTCGGAGAAGATCGCGCGCGCCGCGGTCTCGAGCGAGGACTCGCTCACATTCGCGCGGCGCGCGACGTACCGGCCGACGTGCGTTCGATCCATGTGCTGACGGCGATCGAGCTTGCGCGCGCCGGGGAATTCCGTGAGCTTCGTGCGGATGTCGGGAACTGGTGCGACGAGATCGCGGCCTGTCGGCGCGGTGGCGTGCTCTTCGACAACCCGGATCAGTCCGCGCCACACCTCTGGGGCCATCAACAGGAAGGTGTGCTGGCCGAGGCCGGCGCGTTCCTCGGGCGCGACGACCTCACTGCCGTCGCGCGGCAGAGCGCGCTGGCGTACCTCGCGCCGCTCATCGACGCCGGGTTCGACGAGCCGACCGTGCAGCCGTATGGCGTGGCCTCGGCGGTCTATTCGATGGAGCGACTCCGCGCGATCACGAACGAACCTCGTTTCGACGAGCTCTGGCGGATGGCGCGGGGCTGGTTCGACGGTCGCAACTCGGCGCGACGCGCGTTGTATGACCGCGAGGAAGGTCGCGTCTACGACGGCATCGACCACGGCGTGTTGAATGTCCACTCCGGGGCGGAATCGAACGTTGTCGGGGCGCAGGCCCTGCTCGATCAGGTGATCCGCACCGCGCCGCTGCTCGCCCCGCTGATCGAGACCTGCTTCGCGCCGGACGTGCGAGAGCGTCTCGGCACCATGGCGGAGGCGCGTTCCAGCTAGGCGATCTCGAGCCGCACCGGCCGCACCGCGTTGTTGGCGTACCCGAGGTCGTTCCGCAGCTCTTCCAACGGCTGCGCATCGCCACCCGTCGTGACCGCGCGCGACACGAGGGTCAGCTGGCCGCTCGAACCGGGCGCGACGCTGGCGTGCCACTCCCGCCAGGAGTAGCGCGACAGCGCATCGTCGAGCGTCGCGTCCCGCCAGCTGCGGCCACCGTCGGCGGAAACGGCGACGCGCGCGAGATCGCCGCGACCGCTCCACGCGTACCCGCGTACCACGAACGGACGGGCCGAGAGCCGCTCACCATCGCGCGGCCACGCGATCACCGCGCGCGGCGCGATCTCGCGCAGCGGGCGCTCGCCGACGACGTAGCGCTCGATCTGGAAGAAGCCATCGAATCTCCGCTCCACCAGACGCAGCCGGGCGAGCCATTTCACGGACGCCATGCCATACCAGCCCGGCACCAGCAGGCGCAGCGGCGCGCCGTGCTCGCGCGGAAGGTCGTCGCCGTTCATCGCGTACGCGAGCAACACGTCCTCTCGCATCGCGTCGGCAAGCGGCAGCGATCGTTCGTACGCGATGCGGGCCCCCGCCTCCGCGGAGGTGCCCGCGTCCGCGCCCACGCAGACGACCTCGACCGCGCTCGCAAGCAGTCCCGACATCTCGAGGACGGTACGGAGTGGCGCGCCGGTCCACTCCGCGGTGCTCACAGCTCCGGTGCGCCACTGCTCGCCGGCGGCGGGAGGGTCGAGGAAGGCCCGCCCGTTCCCGGCGCACTCGAGCGTCACGACGAGCGACCGTCGCGGCAGCGATCGGAGGTCGTCGAGATCCAGCTGCAGCGGCGTGCGCACCGCGCCGTCGATCGCCAGGCGTTCCGGGGCCTGCGGTATCGCGAAATGATCGCGGACGTAGTGCCGTGACGCGGGCGTGATCACGCCGATCTGTCGTTCGAGCGGCGTTTCCGCGTTGCATGGATCGCGACTCAGGTACACGAGCTCGTCCGCGTCCACGCGGCCAGTCTCGGTGATTTGAGCGGGACTAGGATTTCTCACGATGCCGCGGCGGGTGGTGAACCTCGCGCTCCTCGTCACCGTTCCGGTCCTCGTCGCGACGGGGTTGCTCGCGTGGATCGCCTCTCCGCCGGTCGCATACGCGCTGATCGTGCTGCACCGCGTCGCCGGCGTCGGATTGATACTGGCGCTCGCCTGGAAGTACGGCATCGCGCGGCGCTCGGTGCGTCGTCGTACGCGCGCCGGTATCGATGTGACTCTCGCGGTCGGCGGTCTCGCGTCGCTTGCGCTTCTTGTCGTGCTGGGGCTCGGTCTCGCGTGGTCTCTCGGCATCGTCTCGTTCGACCGTCCCTCGGCCTACTCGCTGCTGAACGTGCACGTGTTCGTCGGGGTCGCTCTCGTCCCGCTGATGGTCGCTCACGCCGCGCGCCGATGGGAGTCGCGGCCGGCTCTGGCGGATCTCGGCCGTCGTCGCGTCGTCTTGCGGGCGCTGGCGGTCGGCGTCGCCGCGCTCGTCGCAACAGCCGCACTCGATCGCGTCGGCCTCGCGCGTCGCGCGACGGGATCACGCGCCGCGGCGGCCTTCAGCGCGAACGACTTTCCGCTCACCATCTGGGCGTTCGACGCGGTGCCGACGATCGATCTCGCCACCTGGCGCATGCAGGTCGATGGAAACGTAGAGTCGCCGGGTTCTATTGGCTACGACGAGTTGCTCGCTCTTCCGTCGACCGAGCGCGACGCGGTGCTTGACTGTACGGGTGGCTGGTGGACCCAGCAGCGCTGGCGAGGTGTCACGCTCGCGCATCTGCTCGCCCGCCATGGTGTGCGCGTGTCAGCCCAGCGCATCGACATCTTGTCGCTGACCGGGCACGCTTGGTCGTTCCCGATCACGGAAGCTGACCGTCTTCTGATCGCGACGCATGTCGGCGGCGAAACCCTTGGCACGGGACATGGGTATCCCGCGCGTCTTGTGGCACCCGACCATCGCGGATTCCAGTGGATCAAGTGGGTCAGTCAAGTGCATGTCGCGTAGCCTATGAAGGTGCGCCGCCTGTTCGTGATCGCCGTCGCCGGTCTCGCTCTGGTCGCGGCGACGGTTATCGCGCGCGGTGTCGCGGCTCCGGGAAGCGTGCCCGGGCTGCCGGGTGCGCAGGCCGCGGCCGGCGTGGCGGTCCAGGCCGGCGCACCGCTTCCGATGCTGCAAGACATCGATCCAGAGGATCTCGATCCCGCCCGCGACGTTCCCGGTATCCCGCCGGTCGCGCTCGCTCCACCCGGCGGCGCCGTGGTGCAGGCGAATGGCATCCGTATCCCGAAGCCCGCGATGCCGACCGGGCAACGGCGCATCGGGATCCAGGTCGGTCACTGGATGACCGACCAGGTGCCGGCCGAGCTCGGCACGCGCATCACCTTTCAGACGGGAACGAGCTGGGCAGGCGTGCAGGAGGTCGACGTCAACATGGATATCGCGCAGCGGATCAAGGCGCAGCTCACCGCTCGCGGCTACATCGTCGACATCATCCCGACGACCGTGCCGGTGGGGTATATCGCCGACGTCTTCCTTGCCCTTCACGCGGACGGCGACGGTACGGGAGAGAACAGCGGCTTCAAGATCGCTCACGGCTCGCGGCGGGGACCATATGAAGAAAAGTTGGTCGCCCAATTGCGCGATGAGTACGCAAAACTCACAGGCCTCCCCGACGACTTCGAGCACATGACTCGAAACATGACCGCGTACTTTGCCTTCAACTGGGGCCGCTATCAGCATGCTGCCGCAGCACATACACCGGCCGCGATCCTTGAGATGGGATACCTCTCCAATGATCACGACCGCGACCTTCTGGTGAACAGGGCCGACGGCGTCGCGACGGCGATCGTCAACGGCATCCAGCGCTTTCTCGACGACGTACCGCGTTCGAAGATCTTCGGCGAGGACCTCATCGTGCCACCGCAGCGCGGCTTCGCCGGCCCGTCGCCCAGTCCCGCGAAATAGCCTCCATCGCCGTCAACGCGCAGAACTCCGGAACGCTGCCCACGGCGGGCTATAGGCGGGAGCGATGCCAGCGTGTACGCTCCAGCCGCGCCCCATCGGGCGACGAAAGTTCAGGGAGGCCGGACATGAGGGTTTGCACCGCACGCGACCGCAGCGCCGGCCTCCTCGCCGTGGTGTCCGCGGCCTAAGGCCGCCGCAGCACGCCGCGCGCGGCGCCTACCGCTCAGGCCCTCCTCTTCGGACGACGCATGCCGTCACGCGACCTGTTTCCCAGCGACTGGCTCGTCACCGGGGCCTACCGGGATACGCGCCTGGGTGTCATCAAGTCCGGCAAGGAGAGCGAGGTCCATCTCGTCGCCCGTATCGGGAGCGACCGAACGACCCTGCTCGCTGAAAAACGCTTCAAGGCGCGCGACCGTCGGTCGTTCCAGAACGACTGGACGTATCGCGGTGTGTGGGGCGGGGGCACGCGTCGCGAGAGCCGCGCGATGAAGAAGAACACGCGGTTCGGCCATGAAGCTGCCCAGGCCCGCTGGATCTCGAATGAGTGGGACAGCCTGGTACGTCTCCACGAAGCCGGCGTGACCGTTCCACCACCGGTCGAGCGGCTGAATGACGGCTACCTCATGGCTTTCGTCGGCGAGGGCGAGTGCGCGGCACCGCGTCTCTCGGAGGTCGACCTCACGCCCGCGGTCGCGCGACGCGTGTGGGACGAGTTGCTCGACGAGCTCTCACTTCTCGTCTCGGTCGACCGCGTCCACGGCGACCTCTCAGCGTTCAACGTGCTGTGGTGGCGCGAACGTGCGGTCCTGATCGACTTCTCGCAGACGGTCGAGATCGTCACGCATCCCGCCGCGCACGATCTGCTGACGCGCGACATTGCCGCGCTCGCCCGGTACTTCGTGCGACGCGGAGTCGAGGTCGACACCGATCGGGTCCTCGAGCGCATCGGGGCGGACGTCCATCGCTTCACGCGACAGCTGGGCGACGTGCACGTTGCCGGCAGAAGAGCACCGCAGCGCTGGCGCGACTAAAGTGAGCGCCCATGCCAGCGAAGAAGACGACGGCCAAGAAGACCACGCGGAAGACCACTCGCAAGCGCAGGGGTCCGGCGGAGCCGCGCGGACCGGAGCCGACCCAGAGCGCGATCGCGTCCGACGACGCGGAGATCAGCGCGCTCGTCGCGCACATCCGTTCTTCGCGCGGTGCGGTGATCGGCGCGTACCGCGACCCGTACGGCGGCACGCCGCTCGTGTTCGCGTCCGTGCCCGTCGGCGCCGTCGAGGCCACGTCGTTCCAGCGGGACCTCTCGCGTACGCATGCGGAGCGGCTTGCGACGGCGATCGGCGACACCGGCGCGTTCCTCGACCCGGTCATCGCGATCCCATCGCACGACGGATTCCTTTCGCCGAACGGGCGGCATCGCATCGCGGCCGCGCGCCAGCTCGGTCAGCGCTCGATCACGGTGCTGGCGACCGCGGACCCGGCGCTTGCATACCGCATCCTCGCTCTCAACACGGAGAAGGCGCACAACCTGCGCGATCGGAGCCTTGAGGTGATCCGCATGGCGCGTTCGCTCGCGAAAGAGCAGCCGCGCTCGAAAGAGAAGGACCACGCGACATCGTTCGAATCGCCGGCATTCCTCACACTGGGTTGTGCGTATGAGAAGCGCGGTGAAGGCGCTGCAGGAGATGGGGATGAAGAGCCCGTATCTACGCGCAGTCGTCGTCGCGCGGTGCAATCCGGTTCGCTGGATCCCGACGAAGAAGGGTGCTGGGCCGCCCATGTCGGTCGCGGAAGCGCTCACGCGCATGACGAAGAACGTGCGTGCCTTCGAGCCGAAGAAGGTGCGACCACAGGATCTGGCGTTCGCCGCGGCGGTGGGTGGCGCGGAAGAAGTCTCATGATCGCGCAGCTTCGCCGCTCATGTGCGTAGCGTGTGCGCTTCGCGCACGCCGCAGTAGCCCTAGTTCTGTCGCCCTCCGGATCCGCGGAAGCGCTCCACCGTCGCCAGGAGCTCGTCGAGGCCGAACGGTTTCGCAAGGTACCCTTCGGCGCCCACCTCATCGGCCCAGCGCTGTGCGCTCTCCGCCGCCGTCATGACGACGATCGGCACCGTGATGCCCTGGCCACGGAGTGCGCGCGCCACGGCCCAGCCGTCCATCACCGGCATGCGCATGTCGAGCAGGATGAGCAGCGGCACCTTCCGCTCGACGGCGTCGAGCGCCTCCTGACCGCTCGACGCGCTCACGACGTCGTAGCCCTCGCCTGAGAGGATCGAGCTCACCGTATCGAGGATGGACGTGTCGTCGTCCACCACGAGAACCGTGCCGTGCTGACCCTGCCCTCGCGCGACCGGCCGCGCCGCGCCGGAGGACGACGGCGGCACCCCGTCGCGCGGGGGACCTCCAGCCCACAGATCCTTCATCTAGTTGAGCCTCCTTCCATCCGCGATCGGCAACGCGACGTGGAACGTCGAACCCTTGCCGACCTCGCTTTCCACCCAGATGCGACCACCGTGCTCCTCGACGATCCCGCGGCAGATGAACAGGCCGAGACCCATGCCATGAAAACGCCGGTCGTCGACGTTCGATGCTCGCGAGAAACGCTCGAAGATCCGCGGGAGATCCGCTGCCGGGATCCCGATGCCGGAGTCCGCGACGGCCACGCGCGCCTCACCATCCTCCTGCCAGACCTTGACCGTGATCGGCGTCTGCTCGGGGCTGTACTTCTTCGCGTTCTCGACGAGATTCTGCAGCAACTGCTCGACGCGACGGCGATCGTACACGCCAACGACCGGTGCGCTCGCTTCGACCTGACAGAGGCTCAGGTCGCTCGTGTCGTGACTGCAGACCTCCTGCGCCAGCGTGGCGATATCCACCGGCTCTCGCTCGCCGACGAGCCGGCCTTGCTCGAGCCGCGTCGCATCGAGCAGATCCCCGACCAGCCCGGCGAGGCGCTTGCTCTCTCGCACGACGCGCCTGATGCCGGCGATGTCGGCCGGAGCGCTCGGTTCGCGCGTCGCACGCCGCTCGAGGAACTCGGCCTGCGCGACGACAGTGGTAAGCGGGGTCTTGAGATCGTGCGCGGCGGCCGAGAGGAAGTCCTCCTTGAGACGAGTGGCCTCTTCGCGTGCCCTGACGCGCCCGGCGTGGTCGATGAGGGCGCGGCTCTCCAGGATGACCGCCGCCTGATCGGCGAGGAGACTCGCGAGCTCGATGTCGCTCCCGGCGAAGATCGGCGGACGCTCCGCACTGAGCGTGAGGACGCCGAGACGGCGCTCACCGGCGGTGATCGGCGCCGCGAGAACGGCGCCGACGTTGCGCGAACGGTAGTCCGCGGCGCCGTCGGGGTTGTCGCGGATCGGATTCGTGCTGAAGATCGGACGCTGCAGCTCGAACGCGCGTCCCGCGAAGTGCTTGCCGGGCTCGACATCGGTGGTCGTGTCGTCGTCACCCCAGAAGCGCAGCTTTGAGCTGTCGTCCTGCCACAGGCCGATCCGCGCCGTTGTGCCGGTGCTGTTCGCGGCGCCGCGCTCCAGCTCGCGAACGATGTCGAGCGTCGTGGGCAGTCGTGGCAGGCTCGCCGCGCGCGCGAGGAACGTGCGCAGCTCCGGCTCCTGCCAGGCCCTGCGGAGGATCGCCGGCGGCGCGAAGCCGAGGTAGTACGCCACGCCGGAGCCGAGGCCGAGCAGCTGCCCGAGCGCCTGCAGCACAGCGCGATCGTCCGGCCCCGCCAGCGGCGTGAGCCCGGCGACGAGGATGTCGGTGCCGAGCAGGATCGAGCCGAGCGAGATCGCCTCCATGCGGCGCCGCGTGACGCCGCGCGAGCGACGCGCCGCGCGGATGAATGCGAGGGCGCAGTAGATCGAAACGACGAAGAAGTACAGGACCACGTAGAGGATCACCGGCGTCGGCAGCGTCGGCGCGGTCGCGTACGTCGCGATGATCCCGACCGCGAGGCCGAGCTCGGCCGCGCGCTTGATCGCGCTGCGCACATGGGTGAAGTCGTCGACAAGCCTCAGCAGGATGTACGGCAGCGCCATGAGCACCGCGATCTCGACCGTCGTCAGCCACGGCGGGACGGTTCCGATGAGCGCCCCGACCCGCGAAGTGAGGATGATGAAGGCCACCGCGCCGAAGAAGAGCGTCATGTCGCCGTGCGCTCGTGTCGGCTGCCGCACCGCACGCAGCGCCACGATGATGAAGATGAGGACGTAGATGAGCTGCGTGACCGCGGAGATGAGGTCGAGCGCGTTCAAGTCCGCTGATTCTATGGACCTAACGGGCCAGTAAGACACCAAGCGCAGCACCACCGATGACCACCGCGGCGGGATGCAGACGACCTTGATACGTGAGCGCCGCGGCCGCGATGCCCACGGCGACCTGCCACCATGACGGCGCGTCGCCTGCAGGCAGGATCAGGGAGGCCCCGGTCGCGCAGAGCAGGCCCGCCGTCGCCAGCGCCGCGCCGCGCACCAATCCGGCGAACGGGACCGAGAGCAGCCAGCGTCGCGCGACCGCGGTCGCGGGAAGGATGAGGAGTGGCGGAAGGCTCGACGCGACCAGCGCCATCGCCGCACCGAGCGGTCCGGCCAGCTGATAGCCAAGGCTGACGATCCAGAGCCCGTTCGGCCCCGTCGAGAGGCGACCGATGGCGAGCGCTTCGACCAGCTGTGTATCGGTCACCACGCCGGTCGCGACGAGATCCTGCCGCAGGAGCGGTAGCGAACCGAGCCCGCCGAGCGCGAGCGCGGAGTCCTTCAGCAGCACCCCAAACAGCGCCAGTGGATCCATCCTTTACTCGCTCGCGCCTTCGGGCGACGTCGGTCGTTCGCGACCAAGGAACACCGCGCCGAAGATGGCCGCGACCACGATGACGGCGATGCTCGAGAGCGTCGTGAGGAGCAGGACGCCGAACGCGATGATCACGAGCCCGATGTCGACGACCGCGCGCGATCCATGTCGGCGAGCGCCCCGGACGAGAACGATCGCGAGACCCAGCGTCATGCCGCCTGTCGCAGGCGCCATGCCGGCGAGTGCCGCGTGCGCGAGCGGCTGATCCGCGATCACGCCGTACGCGGCGGTCATCGCGGCCGTGATGATCGCGGCCGGGATCATCATCCCCGAGACCGCGACGAGCACACCGCGCCAGCCCGCGATGCGCTGGCCGAGCAGGCCCGCGAGCGCGACGAGATGGATGCCGGGGCTCAGCTGGCACAGCGCCCAAGCCTCGGTGAACTCGCGCTCGCTGAGCCGACCTTCGCGCTCGACGAGGAAACGACGAAGAAGGAAAAGCGTGCTGGTCCCGCCACCCACCGACTGCGTGCCGACCGCGATGAAGATCTTCGCGAGCTCACGCATCGCGACCTAGGCTACGTAAGTGGCCGGCGAGGTGCGCATCGGAACGTCCGGCTGGGTCTATCCGCACTGGCGCGAGACCTTCTATCCGAAGGGACTGCCGCAGTCACGCTGGCTCGAGCACTACGCCGAGCGATTCGACACCGTCGAGCTCAACAATCCCTTCTATCGGCAACCGGAGCGCGCGACGTTCGAACGCTGGCGACGAGCCGTACCCGACGACTTCGTCTACGCGGTAAAGCTCAATCGTTTTCTCACGCATCTGAAGCGGCTCAACGTGGACCCGGCGATGGTGGCACGGTCGTACGACACGATGGCCGGGCTGGGGCCGAAGGCCGCCGTGGTCCTGGTGCAGCTGCCGGCGCGGTTCCGCTTCGACGCGGAACGCGTTGCGAGGTTCTTTGCCGTCGTGGCGCCGCGTCGAAGGCGCCACGCGCTCGAGCCGCGTGACTCGAGCTGGCTCACGGACGAGGCGATCGCCGTTCTGCGCGGGCGGCGCGTCGCTTTGTGCATCATCGACACGCCGAAGTGGCCGACCCGCGGGGCCGTGACCGCCGACTTCGTCTACCTGCGCTTCCATGGACAGACTCGGTTGTACGGCTCGAGGTATGACGACGACGCCCTGCGGGCCTGGGCCGAACGGATCCGAACCTGGCGCGCCACGGGCCTCGACGTCTACGCGTACTTCAACAATGACGAACGCGGATATGCGCCGCGCGACGCCGTGCGACTGCGCGCGCTTGTCGGGTGAGCAGGCTGGCCCGC
>WNEY01003681.1_pt1 | contig 12158 bp, 11 predicted proteins | sample 5400531 | NCBI WGS metagenome assembly WNEY01 (sample SAMN13153338, study PRJNA577476) | soil metagenome | isolation source: 200 cm saprolite under Douglas fir tree site 1 | place: USA:California | collected 2015-04-18
ACGTAAGCGGCGCTCGGGAAGAAGTCAGGCCCGCTGAGGGTGAAGGCCATCGCGCCGAAGCCGGACCTGTTCACCGCGATCGAGGGGAACAGGACATTCTCGCCGTCCACGGCCACGTAGCCCTGATTGAGAATGTGGGCAAAGACTCCGACCGGGGTGCCGACCGCGCCGACCGCGAAGAAGGCGATGCCGACCCTGGGCGGCCCGGTCGCGGAGGTGACCGTCGTGTTGACCCCGCCGTACAGGATGCCGTTGACGTCGATCACCTGGTTCATCCGCGAGTCGTTGGCGTTGATGGTCTCCAGCGGCTCGTTGGAATTGATCGGCGGCGAATTGAGCAGGTCACGCAGCGGCGTCGGCCCGGATTTCTGGGTCGCGCCGGTGTTGATCGGCAGGCCGTAGGTCTCGCTGGTGAGCACCTGGTGGCTCAGCTGCAGATTGGGGCTGCTGCCGTTCAGCGAGCGAGTGCCGGTTAGCGACCAGGCGGCGATCCGGTTGTCAAGCGGCGCGTTGTTCTGGAATTGGTCCTCCGGGCCGCCGGTCATCAGCAGCTCGGTGCCGCTGCGCGGGTTAATGGACGTGGCCGGCTGGATGGATCCCCAGAATGGGAGGTTCGCATCCCCGGTCGGCACCTTACCGACGTCGAGGTGATCGAACACCACGCTGCTCGCGCCGCTCTCCAGCGCCGCCCGCCCGAGTGAGTAGATCTGGCCTCCGTTGAAGAAGAAGTTGGGGTTGTCCTGGAATTCGTTGACGTTGATGAACACGCCATCACGGTTCGCACCGAGCAGCGGCTGGTCCGGCAGGCACGGGCAGCCGGTGTGCGCCGGGGTGCCGTTCAGGCCGTCATCGCTGGTGTCCATCGAGTAGAGGTTCCACTTTCCGGTCGGATTGCTCGTCAGGCTCACCGCGATGAGCACGTGGGTGCGGTTGAAGGGGGCAACGCCGTTGAAGTTGCCCGGCGCATCCACTTCAAGGATGGTCTGGATGAAGCGCTGGCCGACCGGGTCCCAGTAGCACTTGGGGTCGGAGAGGAAGTCGCCGGTTACATTGGTGGCGCGATTGAACTCCGGGGACCTGTTGTAGAACTGGTTGAGCGCGGTGACCGCGGTCAACTGCGTCCCGCTCTCGTTGTAGACGGCGAAGGCGGTGTTAATCGGCTCGATCACGAAGCCGTGGCCCGCGCACAGACCCTGATCTGGCGGTTCCAGGCTGAACTGGGTATTCGTATAGATGCCGGTGCCGGCCAGTCGCTGGTCCGCATGAGACAGCCCGTTGAAGCCGGTCGCGGCGCCCGGGTTGCTGACCACGGGGGTGCCTCGCGGCGACGGCGGCTGCAGCGCTGCCGCCTGGTTCATGCGCGGATCACGGGCAAAGATTCGCGGCACCCCCGTATCGCGCCCGGAGAGGGCATGAGGCGCCGCGGCCGCCGCGCCTTGGGGCAGCGGCGCCGAGGTGCTGTAGAGGGACGCCGAACCGGTCGTCTGGGTGGGATGGTCCACCCCGCCCGCTGATCGTGGGGCGGCGGAAGCCGTAGCCACTGACCCGAACGAAACTAGCAGCCCAGCGCAGAGCGAGGGCACCAGCAGCAGCCGCCACTTCCGCCGTCCTGTCGGTGGCGACCCGCGCCCGAATCTTGTCGAAGATCCCCGTGATGACCAGGGAGTACGCATATGTGAGGCCTCTTCCCGCTCAGGCGTGCCGCCAGCCTGTATCACTCGGATCCGCGCGGTCACGCCAGTGTGACCGTCCCGCTGTACGAGACGCTTCCCGGACGGAATCTAACAATCACGGCAAACAACCGTCAATGATCTACAGAATCGTTATTTCTACTTAACCGGAGAATCATGATCCAACAGGTTACGACCGGTTTCCCTCTACCAGATACCGAATTGCAAGGGTGGCGCGGTTTCCCTCAACAAAGTCGGAGATCAGGGCTTCACTGTAACCTCAGGCACCACATCACTCTAGTAACATCAGTACGTTAAGTTCACATATACCCCACCGCAGAGGGGACGCCCACAGGTAGCGCACGCACGTACCCTGCATCCCGCGGGACGCTGGCTTCGGCTGCCGATGCGTAGTGGAACCTCAGCGACCTATGTCGCGTCTCATGGTTATGACTGGGTCAAGACGGCTCGCAATGGCGCTCGCCACGATGGCCATGCCGGTCGCGCTGGCCGCTGGTTGTGCCAGCGCCGCCAGCGTGCATCCGGCGGCTGCGGTGAAGACGGCAACGGCGGCAACGGCGGCAACGCCGGCGACCGCGAGCTTCAGCGCGATGGGCCTGGCGTTCCGGTATCCAGTGAGCTGGCGGTCCGGCACCTGGCCTACGGACCAATCCAATTTCTCCGCATTGATCGTTTACTTGAGTACCAGTCGGCTGAAAGGCCCGTGCACGGTCAGTATCAGCCCGGGGCGGATCGCCGAAACCTGCGAATATCCGATTGCCGTCCTGCAGCCCGGGGGAGTCCTCGTCAGGTGGAGTGCCAACGGCTTCCCGACGTGGCACATGCCGAAGGCCAACATGACCGTCGCGGGCCGCAAGGCCGTCGAGACCAGGACCAGCGGCGGCTGGTGCGCGACGCTGCGCGGAACCGAGACGATCACCGTAATGATCCCGCGCGCCGCACCTGGCAACTGGTACCAAATGGACGCATGCCTGCGCAGCCCAGGCCTTGCGCAGCAGGAAACGGAAATATCCTCCATGCTCAGATCGGTACAAATAGCCAAGGGTGACTAACGTGCCGATCCGTTATGCGGCGTGAGGGGACGGCGCCATGAACCCGGCGGCACTGCCCACGATGTACTTGGTATAGGTGCGTAGAAGAATGCGAACTCGTCCGGCGATGACCCGGCTCGGGATGAGGTAAATCGTGAGGTCGCCGTCCACGATGAAAAACCAGTCGATCAGTTCTGGGTCGTAGGGAATAAGCCGTTCCCGGTTGCCGACCGAGTAGGGCCTTCGGCCGACCGTCACCATCCAGCCATCTTTGCTGTTGCACGTAGTCGTCTTGACCTGAACTCGCTTGATTCCCTCTGGCATAGATACCAGCAGGTCATAGAGCGTCGGTTCCAAGGGGATGGCCGAGTTGAACCCACATAGCGAGAACCACGACGCAGCAATGGAGGTTGCCGCATCACGCAGGTGTTTAAGGTCCGGCTTTGCTTCAGCAGGCCTTGCGGAGTTCTTGATGGGGTCCTCGAGGTGGGTGAGGTCGAGTCCTAGGCGCATTGCATGAGCCTTTACGGTTATCCGCCCATTCCCGCTCCCTGGTGCCAGCCCGAGCGACTCGAGTAGTTCATCCCATGTGTGCGCGTCGATGACCGCTTGCCTTAGCTGCGCATCGGACCAAGTGCGCTTTCCCCTGAAATGGGATGTATCCAGTCCCAGGCGGTCGACGTGACGCCTCACTATCCGGATGGCTCCAGCGGAGCTAGCGCTTAGGCCGAGCGTGCGCATCACATCACGCCAGTTTGCGGACGCTACAATAGCATCCTTCAGCTGCGTATCCGACCACGTGCGTTCTGACTTGGAGGGTCGAGCCATACCCGCACATTAGCGCTAGGTACTGACATTTTGACTCGGCGTTCGAATATACTCGGTCGGGACGGCGAGATTTGAACTCGCGGCCTTCGGTCCCCCAGACCGACGCGCTAACCAAGCTGCGCTACGTCCCGTAGCGCCACGGTCGCGATCTGTGGCGCCTGCCCGCCATCGGTCGGCTGGCTCAGTCAGCTTAGCGCAACCGCGGCGCCGCTCGAAACGAAGCCGGACCGAACCAGGGCACTCCGGCGCGCCGCGCCGCCACCGGCGGATGCATGCTTCCCGCCGGAGCGGAAAGTTACCATGTGCCGGGCATGGCGCGAGTGCCGCGCTCGTTGTCATAGGGATGGCCGCGTCGCCGTACTCACGCTGAAGGGCGGGCAGTTGAGAACACTCGGGACTCGCCGCTCAGCCTCCTCGGGCGGCGGCTTCGAGAGCGAGGGGGCAACGGGACCGACCCGGCCGATGCGGGCCAGGGGGCGGCGGTTCCGGATCGCCTTCAGGGTAGCGAAGATCCTCCTCGCCACCGTCCTGGTCCTCGCGGCGGCCGTCGGCTTGCTCTTCGCGCTGACCCCCTCGGCGGGCCAGGCCACCGCGCTGGCGCGGGCGCAGGCGCAGGCGCGTCACATCGCCTACCCGGGCCCGCCCGTCCCGCAGAACTTCGCGCAGGCCCTGATCGCGACCGAAGACCACAGATTCAACACCGATCCCGGGGTGGACCCGCTGGCGATGGTCCGGGTGGTGGTCTCCTGGATCACCGGCCGCAAGGATCAGGGCGGCAGCACCATCGACCAGCAACTGGCGAAGAACCTGTACACGGGCGGCCGCAGCGGCTTCACGCGGGACCTCGAGCAGCTGGCCCTGGCGGTCAAGCTCAACCAGGCCTACAGCCGGGCGGAGATCCTGCGCCTATACGCCGAAGTCGCCTACTACGGCCACGGCTACTACGGCCTGGAGGCGGCGAGCTGCGGATACTTCGGCCGTCCGCCGGACCGGCTGACCCTGGTACAGGCGGCCATGCTGGCCGGGGTGGTAAACGCGCCCACCTACGATGACCCGCTGGTCTACCCGCGGCAGGCCCGGACCCGGCTGCTGCACGTCATCGGCCGGATGACGGCGGTGGGCTACCTCACGCAGGCGCAGGAGATCGCGGCCCTCAACGCCCCCCTGGGCTTGTCCGCCGTCCGCGGCTGCCCGTGATCAGGTGCCGGAGGTCTCCGGCTGCAGCTGCTCCGAGAGCAGCGCGTCGTCCGCCATCAGGAACACCCAGCGGCGGTAGCTGTACAGCCTGAACATGGTCGCGATGCCGATGCCGATGACGTTCGCCACGTTGTAGGAAAACGTATCCTTCAGGCCGAGCCCGTAGTGCGCGGTCGCGACGACCGCGAGCTGGATGAGCAGCCCGATCCCGTTGAAGACGAAGAACAGGAGCGACTCGCGGCCTAGGTGGCTGCCCTTCCGGTGCCGGAACGCCCAGAGCTTGTTGCCCAGGAAGGCGAACACGGTGGCCACGATGGTGGCGATCGTCACCGAGGTAAGCGGGCCGAGTCCTGCCCCCGAACGCAGTCCGTTGGCGCCGCCGAGGGTAATGAGAAACGCGAGGGCGCCGACGATCCCGAACTTGGCTACCTCGTGTATCAGCACCCTGAATCGGGCGTAAAGATCGCGGAGGAGATCCACTCGTTTCGTCCTTAGTCGGTCCGTCCGGATAGACCGACCCTACCGTGTCCCCAGGTGGTGCCTGGTACCGGACGGTAAACCGTTCGAAGAATGTCATACCCCCCGAGTAGCCTGAATCAGGTGTCCGAAAGCGAAGTACTCGTCCGCGCGCGCGGCCTGACCAAGCGGTTCGGGGATTTCACGGCGGTAGACGGGATCGACTTCGACCTGTACCGCGGCGAGGCGTTCGGCTTCCTCGGGCCGAACGGCGCGGGCAAGTCCTCCACGATGCGGATGATTGGCTGCGTCTCGCCGCCGACCAGCGGGGAGCTGACGATTCTCGGCCGCGACCCGGTCCGCGACGGGTCCGCGATCAGGGCCCGGCTCGGCGTGGTGCCGCAGGAGGACACTCTCGACGTCGAGCTGACCGTGGTCGAGAACCTGCTGGTCTACGGCAGGTATTTCGGGCTGCCCCGCGGCGTCATCCGGGAGCGGACGTCGGCGCTGCTCGAGTTCGTCCAGCTGGCCGACCGGGCCAGGGACCGGGTGGAACCGCTGTCCGGCGGGCTGAAGCGCCGCCTGACGATCGCACGCTCGCTCATCAACGAGCCGGAGATCCTGATCCTCGACGAGCCCACCACCGGACTGGACCCGCAGGCCAGGCACGTGGTGTGGGACCGGCTGTTCCGGCTCAAGCAGCGCGGCGTCACGCTGATCCTGACCACGCACTACATGGACGAGGCGGAGCAGCTGTGCGACCGGCTCGTGGTCATGGACCACGGCAGGTTCGCCGCCGAGGGCTCGCCCCGCGAGCTGATCACGCGCTACTGCTCCCCGGAAGTGCTTGAGCTGCGCTTCGATCCGGAACTGCACGACCTGGCCGCGGACAAGCTTAAAGATTTTCCCGCCGAACGGGCCGAGGTACTCGCCGACCGCATTCTCCTCTACGTCACTGATGGGGACGCCGCCCTGGCAACGGTCCGCTCCAGCGGCCTCGAGCCGCTCACCTCGCTGGTCCGCCGCGGCACGCTCGAGGACGTGTTCCTGCGGCTGACCGGGCGGAGGCTGGAGGACTGATGGAGGTCCGCGCGCTCGGCTGCTGGCTGACGGTGTACCGGCGGACCTGGCGCTCCAGCATCTGGTCCAGCGTGCTCGGCCCGCTGTTTTACCTGGGCGCGATGGGGCTCGGCCTGGGCACCCTGGTGAACAGGCACGGGACGGCCAGCCTCGGCGGGGTGAGCTACCTGGCCTTCGTGGCCCCGGCCATCCTGGCCTCGGGGGCCATGAACACGGCCATGGGCGAGGCGAGCTACCCCGTGTTCGGCTCCGTCAAGTGGAACAAGATCTACATCGCGGCGCAGGCTTCCCCGCTGCGGCCGGGCGACATATACCGCGGGCACCTGATGTTCATGACGGTGCGGATCGCGATGAACGCTGCCCTCGTCACGGTGTACATGTGGGCGTTCGGCGCGGCCCGGTCCGCCTGGGTGGTGCTGGCGTGGCCGGCCGCGACGCTCACCGGGCTCGCCTTCGCCGCCCCGATCGCGGCCTGGGCGGTCATGGTGAAGACCGACGGCACGTTCACCTACATGTTCAGGTTCGGCATGATGCCGCTGATGCTGTTCTCCGGCACGTTCTTCCCGTTGTCCCAGCTTCCCGGCTGGCTTCGGCTGCTCGCCTACGCCACGCCGCTGTGGCACGGCGTCGCGCTGTGCCGCGCGTTCAGCCTCGGCCGGGCCAGCCTGCCCGGGACGCTCGGGCACGTGGCTTACCTCGCCGCGCTGGCCGCCATCGGGATCTGGGCCGGCGCCCGCACCTACCGCAGGCGCCTTTATGTCTAAGCGGGCCCCTTAATGTCTAAGAGGGCAGAGCATGTCTAGCCTGACGCTGCGGATGCTGCCGCCGGCCGGGCGGCTGAAGCGGCTACGCCGGGCAGGCAGCGACGTGGGCAGCCTGCGCCTGATCGAACGGCACGTCCGGGTCTACCGGCACGCCTGGCTGGTGTTCGCGTCCGGCGTCTTCGAGCCGCTGTTCTACCTGCTGTCGGTGGGCCTCGGCCTGGGCGTGCTGGTCGGCAAGGTGCCTGGGCCCGGCGGGCACCTCATCCGGTACCGGGATTTCGTCGCGCCCGGCTTGCTCGCCGTGTCCTCGATGAACGGCGCGATGTACGACTCGACGTTCAACATCTTCTTCCGGCTCAAGTACGACAAGCTGTACGACGCGGTCCTGGCCACGCCGATGCGCCCGGCCCAGGTGGCGCTGGGCGAGATCGGCTGGGCGCTGCTCCGCGGCACCATCTACGCCGTGGCGTTCACGCTGGTCATCCTGGTGATGGGCCTAGTGCACTCACCATGGGCGGTGCTGGCCGTGCCGGTCGCGGTGCTGATCGGCTTCGCCTTCGCCGCCATCGGCATGACCGGGACGACCTACATGAAGAGCTGGCAGGACTTCGACTACGTGATCCTGGCCAGCATGCCGCTCTTCTTGTTCTCCGCGACGTTCTACCCGCTCGGCGTCTACCCGCGGGCGGTCCAGGTGATAGTCGAGTGCACGCCGCTGTACCAGGGCGTCGTGCTGCTGCGCGACCTGACCGTCGGGGTGGTCGGCCCTGACCTCCTGTGGCGGGCGGCCTACCTGGCCGTACTCGGACTGGCCGGCCTCTACGTATCCGGCCGCCGCCTCGCGAAGCTGCTGCTCATCTGAAAGGGGCGCAATCGAACCGAAGCTGGGAGAGCCGTAGCGGACAAGCGTACTGGTGGGTAGATAGGCTGGACGCGATCCGCAATACCCTGTGGAAGCGGCCCATCGGAAGGTTGTGCTCCATGGACTTCGGCTATGACGCCCGGACGCTTGATCTGCGAAAGCAACTACTTACCTTCATGGAAGAGCGGGTCTACCCGGCCGAAGCGGTGTTCGCGGAGCAGGTCGAGGCCGCCGCCGCCGAGGGCCGGCAGTGGGAGCGGGTGCCGGTCACCGCGGACCTCAAGGCCGAGGCGCGCAGCCGCGGCCTGTGGAACCTCTTCCTGACCGGCAAGGCCGCCAAGGCGGTCGGCCAGCTGGACCCGTCGCTCTTGCCGGATCCGCCGCTGACCAACCTGCAGTACGCACCGCTAGCCGAAGTCACCGGGTGGAGTCCCGCGCTGGCGCCCGAGGCCCTGAACTGCGCCGCGCCCGACACCGGCAACATGGAGCTGCTGGCTGAGTTCGGCTCGCCGGAACAGCAGGAGCAGTGGCTCCGCCCGCTGCTCGAGGGCACGATCAGGTCCGCCTTCTGCATGACCGAACCCGACGTGGCCTCCAGCGACGCCACCAACATCGCCACCACGATCACCAGGGACGGCGATGGCTACGTGATCAACGGCCGCAAGTGGTGGTCCAGCGGCGCGATGAGCTCGGACTGCCGGATCTTCATCGTGATGGGAGTGACGGGTGAGGCTACCGCGGGTCACGGCCGCCACTCGATGATCCTGGTGCCGCGCGATACGCCGGGGATCACGGTCAAGCGCGGCATGATGGTCTTCGGTTACTCCGACGGGACGCACGGCGGCCACGCGGAGGTCGTCTTCGACAACGTCCGGGTGCCCGCGGAGAACCTGATCTCCGGCGAGGGCGACGGGTTCGCGATCGCGCAGGCGCGGCTCGGCCCCGGCCGCATCCACCATTGCATGCGGCAGATCGGCGCGGCCGAGCGCGCCCTCGAGCTCATGTGCCGCCGGGCCACCAGCCGCACCGCGTTCGGCAAGACCCTGGCCGAGCAGGGCATCGTCCAGGACTGGATCGCCGAGTCCAGGGTACGGATCGAGCAGGCGCGGCTGCTGGTGCTCAAGACGGCGTGGCTGATGGACACCGTCGGCAACAAGGGGGCGCACGCCGAGATCCAGGCGATCAAGATCGTCACCCCGGCGATGGCCGAATGGGTGATCGACCGGGCGATCCAGGCGCACGGCGGCGGCGGTGTCAGCCAGGACTTCCCGCTGGCCCACCTGTGGGCCAGCGCGCGCACCCTCCGGTTCGCCGACGGTCCGGACGAGGTCCACAAGAGGTCCCTGGCCCGCCGCGAGCTGCGGAAGGCCACCACCTGAGCCGAGCGAATAGGGCACGCCACTCAGCTGGGCTGGGCGGCGGCGCCGGTGCGAGCACCAGGCCAGTTTAGGGAATTAAAAGGAGAGGAACCTAAGTGACAGACAGAATCGCGATCGTGACCGGCTCAGCCCGCGGCATCGGTGCCGCCACGGCGCTTCGGCTGGCCGCGGACGGGATGGCCGTGGCGGTCCTGGACCTGGACGAGGCCGCGTGCGCCGGGACGGTAAAGGAGATCGCCGACGCCGGCGGACGCGCGCTCGCGGTAGGCGCCGACGTCAGCCAGGCCGACCAGGTCGCGAGCGCGGTCGAGCGGGTGGCCGGGGAACTGGGCGAGCCGACCGTGCTGGTGAACAACGCCGGCGTGATCCGCGACAACCTGCTGTTCAAGATGACCGATGACGACTGGGACACGGTCCTGGGCGTGCACCTGCGCGGCGCGTTCCTGATGACCAGGGCCGTGCAGAAGTACATGGTCGGGCAGCGTTTCGGGCGCGTCGTCAACCTGTCGTCCTCCTCCGCGCTCGGCAACCGCGGCCAGGTGAACTACTCCGCCGCCAAGGCCGGCCTGCAGGGCTTCACCAAGACCCTGGCCATCGAGCTCGGCCCGTTCGGGATCACCGCGAACGCGGTCGCGCCCGGGTTCATCGCCACCGACATGACCGCCACCACCGCGGAGCGCGTGGGCATCTCGTTCGAGGATTTCCAGAAAGCCGCCGCGGAGCGTATACCCGTGCGCCGGGTGGGGCAGGGAAGTGATGTGGCCCATACCATCTCATTCCTAGTCAGCGAGGGCGCGAGCTTCGTCTCCGGCCAGGTCATCTACGTAGCAGGTGGTCCGCTGTGCTAGGCGATACTGTGCTCACAGAAGCACAAGCGACACCGGACGCGATCCGCGAGCGGGTCCGCGCCTTCCTGGCCGAACACGATCCGGCCGAGATGGGTAAGCAGGACTTCCTCAACGCCCGGTTCGACGCCGGCCTGGCCTGGGTGCACTACCCGGAAGGGCTCGGCGGCCTGGGCGTGTCGCGGACGCTGCAGAGCATCGTCGACGCCGAGTTCGCCGCGGCCGGCGCACCGGGCAACGACCCGGAGCGCAACGGCATCGGCCTGGGCATGGCGGCGCCGACGATCCTCGCCTACGGCAACGACGAGCAGCAGAAACGCTGGCTGCGCAAGCTCTGGACGGCCGAGGAAATCTGGTGCCAGCTGTTCAGCGAGCCGGGCGCGGGCAGCGACCTGGCCGCGCTGGCCACCCGCGCCGTCCGGGTGACGGGGAATGGGGAGGTGGGTGGGGCCGGCTGGGTGGTCTCCGGGCAGAAGGTGTGGACCTCGCAGGCGCACCAGGCCCGGCGTGCCCTCCTGGTCACCCGCACCGACCCTGACGTGCCGAAACACCAAGGGCTCACCTACTTCGCGATGGACATGACCGCCCCCGGCGTGGAGGTCAGGCCGCTGCGCCAGCTCACCGGCGAGGCCGAGTTCAACGAGGTGTTCCTGACCGATGTGCGGATTCCCGACGAGGACCGGATCGGCCAGGTCGGCGAGGGCTGGAAGGTGGCCAACGCCACGCTGATGAGCGAGCGGGTGAGCATCGGCGCCTCGCGCGCGGCGGGACGGGAGAGCGGCATGATCGCCTAGGCCGCCCGGACCTGGCGCTCCCGGCCCGAGCTGCGTACCCAGGGCCTGCACGACCGGATGCTGCGGCTATGGACGGACGCCGAGGTGGCCCGGCTGGCGGGGGAGCGGCTGCGCCAGCAGCTGGCCGCGGGCCAGCCCGGACCGGAAGGCTCGGCCGCCAAGCTGGTCTTCGCCCGGCTCAACCAGGAGATCTCCGGATTCGAGGTCGAGCTCGCCGGGGGTGACGGGCTGCGCTACGACGACTGGACCATGCGCCGCCCGGAGCACGCGAACTTCTACGGCCGCGGCCCCGGGTACCGCTACCTGCGCGCCAAGGGCAACTCCATCGAGGGCGGGACCTCGGAGATCCTGCGCAACATCGTCGCCGAGCGGGTGCTCGGCCTCCCCTCCGAACCCCGCGTCGACAAAGACGTGCCATGGAAGGACCTACCACGATGAGCGAGCTCCAGGCCGTTAGAAGGCGAGCGGGGGAACACTGTGAGTGACCGGCCGGGCGCCGCAAAGGACGAACTCCCTGATCTCCTTTACTCAGATGCCGAACGGGCATTGTCCGATGCCCTGGCGTCCCTGCTTGCCGACCGGGGCGGAGTGGACAAGGCGCTCGCCCGCACCGAGTCCGGGAGGCCGCGGCCGCCGCCGAGGTGCTTGGCAGTTTCGTCGCGCCGGTGCCGTTCCTCGGCAGCGCCGTCGTCGCCACCGCGGCCCTCCTGAGCGTAGCCGCCGGCGCCTCGGCCGCCACGGGTACCCCGTTCACTCCGGCCAGGGCCGCGGCCGACCTGCTCGCCAAGATGGCGGACGGCGGGGTGACCGCGGCGCTGGCCATCCCGTTCGCCACCGCGCCCGGATCGGCCTTCCCGGCCTCGGTCCGGGTGGCCGGGCCGAAGCCCAGCGACACCGCGACCGGGGTGGTCCCGATAACCCGGCTGCGCGGGATGGTCACCGGGGTCGCCGACGCGCTGCCCGCCGGGGTGCTGCTCGTCCCCGCCGACGGCGTGCCGCACGGGCTCTACCTGGTCGACATGGCCGCCGAGGGCGTGGCTAAGGCGCCGGTGACCTCGCTCGACATGACCAGGCAGCTGTGCGACCTGTCGTTCGACGACGCGCCGGCCACGCTGATCGCGTCCGGGCAGGGCGCTGAGCGGGCGCTGGACGCGGCGCTGGCCGCCGGCGCCGGCATCCTGGCCGCCGAACAGGTCGGGCTGGCCCAGCGCTGCCTGGACATGACGGTCGC
>WNEY01003257.1_pt1 | contig 12155 bp, 9 predicted proteins | sample 5400531 | NCBI WGS metagenome assembly WNEY01 (sample SAMN13153338, study PRJNA577476) | soil metagenome | isolation source: 200 cm saprolite under Douglas fir tree site 1 | place: USA:California | collected 2015-04-18
TCGAGCGCGCCGCGCGCTACATGGGCCTCGCCCTCATCAGCCTCACCAACGCGCTCGACCCCGAGCTGTTCGTGATGGGCGGCGGCGTCTCGCGGTCCTGGGCGCTGGTCCAGCCCACGATGCTCGAGACCCTCAAGTCGTCGCCGTTCATCAAGCCGGCCCGCCGACCCCGCCTGCTGCGCGCCCGCCTGGGTGACCGAGCAGGCCAGGTGGGAGCCGTGGAATGGGCGCGAATCAACCAGTAACCGACCACGACGTCCTGCGCCTGCTCAAGCAGGCCGCGGCCGATGAGGGCGCCAGAGCCTGGATCGTCGGCGGCTACGTGCGCGACAAGCTGCTCGGCCGGCCGCATCCAGACCCTGACGTGGTGGTCGAGCATCGCTCGGCGCCGAGGGTGGCGGAGCGGTTCGCCAGGCTGGCGGGCGCGCCGCCGCCGGTGATCTTCGAGCGCTTCGGCACCGCCCAGGTGACGGTGCCGGGTCACATCGTCGAGTTCGTGTCCGCGCGGGCAGAGTCGTATCCACCCGATTCACGCAAGCCGGTCGTCCGCCCGGCTTCGCTCGAGGACGACATCAAACGGCGCGACTTCACCATCAACACGCTGCTGATGGACCTCGACGGCAACATCAGCGACCCCCTGGATCGCGGCCGTGACGACCTCGCGGCGAAGGTGCTCCGCACACCTGTCGACCCTGTGCAGACGTTCAGCGACGATCCGCTGCGCATGCTGCGGGCGGTCCGCTTCGCGGCACAGCTAGGCTTCGAGCTCGCGCCGGAGATCCCGCCCGCGATGCGAGAGATGAAGGGCCGGCTCATGCCGCCTGTCATCTCCGCCGAGCGAATCGCGGACGAGCTGCGCAAGATGCTGGAGACAGAGCGGCCGCGCCGCGCGATCGAGCTGCTTGACGAGGGCGGCCTGCTCGACGTTGTCCTGCCCGAGGTTGCGGCGTGCAAGGGCGTCGAGCAGGGCGGCTATCACACGCACGACGTGTACGGCCACACGCTGGAGACTGTTCAGCACACCGAGTCCGACCTCATCCTGCGGCTGGCCGCCCTCTTCCACGACGTGGGCAAGCCGCGTTCGGCCACACCGGACGGCGCCTTCACCGGTCACGAGGAAGTGGGAGCGGCGATGTCGGTCGCCGCGCTCGAGCGGCTGCGTCTGCCGCAGCGCGAGATCGAGCACGTGGCCTCGCTGGTGCGCCTGCATCTGAGGCCGGTCTACTACCGTTCGGAGTGGTCCGACGGCGCGGTGCGCCGGCTGGCGCGTGACGCGGGCGACCAGCTCGACCGGCTGATGAAGCTGGCGCGCGCGGACCTCGCGGCCTCGGCTTATCCCGACCAGAAGAAGCTCGATGAGCTGCAGCGACGCCTGGACATGGTGCTCGCCGAGTCGCCCTCGCGCCTCAGGCCACCCGTCGACGGCGCCGACATCATGCGCATCCGCAACCTTCCGCCTGGCCCTGAGGTCGGACGGATCAAGGCTCGGCTGACGGAGCTGGTCATGGACGGCGAGATCCCGGCAGATCGCGAGGCGGTCCTGGACTACCTCGAGGTACATTCCGACCTCTAGCCCGACCGTTAAGCAGCGGTTATATTGGGTCGCGAGAGGACCGCCCGCGTGGTTCGTTTCTCCAAGGGATAGGGGTCGGGAGGCAAGCGATGACTGACGTAAGCACGGAAACAATCGAAGCGCCGGCAGTGAATGGCGGCCGTGAGATTCGAAGCGTCGAGGCGTCGGTAATGACAGTGCTCGCGCAAGAGGATTCGCTGTCGGGACGCCTGCAGATTCGCGGTAACGGCAGCGTGATGGGAACGTTCAGCGGCCATATCGAATGCGACGGCGAGCTGCTGATCGGACCGGAAGCGCACGTCGAGGCCGATCTCAGGGCGAACAAGGTCACCATCGCCGGATCCGTGAAGGGCAACGTGATCGCGCTTGCCCGCCTGAAGATCGCCAACACCGGCCGGCTCGAAGGAGACGCCCGTGTGGGCGCGCTGGTCGTGCTCGAGGGCGGAGTGCACCACGGCGTGATTCGCGTCCACCCCGAGGGCATACCGGACGGGCCGGAGACTTCTATCGTGGAGTCAACGCGTCCGGCGACCCAGGCGGCGGTCCGTGCAGGTGTGCCGAACCCTCTCGGCAAGGTCAGGAAGTTCTGGGGTGAGTTCTTCTAAGCGTCCGGCGAAGAAGCCCGCGGGTGCGGGAAGTCCGAGCTCGGCTCAGCAGACCTCGAAGCCACGTCGCGGCGCGCCTCCGCCCGCCACGCGCCGGCCATCCACCGGCCCACCGGCGTCGGCTCGCCTGAGCATCAAGCGCACGCCTGGCGCGCGCGCCACGATCGAGCTGCCGCCCCGACCGCGACCAGGCGGAGTGCGGCGCTTGAGCGAAGTTGAGCTGGAAGAGGACGAGGTGCTCATCGAGGGATTTGACGCGCAGCTGAACGGCGTGCAGGTGCGGGTCACGGCCGTGCTCGAGCGGACCTGTGTCTACCTCAGCAAGGAAGGCGAGCGCAGGCTCGTCAGCAAGAAGGAACTGTGGATCGAAGCCGATAAGCTGCCGATCCGCCGCCGGGGCATCGGGTAGCCTACTCAACGGTGTCCGAAGTCAAGGGCGGTATCAACCGCAACCTGGCGCTGGAGCTGCTGCGTGTGACCGAAGCCGGAGCGCTGGCGGCCGCGCCGCTGCAGGGCCGGGGCAACAAGAAGGCGGCAGACGCGCGTGCGGTCGAGGCGATCCGCGCAGCGCTCGCCGACGTCGACATGCGCGGCACGGTCGTCATCGGCGAGGGAGAGAAGGACGAGGCCCCGATGCTGTACTTCGGCGAGGAGATCGGCAACGGCCTCGAGCCGGAGGTCGACGTCGCGGTCGATCCCATCGAAGGCACGAGCCTGACCGCCAGCGGCCTGCCTGGCGCGATCTCGGTCGTCGCGCTGGCGGAGCGCGGCTCGATGTTCACGACCCACGTGCACTACATGCAGAAGCTTGTGGTCGGCCGGCGGGCGCGAGGTGTCATCGACCTGGAGATGCCCGTCGAATGGAACCTGCGCCGCATCGCCAAGGCCGAAGGATTGCCCGCCCAGGAGCTGACGGTCGTGGTCCTCGAGCGCGATCGAAACAAGGACATCGTCGCCCAGATACGCGACGTCGGCGCGCGCATCAAGCTCATCAGCGCCGGTGACGTGGCCGGTGCGCTCGAGGCCGCGCTCGAGACCAGGTTTGGGATCCACTGCATGATGGGCTCAGGCGGCGCTACCGAAGGTGTCCTCGCCGCATGCGCGATCAAAACGATCGGCGGCGACATGCAGGCGAAGCTCTACTTCAAGGACGAGGACGAGCGCGACCTTGCCGTCAAGGAAGGACACCAGCCGGACAGGGTGCTGTGCCTCGACGACCTCTGCTCAGGCGACGACATCTTCTTCGCGGCCACGGGTATCACCTCAGGCGAGCTGCTGCACGGCGTGCGCTACGAGGACGTCTACGCGTACACGCAATCGATGGTCCTTCGATCCACGTCTGGCACGATGCGCATCGTCGACGCGTACCACCCGATAGACAAGCTGCGCGCGAAAGGCTTGCTGCCAGAGCAGGTAGCGATCCGCTGAGCGCCACAGAATCGGGACAGTTCCTCGCTGCGGCCACCAAGACGCTGACGAAAAGTCAGTGGGACTGGATCGGGGCCGCGCGAGTCCTTTCGCGCCAGCGCTCGTCCACGCTTGTGCAGGAAGAGCGCCTTGACCTGCTGCTCTCGACCGCGGACCCGGCAATGGCGCAGGCATTTACAGGAGGCTTCAGGGTCGCTCAGACCAAGCTCGCGATCAGCAGGCTGCTGCCCGAGCCGGAGGCGGCTTCGGCGCTCGAGTCGGCGCAGGTCGTGGCGCTCGCGATCCTGGTCCGCGACCAGATGAGCCAGGGCGAGTTCGCGGGCCACTACCGGCCGTTTGCGACGATCCTGCCTGGACCTGGTTACGAGCCGCCGCCCGCCATCGATCGTCAGATCGCGCTGTTCATGGAGTTCCTGCCGACGCTCGACGGCGACGCCAAGCTCGAGGTGATGGCGGTGGCCAAGGCCCTCAGCGAGCCGCCGAAGCCCCCGACGCCCGCCATACCCACCTCCGCCGTGCCGTCGCCTGGAGTCACCATGCCGCCGGCCGGCTCCGGCGTCCCCGCGTTGTACGCCGCCGCATGGAAGCTGGCCATCGACACCGCGCACTCGTCGGGGCGCACGATCTCTTTCCGCGCGGCGCAGGACCTCGCCGAGCAGGCGGCGCCTCACGACGGATCCGGGATCGTCGGCACGGCAGGCGTGGCGGCGGGCGGCATCTTCATGCGCGACCTGCTGCCCATCGAGCAGGTGCTGCTCCTGTACGAGCCCTTCGCCGCGGCGTTTCCGTACGAGTCGTTGCTGTAACCACATGCATCCAATGCTCGCGCTGTTCCAGCGAAACGCCTGGGCGAACGAGCGCCTGCTTGATTTCTGCGCACAGCAGCCGGCCGAGGTCGTTACGGAGCCAGCCGATGGAGACGTATACGGCGGCATCGATGCGCTGCTCACTCACATCGTGGCCTCGGAGTGCGGCTACGTCCCGTTGATCACCGGCACGCGGCGCGAGAACCCCATCGGCGCCGAGAAGCCTCTTCCGCTGGATGAGCTGCGCGAGCCGGCGACCTGGGCCGCGGACCGGTGGCAGCAGGCGCTGGATCTCGACCGCGACCCGGAAGAGGTGCTGCAGTACCAGCGAGGCCGCGACCCCGAGTGGATGACCGACTGGCTGCCCCTGGTGCAGTGCATCCACCACGGCGACGACCACCGCAACCAGGTGGCCACAGTGCTCACGCGTCACGGGATCCAGCCGCCGGATCTCGACTGCTGGGCGTACGCCGAGGCGGCTGCATCCGACGATCCGGGCGACGAAATCGGCCGCACCGACCGCCGCGACGCGGTGCTGCGGCGGGCCTTCGGCCATCACTTCTGGGCCACGGAGGTGCTGCTCGGTCGATGCCTCGAGCTTCCGCCCGACAAGCTGACGCTGTCGGCGCCAGGGACGTATGGGTCGATCCTCGACACGCTCGACCACTTGGTGTCGTCGGATCGCTCGTACCTCTCGCGCCTGCGCGGCGGTGACCGCCTGTCGCCGCTGAATGCCGGCGCCGTGGGTCCGCTGCTCGAGCATTTCGTGCGCGCGAGCGAGGACTGGCGCTCCTACCTGGATTCGAAACCCGACTTCAACCTCCCGATCCGGCGCCGCGACGGCGGCAGCGTGCCCGCGTGGGTCGTCGTGATGCAGGCGGTTCACCACGGCAACGACCACCGCACGCACGTCGGCACCGCGCTGATGAACGGCAAGCTGCCGTGCCCTGAGCTGGGCGCCTGGGAGTACGGCTACGCGATAGGAGCGCTCCAGATCCTGGGTTAGCGCCCTTTGGGAAAACAAACCTCTTGACACGTCGGCTGGGTCCGTCGCACCGTGGATGGAGCACGACACCGGTGCCATCGCTCACGCAAAGGTTGGCCTCCACAAGTAGGCAACGGCCGTAAAGCGGCGCAGAAACCAAGAAGCGTGTATATCGATGGAGCCGGTTCGAGGCGGTGTCCGCGTAGGCGCCGCCTCATCTGTTGTCTAAGGGATAGTCCACGCCGCGATAATCGCGGCCGTGTCCTTGATTGCGCCGCTGGAGCGGGCGTGGTTCCGATCCCTGCTGCTAATCGCAGCGGCAATCCCGATCGCGGCGCTCTACGCCTGGCGCACGCTCGTCCTGCCGCTGGCCTCGGGCGCGCTGCCCGAGGACTTCACGGTGAACTACATGGCGGCGGCGGCCAAGATCGCCTCGGGCCACAACCCGTACGACCTTTCAGCGGCCACCCGGCTGACGGTTGCGGGTCCCCAATACGTGACGCCGCTGCCCGTGGCCTGGATGCTGCAGCCGCTCCTGCATGCAAGCGCCACGACACAGCTGATCGTGGTGCTGGCAGTGCTTCAGCTCTCGGTGGTCGTGTTCCTGGTCACCACGCTTCGCGCGCTGGGCGTTAGAGGCTGGCAGTCGACAGTCCTGCTCGTGCTCGTGGCCATCGCGTTCGAGCCGGTGGCCGCAAACATCGACGAGGGGCAGATCAACCTGGTGCTGCTCGCCCTGAGCGGGATCTGGCTGCTGGGGTGGGTGCAGGGCGATCGCTGGTGGGCGGGCGTGGCGCTCGGCGCCGGCGTGGCGGTCAAGCTGCTGCAAGCGCCCCTGTGCCTGCTGGTGCTGTGGGGACGCCGCTGGCGGATGCTCGCCGGCGCGGCCATCGCCGGACCGGCTCTGTGGTTGGTCGCCGTGCCGCAGTACCTGCCGGACTTCGTGCTCAAGGTCGCGCCCGTGCTTTCCGCCGGAACCGGCCTGTTCGAGAACCACTCGCCCGGTGGGACGGTGGCGAGACTGCTCGACCCCGGCACGTTCCTGGGAACGGTGGCAAACACGTCGCCGGCGGCCCGCGTGATCACGCTGCTCATCGCGGTCGCCGTACTGGTGGCGACGTTCTGGATCCTGGGCCGGCCGGCAACGCAGAGCCGCACGCGTGCGCTCGAGGCCGCGGCCATCGTGGCCGCGGGCCCGCTCATCGCAAGCTACTCCTGGGGCACGCACCTCGTTCTGCTTCTGCTGCCGATGCTGGTACTGCTGCACTGGGCGATCGCGCGACGCGACTGGCTTGTCGTGGGGCTCGTTGCCGCCGGGTGGATGCTCATCGGCCCCGGGCACAACCTGTTTCAGACTCTGCTGATCTCGGGCTACTCCAACCTGCTCGTGCTGCGGCTCATGGCCGAGTTCGGCGTGGTGGGGATCACGGCGATCTGGGCGGCTGCGCTGCTTGCGGTCAGCCGGCAGCGATCAGCGGACCGAGCGGATGCGGCTCACGAACACGGTGCCGATCGCGAGCAGGACGATCGCGCTCGAGAACACCACCCGGTACCCGAGGTTGGGTGACACGGCGTTGAAATGGTCGAGCGCCGGACCGGCGAAGAACGGCACCACGAACTGCGGCAGCGTCAGAGCGATGTGGAACAGGCCCATGTCCTTTGCGCTGCTCGTGCGGTCGGGCAGCGTGTCGCAGGCGAGGGCCCAGTCGACCGCGTAGTAGAGGCCGTAGCCAACGCCGTACGCGGCACCCGCCGCGAAAACGATAGGCAGCGAGGTGGGAAAGAAGAGCACGAACACCAGGGCGACGAAAGCCTGGAATCCGCCGCTCGTGAAGACGAAGATCTTGCGTCGCTTCGTGCGGTCGGAGACGTAGCCGCCTGCGAGCCCGAAGGGGATCGCCACCAGCAGCACCACGAGGAACCATTCCGAGGTGAACGTCGCCGGATCGCCGACGTGAGTCACGTCGCGGAAGAAGTTGTTCAGGTAGTACGCGACCGCCGTGATGCCCGCGGACACGAAGAAGCGGGTGAAGATGACCCACGCGAAATCGCCGCCGAGCATGGGTTTGAAGAAGTCGTAGATGGCCTCGCGTGGGGGCTTGTGCACAAGCGGCGGGAGAGGCTGCGAACCCTCGCCCCTCGCCGCCAGCGACGTGGGGATGAGCGTCAACACCATCACGACCGCAAACGCGAGATAGATCCAGCGTCCGAGGTGTGCGCTCGCGAGGAGCGTGTTGGCGAACAGCCCGGCGCCGCTGCCGAGCTGCACCATGGTGGCGAGGAATCCGCTTGCGCGGCCGAAATCCTGCGCCGGCACTACGTCGGGGATGATGCCGGCGAACGCCGCGCCCGCCGCGTTGAAGAAGAACTGGACCCAGCCGTAGCCGATGATGATCTGCGGGTAGCTGTTAGCCGTAGCGAGGATCAGCAGTCCGGGCAGGGTGAGGAGGGTTGCCCCGATCATCACCGGCCGGCGCCTGCCGATGGGCGTCGTGAGGCGGTCCGAGATCGCGCCGACGATTGGTGGGATGGCCATTGCGAAGAGTCCGCCAACGCTGACCGCCAGGCCGATCGCCGTGCCCTGGTTGGCCTTCGGCACCACCGCGTCGATCTGGTTCTGGATCACGATGGTGGTGAGCGGCTGCCACATGAAGAAGTTGCCGAACCAGAAGGCACTGAGCGCGGTGTGCCTGAGATTTCCGAAGCGTGCCGGCACCGGCATCGCGGCAACCGCCGAACTCACGTCGCAAGGCTAAGTTAAGTGGGGTTCCCGCGGAACCCGAAACCCGCTACCCTGTTCCGGCCCCCAATGCCACTGCTTTCGCGTGCCATGCAAGTTCTGACGGAGGTGCCGAAAAACGGCAAGCTCGCCTACTGCCTGCTGCGTGATGAAAGGATTCCGCGCGCGCCGAAGGCCGTGCTCCTGGCGGCGCTGGGCGTGATCGTCAGCCCCATCGACTTCCCGGCCTGGATCCCCGTGCTGGGCGAGCTCGACATGCTTGCTCTCGGCATCCTTGCGGTGCAGACGTTCATCGCAGCGTGCCCGGAGGACATCCGGCGCGAGCACGAAGCGGCGCTGGAGGCGAAGGACAGCATCTTCGACCGTGACCTGCGCGACACGATGGCGGCGGCGCGGCATGGGACGAGGCGGGTTGTGAAGCGAATCAGGTCGCGCTTTCAGCGCAGGGACGATTTCGAGGATCCATATTCATCGGTATCGGAGGGCTAGGGCAGTGCGGGTGATGTTGACCCAGGACGTCGAGCGCGTCGGCAAGGCCGGCGACATCAAGGAGGTCACGGACGGCTACGGTCGCAATTACCTGCTGCCGAGGAAGCTCGCGGTGATCGCGCGTCGGGGCGTGGAGGCCGAGGGCAAGCGTCTGCGCGATGCGGCCGCCAAGCGCGAGACGAAGGACCGCACCGAGGCGCAGGCGCTTGCCGATGAGATCGGCAACAAGACTGTGGTCGTGCGACTCAAGATGGGCGCCGAAGACAAAGCCTTTGGGTCCATCACCAACCAAGACGTGGCCGCGGCGTTGAAGGCTCAGCACCGCGTCGACATCGACCGGCACAAGATCGACATCAAGGAGCCGATCAAGACGCTGGGCGAGCACCAGGTTCCCCTTCGGTTGCACCGTGACGTGACCGCCCACGTGAACTTGATCGTCACCCAGGACCGCTAGGGCCTCGACGTAGCTTTATGGCGACCATCGCGTTGACACCCGGGAGGGTGCCACCACACGACCTGGATGCGGAGATGTCCGTGCTCGGGTCGATCCTCATCGACCCCCTTTCGATCGCGAAGGTTCTGCAGTTCCTCCACCCGGAGGACTTCTACCGCGAGAACAACGGGCAGGTTTACCGCGCGGCGCTCGACCTGTTCGCCGGCGGCGAACCGATCGACAACGTCACGCTGGCCGCGCAGCTGCAGACGATGGGCGTCCTGGAACGCATCGGCGGTCGCGCCCAGCTTGCGTCGATGCAGGGCTTGGTGCCGACCGCGGCCAACATCGAGTACTACGGCCGGATCGTCAAGGAGAAGGCGTACAAGCGCCGGCTGATCTCGGCGGGCGGCAACATCGCCGGCTACGGCTACGACGACTCGATCGAGGCCGAGGAGGCGATCAACCAGGCGCAGTCGCTTGTGTTCGGCGTCGCCGACGACCGCGACCAGCGCGAGCTGGCTCGCCTGTACGACCTGCTCGGCCCCGCGATGGAGCGCATCTCGCTGCAGATGGAGAGCGGGCAGGGAGTCATCGGGATTCCTTCAGGTTTCCACGACCTGGATCGGATGACCGGCGGGTTCAAGGACTCGGACCTGATCATCGTCGCGGGTAGGCCGGCCATGGGAAAGTGTCTCGCCAGCGATTCGATCATTGACGACCCCGCAACGGGCGAGCGCATGACCATCGAGCAGGCCGTGCAACGGCAGATCGCGACGATCCATGGCTTCAAATGGGACGGCCGAATCAAGCCCATGGACGTCTCAGCGTGGGTCGACAGCGGCATCAAGCCGTGCTTCAGGGTCACAACCCGGAGCGGACGGTCTGTGGAGGTGACCGGGCACCATCCATTCCTCACGGCTCGCGGCTGGCAGCCGCTTCATGACATCGTCGTTGGGGACCGGATCGCGGTCCCTCGGGTTCTGGACTGCTTTGGCACCGACCAATCCCTCGAGCTGGGTCAGATCCGGCTGCTCGGATACTTCATCGCTGAAGGGAGCCTCACAAACCAGACACCAGGTTTCACGAATACCGATCCCGAGCTGACGCAGGACTTCGTCGAGCAGGTCACGCGCTTCTATCCGTCACTGCATGTCAGGCAGCACCGCATCACGTACTACCCGTCGGGAGCGCGCCGCGGCCTAAAGAATCCACTCACCGCATGGCTGCGCGAAATGAAGCTGATGGGCAAGCTTGCTGACGCCAAGCGCTTTCCTGATTGCGCGTGGCGGTGGGACCGGCCACGGTTGGCGGAGTTCATCCGCACGCTCATGAGCTGCGATGGAACGATCTACTCGATGAGCGGATACCCGCGAATCGAATTCGCCGTCGCTTCAGAGGGCCTGGCGCAAGACCTCCACCACGCTTTGGTGCGATTCGGAATCGTCGCCAAGATGTGGAAGAAGAAGGATCGCTGCTGGCGTGTGGAGATCACCGAGCCGGCCTCAGTCGAGCGCTATCAGCAGGGAATCGGCTGGATCGGTGAGAAATCGCGCCGGTTCAAGCGTTTTGCCGAGCCGCGGCAGAGCAATGTGGGCGCGGTTTCCAACGCAATCTGGAGCGACATCCGGGCCTCAGCTGCGGATCGTGGTCTGACGATCAGCAGGCTTGCGGTGCTCGCCGGCGAAAAGGGCGCGGGCATTCGTGGATTCAACCTTCATACGTCGCGCGGCATCACGCAGGGAAGGCTGGCTGTCTATGCCGACGTCCTTCGAGACCGCAGGCTCTCGCAGCTCGCCAGCGACCAGATCTATTGGGACGAGATCGTTGCCATCGAATCCACGGGCGAGCATCAGGTCTATGACCTCTCGGTTCCCGAAACGCACAACTTCATTGCCCAGGACATCCTGGTTCACAACACGTCTCTGGCACTGAACGTTGCACTGCACGCGGCGCTCGAGGCAAAAAAATCGATCGCCATCTTCAGCCTCGAGATGTCGAAAGAGCAGCTCACTGAACGATTGCTGACGGAGCAGGCTCAGATCGATGCCCAGCGTCTGCACCGCGGTCTTCTAAGCGAGGCGGAGTTCGATCGGGTCTCCAACGCGCTTGGACCCCTGGGCGAAGCGCAGATCTACATCGACGACACGCCGGTGATGGACGAGCTCACGCTGCAGTTGAAGGCGCGGCAGGCGAGGATGCGCCACAACGTCGACATGATCCTCGTCGACTACCTGCAGCTCATGCACGGACGCGCGCGTGGCGATGACAATCGCGTGCAGGAGGTGTCCGCGATATCGCGTGCGCTGAAGGGCCTGGCACGCGAGCTGCGCATCCCGGTCATCGCCATCTCGCAGTTGAGCCGCGCACCGGAGCAGCGCCCAGACAAGCGACCGATCCTGAGCGACCTTCGTGAGTCAGGCTGCCTGGCGGGCGACACCCTTGTTTACCTGCCGGACACTGGCACGTACACGCCGATACGAGAGCTTGCCGGCAAGAGTGGGTTTCGAGTGCTCGCGCTCAACGAGAAGACATGGCTGATGGATGCGAAGGCCGTCACCAGGGCGTTTGCCACCGGTCGCAAGCCGGTATTCCGCATGAAGACGCAGCTGGGGCGAAACATCCGGGCGACCGCCAACCATAAGTTCAGGACGCTCGAAGGGTGGCACCGGCTCGACGAGCTGAAGGCCGGGGATCGTATCGCAGTGCCGCGGGTTCTCCAGGGCCGCAACCAGGCCGGCGCAACGGCGCCGCACGAGCTTTACAGCCTCATTGGCACCGCTTCTGCGGGCAATTCGTACAAGCAGAATTTGAGCCCTGAACGGGCGCGGCGACTGGCGCAGGTCGTGAAGTCGGATGAGCTCGAGCTCATCTCGCTCAGCGATGTGTACTGGGACATGATCGCCTCCATCGAGCCCGATGGCGAGGACGACGTCTACGACCTGACCGTAGAAGAACTACACAACTTCGTAGCAGAAAATGTGATAGCCCACAATTCAATCGAGCAGGACTCGGACGTGGTGATGTTCTTGTACCGGCCTGAGTACTACAAATCCGAGGAGCGGCCTGGCATCGCCGAGATCATCGTGGCCAAGC
>WNEY01014111.1_pt1 | contig 12153 bp, 7 predicted proteins | sample 5400531 | NCBI WGS metagenome assembly WNEY01 (sample SAMN13153338, study PRJNA577476) | soil metagenome | isolation source: 200 cm saprolite under Douglas fir tree site 1 | place: USA:California | collected 2015-04-18
TTTCTCGCCCGTTTTGTTCGAATCGCATTCGATCTGAGCCAAGCGTTGCCAATACGGCCCCATCATCCCCCAGAAGCATGTAGAGCCTGCACCAGTCTTGGCCCGCGTAGTAATAATCGACGAAGGGCTGATGCGCAAGGCTAAGCTTGATTCCGAGCTTAGCGACAAAGGTGCGGAGGGATTCAAAATGCTGCGGGGTGTACTCTACGATCGGCATTCTTTGGCCTCTGCACTCTCCGTCTGTCCAGGTGGCCCCGACCCCTTCGGCGATGGGAATTTAACTCATCAGGATATGGCTGACCAAACAAAAAGACATTCGGCATCGTGGTTTGCCGGCACCCAAGCCTGCCCTACTGGTGATTCTGGTGATTACTCAAGGCGAGTCGGCACAGACCCTTGACGATACAAAACTCACTTGGGTCCGCATTTGAGAAATCCACGCTGCAGCCAGTCTGGCTCTCGATGAACACGATAAGATCTACCAGTGCGAATGAATCCAGTAACCCGGTGGCGATGAGATCCGTCTCTGCGTTGATCTCAAGCCCATTGATCCCAGTCTTCGGGGTGTTTCGAAGTACCCATCCTGTAACCAAGTCGATTAATTGATTCTCTGACGCCGTAGTCATGCCTGAATCTCTTCGATCAATCTAGATAGTCTCGGGCGGTCAATCTTCCCGTTTGCATTCAGCGGCAATTCATCGATGGTATAAAGTCTCTTTGGGACCATATAGGCTGGCAGCAATTCGCTACAGGAATTCAATACCCTTTCCGGGTCCAGCGTGTTCACTCCCGATATGAAGGCAACAATTCCCTCAGCACTACCATTGTGGACGGGCCAAGCTAAAGATACAACTTGGTCCGTTTCACATATCTTACGGAGCACGGCTTCGACTTCCTGCAATTCCACGCGGTATCCTCTGATCTTAACTTGGTGGTCGATCCTCCCCAGGAAGAATAGGCAGCCTCTTTCATCTATTCGGGCCATGTCTCCCGTTCGATACCAGACTAAGTCGCCCGCGTCCGGCAGATGAATGAACTGCTCGCGAGTCTTCTCCGGATTATTCCAGTAGCCCGTGGTTACTTGAGAGCCGGCAAGGCACAGTTCACCCCACTCGGCAGTGGGCACTGCCATGCGTCCTTCTCCGATCACACGGGCATTCTGGTTAGCGAAGGGCCAGCCGATTGGAACGATTCCGTTGACACATTCTGCAGGTGAACGCTCCACGTCCCACCGATAGTGTGTAATTGCTATCGTCGTTTCCGTTGGACCGTAAAGGTTTTCTACAGCGGAATTTGGCGCCGCCTGTTGCCAGAGCTGGGCATACTCGGCGGAGAGGGGCTCTCCACAGAATAGACTGTAGCGCAAAGATGGAAAGCAATTTGGCGTCAAAAGTTTCATCCGTGAGAGCAGGCCAACCACCGATGGAACAGAGAACCACATCGTCAACTCGTGTTCCCGAATGAACTTGGTCGGCGCCATCGTGGATCTTTCCGGCACGGGATACAGGCAAGCACCACGCTCCCAGCAGACGAACATGTCGTGTGCGCTCAAATCGAAAGTCAGATCAAATTCCTGTGAAAAGCGGTCGCGCTCTGAAACTTGATAGCGGTCGCTGATGTATTGAACGTAGGACTGTACGTTGGCGTGGTGAATGGGAACGCCTTTCGGAACCCCTGTGCTCCCCGAGGTAAACATCAGAGAGGCGATGGCGTCGGAATCGACCTCGGTTCGCCACGAAAAGTCATCGGTGGGGGAGATTTCGTCACTGAAGACGAAATGACAATGCGGAAACTCAGACTCGAAATTCTCTCCGTTGGATGTATCTGGGAGGATCACCGTCAAGCAGCGTTCGAAGCCGGTAAGGAGGTCGGGAAGCTGCGACAAGCTCTCGCCCCCCACGACGAGAGTGTTGCATCCGGAAAGAAGCAGCATCGAACGAGTTCGCTCCAGCGGAAACTTGGGATTCAAGGGAACGTACCCCTTGCCCGAGCCAAGGATCCCGAGGACTGCGGCATAAGCCGTCACACTCCGGTGTGCAAGCAATGCCGCCAAGGGAAATGGATCCTGTTCGGATTTGAGGATCGATGCAGCAATGGATCCGGCCTTGCTTGAGAGCTCACTGTATGTAAGCTCCCCACCCCTCACGACAAGGGCGGGGCGCTCTCCGACCTGCTTGGCAGAATTGACGAATCCGCTGACGATACTCCGTGTTTTCCCTTTTGAAGTCATCTGTAGGAATTAGCCCATTTTGGCTGCCGCGCGCTCAGCTTTTTGATTGGCGATCTCAAAAACAGTGCGAATTTGCTGCAACTCTCCACGATTCGGCGGAATGTCCAGAATAAATGTCCTATATCCCAGTGATATGTAGCGCGCCACCTCTTCCGCGACCTGCTCATGGCCTCCAACCAAATATGGACAGAAGGTGTGGTAATTCTCGAACGGGCGCAGCCAATACACGCTCCTAGTCTCTCCGGTCTGGTGCGCCGCTTCTGATAACTGTTTGTGCCAAGAAGAATCAGAGATCTTCATTGCGAGCTGATGAGCCACTTGACCCTTTCGATCCTCAGGGAACCTTTGCTCGGCGACCTCCCACGCCTCGTCCTCGTCTTCGCGAGCAATGATTCCTACTCGGACCCCGCAGTCGAGATCTGTCGTTTGTGGCTCTTCTTGACAACCCTTCACTGGCTTTGGGTACTTCACCGCAGTTGCGCGCAATGCCCGTGCCGCCTGGATCCCCTCTTCAGAGGAACCGGACAGAAAAACTCCCGGCATAATCTCTGGGGACAACGGCGGCGTGATCTTCAAGTTCGTAACGCGATAAAACTCTCCCTGAAAAGAAACCGGCCCACGTCCACTCAGCAGTTCCTGTATGATGGAGGTGTATTCCACGATCCTCGCGTATCTTTTGTCGTGCGGAGTACGGTCATCCAGAGCGATGAGATCATTCTTAAATCCGCCTGCGATCATGTTCAAGTAGATCTTGCGGCCGTACAGGTACCCGAACGTCGCAATCATCTTGGCTACACTATATGGGTGAACGTAAATCGGCTGGACAGCCACGAGGGGGCAAAGTCTTTCCGTAGACTGCAAAATGATCTGGCTGACCAACCAGGGATCAAGCATAGAATTATCGGAGTAGACCAGTATTCCTTTGCATCCTGCCTCCTCGCTCCAGCGGGCGACACCCTCAACATGTCTGAAGTATTCTTTCCCAGGTACCGGCCGATCAGAACGCGGACACGTCGAAAATACTTCGACATTCCTTTCCGCCAATTTGGGATTTGACGCGAAATTCAAGGGCTACAAACTCTCCTTAGTCAGAGGCAAACACTCTGTTCAGCTAACTGCGTGCAAATCGGCATCCTGTCAGCGAAGCCCCACCCGCGGCCAGGGGCTCCCTTGGCGCAGATGTCTGCATCCCAGGTTTGCACGTATGGTTCCGAAGCAACTAAGTGGAGGAGTGCAGAAGGCGGTTTAAGTTACTCAAAATAAGATAGTTAAGATTCCATCGCTTCTCTTCATAGGTTGAATGCAAGAGATTATGGGAAGTAGAGTAGCTACAAAGTGGAAAAACTCTTGACCGCAAGCTTGCGGAAACCCTGATCCCCTCTACCGTTGAACCATATCACATTGGTTTCGAAGGCTTTAGTCGCCATAGTATTTGATTCGCAAACTTGTACACTGGAAGTGAGATTGCTAAGTCTAGGTCGTATGGCACTGATCGGGGTCTTTTCTGCCCAGAGCGGTTATTGTGCCAACGTTTGGGGCTTTGCTTTGCATGGCTTGAGATATAGGACAAGGAGAATCGACTGTTGAAGCCACGCACCGATGCAAGCAAGCTTACGCCAGATGCCCAGGTAGAGAATGTAAAGTGCGTCGATGTCTTGGACGAATCAAAGGGCACATGTGATTCCCTCTGCCAAATGATTAGCATGCACGCGGTTGCTGGCCCGAATGCGGTTGCAGTTTCTGCCGGGTGCAAGCGCCTTACGTATGCCGAACTTGACGCGAGGGCGAATCAAGTGGCCCATCGCCTCTGCGCCCTTGGAGTGCGTCCCGGAGTTGTTGTGGGTGTCTGCCTGACCCGATCCGTATCCTTAGTTGCGGGAGCGTTGGCCATTCTCAAGGCAGGTGGAGCCTACCTTCCACTCGACCCGGAACTCCCATCAGAACGGTTGGCGTTCCTCCTAAACGACTCAGGAGCCCCAGTTCTCATAACAGAATCACCCCTCGCTGGGAAGTTCACCTTTGGCGGTCGAAAGGTCGTTGAATTGGATCGAGAAGTCGAGGAGTTACGCAAGCTTCCGACGACTGCTCCGACGAACTCAGCGACGATTGACGACCTCGCGTACGTTATCTACACCTCTGGTTCAACCGGTGTCCCGAAAGGGGTGGAGATTACACATCGCGGCCTGCTGAATCTGATTCGATGGCATCAAGAAGCATTTGAAATCTCATCCCGTGATCGGGCAACACAATTGGCTGGTATTGGATTTGATGCTGCCGTTTGGGAACTTTGGCCTCACTTGACGGCAGGGGCTAGCGTTCATTTCGTCCCTGATTCTTTCCGGACGGCCCCAGAACAGCTCCTCGAATGGCTGGTCGCCAACAAGATCACGATCAGTTTTGTGCCAACAGCACTGGCTGAGTTCATGATTGCCTTGGAATGGCCGGTGGAGACGACTTTGCGATTCATGTTGACCGGGGCAGATACTTTGCACCGCTATCCCTCACCGCGTTTGCCTTTCCGCCTTGTGAACAACTATGGACCGACCGAATGCACAGTGGTTACGACCTCCGGATTAGTTCCAGCAACCAGGGACGGCGACAATCTTCCGCTGATCGGCCGCCCGATCAAGAATGCTCAGATTTTTATCCTCGATGAGAATCTCCATCGGGTTCCTGATGGCCAGCCTGGGGAACTTTTCATCGGCGGAAAGGGACTCGCGCGTGGTTACCGCCATCGTCCAGACCTAACTGCAGAGCGTTTCATCCCCAATCCATTCAGCAACGGGAGCGGCAGCCGGCTGTACCGCACTGGTGATCGTGTTCGATTGACGCCTGATGGCGAAGTCGCATTCTTGGGGCGCGTTGATGAGCAAATCAAGATCGCAGGTTATCGAATCGAGCCGGACGAGATCGTCCACACCCTTGACAAGCATCCGGCGATTCAATCCAGTGTGGTGATTGCTCGTGAAGATGTGCCGGGTACTAAGAATCTTGTTGCGTATATCATCTCCGAACCAGGATCACACTTGGCGGAAGGCGATCTGCGCAGCTTCCTGCAGAAATCACTCCCTGCCTATATGATTCCGTCTGTTTTTGTCGGGGTTGACATTCTGCCGCTGACGCCCAACGGCAAGGTGGATCGCGCCGCGCTTCCCGCGCCTACGGGTTCCAACATCCTGCGTGATTCGAAATTGTCCGAGCCGCAGACTCTCATTGAGCAACGTCTGGCCGCGATCCTTGCGAAGTTGCTAGGCGTGGATAGAGTTGGTGCAGGCGACAACTTTTTCCTCCTGGGTGGTCACTCATTGCTGGGGACTCAGTTGATCGGAAGAATCCGTGACGCCTTTGGAGTGGATCTCTCTCTCCGCACCATATTCGATGGCCCGACTGTCTCCCAGCTTGCCGCGCAGATCGAACAACTCCTACTCGCCAAACTGGAATCGATGAGCGAAGAGGAGGCTTGCCGCCTTCTGAGCGGATCTGATGGTACATCGTTACAGGCGACGGGTTCTTCGGAAAAAAGTGAACTTCCACTAAGCCTGTACCACTTGCTCGACCCCGCAGTTCTTGCCAATCCTTATCCGCTCTTTCATCGGCTGCGGACGGAAGATCCCGTGCACTGGGATCCGTATCTTCACGCCTGGGTAGTGACGCGCTATGCTGACGTCGTCAACGTCTTGCACGATTTTTCCGCCGAGCGCACCCCGACCCCGGAACGTCTCGCCGAAATGGGGCTGGAAGAAATTTCCCCGATTGCAAAGGTAATGGTAAAGCAGATGCTGTTTCTGGATCCGCCAACTCACACGCGGATCCGTGCCCTCGCATCTTTTGCATTTACACCGCACCGCGTTGCCGTCCTGCGGGAGCACATCAGGGACATCGTAAAGGGCCTAATCGATTCCGTTGCGCCAAACGGCGGAATGGACGTGATCACGGATCTTGCGGAGCCGCTTCCCTATACGGTCACAGCGGAAATGCTGGGCGTTCCGGTCGAAGATGCCCCTCAGCTGAAGGCGTGGTCACAGGACTTCGCTGAAATGCTCGGCAATTTCCAACATAACCCGGAGCGGGCACCACGAGTTCGTCGCAGTGTGGAGGAGATGACCAAGTACTTTCAATCAGCCATCCAAGAGATCAAGAGACATCCGCGCGAAGGCTTGATCCAGTCCTTCCTGAATGCGGACGTTGATGGTGACCGTTTCACCGAAGAAGAAGTCATCGCCAATACGATCGTCACGATGGTCGGCGGTCAGGAAACGACGACCAATCTGATCGGGAATGGCTTGTTAACGCTGCTACGCCATCCCGAGGAATTCGCAAGGCTGAAGTCTGATCTTTCTCTGGTTCCTTCCGCAGTTGAAGAAATGTTGCGGTTTGAACCACCCAGCCAGCAAACGGCCCGGCTTGCTCCTTACGACCTTGAGATGGGCGGAAAAAAGATTCGCAAACGTCAAGCGACCATCGCGGTCATGGCAGCGGGCAATCGGGACCCGGAGCGATTCCCTGATCCAGACCGATTCGACATCACCCGGACCGACAACCGCCATCTGTCGTTCGGATGGGCGGCGCATTTCTGTTTTGGAGCAGCGCTTGCACGAATCGAAGGCCAAGTCGCGTTTGAAATGATGCTGCAAAGAATTCCGAATATTCAGCTCACCCCGGAACCGCTTGTGTGGAGAACGAATCTCGGGCTGCGAGGACTGACCGCGCTTCACGTGACATTCTGAGGCTTGTCATCCGCGGCGCAAGAGAGTTAGCATGTCAGGGGCTCAGGGAAGAACGAACGGATTGATCGGTTTCCTGCCCATCGCAATAGGCGGCCCTCCTGCAAACGCGATAGAGGATTCCGCGTATTTTGCCTGTCCGAAGATGCAACTCGAAGTCCCGGGGTCGAGCGTCTCCCTCGTAACGCTTCATCTGAGTCAACTTGAATTCTGTTCCGTGCATCCTGAAGAGGAAGCTTTGTTGCAAGGGAATGTCGCAGAAAAGAGAAGGAGCGAATTCGCTTTGGGCCGTGCCGCTGCGCGCCTGGCGCTGATCGAACAGGGTTTTACAGATCCCCCTCCCGTTTTAAAAGGAACAGGTCGCGAACCCGCATGGCCTAAAGGAATTGTCGGATCCATTACGCATTGCGGTCCGTGGGCGGTTGCCGCGGTCGCAAACGATCGATTCGTGTGGGCACTCGGAATCGATCTCGAGGACATTGATGCGGTTCCACACAATGAGATCGGCGATATTGTGTGCAGCGAAGCGGAACGAGACTGGGTTTTCGGCGGACGGGACACTCGACTCAGGCTCGCCATGCTGTTTTCCGCTAAGGAAGCGATTTATAAGGCGCTCTTTCCTCTGTGCCGAAAGTTCTTTGACTTCCACGACGCAGACCTCACTTGGTTTCCCCAGAGGGGTTGCTTCTTAGGCAAGCTGTGCACGGATCTGAGTCCGGAGTTTCCCAAGGGCTTTTCCTTCGAAGTGGACTGCCGGCGAAGAGCCAATTTCGTTTTCACCCGCGCGACTATAGAGGCACACAACCGAACGACAGCCGATGAACAAGAATCGAGCGCCATATAGAAGATGAGTCAATCGGAAACGACTCCGGCTGCTGCCTCTACCCTCTCAGACGCTAAGCGCAAGCTGCTCGGGAGGATCTCCCGAGGTGAATTCGCTAAGGCTTCGGCCTCTGGGCAAGCGATATCTCCCCGGCCTATCGGCGAAGCCGCCCCATTGGGGCTGGCACAAGAACAGATCTGGCACCGCTGTCTTCGCGCCATTGACAAGCCACCCTTGTACAACGAATCGATTACCGTTTACCGAGAAGGCCCACTGGATATCGGCATACTGGAACAATGCTTCACAGAGATTGTTCGACGCCACGAAGCCTGGCGAACCACATATCAGCGTGTAAGTGGCCGTCCCTTGCAGGTGATACACCCGGCTCCTGTCGCCATAAAGATCCCTGTTGTGGACCTTCGGAAGATGCGAGCGGGAGACCGCGAGGTAGAAGCGGTCCGGCGGGCTACCGGCCTAGCTCAGGCGCCCTTTGACCTCAACCTGGGGCCATTGTTGAGACCCCTGCTATTTCAGATGGATGAAGCGAAGTTTAGGCTTACAATCATCGCGCACCAGAGCATCGTCGATGGAGTGTCCGTCTACCAAGTCCTCCCCAAGGAACTGGGGGCGCTTTACGAAGCATTTTCTGCCGGGAAGCCTTCGCCGCTGCCTGAATTGCCAATACAATACGGTGACTTCGCATATTGGCAACGCCATTGGCTTCAAGGTGAAGTCTTCGACCAGCAGATTTCCTATTGGCGAAAACAATTGGCGGGTGGGTTGCCCATACTGCGATTGCCACAGTGCCGCATCAGTCCAGCTTCCGAAACTTTTCGTGGTGTGATAAAGCCGTTCACCGTGCCGAGAGAGCTGGCGGAAGCAATTCGTGAAGGGTGCCGACGGGAAGGCACTACGTTATTCATGATTCTGCTTGGGGGATTCGCGTCTCTACTCCATCAGTATAGCGGTCAAGACGACATCCTAATCGGGACATTATCGCCCGCGGGTCGCAAACGCTCCGAGGTCCAAGAGCTCATGGGGTATTTCCTCAACCCAGTAGCGCTGAGATTCAACTTTTCTGGCGAGCCCACTTTCCGAGACTTTCTCTTGAACACGCGTCGTTTAATTTCCGAAGCAATATCGAACGACGACGTACCCCTTGAGTACTTGGCGGAAGTCCTGAAACTGAATTCGGCCCGCGATCCATTCGTCAAGGTTGCTGTTTCCCTCCAGCCGCAGGTCCTGACGGTGGAGTCGGGATGGAATGTGACGTCCATGGACGCTCAAAACGGCGGGACGGTTTGGGATCTTTATCTTGCGTTTATCGAGGGAGAGAACTGCCTTACGGGCAGGACGCAATACAATCCAGATGTATTCCAAGAAGCAACGATCACGGCCCTTCTCGAGGATCTGTGGCGCGTTCTGAAGATGGGAGTAATGAACCCCCAAGAACGAGTGAGAAACTTGCTGGTTACGGGGGTTTGAGATTACGGGTCCGACAGAAGGGATGGCGTTCGGCCATTTCGTTTCGGAATGCCTGCGAACGCCAGTTTTGAGTGACCCTCAAATGGCTCTTTCAATGTAGCAGACAGGCTCCGAGACGGTCACGCGCCAAAGTAGCAATCGTGCATGGCCTTATTTTGTAGCTTCAGTTTGCGTGAAAAGCCGCGCCTTGGAGAGAATCGGTCGAACTTTTTCTGCGAGAATGGCGAGAACCCCGAGCGAAAGCCACTGTTTTCCGTTTTCCCCTCCTGAACGGAACGCCACCCACAACAGCGTCGCAGAATACACCAGGCCGCCAGCGGCGAGTATTCCCAGCAACCCGAACCAGGACTTGACTGTCAGCCATGAGTGCAACACGTAGAGAGTCATGATGAACGGAATTGTTGCCAGACAGGGTTTCAGGCATCCCTCCGACAGATAGGTCCTCAGGGGCATGCCAACAATCTGGCACACGAGTCTCGGCACTAGTACCAAGCTGGTGAGTAGCAGGGTAGCCGAAATGACTACAGCGAAGGCTTCAAGGCCTGAGAACTCTAGAGCAATGCCCCCGATGGCAATGATCGCTGCGGCTTCCCCAAGCCGGAAAGCGATCAATCCCTTGTGTCGTCCGATACCGAACAGCATGGCCTGTACGCACGCCTGTGTTGCTCCGGCACCCATTCCCAGCGTCAGCAGGACAAGGAGCGGGTAAGCCGAAAGATAGGCCGCGCCCACCCATAATCTCAGCAGGTCGCGCCCATAGATGAAAAGGAACACCGCCATTGGCGCGAGCAAAAGAAATGCGCCCTGTACACTCAACAGAAGTAAGCGGCGAAGCGTTGTGTAGTCCTCGCGGGCTTCCAGATGACTCGATGTGGGATTCACTATCTCGGTCATGGTGCTCACCCCATCGATCGGGAATCTCAGGAGTCTCGTAGGTAGGGAAAACAATGTCACCGCTATAGGATTCATGGTGAGACCCACGAGCACTGGAAAAACGTTGGCCTTCAGCTTTTCGCCGACACCAATTCCGATTGTCACCGAGGCGTACCGGAACATCTCCCGAAGCGAACTCTTGCTGATCCATTTCGGATTCAGGCTGACCCCTCGAATCTGTCGAAGTGCGAGAGGGATTTGAAGAACATATGAAAGGAAGATCGAGAGGAGCACGACGCCTCCGACTGCGAACAGATGCCCCCCGGCACGAATCGCCGCGATCACAACAATAACACGTAGAAGAAGACTGGCAGTCTGCACCATGTACACCTGGTCAAACCGCCCGGCTGCGTCCAGCGACCCGGCAAAGACATTTAAAGGAAACGTGAGCCCCTGTACGATTCCGGCAAGAAGAAACAGGTATTGGAAGACGCGTGCCGTTTCCCCGCTGACCCCAAAGATCTGGGGCAGCCAGGGCATCACGAGGAGCGTTGCTAGAATAGCCAGTAGACAGATTCCCCAATAGAAATAAAACGCGCTGCAAATCACACGATTGATTTCGCCATGATCGTTTAACGCAAGGGCCCGAGAGACAAATCGCAAGATGGCCGAGCGAACTCCGAGATCGAAGAGTCCGTAATATCCCGTTAGCGTTGTTACGAGAGTGTAGAGGCCGAACTCGACGTCCCCGAGGTGGTGAAGCACGTAGGGAGTGAGGAGAAATCCGACGATTGCGTTGGCCAGAACCGCGAGCCAACTGCTCGCGACAGCTCTCAGAATTGTGGAAAACTTCATCAGTGCACTCTGTACTGCCGCCGCGTTATTTCTTGAACAGATTCAGAGCGGATGGCCCCCAAACATCACGCACCAAGGCCTGGAGGGGTTTTCGGTCTGCCGCCTCGAGAAGTTCCACGAACAATCCGCCGTTCTTGCGCCAGTCGCTCATGACTTCCCGGCAAAGTTGACAAGTTTTTCTATCCGGGTGGACTATCATCCGGACGCTCTGCAGTAATCCAGGTTGATATTCGCGGTCCGCAATCCAAGCGCCCATTGAGCGCGCTTCCCGTCGGCAAGTGACGTTTCCAGGAGCGAAACTGCGAGTCGCCACACGAAACATGGCCAAATCAGGTTCTGAATCGCCGACTGCGAACACCTCCGTTTTTGGCAGGCCCACGAAAGTTTGCATCGCCAGAAGACCAGCGCCTTTGTCTAGTTCTTTTGCCAACAGCGCTGAATCAAGGCCTGTGTGGACGGCTCGCAGTCCTTCCGTTCGGAGCCCGCCGAGAAGATCCTGCAAGAGCAGAGACGGAATAGGCGCCGTGCAATCCCCCTTCAAGGTATAGGCGCGCAGGGAGTATTTGTAATCGTCGTTCAGGTACACCCCGGGAATTCGACGAAGTGCGCCTCGCACCTGCTCTAGCTCGTTCAGGGATTGCTGGCTGACCAGGATATGTTCGCGGCCTTCAACGGCGTCCCATACAACGCTCCCATACTCTGCTACGCCGCCTGCAAAGCCGTATGCGCGGCAATAAAGCTTCACTTCATCGACCGTTCGGGCCGTGTTCAGCGCGATGGCGAAGCCGTGTGCATGGAGGAGGGAAATTGCTTGTATACCCGCGGCGGTGGTGCTGGGGAAGCCGAATACCATTCGATCGAGCACCCCATCAATGTCGGTCACAACCAGGGGGCCATGCCATCTTACTTGGTCGGGAATCTTGCACAGCTTGCCACATTCTCGGACTGTTTGCCCGACGAGGAAATTCCACGCGGCGATCAATTGGCGGTTGAATTCGTCGCGCCGGTTGAGCAAACGCGGATGCCGCAGTGCCGCCGCCGCGCGGTTCTTGGCCCAAAGAGCGACCATCAACTTGCTCATGAAGAGCCTGTCTTCCACTCCGTGATCGCCGCTTTCCTGGGTATACGCGCGAATCAGCCGCGTGGTCTCCTCCTCTCCCAGG
>WNEY01003258.1_pt1 | contig 12151 bp, 10 predicted proteins | sample 5400531 | NCBI WGS metagenome assembly WNEY01 (sample SAMN13153338, study PRJNA577476) | soil metagenome | isolation source: 200 cm saprolite under Douglas fir tree site 1 | place: USA:California | collected 2015-04-18
CCGTGCCGGCCGGGCTGCTGCGCTGGGCCGAGGAGGTCCTCACGCCGAAGGTCAACTGGCGCGCGGTGCTCGCCGCCGAGCTGCGCCGGGCCGTCGCCGAGGTCTCCGGGGCGGTCGATTACTCCTACCGGCGCCCGTCGCGCCGGTCCGCCGCGGTGGGCCAGGTCGTGCTGCCTGCGCTGCGACGGCCGGTGCCCGAGGTGGCCGTGGTGTGCGACACCTCGGGCAGCATGACCGAGGACCTGCTCGCGATGGTGCTGGCCGAGGTGGAGGGCCTGCTGCGGGCGCTCGGGCTGGCCCGGCAGGTGCGCGTGCTGGCCTGCGACACCGCGGTCGCGCCCGCGCAGCGGGTCAACTCGGCCCGGCAGGTCCAGCTGGTGGGCGGCGGCGGGACCGATATGGGCGCGGGCATTCGTGCGGCGGCCGCGCTGCGGCCCCGGCCGGCCGTCACGGTCGTGCTCACCGACGGGTACACGCCGTGGCCCGCGGAGGCGCCGAAGGGCATGCGGGTCGTGGTCGGGCTGATCGGCACGCAGGCGACGGAGGCGCCGGCGTGGGCACGCTCCGTGCGGGTGGAACGGGACTGAGCTCGGCTGGTTCGGGCCGGGCCCGGTTGCCGGGTGAGGGCCGGAGGTGATCTGCTATCGCCGATGAACACCAGGCCACGGCAGCAGATCATGACGCTGATCGCGATCGCGCTAACCTTCGCGTCGGGGGCCACGGACGTGGCCAGCTTCACCCGGCTGGGCGGCGTCTTCACCAGCGTCATGACCGGCAACATCGTGCTCTGGGGCCTGTCCGCGGCGCAGCGGTCGGTCTCGCTGGCCAGCCATACCGCGGTCTCGATCGCGGGCTACATCGCCGGGGTGGCCGGGGGGACGTGGGTGGCGCACGGGTTCAAGGCTTCCGCTTCCGATTCCGATTCCGGCGGGGGGCGGGACAGCGTGCTGCCGGGGCACGTGAACTGGGCGCTGTTCGCCGAGCTGATCCTGCTGGCCGGGCTGACCGCCGGGTGGGAGATCACCGGGGCCCGCCCGGCCGGGTGGGAGGAGTTCGTGCTGCTCGCAGCGACGGCGGCGGCCATGGGGGTGCAGGCGTCCGCGGTGAACGAGATGGGGCTCACCCACGTGTCGACCACGTTTCTCACCGGCACCCTGACCGCGCTGGTCAGCTCGCTGGCCAGCCCGGGCAAGGAGACGCAGCAGGGGGGACGGCGGTTCGGCGTGCTGATCGGGCTGGCGGCCGGCGCCGGGCTGTGCGGGCTGCTGGTGGCGACCGCGGCGGACGTCGTGCCGGCCCTGCCGCTGGCCGCGCTGATCACCACGCTGGTGCTGGCCTCCATGCCGGTGGAGGACCGCTGATTATCGCAGGATCGTGGGTGACCGCGGGCGCGGAATGTCACTGGGAGGTGTCAGCATGTCGGCGTGAGACCAGCATTGAAGGCGGGGCTGCTGCCGCTGTGGCGGGACCGCGACACGCTGCAGCTCGGCGTGGATCCGCGGCGGGCGGTCGCGGTCGCCGGTCTCGGCCAGACCGCGGCGGTGCTCGGCCTGCTCGACGGGAGCCGCGACCGCGACGCGGTGATCGCCGCCGCGATCGGGCGCGGCGTCCCGGCCGAGGCGGCCGATCGGGTGCTCGCGATGCTGGCCGCGGCCGGGGTGCTCGACGACTTCCCGGCCCGGCTGCACGCCTGGATGCCGGAGCAATTGCGGGACCGGCTGGCCCCGGAGCTGGCCACCGCGGCGCTGGCCTACGGGGACGGGGACGGCGGGGCCCGCGCGCTGGTCCGCAGGCGGGCCGCCTACGTCCGGGTGCACGGGGCGGGCAAGACCGGGGCCTGCGTGGCCAGCTTCCTGGCCGCGTCCGGCGTCGGGCACGTCAGCTGCGCCGACCCGGAGCCGGCCGAGCCCGCCGACCTCGCACCGGCCGGGCTGGTCCTGGCCGACCTGGGGGCGCCCCGGCAGGAAGGCGCCGCCCGCGCCGTCGCGCGCGTCGCGCCCGAGGTCAGCACGGGCGACGACGGCGCGGTTCCGGACCTGGTCATTCTCACCGGGCTGACCCTGCCCGACCTGACCGGGCAGCTGATGGGGGCGCGGGTGCCGCACCTGGCGTTGCGGACCGGGGAGGCGATCGGGGTGGTGGGACCGCTGGTGCAGCCGGGGGGTTCGGCGTGCCTGCGGTGCGTGGACCTGCGCAAAGCCGAGGCCGACCCGCAGTGGCCGAAGATCTTGGCTCAGGCCACCTTCGCCCGGTCCCGGCCGGAGGCCTGCGACATCGTGCTCGCGGCCATGACCGCGACCCTGGCGTGCGCGCAGGCGCTGGCGTACCTCGACCGGCCGGGGATGGTCCCGGTGACCGCGGACGGCACGCTGGAACTGGTCCTGCCCGACTGGCAGTGGCGCCGCCGGACCTGGCGGCCGCACCCGGCGTGCGCCTGCGGCGCGGTGATGGCGGACGGGCGGCGCTGACGCCTGGGCCTGGGGGCCTCTTGGTTGGATATTGACAATAGTTGCCAGATCTGGAAATAATTGCTTGCGTGATGGATGATATCGGCGTGGCTGAGGCTTCCGGTGTGGCCGGGGGGACTGGCCGGGCCGCGGGCGGGAGCGCTGGGCTGGGTGCGGGCGGAAGCGAACTGGCTGCGTTGTTGCAGGCGCTGGGGGATCCGGCGCGGTTGCGGGCGGTGGAGGTGCTCAGCCGGTCGCCTAGGCGCGCTGGGGACCTGGCCGAGGCGGTGGGCGTGCCGGCGCCGACGATGAGCAAACACCTGCGGGTGCTGCTGGCCGCGGGGATCGTGGCCGACGAGCGGGGCACGCGGGACGCCCGGGTACGGGTGTTCCGGCTGCGCCGCGAGTCGGTAGTGGCCGTACGGGCCTGGCTGGACCAGGTGCAGGCTCACTGGGACGAACAGCTGAGGGCGTTCAAGGCCCATGTCGAACGGGAGGACCGAGGATGACCGAGCCAGCGCGGGACACGAGCGTGTCGTCGTCGGTCGAGGTGGCCGTCGACCCGGATACGGCGTTCGCCGCCTTCACCGAGGAGCTTGACCTGTGGTGGGTGCGCGGCCCGATCAACCACCACGCGGCGGGCCGTCTCCTGGCGATGCAGTGCGAGCCGGGCGTCGGCGGGCGGCTGCTCGAGGTGTACGACGAGGCGGCCGCCGACGCGCTCGAGCTCGGCCGGATCACGGTGTGGGAGCCGGGCAAGCGGCTGGCCTGGCAGAGCTCCGTCGACGACGTGAGCATCGACATCAGCTTCGAGCCGGCCGGGGACGGCTGCCTGGTGCGGGTGCAGGCCAGCATCCCGGCCGGCGGCCAGGACCGGGGCGGCACCGCCTGGGTGCGGGTGACGCCCAAGTGGTTCGGGCCGTGGTGCGCGCGGCGCGACAGCGCGCCCCGGGACGTGCGTGACCTGGCCCGGCTGGCCCTGGGCGTGTCCTACGTCCGGCCGGCCGCGGCCGCCCGGTGGCTCGCCGGGGTGTTCGGCTTCACGTCGCCGGATCCGCTGCCTGAGGGCCCCGATCCGCTGGGCGAAGGCGCGCACGGCCACCCGTGGATCGAGTTCCGCCTCGGCGACAGCTCACTGATGATCTTCAAGCTCGAGGGCGAGCCGCAGGCCGGAGGGCCGGCGGCGCACGTGCCCTGGGTCTACGTCGACGACGTCGCCGGGCACTACGAGCGGGCCAGGGCGGGCGGGGCGACCATCGTGACCGAACTGGGCAGCCCGTGGGGCCTGCCGTTCTACGTCGCCGAAGACCCGGAGGGCCACCGGTGGACGTTCGCCCAGGCGCGCCCGACCATGCGCTGAGCGGCTGTGTTCAGACTTCCAGCTGGGCGGCGAAGCGCTCGGCGACGGCCAGGTAGTCGGTGACCATCTGCTCGACCACCTGACGGGCCGGGCGGACCTTGTCCAGCAGCCCGACGCCCTGGCCGACGAAGTAGGTGGCGAGCTGGTGGGCGCCGCTGCCCTCGGCGCTGGCGTGACGGTTGATGCGCTGCTGGGCCGCGGCGGTGAGCATGGTCTGCAGCGGCATCTGCAGCGGGGCCGGGGCCTGGTCTCCGTCCCACTCGTCGGTCCACGCGCTGCGCAGCATCCGGGCCGGCTTGCCGGTCAGCGACCGGGAGCGGACCGTGTCGCTGGAGGTCGCGGCCAGCATCTTCTGCTGCACCGACGGGTGCGTTTCCGCCTCCTGCGTGGTCAGCCACACCGAGCCGCACCACACGCCCTGGGCGCCCAGCGCCATGGCCGCGGCGATCTGGGCGCCGGTCACGATCCCGCCCGCGGCCAGCACCGGCGTCGGGCTCACGGCCCGGATGACCTCGGGGACCAGGACCATGGTGGAGACGGTGCCGGTATGCCCGCCGGCTTCGGTGCCCTGCGCGACGATGAGGTCGGCCCCGGCGGCCTGCTGGCGGCGCGCGTGCTCGGCGGTTCCGACCAGCGCGGCGACCACGACGCCGTGGGCGTGGGCGCGGCTCACCAGGCTGGCGGGCGGCGGGCCGAGGGCGCTGGCCACCAGGCGGATCGGGTGGCCGAACGCCACGTCGAGCTGGCTGTCCGCGGCCTGCGGGGAGACGCTGATCGAGCCGGAGGTGGCGTGGATGTGCCCGGGGAGTTCGGGCACGCCGTAGCGGGCGAGCAGGTCCTCGACGAAGGCCTCGTGCGCCGGCGGCAAGCCGTGCTCGCTGGCCTGGGGCGCGGCATCCGCGTACTTCGCCGGCAGCAGCAGGTCAACCCCGTAGGGCTTGCCGTGGACCTGCTCGTCGATCCAGGCGAGGTCGGTCTCGAGCGCGCGCGGGCTGTGCGCGGTCGCGCCGAGGACACCGAAGCCCCCGGCGTTGGTGACCGCCGCGACCACGTCGCGGCAGTGGCTGAAGGCGAAGATCGGGAACTCGATCCCGAGGCGGTCGCAGATTTCGGTGTGCATGATGATGTGGCTTTGCCCGCTGTTCGGGGCGCTGAAGCGGCCGGTGGCCTGAGCTTCGGGGAATCGTGGCGGACGAGCCTGTCAGTGCCCTAATGCTCCGAGGCTGACACCGCTATCTGCGGAATGACGGCGTTGCGTGGTTGCTATGGGCGTGCTGGTGGCCAAAGATAGTAATGCCTAGATGTGGAGGGCGGGCTCTCGCACATGCCGGATATGCGGCCGCCGCACTTGCACCCCCTGCGGTGGCTCGGCCAGCGCGACCGCGGCTTCGCCGCACTGCGGCGTGCCACCCGGACAGCGATTATCATGCCGGCCATGTTCGCCTTGGGTGACAAGGTCATCGGAAACCCGCAGTTGGCTACGTTCGCGGCGTTCGGGTCTTTCGCGATGCTGCTCCTGGTCGACTTCGGCGGCACCATGGCGGAACGGCTCCAGGCGGAGGCAGCGCTCGCCGTGACCGGCGGGGTGTTCGTCTGCCTTGCCACGCTGGCCTCGCAGACCGCGTGGCTCGCGGCCGTTGCGATGGCGGTGGTGGGGTTCGGCGTGATCTTTGCTGGCGTGGTCAGCTCGGTGCTGGCCGGGGCGACCACGGCGCTGCTGCTGGCGTTCATCTTGCCGGTGTCGCTGGCCGCTCCGGCGTCGGCCGTGCCCGACCGGCTGGCCGGCTGGGGGATGGCCGCAGGCGCCGCGCTGGTTGCGACGGCGCTCCTGTGGCCCGCGCCAGCGCGCGACCGGCTGCGTGGTGCCGCGGCCGCCGCCTGCCGGGCGCTGGCCGCCCGGCTGCGTGCGGGGGTCGCGTACTTGCTCAGCGGCATGGACGAACAATTTGCGCTGGATCGCGATCACGCGGCTGCGCAGGCGGACCAGGCAGTCGAGGCGCTGCGCAGTGCCTTCCTGGCGACGCCCTACCGCCCAACTGGGCTGAGCACTCCCGCCAGGACGACCGTGCGCCTGGTAGACGAGCTGAACTGGCTGAACAGCATTGTCATTCAGCCCGGGCTCCACCGCGACGGCGTCAACCGCGCAGCACTGAGGGTCAAGGAGGCCGCGGCCGCGGTTCTCGAACGTGCCGCGGATCTCCTCGACTCCAGGGGCGGGAGCAGCGATGAGCTCGACGCCGCGCTGACCGAACTGGCTGCTGCGCACGCGAAAATACTGGAGGGCGTGACAGCCGACCTGCCGGTCCGGTCCCTGCGGCCGGCGAGTGACCCGGCCGTGGGCGGCCCGCCGGTCGAGCCTGAGCCGTCGGCCAGCGACCCGGCCGCGGGCGGGGGGCCGGTCAGCGAGTTCATCACCTCGCTTGACCCCGCCTTCCGTGCGGAGGAGCTGAGCTACGCGGTCTCGCTCATCGCGCGCAACGTCGAGCTGACCGCGGCCGCCGAGCGGCGGAGCTGGCGGGAACGGTGGCTTGGCCGCCAGCCCGAGGGTGTGCCGGGGACGCTGTCCGCGGCGCGGGAACGGCTCACTTCCTACCTCGAGCCGCACTCGGTCTGGTTGCACAACAGCTTGCGTGGTGCCGCCGGGCTGGGACTGGCGGTGCTCGCCTCGAGACTGACCGGGGTCCAGCACTCGTTCTGGGTGGTCCTCGGCGCGCTGTCGGTGCTGCGCTCCAATGCGCTGAACACCGGGCAGGACGCCATTCGCGCCATGCTCGGCACGGTAGCGGGTTTCATCGTCGGCGCGGCCCTGCTCGTGGGGATCGGCACGAACACCACGCTGCTGTGGTTCCTGCTGCCGCTGGCGGTGTTTCTCGCCGGGGTCGCTCCAGCGGTCATCTCGTTCGCTGGAGGGCAGGCGGCGTTCACGCTCACCCTGGTGATCTTGTTCAACATCATCCAGCCGACCGGATGGCGCGTCGGCCTGGTGCGGATCGAAGACGTGGCCATCGGGGTCGGCGTGAGCCTGGCCGTGGGTGTCCTCTTCTGGCCGCGGGGCGCGGCGCCCGCGCTCCGCCAGGCGCTGGCGGAGGCGTACGCCGACGGCGTGGGCTACCTCGCCAGCACGGTGCGATTCGGGATGTCACGCGGCGACCCAAGCACGCCCGCACTCCCCGCCCTGCCCGGCGACGCCGCCCGGGCCGCTGCGGCATCGCGCCGGCTCGATGACGCATTCCGCACGTACCTGGCCGAGCGCGGTGCGAAACGGTTCCCGCTTGCCGATGTGGCCGGGCTGGTCACCGGGGTCGTCGGACTGCGGCTGGAGGCTGACGCGGTACTGGACCTCTGGCGAGGCGACGACGGCCAAGCGGGCGGCGACGTGGCCGCTGCACGCCATGAGATTCTGGGCACGGCTGAACGCGTCACGGGCTGGTACGACGGTCTCGCGACCACCATGATCACCGGCGGTGAGCTACCCCAGCCGCTCGCTCACGACAAGGCCGCCGACGGCCGCCTTGTCCGGGCCGTACGCCGCGACCTGCTCGGTGACGACGGCAGAGCCAGCGCCACCGCGGTCCGGATGATCTGGACCGGCGATCACCTTGACGTCGTCCGCCGCCTGCAGGCGGCCATCATCTCACCGGCGCGCGCCACCGCCGGGCAGCCCGCAGGCGGCCGCATCATCCCGCCGCTCCCCAGGCGATTCCTGGCGCGACTCCGGTAATCCGGCTCGCCGAGGCGACCCATGGTCGCCGTGATAAGAGAATCTATTCATCCGAATACGGCAATCATCCGCAGACCACCGCCCGGTCTGGCCCGGCTTCTCACCAGCACCCGGCGGACGGCCGCAAGACGCAGAACTCGTTACCGTCCGGATCGGCAAGGACATGCCAGCGCCAGCCCGTCTCGGTCACGGGCTGGCTGGTGAGTCGTTTGGCTCCCAGCGCGAGGACACGCTCAACTTCGCCGGCGAGGTCAACGGTGCGCAGGTCCAGGTGCAGCCGGTTCTTCCCGCTGTTGGCCTCGGGCACCCGTTGCAAGAGGAACCTCGATCCCATGGCCACTGCCGGGAACCAGGGGCTGAAACAGCCCGCTGGGAAGTCCTTCGCCCATGTAGCCGAGCACGTTCTCCCAGAATTCCGCGCAGTGGGCTGACTTGGCCGTCGTGGTCGAGCGGTCGTTGCTGCCGGGACTGGTGCGGCCGGTACCGGCTGTAATGGCCGACGTACTCGCCGAGGACCGATAGAAGGTGCCGTTCGTCGTAGATGAGCATCCGGTCGGTGCACTCGGCTCGCGCGATGCGTACCCATCTCTCGGCGTAATAGTTCGCGCGCGGGGTCTGCTGCGGGTCTTTACTCCCTTCACGCCCTCGGCGGCGAAGATCGCGTCGAAGGCGCCGGTGAACTTGGCGTCGCGGCCCCGGATCAGGAGGCGGAAGGAGCCGATCCGGTCACCGAGGTCGATAAGCCCGTTGCGGGCCTGCTGGGCAGTCCAGGAGCTGTCCGGGGGGCAGGCGTATGCCTGGCACCGGCGGCTGACCGGCATGGCAGTTTCTTCCCCCCAGCCCACCCCGCAGCTCCGCAAGCTGGCAGCGTCTTGCCATCTGGGCAACCGCTCAGACAACATCCGGTCTATGCCGCTTCCGGGCGGGCGTCGCCAGGTGTGAACTGTCGGTGTGCAGGCAGATCCGCGGCCGGTGTTCACCGCCGGCCACAGAGCTTGGAGAAGGGGAGGCCCCGTGCGGGTCGACAGGCTTGATCATCTCGTGCGGACGGTGGCAAGCATCGAGGCGACGGTCGGATTCTATACGTGGGTCCTTGGCATGGAAGCGGTGGCCTTCGGTGCCGGGCGCATCGTACTGACCTTCGGAACCAGCAAGATCAACCTCCACGAGGCCGGGAAGGAGTTCAAGCCAAAAGCACTGTGCCCCACACCGGGCAGCGCAGACCTGTGCCTCATCCTCGATGAGGACATCGCCGAGGTCCTCGCTGAGCTGGCCGCAGCCGGTGTCCCCGTCGAACAGGGCCCGGTTGAGCGCACCGGGGCCCGGGCCTCAGGCCACCGGGGGTGTTGTGCGGCTGGGTGGCTCGGTGGTGAGTATCTCGGTCACGTAGGCGTCGATGGTCTGCTGGCCGGTGGCGGCGGCGGCGGATATCCGGTGATGGCCGTCGCTGACGAAGTGCAGGCCGCCGACGCGGTAGACCTCGATCGGCGGGCTCGCCGCACCGCGCCGCTGCGCCAGCGCCAGTTGCGCCCAGCGTTCCCGTACCCGGTTGGTGGTGGGCCGGACGTGCCGGTCGAAGTCGCGGCGCTGCTCGGCCGTGCCGGCGATCGTGTCCAGCGGTATCGTCTGCAGGCCCAGGTGCCGCTCGCCGCGCCACCCGAGCGCGCCTGCGACCTGGTCGAGCGGCAGGAGGCGGTCGCTGTCGGCGGGCTGGCGGCGCAGGCGGCGGGTCAACGTGGCCAGGAAGTGGCGCCCAGGAGCTTTGCCTTGGTCTGATTGAATTCCTCGCGGGTCAGTAGGCCTGTCTCCAGCATCGCCGCCAGCCTGGTCAGCTCCTCCACCGGGGACGCAGATGTGGCTGCCGCCTGATGCTGGCTCCTTCCCGCGGGGAGGCTGGCCGGGGCGGACCGGATCGCGCCAAGCGAACGGGATAGCTCGATCCGGAGCTGCTCTGGAGTCGCCGTGGTATGGAGCAGGAACAGCTCGCAGGCAGTTCCCTGGATCCGCACGACCGTCTTGATCGAGGTCCGGGTTGTCAGCCCGTTCAGCACCGCCGCGATGGCCATGCCTTCGACCGCGCCCGCGGCACCGAACCCGCCGCCGGTCCGGACAAGCCCCGGACCACCGATGTCGACATCTTCGACCTCGCTATAGGGCACCTCGGTCAGTACGTCTGCCTGGCGGCACGGGACAACCACGAGCCGGTCCTCCAGGAACCGCGCGTCATACCGCTCCCCCGGGAAGATGCCCGCACCCGGGACATACCCGCCGAGGTAGGCCACCTCGCGCAAGCTGGCCAGGGAGAGCGCGTCCAGCTCCTGCAGCTCGCGCGAGCCGGCGCTGAGCCTCGCAGCCTCGGCACTACGGTGCCGCAATGCTGCCAGGGCCTTCGGGAGGGCATCGGGGTTCTGCGCCGCTGACCGGAAACTTAGGGGTTCCCATGTGCAGCGGTCAGCCGCCCTGGTCGGGAGGCCGCCAGGGGTGATGGGTGAGCTGCGAGAATACGGTTGGTGGCGGGGACACTCCTGATGGTGGCCGGTGGCGGGTGTGTCGCGGACGGTAGCCGGGCAGGCTAGGCCGCGGGGGGTGAGGGTAACCTTCATGCCGGGGTTGAGCCGTTCCAGGTCGCGGATCTTGTTACGGGTCTGGCGCCCGGCGTCGAACCGGGCGCAGTAATCCGGGCCGAGCTCGATGAAGCGGATGCCGGGGTCGCTGATGATCAGGCAGGCGATCTCGGTGATGGTGCGGGCGACGGCGACGATGGCTTTCTTCTTGGCGCGGCGGCGGGCGATGCGCCGGTAGCGCTCGCCGGGGAAGGTGCCGGTCCGGCCGGCGGTCATGGCGGCGTGGCCGAGCGCGCCGCGCAGGTAGGGGTCGCCTTTGCCGGTGCGGCCGTTCCTGGTGGTGGCGCCGGACTGGATGGTGCGGCTGGTCAGCCTGGCCCAGGCCGCGGCGTGGCCGGGGGTGGGGAACTGGGTCATGTCCATGCCCAGCTCGGCGACGATGACCTGGGCGACGTCGGGGCCGACGCCGGGGATCTCGTCGAGCCGGCCGATCACCGGCAGCACCGGGGTGTCCGCGCCGGCACAGCCGGAATCGGCAGGGAGACTGTGGACAGTGCTTCCGGCCCGGCCTCCCCCGTTTTGTCCTGGAGCGGGCGTAGGGTCTGAAGCGTCCTGGTTCCCGGCCTGACCTCCGAATCGGCTGACGCCGTTCGGGTTGTCCTGCGAAACGATCTGTCGGCCGGGTCCCAGGGTTCCTGGCACCCACCGGCGCTGCCGGTCTGATCTGCCTGGCCTGGACAAGAGGCCGGGGTGTCACAGGTCCGACGGCCAGCGGGTGCGTGCCACCCCTCACTCAGAGAAAAGGGATGGCATTGACCATCGTAGAGACACGCGCCGTCACCGGCCGCGTCGATACCCACGCGGACACCCACGTCGCTGCCGCGCTTGACCCGGTCGGCGGGCTGCCCGGCGTCCGGGAGTTCCCGGCCACGGGGGCCCGCTATGCCGGCCTGCTGGGCTGGCTGGGCGGGTTCGGGACCGTGTGCCTGATCGGGATCGAGGGCACCGGCAGCTACGGCGCCGGGCTGGCCCGCCACATCACCGCCGCCGGCATCCGGATCGTCGAAGTCGACCGCTCCGGCCGGCAGGACCGCCGGCGGCAGGGCAAATCCGATCCTCTCGACGCGGTCAGCGCCGCCCGGGCCGCCCTGTCCGGCCGGGCCCGCGGCGCGCCGAAAGGCCGGGACGGCGCCGTGGAGGCGATCCGGGCGCTGATGGTCGCCAAGCGCAGCGCCGCCGGCGAACGCACCCGGACGAACTGCCAGGCCCGGGCCCTGATCCTGACCGGACCCGATGACCTGCGGCAACGGTTCACCCGGCACACCCCGGCTACCCTGGTCACCGCGCTCGCCGCACTGCGGCCCCGGCTCGGCGACACCGTCGGCTACGCCACCCGGATCGCGCTGCGCGAGCTCGGCCGGCGCGCGCAGTTCCTCGACGACCAGATCGGCCGTCTCGATGAGCTGATCGTCCCGCTGGTCACCGCCCGCGCCCCCGGCCTGCTCGCCCTCTACGGCCTAGGCCCGAACACCGCCGCGCTGCTCCTCATCGCCGCCGGCGACCACCCCGGGCGGCTGCGCTCCGAGGCCGCCTGGGCGCACCTGTGCGGCGTCGCCCCGATCCCCGCCTCCTCCGGCAAGACCGTCCGCCACCGCCTCAACCCCGGCGGTGACCGCCAGGCCAACCACGCGCTGTGGCGGATCGTCTTCACCCGCCTCGGCTCCCACCCCGCCACCCGCGCCTACGCCGAACGCCGCACCGCGGAAGGCAAATCCAAGGCAGAAATCATCCGCTGCCTCAAACGCTACGTCGCCCGCGAGGCCTGCCCCCACCTCCGCCACGTCGCTGACTGACAGCCCGCGCACTCCGGGGGCGGCCTGACCCTCTATTCGGCTGCCGCATCCATGCTGGCCTTCTAACGATTTGTCGGCCGCCCCCGGTCCAACTTTGACCCGCTGCCCGCGTGACCTAATAAGAGCCTGCCCTCCACCCGGAGTGGCCCCTCCCTGTCTTGTCCGCACCCCAGCAGCAGCCAGACCGCCATTCCCTGCGCCTTCAG
>WNEY01003259.1_pt1 | contig 12150 bp, 7 predicted proteins | sample 5400531 | NCBI WGS metagenome assembly WNEY01 (sample SAMN13153338, study PRJNA577476) | soil metagenome | isolation source: 200 cm saprolite under Douglas fir tree site 1 | place: USA:California | collected 2015-04-18
AGAGCAGCCGGCCGCAGGGACCGGAGATCTGCACAGGATTCAGCGAAAGACCCTGCGCCTTCGCGAGCGACAGGCTGACCGGCTTCCCCTCCGGCAGCCAGCTCGAGATGCAGAGCTGGCGGCCGCAGCGCCCGATCCCGTCCAGGCGTTTGGCCTCGTCACGCGCGCCGATCTGGCGCAGCTCGATGCGCGTGCGAAACAGACCCGCCAGGTCGCGCACCAGCGCGCGGAAGTCCACACGCTGCTCGGCGGTAAAGTAGATCGTGAGCTTGCGCTTGTCCCACTGCCATTCGGCGTCGGAGACTTTCATCGGGAGGGCGTGCAGCCGCACGCGGTCACGCACCGTCCGGCGCACCTCTTCTTCATTGACGCGAAGGTCGGTGGCAGTCTTGCGATCCTCGGGTGTCGCGAGCCGGACGATGGCACGCGGGGCAGGGCTGGTCCCTTGACTGCACGCGCCACAGCGCTGGCACTTTTTTTCTGCCACGCTACCCAACGCCGAGACGACGCCAAAATCCTGTCCGCGCTCTACCTCGACGATCACGGGAGCATCGAGGCGGAGCGGGGAGGAGTCTTCGGACGGCCAGCTGAAATATTCTCGCCGGTTCCCTTTGAACCGGACTTCGATCACAGGCGTCAAATCACTTCTCGGTTAGCTCACCCATGGAAAGGTACTTCTCCTCGCGGCGTTTGAGGAGCTTGTCCGTCTTCAGCCTGCGGAGCTGACCGAGATGCCGCTGCAACGCGTCGCCGAGCGCCGCGGCCGCCGCTTCGGGATCGGAATGGGCGCCGCCCGGCGGCTCGGCGATGATCTCGTCGATCACGCCGAGGTTGAGGAGGTCCTGCGCGGTGATCTTGAGGGCTTCGGCGGCGCGCTCCCGCTGGCTGGCATCCTTCCACAGGATCGCGGCGCAGCCCTCAGGGGAAATGACGGAATAGACCGAGTTCTCGAGCATGAGCACACGATCGGCGAGGCCGACGGCGAGCGCGCCGCCCGATCCGCCTTCGCCGATGACCGCGGTGATGATCGGGGTGGGTAGTGATGCCATCTCGATCAGGCTGCTCGCGATCGCTTCGGCCTGGCCGCGCTCTTCGGCGCCCAGTCCCGGATAGGCGCCAGGCGTGTCCACGAGCGTGACGACCGGCGCCCCGAACTTCGCCGCGAGACGCATGAGCCGCATCGCCTTCCGATATCCCTCGGGATGCGCCATCCCGAAGTTGCGGTACAAGTTTTCCTTAGTATCGCGCCCCTTCTGATGCCCGATGACCATGACGCTGGTGCCGTCCAGCCGTGCCCAGCCGCCCACGATCGCCGGGTCGTCCCGGAACAGGCGATCGCCGTGCAGCTCCACAAAATCGGTGAAGACGGTATTGACGTAATCGAGCGGATAGGGACGCCGGGGATGGCGGGCGACCTGGACGCGCTGCATGGGTGTCAGATTGCGGTAGATCTCGATCCGCAGCTTGGCCAGCTGCTGCTCCAGGGCCCGCATATCGGAGCCAGGGAGGCGTTTGAGCTCCTCGATCTGTTTTTCCAGCTCGAGGAGGGGCCGCTCGAAATCCAGCGTATATGTGGCCATCAGGCTTTCACCAGTTGCACGCCTTCGGCTCCCAAAAGGTCTCGTAATGCCGCCAAGAGGTCGTCCGCCGCATCCACCCGGAACGCGCGGCTGCGCAGGCGGACGGTGCTGCCATTCTCATCCCTTTCCTTATTACCGTTCTCCCCCCCCCCTTCCTCCCGCTCCCCCCGCCATTCGATAAAGAGGGGCGTCGGGCCGGGGTGCGCGGCACACAACGCGGCGATCGCGCGCGTGGTCTCAGGCTGGGGCCGGCTCGCTGCGGTCCAGCGCAGCGCCACCCCGATCGCGCCGCTGGGCCGCAGGTCGTCGAGCGCGCGTGCGCTCTCGACGATGAACGGCGCCGGCTCTTCGCCCCGGTCGCGCGCGATGTATCCCCCGGTGAGCAGGTAGCCGCCGTCGGCTCGGATCACGCTGTTCAACTTGGCCCAGGCCTCGGGGAACACCAGCGCCTCCGCCGCGCCGTGAAAATCCTCGAGCGTGAGGCGCGCGTATTCCGCCCCCGTCTTCTTGGAGGTTTGCCGCTTCACCACCGTGACCACCGCGGCGACAGTGACCTTTTGCGGGCTCCACATGCCCAGCGTCGCGGTCGTGCGGGTCCCAAAAAGCTCCACTTCGGCGCGGTACTTGGCGAGGGGGTGACCGGAAATAAAGAAGCCCAGCACCGCCTTTTCCCGTGCCAGCCGCTCTTGCTCGGTCCACGGGGCGACGTCGGGCAGGGCGGTGGGGGGTGGGGGCGCGGGAGCGTCCTCACCGAACAGGGCATGCTGGCCCGCCGAGCGCTCCTGCTGGCGCACCTGTGCCTCGCTGAACGCGTGGTCCAGTGCCGCCACCAGTTGCGAGCGTTCGGCACCCAGGGAGTCGCACGCGCCGGCGTCGATCAACGACTCGATCACGCGCTTGTTGCACAGCCGCAGATCGATGCGGTCGCACAGCTCCACGAGCGAGCGATAGGGCGCCGCGCGGCGACCCGCGATGATCGATGCGATCGCTCCTTCGCCCACGTTGCGCACCGCACCCAACCCGAATCGGATCCGCCGATCACCGATAACCGTGAACTTATAACCCGATTCGTTGACGTCGGGCGCGAGGACCTCGAGGTCGAGCTCGCGCGCCTCGTTGATGTACTGCACCACGCGATCGGTGTTGCCGATTTCCGACGACAGCAGTGCCGCCATGAACTCCGCGGGATAGTAGACTTTGAACCAGGCGGTCTGGTACGACAGGATCGAGTAGGCGACGGAGTGTGACTTGTTGAACCCGTAGCGCCCGAACGTCTCGATCTGCGCGGCGATTTCCTCCACCGTGCGCTTGTCGTGGCCGCGCGCGGTGGCGCGCTTCACGAAGTTGGTAAGCTCTTCCTGGATCAGCTCCTTGATTTTCTTGCCGACCGCTTTGCGCAGCACGTCGGCTTCGGCCAGCGAGTAGCCGGCCAGCACGTTCGCGATCCGCATCACCTGCTCCTGATACACAATCACGCCATAGGTCGGCGCGAGGATCTCCTCGAGCGCTGGATGCGGATACCGCACCTTTTCGCGGCCCAGCTTGCGATTGATGAAGACGAGGTACATCCCCGTGTCGAGCGGGCCGGGGCGGAGCAGCGCGTTCGTCGCGACGAGATCGTCGAAGCGATCGCACTTCATGCTGCGCAGGCAGTCGGTCGCCAGCGGCGATTCAAACTGGAAGATGCCGGCGGTACGACCCGAGCGGAGCATCGCGTAAACCTGGGGGTCGTCCAGGTCGGGCCGCTCGAGGTCGATCGTGACGCCGTGACGCTCGGCGACCATGCGCGTCGCGTCGTGCAGCACGGTGAGCGTCTTGAGGCCCAGCAGGTCGATCTTCAACATCCCGACCTCTTCGAGCCCCACCATGTCGTACTGGGTGATGATCGCGTCCGCGTCCGTCTTGGAGTCGGGCGCGGTACACACGGGGACGTAGTCGGTGAGCGGTCCGGGAGCGATCACGACGCCGGCGGCGTGCACCGAGGCGTGCCGTGCCAGCCCTTCGATGCGGGCACCGAGGTCGAGCACCTTGCGGATGCGCTCGTCCTGCGCCGCGGCTGCTTTCACCTCGGGCACCTTGTCGCTCGCCTCGGCCAACGTGACACTGAACGCGGGCCCCGACGGAATCAACTTCGTGAGACGCTCGACATCCCCCATCTCGACGCGCAGCGTGCGGGCGACGTCGCGGAAGGCGGCCCGGGCCTTCAACGTCCCGAAGGTGATGATCTGACCGACCGACTCCCGGCCGTACCGCTCCCGCGCGTACTCCAGCACCTCGCCCCGGCGCTCGAAGCAGAAATCGAGATCGATGTCCGGCATCGAGATGCGCTCGGGATTCAGGAAGCGCTCGAACAGTAAATCGAATTTGAGGGGATCGACGTTGGTGATGCGCAACGCGTAGGCGATCAGCGAGCTCGCCGCCGAGCCACGCCCCGGACCGACGGGAATGCCACGGTCGCGGGCCGCCTTGACAAGGTCGTAGACGATGAGGAAGTAGCCCGCATACCCGGTGCGCGTGATGACGTCGAGCTCGTACTCCAGCCGCTGCTCGACGACGTCGGGCAGGGGATCGCCGTAGCGCTCCGCGGCGCCCCGGCGCGCGAGGTGGACGAGCAAATCCTGGTCGGTCGCGAACTCGGCGGGACGCGGGTACTGGGGGAGGAAGTAGCGCTTTTCGAAATCGAACTCGCACAGCTCCGCGACACAGGCCGTTTCCGAGAGCACGTCGGTACGGTTGCCGAACAAGCCGCGCATCTCGCTCTCGGACTTGACGTAGCTCTCCTGCCCGAAGAAGCGAAAGCGCTTGGGATCGTCGAGGTCTTTGCCGGTCCCGATGGCGAGCAGCACGTCGTGGGCTTCGGCGTCTTCCTTCCTTAGATAGTGCGCATCGTTGGTGGCGGCGACCGGGAGGCCGAGCTCGGCGGCGATGCGAAACATCCCGTCGGCGACGACCTGTTCGTCGGCGATGCCGTGATTCTGCACCTCCAGCCAAAACCCATTCGATCCGAAGGTGCGCGCGAACCACTCGGCGCTCGCCTTCGCGGCCTCGAAATTCCCCTGGCGCAAATACAGCGAGATCTCACCGGAGAGGCAGGCGGCGAGCCCGATGAGCCCCTCCCGGTGCCGCTCCAGCACTTCCTTATCGATGCGCGGCCGGCGGTAATAGCCCTCCAGGAACCCAATGGACGAGAGCTTGATCAGGTTCTGATAGCCGATCCGGTTTTTCGCGAGCAGCACGAGGTGTGAGTACGGCGCACCCAGGGGGGCGTCGCCTGCCGGTTTTTCGCGCGCGTGCCGGCTGCCGAACGCGAGGTACGCCTCGAAGCCCAGAATCGCCCGGATTTTTCGTGCTTTCGCTTCGGCGTAGAACGACCAGGCGCCGTGCAGGTTGCCGTGGTCGGTGATCGCAAGCGAATCCATGCCCAGGGCCTGAACCCGATCCAGCAGTTCAGGGATCCGGTTGGCGCCGTCGAGGAGAGAGTACTCGCTATGCGTGTGGAGATGAACGAACGGCATGGTTACGCCGCTGAATCTGCCGTATTTTGCGCGGTCATGCAATGGCTGATGCTCGTCGTCACGTTCGTCGTCGTGGCACTCTTACAGCGACTCGCGCGCCCGTTCGGAGGACCGCTCGAAGCGCATGCGACACTGGCCCTCGGATGCCTGGCGCTCGTCGCGTATATCGCCGGGACGATCGCGCAGCGTTTCCGAATTCCGCGCATCGTCGGATACCTCATCGCCGGCTACGTCGCGGGCCCCGCCTGGCTCCATCTGATACGCGCGGCGGAGCTGCAGGCGCTTGGCCCAATTTCCAGCGGTGCGCTGGCGCTCATTGCGTTCGCGGTGGGAAGCGAGCTGACGCTGGATGCGCTGCGCGGCGATCGGCGCATGGCGATACTGCGAATCGCGGCGGGAGTGATGGCCGTCCCCTTCCTGGCGGTTGCGTTCGTGGTGCTCACCGTCAGTCCATGGTTTCCCCTGACTGCGCACCAGCCCTTCCGCGATGCGCTGGTGGTGGCGCTCGTCCTCGGAACGGTCGCAGCCGTAAGCTCGCCGACGACGACCTGGGCCGTGATCACCGACGTCGATACGCCACCCCCCCAGCTCGGTCCTCTCTCTCGAATGACCCTGGACGTGTCAGTCGTGCAGGATCTCACGGCGGTGCTGTTAGTGACCGTGGTACTCGCCTTGGCCATCCCGCTCGGCAGCGGGGGTATCGTCACGCCCGGAGCTCCCACACACACACTGCTGATCCTGCTCGGCTCAATTGTAGCCGGGATCACCCTCGCCCTGGCGGCCGCCCAGTATCTCAGAGTGATTCGCGGTCACCTCGCATGGGTCCTCGTGGTCCTGGCATTCATCGTCTCGCAGGCGGTCCGGCTGATCGGCCTCGACGCGGTCCTGATCGCGCTTGCGGCCGGCTGCGCACTCCGCTACGCCGCACCCGAGCAGAGCGAACATGTCAGAGCCGAGCTCAAACGATGCGCGATACCGGTCTATGTCGTATTTTTTGCGCTCGCCGGGAGCAACATCCAACTCGAGGCGCTCGGCGACGTTTGGCCATGGGCGCTGCTCCTCGTTGGATTGCGGGCTGTGGGTCTCTGGGGCGGTCTCCGCTGGGCGGGCCGCAGTCCCGCGGTTGGTGCTGTTTGGGTCAACTATGGATGGCTGGGGTTCGTCTCGCAGGGTGGTTTGGCAGTGACGCTCGCCGCGGTGCTGCGACGGGCGTTCCCGGAGTGGAATGTCTCGCTGGAAGCGCTCGTCGTGGCGATGATTGGCGTGCACCAGCTGGCGGGGCCGATCTGTTTTCAATGGGTGCTACGGCGCACCGGCGAGGTTACAGGGGAGGCGCATGTTGGGGAAACGCCTGGTACGGCTGGGCAGGCTGGGGGTGACGGGGGGGCCACTGTGCTTGCTGGTGGCAGCGGCGTGTAGCGGCGGCACGGAGCCGCACATCCGGCGCTGCACGGCGGCCGACGCTGCGGTGACCCTGCCGGTCGGGCAATACGTGTCCATCGATCCCGGTCCCGTTTCCGGATGCATGGTGTTTCCCGCAACCACCACACTCGCCGCCGAGTATCTCGTCGTTCCGCAACTCGCTTCCGGGTTTCCTGCCCAAACCGCGGCGTTCCGGCTGGGCGGCGATACGATCCTGCCCGCGCCATCCGCGCCCGTTCAAGCGTCCGCCGAGCTCGGCGCCGCGGATCTCTTTCATACGTTCCTCCGGTTGGGCGATGAACGGCGCTCGTGGGGTTTTGCTCCGGAACCAAGCGTGGGTGGGCGGCCCCAGGCGTCGGCTGCCGCAAGTCCGCCCGGCATGAACACGCTTCGAACGTTCCAGGTGTGCGCCAAGACTGACTGCTCGCGCTTCGACCGGGTGGGCGCGCGTGTGGGCGCCCTCAAACCCAAGGTCGCGATTTATGTCGACACGCTCGCTCCGGCGGGCGGCCTCGATTCGACAGCGCTCGACAGCATCGCATTGCTCTTCGATCAGAAGCTGTATGCGATCGATACGTCTGCTTTCGGGCGCGAGTCGGACATCGATTCGAACACGGTCGTGATGGTATTGATGACCAATACGGTGAACAAGCTCATCGCCGCTAGCCAATGCGCCAGCGGCTTCGTGGCGGGATTCTTTTTCGGCATAGACCTCGATCCCGCGTACCGAAACGACTCGCGCTCCAACAAGGGGGAGATTTTCTACTCCATCGTCGCGGATCCGACGGGCACGCTCAGCTGTCCGCACCCTGCGTCGGACGTGCAAAAATTCGTGCCGGTGACGTTCATTCACGAGTTCCAGCACATGATCAGCTTCAACCAGCATGTGCTCCTGCGTGGGACCAACGGCGAGCTGCTCTGGCTGAACGAGGGGATGTCGCACTTTGCCGAAGAGCTGGGGGGGAGGAGCTACGCGCTCTCGTCGACCGCGAGGATTACGGACTGCACCATCGGCACGACAGAGTGTCGCTTCTATTCGGGCGATCTCCTCAACGCCTACGCCTACCTCGACTCAACGGACAGACATTTCCTTCTGCCTACGGCGGGCATCGGGACACTGGCGGAGCGGGGCGCGGCGTGGCTGTTCGTGCGCTACGTGGTGGATCGATACGCTGCCGGAAGCACCATGGCGGATTGGAATACGGTGACTCGTGCGTTGGACGGCACTGCACTGACTGGCGCCCAAAACATTGCGAATGTCACCGGCGTTCCGTTCACGACCGTGGTGAGCCGCTGGGCGCTGGCGAATTACGTGACGGATGGGGGTGGGGTTCCACCGGAGCTCCAGTACGATTCCTGGAGCCTGCATGCGGTGTATTCGTCGTTGCACACCCAGAATTCGAACATCTTTCCAAAGTTCTATCCGCTCGTGCCGACGATCAGCGCCGGACGTGCCGTGATGCTGACGGGCACGCTGCGCGCGGGTTCGGGGATCTATCATCGCGCCACACAGCCGGCAGGGGATCCCGGCTTCACGCTCAGTTTCACCGCGCCCAGCGGTGATCCGATCAGCCCGGCCACGATGCCGCGGGTGAATGTGATCCGACTTCAATGAGACGGCCTGACGGCCGGACGGCCCGACGGCCGGTTACGGTACTCGCAGGAATCATCGCGCTGCTGACCGTCCGGCCGTCCGGCCGTCTGACCGCCCAGACCGAAGGCTCGATTCTCACCGCTCTCCCCGGATCCACCCGCTCAGCCGGACTCGGCGGCGCCGGCGCGGCGCTCGTCGGCGACGCCGGGGCCTTGTTCGCAAACCCCGCCGGCATCGCCACCATTCGGCATCTCAGCCTCGAGGGGTCGTACGAGCCCTACCTGGCCGGGAGCGCGGTCTCGAGCGCTGCGCTCGCCTTGCGCGTGCGCCGCTGGACGTTGGGCTTCGGCGCGCAAGCGCTCGACTATGGATCGGAGCCCGTGATTGTTCCCGATCCGGCAACCGGAGGACGCCGCGGCATGCCCACTGGCGCGTCGTTCCACCCGTACGAAGCGCTGGCGACGACGTCGCTCGTCTACCGCCGAGGCTTTGCCGCGCTGGGCGTCACCGCCAAATACAATCGCCAGCAAATTGGCTCCGACGTGAGCGATGCCTGGGCCGGCGATATCGGCATGGCGATCGCGGTCTTCGACATCATGGCGGTCGGCGTCAGCGTCCAGAACTTGGGCGGCGATCTTGGCAACGGCGCGTTGCTGCCCCGGCGCACGCGCGCCGGATTGACGCTCAACTATACCGACCCGCAGGGCACCTACCGGCTGCTCACGACACTCGAGGGGCAGTGGACGCGTGACCGGAGTGCCGTCCTCATTCAGGGTGTCGAGGGCGGCATCGTGACGGGCGGTGTCGGGCTGGTGGGGCGCGTGGGCTACGCGACACGCCCGGCGGTCACCGATGCGTCGCGCGTCACCTTCGGCGCCGGGATCGTGCTGGGCCGGCTCGCGATGGACTATGCGTTTCAGGCGTATGACGTGCTGGGCGGCGGAACGCACCGCGTGGGGCTGCGATGGACGCCCTGACCGAGCGCGCGCGGCCGCGCTGGGGCCGTCTGCTGAAGCGCATCCTGGTGATCGCCGTGGGTGCGGCCACGGCCGGCGTCGCGCTGATGCTGATCGTCAGCGCCGACGCGCGCTACATCGCGCGGGCGGGGATCGAAGAGGCGCGGCTCCTGTTGCGCCGCCGCCCGCTCGACAAGCTGATCGCCGACACGACTATGCCCGCGGCGCTGCGCCAGCGTTTCGCGCTCGTGCTCGCGGCGCGCGCGTACGCCGCCGATTCGCTCGGTCTGGCAGTGGGCAAGACCTACACGACGTACGTGGACGTCGGCCGCGATACGCTGCTGCTCGTGCTCTCGGCGAGCCGGCGCGACAAGCTGCGCGAAGTCACGTGGCGCTATCCGATCGTCGGTGTCGTTCCGTACAAGGGGTTCTTCAAGGCATCGCGCGCGCGCAGCGAGGCTCAACGGCTCGAGACGCAGGGACTCGACGTGTTCCTGCGGCCGTCGGGGGCGTTCTCCACGCTCGGCTACTTGAGCGATCCACTGTTCTCCACGGCGATGAGTCGCGACACAATGGAGCTCGTCGCCACGGTGATTCACGAGCTGGCGCATAACACCTTGTACGTGAAGAGCCAGACACCGTTCAACGAGAGCTTCGCCAGCTTCGTCGGGTATCGCGGCGCGGCGGCGTTTTTCCGCTCGCGGCGCGACACCGTCGATGCACGCCGTGCCGCCGCCCGCTGGCGCGACGAGCGCACGCTGGACGTCTTCTACGCGGAGCTCGCCCGGCGTCTCGATTCGGCCTATGCGGAGCCGCTGAACGGAGAGCGTCTGGAGCAGGTGCGAACCGCGTTGTTCGGCTGGGCGCGCGATCAGTTTCGCGGCCCGGTGGGCCAATCACTCGAGACCTACGACTGGCGCTGGTTCGCGCAGGCGCCGCTCAACAACGCCGTGATCATCGCCGAGCGGTTGTATCGGATGGATTTGAATCTGTTCGACGAGATTTACTTGCAGAACAATGCGGACATCGCGGAGACGATTCGGGCGATTCAGATTCGCGTGTTCACTCAGAGCGGGGACCCGTACCAGGCGCTGTATTCGAGGCCGGGAATGAAAGTAGAGGACTAATTACCCCTCAGCCTTTCAGCATCCGCCACACGTTGTAGCGCGATCCCGTACGCAGCTGTCCTAAATGTCACTTTCTTTTCCTTCGCCAAATCCCGCACCGAAACGTAAGCCTTCGTAATCGTCGCTTTGAGCTCGCGATTCACCTGCTCGTGCGTCCAGCGGTACTGCTGGAGGTTCTGCGCCCACTCGTAGTAGCTGACCGTCACGCCGCCCGCGTTGGCGAGGAAGTCGGGAATCACGGCGATCCCGCGCTCCTCGAGAATCCGGTCGGCCGTCGGCGTGGTCGGCTCGTTCGCGCCTTCCACCACGACCTTGCAGTCGACCGTGTTGGCATTTGCCTCTTTGGTGATCACGCCGCCAAGGGCGGCCGGCACCAGCCATTCGCAGGGGATCGTCCAGAGCTCTTCATTCGTAACGCGTTTGCCGCCCTTCCACTCGGAAACCGGTTTTCCCTGCGCGACGTGGGCCAGGAGTCCGGGAATATCGAGTCCTGTGTCGTTGTACATCCCGCCCGACACGTCGCTCACAGCGACCACGGTCGCGCCCGCTTCACTATTGAGGAGACGCGCCAGGTGGCTGCCGACGTTGCCGAAGCCTTGGATCACCACACGTCCGCCCTTGACCGGAATCCCGAAATCGCGTGCGTATTCCTGCATCACGTACATCACGCCGCGTCCCGTTGCCTCTTCGCGGCCGAGTGATCCTCCCAAGGCGATCGGCTTCCCGGTGACGACCGCCGGGCTGTACCCCTGGCGGCTCGAGTACTCGTCGAGAATCCAGGCCATCACTTGCGCGTTAGTGTTGACGTCGGGAGCGGGGATATCGCGGTAGGGGCCGAGCACGATCGCGATGCGCTGCGTGAAGCGGCGGGTCAGTCGTTCCAGCTCGAGTTTGGAAAGCTTCTTGGGGTCGACGGTGACGCCGCCTTTCGCGCCACCGAACGGGATGTCCATGAGCGCCGTCTTCCACGTCATGATCGTCGCGAGGCCCAGGACCTCGTCGTGATCCGCTTCCGGGTGGTAGCGGATCCCCCCTTTGCAGGGCCCGCGCGCGCCGTTGTGCTGAATGCGGTAGCCGGTGAAGACCTCGATCCGTCCGTCGTCCATTCGCACCGGCACCTCGACCTGCACCTCGCGGAAGGGCGACATCAGAATCTTGCGCATGTAGGCTTCGAGATTGATCAAGTCGGCGGCGCGGTCGAACTGGCTTTGGACGATCGCGCGGCCCGACATCGGCGCACGAGTCGTGCGCGGCGGCTGGTCAGTCGCCGTCATGGCGTCAGATTGGACGCAGGCGACGGCCTGCCAGGCGGGAGCCGGGATGCTGCGCTTCGCTCAGCGCCTGGACGGGATTGGGCGCACGCTCGAGGCGCGTGCCGGCGTCTGTCAACACGCCGATCACGTCGCTGGTCAGCGATGTTTGAGCATCGGCTGGATGCTCGAGTGCCAGGACCAGGCCGATCGACTCGTTGGCCAGCCGCCCGATGAGGTCGGTCCACGTCTTGTCGCCAACGAGCGGCCGCAATCCGACGATCAGTGGGCAGACCGAGGGGTCGAATGCGGACGGGGTGACGAGCGGCGCTCCCATCCGATCCGCCAGATCATTGCAGGCGGGGAACTCCGGGCCGAGCGGGATCACCTGCCCGAAATGCCAGTCGCAATTCGCCGCGACCTCCGCGAACGTGGCCACGATCGTCTCGTCGCTCGGGGCCACGGGTCCGGGGGTCGACGCCAGGACGATGCTGCCGGTCTCCGCAAACCAGCGCTCCGCGGCGGTCAGATCATCGGGACGGCGGGGCGCGTGGAATCCATAGCGGCGCGTGGTGGCGACCTCGCGCTCGGCATCGGCGCGCTGCTCGGCGTGCTCGGCGGCCTGGGCGGCGCCCTCGAACGCGACTTCGGCCGCCTGATAGCGGCCCGCTTCGCGTAGCACCTGGCCACGGAGCTTGAGCGTGTC
>WNEY01010686.1_pt1 | contig 12149 bp, 10 predicted proteins | sample 5400531 | NCBI WGS metagenome assembly WNEY01 (sample SAMN13153338, study PRJNA577476) | soil metagenome | isolation source: 200 cm saprolite under Douglas fir tree site 1 | place: USA:California | collected 2015-04-18
CATCCGCATCTGGTCATTGCCAACGGGCTGGATTCAGCGCACATGGGGCCACTTCACGGGCTCGAGCTGTCCGCCACGCCTCGGCTGATACGCTCCGGCGACTACCAGCTCACGATGCCGCTGCGCATCCGCCCGGCATCCCCCGTCATCCGCCTGCTGGCCGGCGGTGATCTCACGGCGTCATTCACGACCATTGGCGGCGCTCTGGCGTGGATCGTGGTCGAACGTCCGATCCGGTTCGAGGTGCTGTTCGCGGCAGCGCCGTCGGCAACGGACGGCTCCGTGATGCACGCCATCGTGTTCACCCCGCCCACGCCGCTGGCCGCCCTGCGCGCTCTACTGCTCACCGTGGTCGTCACGGGCGACGACCGCCGCATCCTGGAGGGATTGCGATTCCATCCCGGCTTCACCGAGGCGGATGACGGCCTGCGTGCTTTTGCCAGCGTGGTCGACCGGCTGGCGGTTTTTCAGTAGCTTGGTCTCGCGCGCCATCGATCTCCGACCGGCCATCGCTTGCCTGGTGGTCAGCGGCGCTATGGCGCTCTTCGCGTGGCACCAGAACGCCACGGCGATCGTCGGCGGGCCCACCAGTGTTCCCCAGGCCCTCTGGCTCAACCTCACCGTCCTGGTCTTCCTGGTGATGCCGTTGGTGTGGTGGCGAGGGTCGCGGCTGCACCCGGACTTGAAGTTCCTCTTCGCCCTGGGGTTTGCGGCTTTCTTCCTGCGCGGGCTGGTCGAGCTGCCCGTGCTCTACCTCACCACCTGGTGGCGATGCCTCTACGGCATCGTTCACGATGTCGCCGTCTTCGCCATCCTGGGTGTCGGGTATCTTCGCTGCCGGCCCCGTCTCGGCCCCGCAGATTGGACCGGCGAATTCTTCCTGGGCCTGTACCTGATCCTGCTGATCGCGGAAGCGTGCTTCGCCTGGACCTTCTCCCAGCTGGCCAGCCCGGCGGCTGGCATCTACTTCGCTGCCGACACGCCCCGGTTCGCAGGCCTGAACCTGGCCATCTCTGCCGTCGTGATCCTCGCGTATCCGGTCCTTGGGCTGGTGGTGTGGCAATGGGCCAGCGAGCGGCGCTAACGCCGCCGGCGGCGGTGGCCGTCGGGCAAGCGGTCGGCAGACTGAAGGGGCGGACCGTACGCGTGACCGGCCTCGATCTGCAGGCCCGGCGGGCAGCCTTCGACCTGTTCGCGGCGTCGTACGAGGGCGCCAGCTGGGCGACGTTTCAGCGGGACCTGGACGCCAAACAGTTCGCCATCCTCCTCCACGACGTTCGCACCGGTGAGCTGAAAGGCTTTTCGACGGTGCAGCTCTCGCCGGCGGGGAAGGCGACGGTCGTCTTCTCGGGGGACACCGTGATCGACCCCGCGTACTGGGGCCAGAAGGAGCTGCAGCGCCGGTTCGCGGCCCTGATCTTGCGGCTCAAGCTGCGCCGACCGTGGCGCCCGGTCTACTGGTTCCTGATCTCCAAGGGCTTTCGGACCTACCTGATCATGGTCAACCGGTGCCCGCGCAGCATTCCGCGCTATGACCAGCCGGACGATCCCGGCCTGCGCCGCCTGCTGGACGCGCTGGCTCGGGGGAGGTTCGGCGACAAGTACGATCCCGCAGCGGGGGTCGCGCGGGACCTGGGTGCCGACCGGGTGCGGCAGGGCGTCGCGCCTATCGATGGCGCGTTGCTGGCCAATCCCCACGTCCGCTTCTTCCTCCAACAAAACCCAGGGCACGTCCGGGGTGACGAGCTCTGCTGCCTGGCGGAGACACGGCTGCGGGACGCAGTGGTCACGCTGACGCAGGTCCTGCGCCGGAGGGTGCGGCGGTGAGCGCGACGGCGGCGATCGTCAACCGGGCCAACCTGGGGCTGGCCATGCCGGCCTGGCTGCGCTTTCAACGCGCGCTCCGCGACCCGGTGCGAGCCCAGACCGCGATTCTCCAACGGATCGTGCGCGAGAATGCCGGCACCGAGTTCGGCCGCAGCCATGACTTCGCCGACATTGTCACCGTCGACGACTGGCGCGAGCACGTTCCTTTGCGGGACTACGACGGGTACGCGGCCTGGATCCGGCGGATCGAGTCCGGCGAGCGCAATCTGCTAACGGGCGAGCCGGTCCGGTTTCTGGAGCCCACAGGTGGATCATCCGGAGCCTCCAAGCAGATCCCCTATACCGCCCGCCTGATGGCGGAGTTCTCGGCGGCCACCGTGCCCTGGTGCGCAGATCTGCTCTGGCATCGTCCCCGCCTGCGCAAGGGTCGCGCCTACTGGGCAGTTTCGCCCCCGCAAGTCTCCCCTCCCCTCTGGGGAGGGGCCGGGGAGGGGGTGGCGGTTCGCAAAGGCATGGCGCATGAGCGAGACACCTTCCCGGCGGCGATCCGCTGGTTGCTCGGGCACACCGTCGTCAGTCCGTCTCCCTCATTACTGGCGGCTGATCCACAAGCCTGGAGAGAGATCACCCTTAGGACCCTGCTCGACGTGCGCGACCTGGCCTTCATCTCGGTCTGGAGCCCGAGTTTCCTGACGCTGCTGGTGGAGAGCATTGATGCAGAGGATGCGGGAGCGTGCTGGCCGCACCTGGATTTGATCTCATGCTGGACCGAGAGCACGGCCGCCCGGCCGCTTGAGCGGATGCGACAGCGGTTCCCCAACGTCGACGTGCAGGGCAAGGGCCTCCTGGCCACCGAAGGCGTGGTCTCCATTCCGCTGATAGACGCGCCGGCGCCCGTGGCGGCGGTGACCTCGCACTTCCTCGAGTTCCTGCATGGCCCGCGCGCATACCTGGTCCACGAGCTCGAGGTCGGCAAGCTGTATGAGGTGGTGCTGACCACCGGCGGCGGACTGTACCGGTATCGCCTGAAGGACCTGGTGCGGGTGGAAGGCTACCTGCACCGAACGCCCCTGCTGCGCTTTGCCGGACGGACGGACGGCGTCATCGACCTCGCAGGCGAAAAGCTCTCGCCGGCCTTCGTCGAGCAGGCCCTGGCCAACGCGGGTCGGGCGCTGCGGACGCCCCCGGGATTCGCCATGCTCGCCCCCGCCGCCGGAGACCCCGCCGGATACGTCTTGTATACGGATCTCCCGCACCACGCCCTCCGGCTGGCGGCCCAGCTCGAGGGCGAGCTTCGCCGGAGCTATCACTACAACCTGTGCCGAACGCTCGGGCAGCTGGCGCCCGTGCGCGCGGTCGCCAACGAGCGCGCGGAGCGGATCTACCACGAGGTCTGCGCTGCGCGAGGCCAGCGAGTCGGCGTCATCAAACCGCGCAGCCTGGCTCCTGACCTGGGCTGGGAGGCGGCCTTTGCGACCACCCTGGAGGCGGTGTCCTGATGCAGCAAACCATCGTGTCGACCCAATCGCCCCGCGCCGGTCGCCCCACATCGAGTCCTGAGACCCGTCCGATCATGCGCTTCTCCTGCGGGACGCTGAACGAGAACTGGTACATTGCCGCCCTCGCCGGCGAGGTCACCGCCCGGCGGCCGCTGGGCCGCGTCATCATGGAAGAGCCCATCGTGCTGTTCCGCGATGCGGCGGGTCAGCCGGTCGCGTTTATCGATCGCTGCCTGCACCGCAACGCCCAGCTGAGCAAAGGCGCGCTCTTCAACGGCTGCATCGGCTGCCCCTACCACGGCTGGACCTACAACGCCGAAGGCCGGTGTGTGTTCGTGCCCTCCGAAAACGGAAAGGCAGAAGACCGCTCCCTGGAGCGCTTTCCGACCCGTGAGCAGGATGGCTTCGTCTGGGTCTACCTGGGAACGCCGGGTGGGGCTCAGCAGCACGAACCGTTCCGCTATCCGGCGGTCGGCCCCGGCTGGCACGCCTACGTGATGGTCACCCGATTTCAGGGCGACGTCACCGACCTGGTGGAGAACTTCATGGACGTCCCGCATACGGTCTTCGTCCACAGCGGCTGGTTCCGCAAGCGGGGCAAACCCAAGCGGGCGGAGGCGACCATCGAACGCACGCCCACGTCGGTGCTGGTGGAGTATTTCCAGCCGGACGACTCGATCGGCTTCACCAAGCGGGTGCTGAACCCCGACGGCAAGCCCATGACGCACACGGACAGGTTCTACATGCCGAACTGCACCCGGGTCGACTACGCCTGGGGCCAGCGGCGCGGCTTCATCATCACCTCCCAGATCACGCCCACCGGTCCGGCCGAGGCGACGGTCTACACCGCGATCACCTTCAAGTTCGGGCCTCTGAACCCGCTGCTGCGTCTGGTGTTGCCCTGGTACACGCGCCAGGTCATCAACCAGGACGTGCGGATCATGGGCATCCAGACCGAGAACTTGAAGCGCTTTGGTCGCCGGCGTTTCCACGGCACGGCCGCCGACAGCATCCATCGGTCGATCGAAGCCCTTCGCGATCACGCCCTGGCCGGTGAGGTCGGGCCACCGCCGGAGCCGGCCGTCACCCGCATCGCCTTCTGGATGTGAGCTCCGCCCTCGCCACCCGGGTCAGCGTCCGGCGGGCGACGCCGGCCGACAACCCGGAGCTCTGCCGGCTGTTCGCGGGGATCACCATGAAGTCCGATCTCGAGCTGTCCATCCGTCGCGACCCGGACTTCCTGGCCCTCTACCGGATGCAAACAGACGCGTTCGAGTGCTGGGTGGGCGGGGAAGACGGCGCCATCGAAGGCTGCGGCGCGTTGCTCGCCCGCGACGGCTACCTGGACGGGCAGGTAGTGCGGGTCGGATATCTGGGTGACCTGCGAGTAGCCCGCCGGCTGCAGGGCCGGCGCTTGCTCGGCGAGCTCTACGGGCCGGCGCTGCGCCAGTTTTCCCAGGCCACCGGGTGCCGAGCCTACCTGACTACCATCATCGCCTCCAACGCCACCGCGCTCTGGGCCCTGACCGGGGAGACCGGGCGCCGTCTTGGCATGCCCCCCTACACCCTGCTCCGGAAGTTCGACATTCGCGCCCTCCACCTCACCGTCCCGCGCGCGACCCCGAAGACCGGGTTCACAGTTCGGCGCGCCGCCGAGGCGGACGTTCCGGACCTGGCCCGGTTCCTGGACGCGGATGCGCACCAGCGCCCCTTTGGATTCGTCTTCACGGAGGCGGAACTGCGCCGTCGTCTGGCCAATTGGCCAGGACTGCGGATCTCGGACTTCTATCTGGCCCACGGCCGGGACGGCGCCCTGGCCGGCTGCTGCGCCATCTGGGACGCCGCCCCTATCAAGCGCCCGGCGGTGGTCGCCTATCGCGGATCGATGCGCTGGATCAAGCGGGCCTACAACGCCGGCGCGGCGGCACTCGGATACCAGCGGCTGCCGGAACCGGGCGGGGTTCTGCGGTCCGCGTACGTGACGCACCAGGCGATCCCGTCGGAGGACCCCCAGGTCTGGCGGGCTCTCCTGCACGCCGTCTATCGCGACTATCGCCGGAGCGGCCGCCACTTCCTGAGCGTCTGCGTGCTGGAGGATGACCCGCTGGAAGCGGCCTACCGGGGCTACCTCACGACCAACCTGCGCGCGCACCTGTACGCCGTGACCCCGCCGGGCGAGGAGCTTCCCCAAGGGGCGCTCCGCCCGGGGCGGCCGGGCTTCGAGATGGCCCTGGTGTGACTCGCCGCGACCCCCGCCTTCCGTTTGCCGCCATCCTCACGCTGTATGCCGTGGCGGGCGTCGCCTGGCTGGGTTTCAACCGCAACCCGGTGCAGCTCGGTATCACGGTGGCGTCGGCCTGCCTCCTCGACATGGCCCTGCATTTCCTGTTGCGCAAGCGCGAGCTGCTGGTGCCGCTCAGCGCCTACATCACCGGGCTGTCGCTGGCCCTGATTCTTAACTACTCCCACGATTACGTGCTGCTCGCCTTCCCCGTGTTCATGGCCATCGGTTCCAAGTACCTCTTCACGGTCAATGGCGCCCACCGGTTCAACCCGTCGTTGTTCGGCGTGGTCGCCTCCCTGGTGCTGGCCGGCAACCTCATTTCGACCGCGCCTGCCTATCAGTGGGGTGGCACCTGGCAGGTCTCGGCCTTCATGGTGATGGCCGCCCTCTCGCTCTTCATCTTCAAGATCGACCGCGGCTGGCTGGTCGGCTCGTTCCTGCTCTTCTACACCCTGCAAACCGCCGTGCGTGCCTACCTGATGCGGGACTGGCTGCCCCCCGAGATGCTGTTCCTGGGCACGCTGAGCACGCCGCCATTCTTCCTCTTCACCTTCTTCATGATCACCGACCCGAAGACCTCGCCGGCGTCACGCCGCGGTCAGATCGGCGTGGCCCTGGCCATTGCCCTCCTCGACTTCGGGCTGAACCTGGTGCAGAGCGTCTTCACCTTCTTTTATGCCGCGTTCATCGTGCAGGCCGCCCGTTTCGCCTGGGCGCATTGGCGTGAGATGCAGGCCACTGGAGTCCGCACGCGCGTCCGGCTGGCCCTGGCCAACCGGCACTTCCTGCGCACGGCTGGTGTCCTGGTCATTCTGGCCACCGCCGGCGACTCGCTGTATCTCGGGGTGCTGCGCCCGCAGGTTTTCGTCCAGGACGTCGGCTTCACCCTCCACCAGATTCCGGCCGCGCAAAGCCGCATCTCGGTGGCGATGGACCCCGCCACGCTGGACCTGGTCGATCCGCGGCTACGGAATGTCGCCAAGTGGCTCATGTCGGTGGGCTCCTCGGTGGCGGTGGCCGACGTCAACGGCGACGGCCTGCCCGACCTGTTCCTGGTCAACCCCCTGGCGCGGGCGCCCGATCGGTACCAGCTGCTGCTCAATCAAGGTGACTTCCACTTCACCCGCGTGCCGGTCCCCGCGCTCGAACGGATCGCGAACGATCCCCGGACCTACGGCTTCATCACGGGAGCCGTGTTCTTTGACTCCGAGAACGATGGCGACCAGGACCTGCTCCTGCCGGTGAGCTTCGGGAAGACCATCCTGCTGCGCAACCGGTTCAGGGAGACCGGGCGGGTCGAGTTCGAGGATGTCTCGCACCAGGCTGGCGTGGACGAGTACACCATCAGTGTTGCCGCCAACGTCATCGACTATGACCGCGACGGCTTCCCTGACATCCTGCTGGCCAACGTGATGAACCCGCTCCTGCCGGGCTACGACCGGCCCACCCGGCTGAACATCCTGGACCTGCCCCAGCCCCAGTACTCGGGTGACCGCCGGATGTTTCGGTTCATGCCCAACAGCTGGTCGAACGCCACCAATGGCGGCGGCTACCTGCTGTTTCACAATGACGGGCACGGCCACTTTCAGAAGATGGAGGCGGCCGCCCTGGGCCTGGGGGATACGCATTGGTCCCTCTCCATCGGCACCGGCGACCTGAACGACGATGGCTGGACGGATCTGTACGTGGCCAACGACTTCGGGCCGGACGACCTCTATATCAATACTCACGGGCGCTTTGTGCGGGTGGCCGGCCCCCTGTTTGGCGACGTGGGCAAGGACACCTACAAGGGGATGGACAGCACGCTGGCCGACTTCGCCCGGACCGGCCGGCGCGCGGCGTGCTGAATGAGGACCGCTTCGGCTGGGGCGCCGCCGCCGGTGATCTGAGCAATGGCGGGTGGCTCGACCTGGTCCAGGCCAACGGCATGGTGGATGACCGGCTCGATCATCGATTCCGCGAGTGCCCCGACTACTGGTACGCCAACCAGAAGATCCTGCAGTCGGGCCCCGAGATCCACATGTACGCCGACCAGTGGGGCGACCTCCGCGGGCGCTGCATCTTTCCCAACGAGCTCCGCCGCGTCTACTACAACCGCGGGGCGGACGCGCGGCCGCAGTTCATCGACGTGGCGGACCTGGTCGGCCTGACCCAGGGAGACAACTCGCGGGGCGTGGCCCTGGCCGACCTGACCAATGATGGCCGGCTGGACGCGATCATCACCAACCAGTTCGGCCCGCCAACCATCCTGGAGAACCGGCCCACGCATGCTCCCAACTCGTGGGTCGGTCTCACCCTGGAGGGCGATGGGGCGACCTGCAATAGCGACGCCATCGGGTCGACCGTCACCCTGCAGCTCCCGGGTCAGCCGGTCCAGCTGGCCGAGGTCCAGGCCGTCAACGGCTTCTCGGCCGCGGGCGATCGCCGGGTCCACTTTGGGCTGGGCCCATGGTCAGGCGGGCTAGTGGACGTGACCGTGCGCTGGTGCGGCCAGCAGGTCAGCCGGTACCAGCTAACGCCGGGCGCCTATCACCTGCTCCACTTTGGGGAGGGCTAGCGCCTTTTCCCCTCCTCGTGCGAGGACGCGTAGTTTGTCCCCTCCCCTGCGGGGACGGGGAAATTTTGTCCCCTCCCCCTGTGGGGAGGGGTAGGGGAGGGGAGCAGAGAACCTTCTTGCAGCAACGCGCGAGCTGCAGTAGGAGCCTTCGTCACGGTACAACTACCGTACGCAAGCCAGCCTGATCGTCCTCAACGGCCACGTCCTGGGTTTCGACCGGTCCACCGCCATCGCCATCGGCGACGACCGCATCCTCTCCAACGGCACTGACCGCGAGGTTCTGGATGCTGCGGGTCCGCGGACGCGCACGCTGGACGCTGCCGGCGGCCTCATCACGCCGGGGTTCAACGACGCCCACCAGCACCTGCGCATGGGTGCCCATCAGCTGCCCAATCTCGACCTGTCGGCGGAGACCACGATCGATGGCATCAGGGCGCGCATCGTCGCCTTCGCCCGAGCCCACCCGAACCGTCCGTGGATCACCGGCCGGGGATGGTTCTACCACGTCTTTCCCGGCGGGTTTCCCAACCGGGCGCTGCTCGACACCCTGGTCCCCGACCGGCCGGCCGCCTTCGAGTCGTATGACGCCCATACCACCTGGGTCAACTCCGCTGCCCTGGCCCAGCTGCAGATCACCACGGGGACTCCCGATCCGGCCGGCGGCCAGATCGTGCGCGAGGGCGGCGGTGAGGCGACCGGGATCCTGAAGGAGACCGCCATGGAGTTGGTCGACCGCATCCTGCCTGCCGTCTCGCCGGCGGAGGACCTCGACCTGTTGCAGCAAGCGATGCGGCTGGCCAATCAGCACGGCGTGACCAGCGTCCAGGATGCGGGCGTTCCGGTCGAGCAGTTCGCGGTCTACGACACCGTGCGGGCGGCCGGGATGATGTCCGTCCGCCTCCGCCTGGCGCAGCACCTCGAGCCGGGGCGGTCGCTACACGATGTCGAGCGAGCCCTGGCCGACTGGGAGGAGGTCGCCTTCCCGCGACGGCACGATCCATGGCTTCGGGGAGGCATTCTGAAAGCCTTTCTGGACGGCGTGGTCGAATCGCGGACGGCCGCGCTGCTGGCTCCGTACGAGGGTGCCGCCCAGGACGACCCGGCCGCCCGTGGCCACCCCCGGTGGGAGGTCGATGAGTTCCGCGAAGTGGTGCGAATGGCGGACCGGCGGGGCTGGCAGGTGCAGGCGCACGCCATCGGGGACGGCGCCGTCCGGCAGGCGCTGGATGCCTTCGAAGCCGCCGCCATCGCCAATGGTCCGCGAGACCGGCGTCACCGGATCGAGCACATCGAGACCATTGATCCCAGCGACATTCCCCGCTTCGGCCGGCTGGGCGTGATCGCGAGCATGCAGCCGTACCACGCCGACCCCGCTCCGAATCTGCTGGAGATCTGGGTGCAACAGATCGGCGCGGATCGGGCGTCGCGCGGGTGGGCGTGGGGTTCGATTCAGCGGGCCGGCGGCCGGCTGGCGTTCGGGTCGGACTGGCCGGTGGTGTCCCTCGATCCCCGACTGGGCCTCAACATGGCGGTCAACCGGACCACGCCCGCAGGCGAGCCCACGGCCGGGTGGCTTCCGCAAGAGCGACTGCTGGTGGCGGATGCGCTCGCCGGATACACCGCCGGGGGCGCGTACGCGGAATTCGCCGAGTCGGACAAGGGGACACTGGGCCCCGGCCTGCTGGCCGACCTGACTATCTGGGATCGAGACCTGCGCTCGGAGCCCACCGGCTTGCTGCTGGCGCTGGTCCGGGCGACCGTCGTCGGCGGTCAGGTGGTGTACGAACAGGGCGTGCCGTGAACAAACCGATCTCTCGCTGGCATTCGCCAGTCAGGGCGAACACAATGAGGTTCAGGAGGTGTGCCGTTGTTGAACCCAGATGATTTCCCAGCTCCGGCGGACGGATTCGTGGTTACGCACTTTCTCGTGGTGGGGGACCAGGATCGCTCTCGGGACTTCTACCGAAAGGTCTTCGACGCCAAGGTGCTCCTGGAGCGCGACCCGGTCATCCTGAAGATCGCCAACTCCTGGCTGATTTTGAACGTCGGCGGCGGCCCGACCGATGACAAGCCCACCGTCACCCTGACCACGCCCCCCGATCCGAACCGCACCAGCGCCTTTCTCAACCTCCGGGTCGCCGACATCAACAAGGTCTACCAGGAGTGGTCCGCCAGGGGAGCCAAGTTCCTCACCGAGCCCAAGGATCACGGGCGAGAGATCCGCGCTTACATCCGCGATCCGGACGGCCACCTGATCGAGGTCGGCCAGACCACCCGGCCGATGTGACCTGATCGGTCAGGTCGCCTTCAGCCTGCTCATGATCTTTTCGATCTCGGCGTCCTGCGCCGCCAGGTGGTCCTGGATCTGCAGCGCCGTGTGCAACACGGCGTCGGCGTCCTCGTAGGTCGCCTCCGCGCGCTTGTCGCTGGCGGTAGCGAGCACGTTCTGGCCCACGATGATGATGCTCAGCAAAACCAGCTGCAGGAACGTCTGGCTGATCCATGACACCAGGACGACCGGGTTCCCGGACGTAATCGCGGCGGGCAGCGACACCAGCGCCAGGGCGGCGAAGGCGTAGGCGCACCACATGGTTCCGACACCGCTGGTGACCTTGACCGCCAGCCAGGTGTTGAACCGCGTGATCGGGGTATTGCCACCCCGCATCAAGTCGGCCACCTTTACCGGCTTCTCTTTTCTGCGCAGGTCGATTCGGGGATGGATCACGGGCGTGAAAATGTTGGACATGCGGTAAAGCCTAATCTCTCCCTCCGCCTCAGGGGGAGGGTCAGGGACGTCGTCCCTTCCGATTTTCCCTCCCCCTTGCGGGGAGGGGCAGGGGAGGGGGTCTCGAAGCGCATCGCCCGCGCGAAGACCGACGGAATACTCCCCGGCAGCAGACAATTAGGAGCAGCGTGGACGAGGAGCTGAAGCCGCAGGCGCCCAGCCCGGTCAACCCCCCGGAACGCGAAGCCGCTCTGGTCGCCGAGCGAGCCCACAGGGCGCACGAGGGCGGGCGAATGCCGGCCCTCTACATCGGCCACGGGGCGCCGCCGCTGGTCGATGACTCGCTCTGGGTCGCCCAGCTGGCTGCCTGGGCACAGGCGCTCCCGCGTCCGTCCGCCATCTTGATGGTCTCGGCCCACTGGGAGGCCGCCCCCCTGACCATGGGGGCCACCCGGACCGGGGTGCCGTTGGTGTACGACTTCGGCGGATTCCCCGAACGCTATTACCGGGCGCAGTATCGGTCGCCCGGGGCTCCCGAGCTGGCCGCCGACATGCGACGGTTGCTCTCCGATCAGCAGGTCGCCGAAGAGCCGGACCGCGGCCTCGACCATGGCGCGTACGTGCCGCTGACGGTGATGTATCCGGACGCGGATGTCCCTGTGCTGCAGGTTTCCATGCCCAGCCTGGACCCCGAGCAGCTCTTCCAGATTGGTCGGCGGCTGCGCCCGCTGCGGGATCAGGGCGTGCTCGTCATCGGCAGTGGATTCCTCACCCACGGCCTGCCCTTTCTCCGCGACTTCCGGGTCGACGCCACGCCCCCGGCCTGGTCGACCGAGTTCGACGCCTGGGCGCACGAGGCCCTGGAGCACGGCGATCTAGACACTCTGTCGGATTTCGTCCACAAAGCTCCGGCCGTGCGCTACGCCCATCCTCGAACGGAACACCTGGCGCCGTTGTTCGTCACTCTGGGCGCCGGCGACAGCAGCGGGGAACCCCTGCCCAGCGTCATCGATGGCTTCTGGATGGGTCTGTCCAAGCGCTCGATCCAGATCCCCTGACAACTCCGGCCCCAATTCGGATCACTCGGTCGTTCCATTCCCGCTTCGCGAACGGCCCGAAAGCGTGGGACCGGGCCCACCGGAATATACTCCCGGTGAGGGCAGCCAGTAGGCTCAATCGACGCCTGCGGCTTGCTCCAGGTACGCCTTCAGCGGTTGTCCGATGGCGGCCAGCAGGTCGTCACGCAACTCATACACG
>WNEY01003261.1_pt1 | contig 12148 bp, 15 predicted proteins | sample 5400531 | NCBI WGS metagenome assembly WNEY01 (sample SAMN13153338, study PRJNA577476) | soil metagenome | isolation source: 200 cm saprolite under Douglas fir tree site 1 | place: USA:California | collected 2015-04-18
GCGAGCGCCGCCAGCGCGACGGAGATCGCGGCCACTCGCCAGCCGAGGTACTGCGCCATCCAGCCGAGCGCGGGCAGGAAGATCAACTGCCCGGTGGCGCCGGCGGCTGTCAACGCGCCGAGCACCAGACCGCGCCGCTGCACGAACCAGCGGCCGGCCACAGTCGCCGCGAGCACCGACGCCATGCATCCAGTGCCGAGGCCCACGACAACTCCCCAAAGCAGGTAGAGCTGCCAGGGCGAGCTCATGATCGTCGTCAGGAACGCGCCGGTGGCCACCGTCGCCAGCGCGCCCACAGTCACTTTGCGGATGCCGAAGCGGTCCATCAGGGCGGCCGCGAATGGTCCAGTGAGGCCGAAGAGGATCAGATTGATCGAGACCGCGACAGAGATGACCGCCCGATTCCAGCCGAATTCGTTCTGGAGGGGCACGATCAATACGCTGGGTGTGGCCCGGAAGCCGGCCGCTCCCATCAGTGCGATGAACGTGACCGCGGCGACGATCCACCCGTAATGAAGGCGCTTCAAGCCGCCAACTGTAATGCGGCCTGGCGGCGCGGATATTCCTCAGTAAGTCAGGCCAGGTCCCTGTCGGTCTTGGCTTTGATTGCAGTCACCGCAGCCTGAAGCGCGGTCAAAGCGGTCTGGACCTGGGTGATGGCGGTCAGCACCGGCGTCAGGTCAACTGTGGCGGGCGGCGGGGTGGCGATCGCCTTGACCTCCGTCTCGATGCGGTCCAGCTGACCGCCCCCGAGCCCGTTCACCCCAAGGATGGTGTCGAGCTTGCTGTGCGCGGCCGCGCCCCGCAGCTCTCCGACGGTTCCAAGCGCCTCGTTGGCGATGTTTTCAAGCCAGGAGTGTTCTTGCGGGGTCATTTCATAAGCCTCCACTTGGATATAGAAGGGATCCAGGGTGCCGCCGTAGTGATTGGCGGACCACGGCGAAGCCACGAGCGCCGCGAGCTGGTCCGCGGGGGTCGTAGCGGCGAGGACGGCGTCATAGAAGCCGTTGTGAAAGGTGGCGATGCAGGCGGTGGCGAAGTCGTCAAGGGTTGCGTAGGTGCAGAAGGTCGTAGGGCTGCAGCGAATGTTGCCGAGGTTGTTGCCGACCACCACCGTGCCAAAGGCGGTCTCATTCGCCCACTGGGCCAGGAGCACCGCGCTGTCGATGCCGGTTCCATCGCTCACAGCTCGGGCGGTGGTGACATAGGCCGCGGCAAAGTCAGCTGTGGTCATGGGCGGCCTCCGACCCACGGCGGAAGGCCCAGTGGCGGCCGGTCAGGAATCCGCCCAGGCCGACCATGATCAGTGCGTTGACACCGTGAAGTCCCGCCACTAAAGGTGTGCTGCCGAGACCGGCCAGCACGGCCTGTACGACGAGGAGGACAAACAGCAGTGCGGTCAAGATGGTCGTCCGCCACGGGTAACGCGACCCGAACGAGCAACCGACCATGACGAGGATTGTCAATGCCGAGAGGTCCCCATTGAGCCGGTGCAGGCTGGCGAATGTGTCCGCATTCTTGAAAGCCGAGTAGACGTCCTTCGCATTGTCATTGGCGGCAAATATGCCCAGGGCGGCCGCCGAGATGAAATAGAGCTGGAGTGCAAACTGCAGCATCAATACCGCACCGGCCACCGAATAGGCCTTTCGGAAAATGCTCACGACGCGCGCCTCCTTCGCCTCAAGTTACCGAGTCGACCGTACTGTAGCCCGGCGAATGTGGCGTCGGTCAAGCGCGCGATCCGCATTTGATAAGGCTCACTCCGTCGTCGCGGGTTCGCGGGCGGGGTCGCCCTCAGGCAAAACGTCGCAAGCCCAGTCGGAGCGCTTCCAATCCGGCACCGGCGGCCGGGTGGTCTTCTTGGGCACGAACTTCGAACGCTCGACGAGCTGGTAGCGGTGGATGTAGCGCGGACAGTTGGGGAAGACCTCCCGAACCGCCACCCGGACGATGAACTGGGCGTACGGGTAGACCGCGATCAGCTTGTCGTCCTGGGCCACGGTGGCGACGCCGTTGACCCGCATGCGGTGCCGTTTCTCGAAATCGATGAACAGCATTCCCACCTGACCCGTGGCCAAAGCGTTGCCCATCGAGAGATACATCCCGTTGCCGTCATAGTTGGGAAACGCCAGCGTGCGGTCATCCACCACGCGCACGAAGCCAGGGTCGCCGCCCTTGTAGGAGCAGTTCGGCCTGCCCTTCGGGTCGACCGTCGCGAGGAAGAACATGTCGGCCGCGGTGATGAATGCGGCATCGTCCTCGTCGAGGCGGTCGTGGACCAACCGCTCCTCGATGCGGTCGGCGAGGCGACGGGTGTCGAACCGATCCTGCAACCGGCGTTGGGCATCGTGATACATGGCCCGAAAGTCTAGGCGTGCCTCGCTCAGCCAGAGCCCTCTGGCCGCCGTGAAAGGGCTCGCTTCCTCAGATCTTCGCGTTCGCCCTCAGATTCCAGGCGAAGTTCGTCGTCGCGCCGAGCGAGCCGTCGGGCTTCTGCTCCTTGTACTCGACCTCGATCTTGATGAAGTTGAGGCTCACCTGGTCGACCGGCAGGGTGTCGCCGGCGCTGCCACCCTCCTGCACGGAGCTCACCAGCACGTCGGTGAGGGTGTACTTGAGGAACTGAAACTGGCCGGCATTGGCTTCCGTATTGGCGGTCCTCAATCCGATGAGGATCGCGTTGACGAGGTGCTTTCCGCTGGCGCAGGCCTGCATGAGAAGGGGCGATGCCTTGCTGATCTTCGACGTGAAGTGGAAGTCCTGAAAGGAAACTCTGCCGGCGCCCGCGCCGGCGGCGCTGGCGGTGGCATGGCCGGAGTTGGCCTCGCCCCAGTTGAATGACTCGAGGACGATGTAGTCCTTGAGCTTGAGATCTTGCGACTCGCCCGGGATGCCTTCGATCTTGAGGAAGTAATCAACCGCCGCCATGGATCATCTCGCTCCCTTCAACGTGATCGTGAACTCCGCAGTCCCGTCTCCGCCAGTTTCGAGTGGGCTCTGCCAGCCGGTGTAGCTTCCGGTCACACCCAGGAAGCGGCCGGTGCCGCCGACTATCGTGTACTCGCTGACACCATCCGGGGTCGTGGTGCCCATGCCGACCAGGTTGCCGCCTGGCAGTTGAAACGTGTGCGTCTCCATCTGGACCGCGGCATAGGGACCGTGCGTGGAAGCACCTTCCAGGTGGTGAACCGATGCAAAAAATGCTCCCACCGGCGCGGCCGCGGGATGCTCGCTCAGCGCGCCCGAGATCGAGACCTGTGCGCCTCGCTTGGGCAGGTCTCCTCGCCTGAGACCCTGCGCGGCGAGGTGCCATGCGCTGCCGTACAGCTTGAGCGTGGCCGTGCCTGCACGATCGAAGCTGAGCGTCGCGCCATCGCGCACCCGCTCGGCGATCCCGGTGAGCCCGAGGACGCCCGCCACGGCGCCCAGGGCGAGCACCCCCGACCGAAGGATGGCGCGCCGGCTCGCCCCGGTTTGACCGTCCATGACTCCCTCCCTCTACTCCTCAACAAACGAGACAAACGCCCGACGTGAGCAAGGATAATCCGCTCTGCGTGGGATGCAAGACCTTTTTGGTTGAGAGGTTGCGAGATTGGAACCATCGGCCGTGTCGGCGTCGGTGAGCACGCTGGCCGCCAGCCTCGACAGCGGGCAATTGAGGCGGTTTCGCGCCGCCCTCGACGCAGCCGATTACACGCGCGACAGAGTCAGGGCGGCCCTCGAGAGCGACGAGCACCTGACCGCCCAGCCCGGCGAGGTGATCGTTTTCGAGCACCGGCTCACGGGCAAGACGCCGCTGGAGATCCTGTTGAGGCTGTTTCTGATCGGGTCCACGGTGCCGGCCGCCGACCTGGAGACCAGCCTGCCGGCCATTCCGCCGGCCGAGCTTCAGAAGATGGGCCTCATCGAGCTCACGGACGCCGGCGCCCGGTCCACGGTCAGGATCATTCCGCATGGCGACATCGTCATCGCGTGCGACCGCAACTACTACGGCGATCGCGATTCCCACGACGCCGATGTGGTTACGGGTGTGACCAACCCGGCGATCCTCCTGGCCGACCTCACGATCCGGAAGCGCGTGCGCACCGCTCTCGACCTCGGCACGGGCGGCGGCATTCAGGCGCTGCTTCTCAGCAACCATTGCGAGCGGGTGGTCGCCGTCGACGTGAACCCCCGTGCGCTCGAGTATGCGCGGCTGAACGCGAGCCTGAACGGGGTCGAGAACCTCGAGCTTCGCCTGGGCAGCTGGTTCGAGCCGGTCGCCGATGAGCGGTTCGACATCATCACCGCCAATCCGCCGTATGTCATCTCCCCGGACTCGAGCTTCCTCTACCGCGACAGCGGCATGCCGGCGGACAGCCTTTGCCGGCAGCTGATAACCGCTGCGCCGGGTTTCCTCGCCGAAGGCGGTTTCGCGCACATGCTGATCAGTTGGGCTCTTCGCGGCGGCGAAGAATGGCCGGAACCACTGCGGCGATGGGTCGAAGGTATGCAGTGCGACGCGTGGCTGCTGCACTACCACACCGAAGACCCGCTGACCCACGCGGCCAAGTGGAACCAGCGCTCCAGCTCGGTGGACCTGCCTCGGTATGCGGACGCGCTCGACCGATGGACCGACTACTACCGGCGCGAGGGCATTCAGCAGATCGCATTCGGCGCCGTGATCCTGCGCCGGCGTTCGGGAGGCTCGAACTGGGTGCGGGCCGACTCCTTCCATGCCGGCCGTGGTTCGTCGGCCGGCCTCGTGCTCCGCGTCTTCGAGGCCGAGGACTTCCTTTGCGATCTGACCGACGATCGCAAGCTTCTGGGCGAGAGGTTCGCCCTCGCCCCCGAGCACCGGCTCGAGCAGCGACTGGCATCGAGCGGGGGCGTTTGGCACCTGCAAGAGGCGACGCTCACGCTGACGCAGGGGATCGCTTTTCAAGGCAGCCTCGACATCCACTCCGCGGAGCTTCTCCAGCGGCTCGACGGCCGCCGGACACTGAAGCAAACGGTTGCGAAGCTAAGCCGCGACCTGGAGCTGTCGACGGGCGATGCCGCGGCGCTGACGGAAGCCGCGGTCGCGATGATCAAGCGCCTCTATCAACTCGGCTTCCTGGAGCGCACCGCTGCTTGATGGCGGGAGCCGTCCCCGTCTACATCGAAATCGGCGAGAAGCGCGTCTTTGCGTCCGCGCTCGAATGGCCCGGCTGGACCCGCTCGGGTAAGGACGAGCAATCGGCGCTGGAAAAGCTGGCCGCTTACGCCCCCCGCTACGCCACGGTGCCCAAGGCCGCGCGCATCGAATTCGGGATCGACCCGAAACCGTCCTTCAAGGTCGTCGAGCGCGTGAAGGGAAACGCGACCACCGATTTCGGCGCCCCCGGCATCCACGCGTCCAGCGATATCAAATCGCTGACGCCTGGCGAGGCTGAGCGGATCTGCGCACTGCTGGCAGCATCGTGGAAAGTCTTCGACGCAGCCGTCGCCAAAGCGCCCGCCGAGCTGCGCAAGGGACCGAGGGGCGGAGGCCGCGACCGCGACAAGATCGCCGACCACATCATCGACGCCGAGTCCGCATACACCCCCAGGCTCGGGCTCAAGCTCAAGACGCCCAGCCGAGACGACAGGGCCGCAGTGCAAGCCACTCGAAAAGCGATCCTCGACGCGATCCGCGCGTCCGCGGGCGGTCCGCAGACGGGCGAGAAGAGGTGGCCGCCTCGCTACGTCGCGCGCCGCATGGCCTGGCACCTGCTCGATCACGCGTGGGAGATCGAGGACCGCAGCGCCTAAATGCCTGGACTTCTCGTGGTCATGGCCCATCCCGATGACGAGTCGATGGGCACGGGCGGTCTCATCCTCCGGCACTCGCGAGCGGACGTCGAAGTCAACCTGATCTGCGCGACGCGTGGCGAGAAGGGTTGGGGTGGCAAGCCTCCCGGCGCCCGGAGGGAAGACCTGTCTCGGATCAGGACCGCCGAGCTCGAAGCGGCCGCAACGGCGCTCGCGATCAACAGCTACGTGCTCTGGGACTACCCTGACGGCGGGGTGGAAGGCTCCGACCAGGCCGAGATCACGACACGGATCGGCGAACAAATCGCGAGACTTGCGCCTGCGGCGGTCGTTGGTTGGGGACCGGACGGCGCCTACGGCCACGCGGACCACATTGGGATGGGACGCTGCACAGATGCCGCAGTCGCGGCCGCCCCGGACTCAAGCCGACCGGTTCTCTATCACATAGCAGTTGATGGGCCGCTGGCGGACTCCTACCGCGCGGCAATCAAGCTCAACGGTCAGGATGGCGGCGCCCTGCCGTTGGTGGTCAAAGACCATGTCGATTTCGTGCTCGAGCTGACGCCCGAGGAGGTGCAGATGAAGTTGAGGGCCATCGATTGTCACCAGAGCCAGCTCGAGTTCTGGCGGGTGGAGATACGCAATCATCCGCACTTGATGCAGCAGGTTTATGGGCGCGAGCCGTACATCGCGCTGTCACTCGCGCGGCCACTGACGGCCGGCGGCCTCCTCGGAGAGTTCGCATGAGCGCTGCCGTCAGCCAGACCTTGCGCGACATCATGTCTGGCCTCGAGCCCGTGCTGTGGTTCGTCAACGAGTCGACCTATTCGCGTGAAGGACAGAAAGCCGGCGCCTGCGACTTCTGTCTCGGCAATCCTCAGGAGATGCCGCTGGCCGAGATCTCGGAGGCCATCGCCCGCTGGGCCAAGCCACGGCACAAGGACTGGTTTGCTTACAAGTTCAGTGAGCCGTCGGCCTCGGCGATCGTCGCTCAGTCGCTGCGGAAGCGGTTGGGCATCGATTTCGCTCCGGCTGACGTTTCGATGACCAACGGAGCCTTTGGCGCCATCGCGGCGGCGCTGCGGGCCGTCGTCGACCCCGGCGACGAGGTGATCTACCTGTCACCGCCGTGGTTCTTCTACGTGCCGATGATCGCGTCGCTTGGGGCGAAGCCAATCCGCGTGGATCTTTCGCCGCCTGACTTTGCTCTGCCGATCGAGCGCATCGCGGGCGCCATCACCTCGCGAACGCGGGCAATCATCGTCAACTCGCCACACAATCCGAGCGGGCGCATCTTTCAAAACGCGGAACTGGGTCGGCTCGCCGAAGTGCTCGAAGCTGCATCGAAGCGCAACGCGCGGCCCATCTACCTGCTTTCCGACGAGGCGTACAGCCGCATCCTGTTCGATGGCGAGCCGTTCCACACGCCACTGCGCCACTACCCAAGATCGCTGTTGCTCTACACGTACGGCAAGACGTTGCTGACACCCGGCCAGCGCATCGGATACATCGCAATGTCACCCTCGATGCCCGACAGAGAAGAGCTTCGCGGCGCGATTTTCACGGCGCAGCTCGTTACCGGCTACGCATTCCCCAATGCCGTCATGCAATACGCCATCGGGGACCTCGAGAAACTTTCCATCGACGTCGGGATGCTGCAGCGCCGACGAGACAGGATCATCGCTGCGCTCGGCCAGATGGGCTACGAGACGGTAAAGCCGGCCGGCACCTTCTACGTCCTGGTGCGATCGCCGATCAAGGACGATCTGGCTTTTGTTGAAGGCCTGGCTCGAGAGAACGTCTTTGTGCTGCCTGGCAAGGTCTTTGAATTGCCCGAGTGGTTTCGCATCTCGCTCACCGCGAACGACGACATGGTGGAACGGGCCCTACATGGCTTCGAACGCGCACTGAAAACGTCGCTTACAGCCACTGCGTAGCTACCCATGGTTGCCTGGCAACAAACGGAGATCTGCGCTCCCGGCGGGGGTGGGCCCTGAAGTATCCTGTGACCCTGCTTCGGGCGCATCCCGAGGCCAATTACTAAGGCGGGGAGAACAGGCTCATGGATACACAACAGGCCGTGGCTGAGGGCACGCACACGGACGGCCAGTCCGAGTCCAAGCGTGAGGGACAACAGAAATTCACGCTTGGTCCGAACGACAGCCTTGAGGGCAAGCTGAACTACGGAGGTCACATGGCCGTCGACGGCGGGCACGCCGAAGGCGAATTTCGACTCGGTGGCAACATGGAGGTCGGGAATGGTTCGGTCGTGAAGGCCTTGATCGAGGCCTCCAACGTCACCATCAAGGGCGTGGTCGAGGGCAGGCTGACCGCCCGCGACAAGCTCACGCTGGGGAAAGCGGCAAAGCTGAACGGAGACGTCCAGGTACGCCGGCTTCAGATCGAGGACGGCGCCAGCTTGAACGGCTACGTTCGTATGGGCGACATTGAGCAGCACTCCGGCAGCTAGGCGTCCGGTTCCCGCGTCGGCGGACGAGCCGCCGATCTCCCGCCCGGCCGATTCGAATCAGCACAATGCGGTCACGCTTGGCCCGCGCGACCGTGTGATCGGGCAGATGTACATCGAGGGAGACCTTCGCGTCAGTGGCATCGTCGAGGGCGAGGTCGAGGTCACGGGTGACGTCGCGATCGACGACCTGGCCAAGGTCAAGGCCTCGGTCACGGCCCGCGACGTCAGCATCTCCGGCTCGGTGGTCGGCGCGATCGTGGCGCGGAAGCGATTGGAGGTGACCAGGTCGGGCTCCCTGATCGGAGACGTCCGCGTGGCGCGCCTGACGATCCAGGACGGGGCGACGTTCAGTGGCAAGGTCTCGATGGGCGCCGCCGCCGAAGCGCCGGCAAAAGGTGCTGAGACCAAGCCTGTCGTCGCCGAGACCAAACCGGTCGCTGTCGAGCCGAAGGCGGTCGTCCCTGAGCCGGTCGTGAAGGCACCAGTCGTTACGCCGCCGGTCGCTCCGCCTCCGACCGCCAAGGCGCCAGTCGCTCCACTTCCGGCCACCAAGGCGCAGACCGTTCCCCCTCCGGCCGCCAAGGCCCAGACCGCACCGCCTCTGGCCGCCAAGGCCCAGACGGCACCGCCTCCGGCCGCCAAGCCGCCGGTCGCTCCGCACCCGGTCGCCAAGGCGCCGGCCGTGGCGCCCAAAACCCAACCCCGGAAGGGCAAGCCGAAGCGGCGCTAGCTCCGGCCTACTTTCGGGCTGAGGACTTCTTCGCCGCGGCCTTCTTCGTCGCGGCCTTCTTGCTCCCCGGCACTTTTGGCGGCAGGCCTCGCGTAAACGCGAGCGAAGCCGCGATCCACGCTTTCGACGCGGCGGTTTGGGTGCGCCACGTGCTCGGAACGGTCACATAGCCTTTCATGGCGTGGCCGGCCATCGGCGCGAAATCGCGACCACCCTGCTTGCGGATGGGCGCGCTCTGCTCGTCGGGGAGCCGGACGAAGAGGTCCTCGCCGAACAGCCCGGCGAACATGTTGCCGTTCACGAATGCCGACAGGTTGCCGAACATGGGCCGCAGCGTGACCGCCGGCTCGTCAGGCACGAGCTTGGTAAACGCGGCCTTGGCCTGCTCGCTCGGCTTGGGCATGATGCCCGGGCTCATTCGGCTCACGTCAACTTCCCGGCGTATTTATAGACGCGCCATCCCCTCGGGTCAATTCTTAAATTGAGGCGGCAAAGACAAGGATGCTTGACATATTGCAAAGTTGGCTTTACACTGCGTCGACGCAATGAGCGAGCAGCGGCCAAACCCCGACGACACACCCCTCGAGCCGCTGTACACGCATCCCGCTTCGCCATTTTTGCGGACAGAGTCAACAGCCCCGGCGCGCGTCGACATGCCCACTCCTTCGGCTTTCCAGTCGACGTGGGTCACGTACCGCACGCAGATCGAGTTTGGGCTAGCGATGCTGGCTTACCTGATGGTGCTGGTGGGCTCCGTGACCGTTCTGCAAGCGAACCCGGGCGCAGGGTGGCGCTACGTCGTGGCGGTGCTGCCCGTGGCGCCGGCGGCGCTGGCTCTCTGGAACTTCATCCGCATCCTCTCGCGCCTGGACGAGCTCCACAAGCGCATCCAGATGCAGGCCTTCGGCTTCTCGCTCGGGGCCACAGCTTTGCTCACGTTCGGCTATGGATTCATGGAAGGAGTTGGGATGCCGCACCTGAGCTGGCTCCTCGTTCTGCCCTTGATGGCGATCCTGTGGGGGGTGGGGACGGCGATCTTCACCATGCGGTATCGGTGAGGAATCGGCTGCGGGTCCTGCGCGCTGAGCTCGACTGGTCGCAGGCCGATCTGGCCGAGCGTCTCGGCGTGTCGCGCCAGACGGTGAACGCGATCGAGACCGGCAAGTACGACCCGAGCCTTCCGCTTGCGTTCTCGATCGCGCGCACCTTCAAGCGCCCGATCGAGGAGATCTTCCAGTCTCCACAGCCCGCCGGCTTGGCGTCCACACGAGCCGGGTTATGATTTCTCCTCTGCCCGAGCGGGAGTAGCTCACTTGGTAGAGCGCGACCTTGCCAAGGTCGAGGTAGCGGGTTCGAAGCCCGTCTCCCGCTCCAGTACCAAACCCGCGAAGAATGGCCTCCAAGCCCCACGCGGAACGGCCACTACGCGGATCGTGCCGTCGGGCAGCGCTTCGGCCTCGAGCTGCTCGAAGATGCCGGCGACAAGACGCGACCGCTGGCCGCTGTCTGCAGCCTCCCAAGCGCCTACGAGGTCCATCAACTGTGCTTCGCACCACTCCAGGTCGACGCTCTCGGGCTTCGCGGCGGCCTCCGATAGTTGGCGCTTCTGATCGGTGATTTCGTCCCGTCGGGCGCAGAACGTCTCCCAGTCGTACTCGCCGTACTCGAACAGTCGCTTGGCCCGTTCAAGCTGCTCATCCAGGCGCTTGGATGCAGCGGCCGTGGTCTTGTGAGGAGCTGACGTTCGGCCAGCGCCCCGAAGGCGATTCCTTAGAGCGGCATGCATCTCGCTTGTCGGCACGAACCGCGAGAGCTCGTGGTGGATCGCCTCCTCCAGGATCTCGCTCCTGAACATCCGGGCATCGCAATTGGGACCGGACGGACGGACTGCAGAACGATTCCGACGAGCCGCATGGCACCCGTAGTAGCGATGAATCCGTCCACTCTGCGATGTGGCTTCTCCGTGCATCGGCCCTCCGCAGCGCGCGCACAGCAGGATCGGAGTCAGCGGATAGGTGTGCTTGGTCCAGGACTTGCTGGTTCGCCTGATGTTGCGCTTCTTGACTTCCTGGCAGGCTTGCCAGGTTTGCGGATCGACCAGGGCGGGGTGGAGGCCCTCGACGAGTTCGCCGTCGACCATGACCTTGCCGGCGTAGGAGGGATTGCCGATCAAATCCTTGAGGACGTCTCCCGTGAAGATGACCGCCTTCACGCGATTGTGGTTGGCCTTACCCTCGCCGCGCGAGGGCCTGATGCCGCTGCGATTCAGATGCTCGGCTAGCGAGCGAAGGCTGAACCGACCCGTGGCGTAGAGCTCAAAGATCCTCTTGATTGCAGGAGCCGACTCCGGGTCATCAACAATCCGCCCGTCGACGCGGCGGTAACCCTGCGGGATGGTTCCGAGCAGCTGGCCATTCCGGCGGAGGTAGCGGAGGTTGTCGCGGACGCGCCGCGAGACTTTCTCACGCTCCTCCTGGGCGACGATGGCCTTGATCTTCCAAGAGAGACGATCCACGTTGCTGATCAGACCGTTGCCGTCAAGGACAAGGATTCGGCGCTCGGTCATCTCCGCCATGAAGCGGAAGAACTCGAGGTCGTTGCGGTGGAGTCGATCGGCATCGTAGAAAGCGACAGCGCCGATTTGGCCGGCTGGCGCACTCCGGACGCGCTCCATCAATCCGAGGTAGCCAGGTCGCTTGGATGTCTCTTTGCCCGAGCGGTCGGCGTCCTCGAAGTGCTCGAAGGCGAGGCCTACGAGCTCCGGACGCCGAGTCACGGTGTCGAGCTGCTGGTTGAGTGAGGGACCCCGAGGCCGGCCCTCAGCGTCGAAGTCGCTAACTGATTGCCGCGTGTAGATGAGCACGATCGGACTCTGTCGCCCTACGCCTGCTGCGGCGCGCAACCGCTCTAGGGCCCCAGCTTCGCCCTCCCGCGTCCACTCGTCGGGCCGGTTCACCTTTTCACGTTCATACCCGGGTCACTGTCATTCGATGGGCAACTTTCACGGCGCCGAAGTGGCGCAGGTCAACGGTGATGAGCTCTTCCATCCGATGTCGCTCCGCGATCGCCAACAGCAAGGCATCGACGTAGGAGAGGCGCAATTGGCTGTAGCGCTCAAGGATTGCGGCCGCCCGCTGATGGTCGCTCTCGTCCGCTGCTAGCAGCTCGATTCCGCT
>WNEY01004224.1_pt1 | contig 12148 bp, 14 predicted proteins | sample 5400531 | NCBI WGS metagenome assembly WNEY01 (sample SAMN13153338, study PRJNA577476) | soil metagenome | isolation source: 200 cm saprolite under Douglas fir tree site 1 | place: USA:California | collected 2015-04-18
CCTCGCGGCCCCCGCGGACAAAAACCTCCCATGCGCCGCTGGCCAAAGCGCTATTGGAGGCGTGGTGGAGAGCTGCGACAGACCGGTCCGGGCATTTCGCGCAGCGTTTGGCGTCGATGGCGAGCACAACGGCTTGCGCGCCAAACTCGTGCGACAGTTCCTCGATCAGCTCAGGGCGCAGGACTGCGGCGGTATTCACAGTCAGCTTGTCGGCCCCGGCGCGAAGGATACTTCTACCGTCCTCAACCGAGCGGACGCCGCCGCCGGCAGTGAGCGGGATGGCCAGTTGTTCCGCCACTCGCCGGATAGTTTCGAGAAAGGTTCCCCGGCGGTCGCGCGAAGCGGCGATGTCCAGGACCACGAGCTCGTCGGCACCCTCGCGATTGTAGCGTGCAGCGAGCTCGGCCGGGTCCCCGGCATCGCGCAGGTTCACGAACCGGACTCCTTTAACCACGCTGGCTCCGTCCGTGTCCAAGCATGGGATGATCCGCCGAGCAAGGCTCATCGTCAGGCCTCCTCCCGTGCGGTTTTCGCGCGCGCAAACTCTACGAAATTGCGCAAGACCAGCGCGCCGGGATCGCCCGACTTCTCAGGATGAAACTGCACGGCCAGCACATTTTCTTGCTCGAGCGCGGCGACGAAAGACGCGCCATGGTCACACACCGCCACGGCGGCCTCGGGCGCATCGAGCGCCGCGAAAGAGTGCGCGAAGTAGAAGTAAGCGTCGTCCCGAACACCGCGCAGTAAAACGCTCGGGCGCAGCCGCCGCAACTGGTTCCAGCCCATATGCGGCAGCTTGGCGGTCTTGGGAAGCGGCTGGACGCTTCCGCTGACGATTCCTAGCCCGGATTGCTTCGGATCTTCCTCACTCGAGGCGAAAAGCGCCTGCAGGCCCAGGCAAATGCCCAAGAACGGTGTCCCGCGCGCGATGGCATCCCGCAGAGGGCCACGCAAGCCTCGTTCTTCGAGCGTGCGCATGAGCTGGCCGAAGTGGCCCACGCCGGGTAGGACAATGGCCCGGCTGCCGGCGAGCGCTTCACGAGTAGCTGCTCGCTGCGTCTCCACCCCCAGGCGTTCCAGCGCGCGTTCGACCGAAGGCAGGTTGCCCGCGCCGTAATCCACCAGCGTTAGCTTCGCCGCATTCACAGAAGGCCCTTCGTGCTCGGCAAAATGCGTTTCAGTTGCGCGTCACGCGTGACCGCAAAACGCAGGGCTCGCGCAAACGCTTTGAATAGCGCTTCCACTTGATGGTGGGACGACCGGCCGTAATGCAGCCTCAAGTGCACGTTGGCCCCCGCTGCCTGCGCAAAGGCGCGGAAGAAGTCTTCCAACAGCTCGGTCTGAAAATCCCCGACGCAGCGCGCCGCGAGCTTCCACCGGCAGAGGCAGTGCGCCCGCCCGCTCAAATCTATCGCTGCCGAGGCCAGAGTCTCATCCATCGGCATCAGAAAATAGCCGGCGCGCAGGATCCCGCGTTTCGAGCCGAGCGCGATTCTCGTCGCTTCGCCCAGCGCCAAGCCAACGGTCCAGGTTAAGCCGCAGGCGGATATCGGTCTCGGTGGTGGTTCGTCGCAATTGCGCTTTTCTCATTCCCACTGTCCAATCCGTTGCGCCGCGGTTGCGGCGCTCCGTGGGGGGCTTGTCCCACCCGATCGGTTTTTTCGGTCTGCGCCCGGGAGCCGCAAGCGGTGCCTCTACGCTTGCCAGACCTTCTCCAGCTCGAGCACGCTGCCGATGATCGTGCTGGCGCCGAGTCGGCGCAGGCCGGCAGCCCGGTACTTCCGCGCGTAGCTATTGCGCGGCAGCACGCCGACAAATGCGATGCCCGCGCCTTGCGCGGCCAGGGCGTCGTCTATGTTATCGCCGAGGTACACGGCGATGTCCGGCTCGCGGCCGTCGAGAATCCGCAGCAGACCTTCGGGGTCAGGCTTGGGACGCGCAACCTCGCTGGTGGTGACGATTCGCCGGAAATAGGGTTCCACTCGAAATGCCTCCACCGTGCGTTGCGTCTCGCGGCGCGTGCGTCCCGTAAACACTGCGAGCTCGGCGCGCTGCGACCATCGCCGCAGCCAGGCGCGCGGCGCCAGCCACCGCTCGAGCGTCACATTGCCGTCGCTGTTCGACCCCCAGTAGAACTGCTCGAACTGCTGTTTAACCTCGGAGTAGCTCACTTTCCGGCCCAGGGTGCGGATCCAGTCGGTGGTGAGCTTCCAATCGTCGTTGTAGCCAGGGCGGCTCTTCCAGCGGTGAATCTCAGCGAGCCTGACGCGGCGACCAGTGAAGTGTCGCACCGTCTGAACGATTGTGCGGTGGTAGGAACCGCGCGCATCCACCAGGACACCGTCCACATCGAAAATGATGACTTGGGGCCTGAGCCTCACCATAGTCTCTTGAGCGCTCCAATCAATCTTTGTGTTTGCGCGCGTGTGCCCACCGTGATGCGCACATAGCCGGCGCGCCCAAAGTCGCTCGACCGGTCGCGCAGCAGGATTCCCTGTCGCTCGAGGCCCATGAGCAGCCGCGGTGCGCGAACGCCGAAATCGGCGAGCAGGAAATTCCCGGCGCTTGAAAACACTGGGATCTTCATTCGCTCGAGCGCCCCGGCGAGAGCTTGCTTGCTGAGGGTCACTTCCCGCGCATAATTCCGGACGAAGCGCGCGTCGCGCACTGCCGCTTCTGCCGCGACCAGGGCGGCCGTGTTGACCGGAAAAGGCGAGCAGGCCCTGCGCATTACGTCCATCACCTCCTGGTTGGCGAACAAGCAGCCCAGGCGTAGCCCGGCGAGCCCAGCGGCTTTGGAAAACGTCCGCACCACGACCAGGTTGCCGAAGCGGCGGATCCAGGGCAGAACGGTAGCATGCGAGAACTCGTAGTAGGCTTCGTCCACCACCACTAATGTTTGCGGAGCGCCCGCAAGAATTCTGCGCAGCGATTCCTGGGCCAGCAGTGTGCCGGTGGGATTGTTCGGATTGGCAAGAAACAGCACACGAGGGCGACGGCGCAGCGCCTGCAAGGCCTGATCCAGAGGAAAGCGCATCGAGTCGTCGTAGCGCAAGGCAACCACACGTGCGCCGGCAAGCTCGGCGTAGAAGCGGTACATCGTAAACGTCGGCTCGGCCAACAGGACGGCGCTTCCCTTCTCCACATAAGTATCCGCGATCAGGCGCAAGGCGTCGTCGGCGCCGTTGGCGAGCACCAGCTCCGCCGGCCGCACCCGGAAGAAGCGCGCCAGGCGACGCGTCGTCGCTTCGTATTCGGGATACATGGCCAGGTTCTCGCGAGTCATTCGGGCCAGGGCGCGGCGCACCGCAGGCGAGCAGCCGACGGTGTTCTCGTTGAAGTCGAGACGCAGCTTGCCGGCGCGGCCTTCGATGGGTGCCTGGTATTCACCCAGGCGCTTCACGGCGAGGCGCACGGGCACTTCCGATTTCACGCCCCGAATCACCGGCGCACCTCTACGGCCCAGGCATGCGCAGCCAGATTCTCCGCTTCAGCCAGCGTTGCCACCACCGGGGCCAGCCGGCGCAAGCCCTTGCGGGATATCCGCTGCACGCTCGAGCATTTCACGAAATCGCTCGCGGAAAGCCCGCCCCGGGAGCGCGCCCACCCCGCGGTGGGCAGGACGTGGTTTGCTCCACTGGCGTAGTCGCCGATAGGTTGCGCGCTCCACGGGCCGAGAAAAACGCTGCCGGCCGAACGGATCTTCGCCAGCAGCGCCGGCTCGCCACCTGGCAGTGCGAGATGTTCGGGAGCAAACCGATTCGCAAAGCGCGCTGCAACCTCGAGGTCCGGGGCCAGCAGGATGGCGCCGTTTCTCTTGAGCGATCGCCAGGCTGGATTCGACGCCGGAAAGGTGCGGAGCTGGCGCGCCACTTCTTCGCGCACAGCTCGAGCCAGGCGCGGCGAGGTGGTGACGAAGAGCGCCACTGCGTCGGCATCGTGCTCGGCCTGGGCGATTAAGTCGGCGGCAATCGGGCGCGGTTTCCCTCGCGCAGCCACGATCAACACCTCGGTTGGCCCAGCAGGCAAGTCGATCGCGCACTCGGTGCTGACCAGTCGCTTCGCCGCAGTGACGTAGCGGTTGCCGGGACCGAAAATCTTGTCCACCTGCGGAAACGAATCAGTGCCGTAGGCCATCGCACCTATGGCTTGCGCTCCGCCAACGCGGGCAATCTGGTGCACGCCAAGTAGATCGGCCGCAGCCAGGAATGCCGGGTTGGGCCGTGGACAGGTAACAACGATCTGGCGCACGCCAGCCACTTGGGCGGGCACCGTAGTCATCAGCAGGGTTGAGACGAGCGAGAATCGCCCGCCAGGTACATAGCAGCCGATGACCTCGAGTGGCTCGACCCTCTGGCCAACATGGACGCCGGGCTCGACCTCCAGGCTCCACGGGCGCGGCATCTGGCGTTCAGCCACGCGCCGGATGTTTCGTAGGGCGTGCTCAACCGCATGCAGAAACTTCCGGCTGGCCTCACGCCGCGCCGCCTCGCGTTCGCCCTTAGCGACCCACAGCGTGGCCGGTTCGAGACGAAGGCCGTCCAGGCGCCGCGTCCAGCGTAGCACCGCGGCATCGCCGTGACGCCGCACGTCAGCAAGGATGCGCGAGGCAACGCCTTCCGCAGCCAGCTCACGCCGGCGTCGGTCCACAAGAAGCTTTTCTGCGTTCGCTTTGGTCAGCTCGATTAGTTTCATCACACCACAATCTTGTTCAGCGGATATTCGACGATTCCCTGCGCCTGCGCGGCCTTCAATCGCGGGATGATCTGCCGCACAACCTCTTCATCCACAATCGTGTTCACAGCTACCCAGTCGGGATCGCTCAACGCCGAGATGGTGGGGTTCTTCAGCGCCGGCAGGACAGCCAGCACGGCCGGCAGGTTTTCCTTGCGCACGTTGAGCATCAACCCGACCTTGTTGTAGGCCGCGATGGCGCCTTCGAGCAGCAGAACCAGGTTGGAGATTTTCTCGCGCGCCCAGGGCTCTTGCCATGCTGCGCGGCTGGCGATAAACATGGTTGCCGATTCGAGCACCGTATCAACAATGCGCAGGTGATGAGCGCGAAGCGACGCCCCGGTCTCCGTGACCTCGACAATGGCGTCGGCGAGCTGCGGCACTTTCACTTCTGTGGCGCCCCAGGAGAACTCTACCCGAGCGCTAACCCCGTGGCGCGCCAGATAATTCTGCGTGAGTCGCACCACCTCGGTGGCGATGACTTTGCCTTCCAGGTCCTTCACCGATTGCACCGGGGCATCCTCCGGCACCGCCAGGACCCAGCGCACGCGCGCGAGTCTCTGCTTGGCGTAGATTAATTCGGCGACTTCGACAACGATAGCTTGGGTCTCGAGGATCCAGTCTTTTCCCGTGATGCCGGCGTCGAGCGCGCCCGATTCGACGTAGCGCGCCATCTCCTGCGCGCGGACCATCGTGCAGTGGATCTCGGGGTCGTCGATCGTCGGGAAATAGCTGCGGGCGTTGACGGTGATGCGCCAGCCAGCCCGCGCAAACAGTTGTAGGGTTGCGTCCTGCAAGCTGCCCTTCGGTATGCCGAGGCGAAGCGGCTTCATGGCTTCTGCGCCTCCCCGTAGACAGCGCCAGGGTCGAATGCGCGCTCAGCAATCACTGCCACGCTGCCGTCGCGCTCCAGCCGGCGGAAGAAGCATGAACGGTAGCCTTCATGACACACGCCGGGGCCCAAGGTTTCCACCCGCACCAGCAGCGTGTCCGCGTCACAGTCCACGCGTAGCTCGCGCACGCGTAGCCGGTGGCCGCTCTGCTCCCCTTTACGCCAAAGCTTCTGGCGCGAACGGCTGTAAAAGGCGGCTTCTCCGGTCTCGAGTGTCGCCGTGAGGGCCTCGGCGTTCATGAAGCCAACCATCAGGACTTCATCGCTCGTAGCGTCTTGCACCACAACTGGTATCAGGCCACCCTGTTTGCTGAAATCGAGTTCCATGTGCGTCGCTCTCCTCCAACCCGACAGAAATCCACTTTTTCTCCGCTCAGGCCAGTTCTCTCACTGACACCGGCACGTGCCGTACAGATATCATTCCCAGCCCGCAGGGGCGCGCGAGGAATCCCTTAGATGAGGAGTTCCACTGAGAGATCCCTTCCGGCAGGGCCGGAATCTTCGATCGCCCCGCGGCGGCGGGCTCGGTTTGACAACGTCCCGCAGAACCGAATCCATGAAGGCAGCGTGCAACACTTCCCCCAAAACAAAAAGCCCGCTGTCGCTTACCGCGCCAGCGGGCCAAGGAGTGCAACCGAAAGTTTGCTACCCAGGCCTCCGCGGGCACGGTGCTCCGCTGTGGTGGTGATGATGCTGGCGATGTGCCCGAGGCGCCATTTCGCTGGAAACTGTAGCGAAAACGGCCTTGCACGTCAAGCGCGCTGATCAGGAGCCCCTGTGCTGTATTTCTGTTGAAAGAGCGGTCGAGAGTTTTCCGGGTCATGGGTCTCCTGTGTGATGCATCAGCATCCATTGCTTTGAAATCGTCCCACTGGAATTCCGGCGCCCGCACGCCATATCCGACGAAGACCATCTTTGCGTCGATCGCGGCAGGAGGCAAAGAAAGTGGGGACCCCCGCCTTTTTTGTAAGTGTTGATTTCATGAGGCTTTAAGTCCAATGAATCTGTAAGAGCACATTGTAAAGCACTTACGGGAGCATTTTTCCCTAAAAGCGAATTCTAAAGGAGTTACGAGCCTTCGCGAGCGAGACAGCATTGCACCTCCTGGAGAGCCGTGAGGCTCTAAGTACAGCAGCATTATCCCTGGTCTGTTCCTTCGGGGTTGCGCGTTCTTCGCATTTTTGGACGCCGGTCGGGATTAAACCAGGAGATTCCTCGATTCTTCGGGCCGCGATGTTGACAACAGGGATAGCCAGGTGCAGTTACCCGAGGGCCAGTTCACCGATGCCGATAGTAAGCCACGGCAGCCGGCTTTCCACGACCTGCGGCGCGCATTGACACGTTAGCCTTACACAGCGGCAGCGGAATGAGCGAGAGTGATGCGATGCTGATCGCGGGCTGGAAAACCCCGGTGATGCTGCGCCGGTACCTCGGCAGCAACGATCTCACGGCGCACCCGGAAACAATGAATGCTAGACTCACCGCGGTGATCGAACATCCGCCAACTCCCCAGCTCGCGCCCCACGCTGCGGGTGCGGTCGCGCAACCGCAGCTTCTTGCCCACCACCGGGCCGAGTTTCTGCACCGTGCGCGTGATCACCCGCACCCCATCGGCCAACAAACTGCTGTCGGTGGGATAATGAATGTTGGTCTCCACCACCGTCGTATCCACGCGCAGACGCAGCCCGCGCACCACGCGCCGCTGGCGAGCCAACCGCACCAGACGCTCCACGATTCGCTGGAGCACGTCCGGCCCCAGCGCCGACGCCAAGCGGATCAACGTCTTGTCGTCGGGCACCGACTCGCAGCCAATCCGACAAAACGCTCGGTATACCAAGCTGCCGCGCACCTCGCGCTCGCATTCCTCAAAGCTCCAGTCGTAGAGGTGTTTCAGCACCAGCATCCGCAGCACGACCTCGGCCGGCGTCCCTGGTCGGCCTCGCCCCACACTGTGACGCCAGCGCCGCCCCAAGGCCTCCACCACCAAGTCAGTCATGCCCTCGTCCTGCAGCACCTCATCGATGCGCCGCAGCGTGGGATCCCACAGCTTGTCCCCATCGGGAAGCAGCATTTCAAAGATGCTCCTCTGGCCGTGTCGGCGACGAACCATGTTTCCTCCTCGGGGTCTTCTGCCTCTGGCTCCGCGAGACTCGCGACGCCCAGAGTCGCTCCCGGTTCACCTCCGCCAATTCCCGCAGCAGGGCCTGCAGTTCTTGCCAGACCGCTACCCCACCGCGCATCGCCTCCGCCAGCGCTTGTGGCACGTAATATCCCGTGGTGGTGCCCGACGGTCCCCGAAAACTCACGTAGAGATGCGGCCCATGCTTCTGGCCTTGCTGGCAGCGGCAGCCGGGTCGGCCGCAGGTGCGATAGGTTTCGGAAAGAGTTCCAAACAGGGCGCGGCGAGCGAGCTGGGAGAGACGACGCAAGAGGGCGTCGCGAGTTGCGCTGTTCTTCATAACCGATGACATCGATTACGCTTTACCCCCGAAACCGGCCCGGCGTCAAGCACAAAATGAAGCGTTCGCACACTTTTCCGCGCGGACCTGCCTTGAAAACACAGCCCTTCCTCCTTCATTTTTGCACCGGAAAGTAGCTAGCCCTGCTCAGCAGGGGAGGAAATAACGGGCATGCGCTGTTCGACCGTCTGCCATGGAATGCTCCGGGCGAGTCGCCGAGATTGGGTAGCGTGAATGAGCGAACTCGATGCGCTCACACGACATGATCGTTTAAAGCTGCGGGGGCGGTTTGGGGTCCCGCCCCCGCACCACAGTGGAGATGGTGGTCAACCAAGAGTCTCCGGGCGCTCAGCAGTGGTTTGTTTCCTGAAGAATCCGTGGCGGACCGTACCCTCCCCTTTTGACGGAGGGGATAGCCACCGGCCTAGCCTGGATTTCCCTTGAGGGAAGATCCTGACGCGTGGCCTACGGCTCCTTCCTCCATCTCGAATCCGTATCGTGGCACCCGGCATGCGGTCTCCGATCTCCCACCGCTGCCATTCACATCACAATTTCGAGGGAAGGCAAACTTAGGCAGTCCAGCTCTATCCGTCAATTCATTGCATTCTGTAGATTCTCGCGGAGTAGTCCCTAAGGAGGAGTAAGGTGAAATATTTCTTTTCTTGGCTCTCAGGACGGACTGCGCCCGCGACAGACGCGCTGGTCCCGCCGGGGGGACTAAGGCTGGACCATATTGTTGCGCACGGCGTAGCGGACTAAATCGCTGAGGGAATGGAGATTAAGCTTCCGCATGATGTTGGTGCGATGGGTTTCCGCTGTCTTGACGCTCAGGCCCAAGATTGCACTTACCTCTTTGTTGGTCTTCCCCTCGGCCAGAAGCTGGACAACTTCGCGTTCGCGCGGCGTCAAAGCACGGTGGCTCGCCGTCTCCTCGCAGGACCAAGCTGCGCGCGTCAGGTAGCCTTGTAGCACCATCTCTCCCACCTTGGGAGAAAAGAAAGTTCTACGCTGCTGCAAGGCCTCCACTGCTGCCACCAGGTCGCGCCCGCCGCTGGACTTTAAGACGTAGCCGCGGGCGCCCGCTTCCAACACCTCGCGCATCACCTGCTCGGACTCATGCATGGTCAGGATCAGCACTTCAGCCTGGGGGAGGATTTTCAGGATTTGGCGCGTGGCCTCCAAGCCGTTCAGTGTTGGCATGCTGATGTCCAGGATCGCCACATCTGGCTTCGATCGCAGGGCTTTCTCCACTGCTTCCCGGCCGTCTGCCGCTTCGCCGCAGATTTCCCATCCCGGCCGGCTTTCCAGCAGCGCGCGTATACCCCGTCGCGCAATCTCAAAGTCGTCGGCAACAAGAATCCGACACGGGTTCACGACTCCCCTCCGAGAGGCAGAATAGCCTTGACCAAGGTTCCCCGGCGGCCGGAACTGATTTCTGATTCCGGGCAACGTCAACAAACGCTACCTAACGGAATCAACGGTTTAGGATGCCTCACCTGTTGGTTCCGTTAGGTGCCGCGCAGTGGGATTTGGTTCCGTCGTTGTCAAAACGGTGAAACTAACTGCCGGGGAAGGCGCGGCATTCCCAAACAAAAAGGCGACCCATTTCTGAGTCGCCTTGGAGCCTGACCCTTAACTTGCCCCTGCAATTGACCAGCGCCGCAAGGCCGCGAAGCGCGCCTAGCTATTCGTTCCTCTGCCGAATGTGGCGCTCGAAGTGGCGAGCGAAGACCCTCCCGTGCTCGCTGAGCACGCCAGCCGGATGACAGTCGAGGGTGGCAGCTTCTTTTTGCCGATGCGAAACTAGGCGGAACTACTCGGAGCATTTTGGCGGGTCTACGCAGGACTGTTGGGGTGCTAGAAATCTTGGGAGCGAGCGTACAGAAAAAGGGTCAACGGAGGTCGCTCACGTCAACGTTGTTCGCTCGTCTGCCTTCCGCCGAGTTCACTTGCAAACTCTGCTTCCACCTGTTCGCGTGTCATCTCGGTTCGCGAGCTGCCCGTCAATATGATGTTGTCACCCCTCACCTTGGCGGTCATTGAGGTGCCATCGCCCGAACTACGTGACGGGAATACTGTGCCGCTCTGCCGTCCGTTAGCGTCCCCACCCATTCATCTCTCGGCATTTCTGACCTCCGAGCGGATACTATACTCGGTGACCGGGTAAAGCAATAACAAGGGCAAGCCCGCAGTTGACAAGAAGGGCACAGAACGCTTAGCGTATCGACTATTCCCAAGGCTCCAAGGGTCGGCTCGGGTTTCCCGCGCTAGCGGCGTGAACTCTTGCGCGAATACTTGCGAGAAGCCTGACGCGCGTCAGGGGCCGTGGCTCAATTGGACAGAGCAAGAGTTTCCTAAACTCTAGGTTGGCGGTTCGAGTCCGCCCGGTCCCGCCATTTCTCAGTCGCGCAGTATTTTTCAAAGATGTTTCGGCGCTTCTCCGAACTGCGCTTTTCAGCCGCTTGATAAGTTCTAGGTCGTCGCATTTCCACTTTTCTTCTGAGTTTTGATGCATTTTGGCGTAGGGCGAAGTCTGAACTTCGCTCCAGCGGCAAGTAAAGCACTCTGTCGGCGGGCGGTTCCTTGAATTCAACGTCGGGGCCATCCGTTCTTTCAGAACCTCTTTCCCAACCGCGCGGCGTCAGGTGCCATTCCGTCCATTCATCACTGTACGACATGAAACCCCTTTCGGGCTCCGGCCCGGATTCTAGCACGCCTTGAAAAGCCAAAGGGCCGGTAGCCTTTCGGCCCCGCCAGCGGATTTCAAGGGATTCTATGCGGAATGATGCGCCAAGCGTAGTAGTCAATCGTGGTTGTGAATTTGTGAATCCAGCCTTCGCCCTCTAACCTTTTGATTCGGGCATCAACTGCATCGTTCGCTTCCTTTTCCGTCTTAAATGGCTCGCTCAGGATTGGTACGTTAAAGTGTGCCTGCTTTTTGTCGTTATCCCACCACCCGTGGCGTTCGCAAAGGACCCATTCCCCAGCGGGGTTGCGAGCGCACCAAATCTCGTGCCACTCAGCGGGCGTTGGCGTTTGTTCGGGGTCATCCTTATAAAGTGTGACCGGAATTCGGGCCATCGCCATCTCGCGATGATTCATTTTCAACGCTCCAGCCGCGCCTCCGCGCCGTGATAGAATCCGCCATCATGCAAATCCAGCGCGGGATACAATTCGGTCGATTGTACCAACAGTTGGAGATTGATGCTAATTCTCCGGTCAGCTATCAAGTTATGCCGACTGGGTTGATTATTTGGGACTTGGCAACCGGGGTACAGTACAAGGTGAATCCTCCTAACGTGGCACAAGCCCGATTCGACGTGCCCCAATGGGTAAAGGAAATCCTTGCCGCCTCAAATGAAGAGTTGAAGAAACGATGGACCGAAAGCTCGATGGATGGATGGTCGGAAGAACGCGAAACCATTTTCACGGAGCTTACATGCCGTGGCGTCAGGATGCTTGACTTGTAGTGACCGGCACGCCTTCAACGCAGCGGTTTGTGTTTTCCGATTGCATAGTCTCGCTCCTTTCTCGCTCGGGTAGTCCTACCCCGGCGATGCGGTCGTGGCGAGCGCGGTGGTGGTCCCAGCGTCTTGCTCTCGCCCCAATCGTTCATCTGCTCACAGTCCGAGCAGGTCCCCGGCAGGGGTGCCTCGAAACGGTCGGCGGTAGGTGGTGAAGGTGCGCGTATCCGTCGCATTCATCAGCGCGACTACACCCCCGCCGGCTGGCCGGTTCATGCTAGAATCCGCACGCCCGAGTTGAGTGTTACAATTCCCGCCAATGGCTGAAGTCCTCCAATTTCTGCGCTCCATCTTTTGGCGCTGGCAAGGCTGGACTGGAGGTTCCGGCGTCGGAGGTGCTGTAGTGGTTTTCATCACTATCTGGCAACAACTCGGACACACGATTTCGCGTGGAATGTATATCAGTATCGTCGTAACCGGGTTTCTTATTGGCGCGTGCTTTCTTGCGTGGAGGGACCAATATCGAGCTAGGTTAAAAGCTGAAAAGAGCCATTATGATGGACGGCCACAACTGATGTTGTCTACTACCGACCAAAAAG
>WNEY01003262.1_pt1 | contig 12145 bp, 11 predicted proteins | sample 5400531 | NCBI WGS metagenome assembly WNEY01 (sample SAMN13153338, study PRJNA577476) | soil metagenome | isolation source: 200 cm saprolite under Douglas fir tree site 1 | place: USA:California | collected 2015-04-18
CCGGCGCCAACATCTTTCTCGTGCTCTTCAACATGATCCCCGCTTTTCCGATGGATGGCGGCCGCGTGCTGCGCGCGCTCTTGGCGATCAAGCTCGGCTTTGCGCGCGCCACCGAGCTTGCGGCCTCGGTCGGCCAGACACTTGCGATCGCGCTCGGCCTGATCGGCATTTTCAGCAATCCGATGCTCGTCATCATCGCGATCTTCGTGTTTCTCGCCGCTTCCGGCGAGGCTGGCCATGAACAGTTGCGCCAGGTCGCACGCGGCGCGCTCGCCGCCGACGCGATGATCACCAAATTCGAATCCCTCGGTCCGCAATCGCGCGTGCAGGACGCGGTCGAGGAGCTGATACGCACGACGCAGAAGGATTTTCCGGTCGTCGACGGCGGCGGGCGCCTGCGCGGCGTGCTCACCCGCGACGCGATGATTCGGGCGTTGAAGGAGCGCGGGCCGGATACGCCGGTGATCGAGGTGATGGATTCCGAAGTGCCCACGATCCCAGCGCGATCGAATCTCGAAGCCGCGCTGAAATGCTTCACCGAGCAGGGCAGGTCCGTGATCGGCGTGACGGATGCGAGCGGCAGGCTCGCGGGCCTGCTCACCACCGAGAACCTCGGCGAGATGATGATGGTCCGCTCGGCCCGCGCCGGCTCCGGCTTCGGACCCTGGGGCCGCGCGGCCCGCACATGATCGGCGGCGCGACCGGAGGCGATCACGGTGAGGCGCAAGGACGGCGGGCCTTTTCGCCCATTGCCTCCGTTCCGATCCTGACTATATTCCGCTCAGCTTTGCCGCGGGTCCTCGAAGGGCCCGCGGCTGGCTTTCAGGCCATCGCATGAATCTCCGCAACGTCGCCATCATCGCCCACGTCGATCACGGCAAGACCACGCTCGTGGACCGGCTGCTGCAGCAATCGGGCACCTTTCGCGACAATGAGCGCGTCGCCGAGCGCGCGATGGATTCGAACGTCCTCGAGCGCGAGCGCGGCATCACCATTCTCTCCAAGGCAACCTCGGTGCTGTGGAAGGACATTCGCATCAATATCGTCGACACGCCGGGTCACGCCGATTTCGGCGGCGAGGTCGAGCGCATCCTCAACATGGTCGACGGCGCGCTGGTGCTCGTCGACGCCGCCGAGGGTCCCCTGCCGCAGACGAAGTTCGTGGTCGGCAAGGCGCTGAAGCGCGGGCTGAAGCCGATCGTCGTCATCAACAAGGTCGACCGCTCCGACGCGCGGCCGACCGAGGTCGTGAACGAAGTGTTCGATCTCTTCGCCGCGCTCGACGCCACCGACGAGCAGCTCGACTTCCCGATCCTCTACGGCTCGGCCAAGGAAGGCTGGATGGCGGCCAAGCCCGAGGGCCCGAAGGATCGCGGCATGACGCCCTTGTTCGATCTCATCACGCGCCACGTCGCGCCGCCGACGGTCGAGGAAGGCCCGCTGCGGCTGCTTGCGACCATTCTCGAAGCCGATCCCTATCTCGGGCGCATCCTCACCGGCCGCATTTCCTCGGGCTCGATCAAGCAGAACCAGAACGTCAAGGTGCTCTCGCGCGAGGGCAAGCTGGTAGAGCAGGGGCGCGTCACCAAGCTGCTCGCTTTCCGCGGCCTCGAGCGGACCGCGATCGAGGAAGCCTCCGCCGGCGACATCGTGGCCATCGCCGGTCTTGAGAACGCCAACGTTTCCGACACCATCGCGGCGCCCGAGGTCGAAGCGCCGATCGCCGCGCAACCAATCGACCCGCCGACGCTCGCCATGACCTTCCGGGTCAACGATTCGCCGATCGCCGGCACCGAGGGCGACAAGGTCACGAGCCGCATGATCCGCGATCGTCTGTTCCGCGAGGCCGAGGGCAATGTCGGGCTGCGTATCGGCGAAAGCAGCGAGAAGGACGCCTACGAAGTCGCCGGTCGCGGCGAGTTGCAGCTCGCGATCCTGATCGAGACCATGCGGCGCGAGGGCTTCGAGCTTTCCGTCTCGCGGCCGAAGGTCGTGCTATCGCGCGACGAAAAGACGGGCGAGTTCCTGGAGCCGATCGAGGAGGTCGTCGTCGACGTCGACGAGGAGCATTCCGGCATCATCGTGCAGAAGCTCTCCGAGCGCCGCGGCGAGATGATGGAGATGCGCCCCTCGGGCGGCGGCCGCCTGCGGCTCGTCTTTCACGTGCCGACGCGAGGACTTCTCGGCTACCAGAGCGAGTTGCTCACCGACACGCGCGGCACCGCGGTGATGAACCGCCTGTTCCATGCTTACGCGCCGTTCAAGGGCGAGATTCCCGGCCGCCGCAACGGCGTCTTGATCTCGACCGATCAGGGCGAAGCAGTCGCCTATGCGCTGTGGAACCTCGAGGACCGCGGGCCGATGATCATCGAGCCGGGTTGGAAGGTCTATCGCGGCATGATCGTCGGCGAGCACACGCGCGGCAACGACCTCGAGGTGAACGTACGCAAGGGCAAGAAGCTCACCAACATCCGCACCACCGCGAAGGACGAAGCCGTGCGACTCACCCCGCCGATTCGGATGACCCTGGAGAAGGCGCTCGCCTATATCGACGACGACGAATTGGTGGAGGTGACGCCGAAATCGATTCGGCTGCGAAAGAAGATTCTCGACCCCAATGAGCGCAAAAAAGAGGAAAAACGGCGCGAGACGGCAGAGGTGTGACCTAGAAGCCTCACCTCGCCACCGAATTAACCTTCCGTTAACGAAACTCTTGAAGCGTCCACGGGCCTTTGCTTCGATTGGGGTCATGAGTACGACCCTGATCGAAACCCGCCCTGCCCGGCCCGATGACGCCGTCTGCCTCGCCGAGACGCATGACGAGGCTTGGCGCACCGCCTATCAGGGACTGATCCCGGGGCCGGAGCTCGAGAAGCTGATCACTCGCCGCGGCCCGAGCTGGTGGGATACGGCGATCCGCCGCGGCTCGCGCATTTCGCTTTTAATCTTCGGCGACGAGATCGCGGGCTACGCCAATTACGGCCGCAACCGCGCGAAGAGCCTGCCCTATGCCGGCGAGGTCTACGAGCTCTACCTGCGGCCCGAATATCAAGGCCTCGGTTTCGGCCGCCGGCTGTTTTCGAACACCAAGCGCGATCTCGCCCAGTCGGGACAGACCAGCATGGTCGTCTGGGTGCTTTCCGACAACGAGCCGGCCGTCGCCTTCTATCGCGCGCTCGGCGGCCGCACCGTCGCCCGCTCGACCGAGCGCTTCGGCCAGAAGGTGCTCGACAAGCTCGCGTTCGCCTGGACGCGCTAACGCCTAGTTTTCGCTGAAATCCACAGCTTCGCTGAAGCCCGGCCCGGTCGCGCCGACCACCATTGTTGCGTCCTTGCGGCAGCGGAACTCGCGGGCATGCTTGTCGGCGATTTGCCGCGCCAATTCATCCGCGTTCCGATTGGCGCGGCCGTCGACATAGCCGACGTGGCACACCGCACCGGGCGGAAGCCGCGTCACCACCAGCACCTCGCCTCGCACCTGATCGCCCTTGTCGTCGGGCTTTGTCGTGCTCCAGCGCATGATCGCCGCGAACGGCCGGCTCTGATTAGCGCTTTTCTCGATCCGCCATTCGATCTTCTTGCCCTCGCCGTTGAACGAGGCGAGCGTCTGATGCGCGGCAGGCTCCTCTTGCGCGCGCAGGCCGAAGCTGATCATCACGCGCTGGTCGCCCGCGCCCATCCACACCGGCATGCCGCCGTAGCCCTCGCAGTGCCACTCGCCGTAATCCTCTTCCGCCTCGCCGGGAATGTGGCGGCATTTCTGGACATCGAAATCGCTGAACGCGCGCTCGATCGTTTGCGTGGCGGCGGGCGAAGCCGCGAGGACGCAGAAGCCAACAATTACCAACCGATTCATCGCGGCGCCCCCGTCAGAGGTTCGGCGGCGGCAATCCCGCGCGCATCGCCGCCGCGCGCAGGGTGTTGGCGAGCAAACAGGCGACCGTCATCGGCCCGACGCCGCCCGGCACCGGCGTGATCGCCCCCGCGACCTTCGCGGCTTCCTCGAAGGCGACATCGCCGACCACGCGTTGCTTGCCTTCCGCGCCGGGGACGCGGTTGATGCCGATATCGATCACGGTCGCGCCCGGCTTGATCCAGTCGCCGCGCACCAGCTCGGGTTTTCCGACGGCGACACACAGGAGATCCGCCCGCCGGCACACGGCCGCAAGCTCCTTTGTCTTCGAATGCGCGATCGTCACCGTTGCGTTTTCCCCAAGCAGCAATTGCGCGAGCGGCTTGCCGACGATGTTCGAGCGGCCCACGACCACCGCATCAAGACCCGCGAGCGAAGTGTGCACGGTCTTCGCGAGCATCACGCAGCCGAGCGGCGTACACGGCACGAGCGCCGGCATGCCGCTCGCGAGCTTTCCCGCGTTCAGCGGCGTAAAGCCGTCCACGTCCTTGGCCGGGGAAATCGCGCTCAGGATGCGCGCCGAATCGATCTGCGCCGGCAACGGCAATTGCACCAGAATGCCGTCGATTTTCAGATCGGCGCTCAGCGTCAGCACGAGTTCAAGGAGTTCGGTCTCGCTTGTCGTTGCCGGCAGCTTGTGCTCGAACGAGGCCATGCCGAGATCGACGGTCGAGCGCGCCTTGTTGCGCACGTAGACCTCGCTCGCCGGGTTGTCGCCGACGAATACGACCGCAAGCCCCGGCATGCGGCCGAGCTTTTCGGCAAGAAGCTTCGCCTCGATCGCGACCTTGCCGCGCAATTCGTTGGCGATCGCCTTGCCGTCGATGATCTTCGCGCTCATTTTGCCTTTGCGGTTTTCATCAGCGCCCGCTCGAACGCCGCCGCCAGTGCGCGCGGATCGCCCGCCAGCCGAAAGGTCTTGATCCGCGACGCGCCGCCTCGCGCGAGCGAAACCATGGAAGGCGCCACGCCCGCCACCTTCGCGATCACCCGCGTCAAGGCCGCGTTCGCCTCGCCGTCGGCGGGGGCGGCCCGCACCCGCGCCTTCAGAACGGCGCGGCCGTCGGAAAGCCGCTCGATGCCGTCGATCGAATCGCGCCCGCCCTTCGGCGTCGCGCGCACCGCGAGCAACAGTCCGCCCGGCATCGCTTTCCAGGGCGGGTCGAGAAATTCGCCGCTCAAGCGAACAGCCAGAAGATCAACCGCTCGAGGAACAGAAGCAGCAGGATCAAGATCACCGGCGAGATGTCGATGCCGCCGAGATTGGGGAGCAGGTTACGGATAGGTCTTAGCGCGGGCTCGGTCAGCCGGTGCAGCACCTCGCCGATGTTGCGCACGATCTGGTTATAGGGATTGACCACGTTGAAGGCGACGAGCCACGACAAGATGGCCGCCGCGATCAGAATCCAGATGTAGATCGTGATGACGGTGTGAATGAGCCAGAGAAACGGGTTGAGCATGCGGCGCTCCGCGAACCAGCCGAGGCCTGATCAATAGCCGCGCACGGCGCGCGAGGGAAGCCTCCTCTTCTTGACACTCCTTTGAGGCGCGGACTACATGACCCGGTCTGGACGGGGCCGTAGCTCAGTTGGGAGAGCGCCGCGTTCGCAATGCGGAGGTCAGGGGTTCGACCCCCCTCGGCTCCACCACTCCCCAGACACTTCACAGGAATTTTCAGAGGCCGCCCAAAATGCGAACGGGAGACGGCCGGTGGGGTCAAAAACCGGCCATCTCCCGTCGAACTAACGGCCGGCTACGCATTACCTGAAGCCGACTTATCGAAAGTGTTTGCAAGAGCCTGGCCAGCGCGCGCGCGCGCATGCCACGAAATCTCGTCTGTAACGAACCGTTAAATACGAAATCGGCGATCGCGCGCGCCGGTCACGGCGAAGTCGGCTCGCAATCTGCGAAGCCTTTTGCATTTTGCAAAAAGTCCTTCGCTTCGCGCGACTCTTTTTTTGCGATCCCGCTCCATAGATCGAGAAACTTTTCCAGCCACAGTCGCGTCTTCGCATCGTGCACGAGCCGCCCGTCGAAATGATCCGCGCGCGGCCGCGCGTTCGGCAGCTCTAACCGCGCGTGCCCGCGCGTCGTCCACCGGCACATCATCTGGTGCGTCAATTCGGAATGGAACTGAAAGGCGAACGCCGCACGGCCGTACTGGAACGCCTGATTGCGGAACGTGTCGCCTTCCGCCAACAGCACGGCGTCCGCGGGCAGATCGAAACCCTCGCGATGCCACTGATAGACGTGATCGGGCCACTCAAAGAGCTTCTTGCCCGCCTCCGTCGCCCGCAGCGGATAGTAGCCGACCTCGACCAGGCCCTGCGGATGAAAATCGACCTTGGCGCCGAGCGCGCGCGCGAGAATCTGCGCGCCGAGGCAAATGCCGAAGAACGGCTTTTGCTCGCGCAGCGGCACTTCCGTCCACTCGATTTCCTGCTTCACATAGTCGTCGTGATCGTTGGCGCTCATCGGCCCGCCAAAGATCGCAACGCCCGCGTGCTCCTCGAGCGTCTCCGGCAGCGGATCGCCGCAACGCGGGCGGCGGATGTCGAGCGCAAGCCCGCGCTCGGTGAGCAACCGGCCGATGCGGCCGGGCGTCGAGTGTTCTTGGTGGAGGATGATCAGGACCGGCTTGGACATTGAAGCATTCATGTAGCGCGTCGGCTCGCGGCGAGATAGGCCGAAACGGCGAGGACAGGCTTGCGCGGCATGCGGGGCGCAAGAAACGCCGCGAGCTTGTTCAAAAAACCCGGGATCACCACGCGCTTGCCGGCCATAAAGCCGCGCCAGCCGATCGCCGCGCACTTCTCGGCGCTCATCCCGGGCAGGCGGGAACGGGATTGTTGGCCGGGATACGCGCGTTTCTGGAAATTGGTCGGCACCGGGCCGGGGCAAAGCGCGGTTACCCGGACACGGCCGCGCAATTCATAGGCGAGCGCCTCGCTGAAGAAGAGCACGTAGGACTTGCTCGCATAGTAGATCGCCGCGTACGGACCGGGCTGAAAAGCCGAAGTGGAGGCAACGTTCAACACGCCGCCTTTCGCGGCCATGATCTCCGGCAGGAACTTCAAGGTGAGATCGGTGAGCGCGCGCACATTGAGGTCGACGATGCCGACTTCCTCGGCGCGGCTGTGCGCGACCACCGGCCCCGCGAGCCCATAGCCCGCATTATTGACGAGCTCGAACACCGAGAGGCCCCGCTTCGAAAGCTCGCCGGCGAGGCGGTCGGCGGCGCCGGCCTCGGAAAGATCGAGCGCAATGCTCTCGGGCCGCGCATGGCCTTCCGTGGCGACGGCGTCGGCGACTTTGGCGAGGCCCTCCGCCGAGCGCGCAACGAGCACGAGCGCCCGCCCGGCGCGCGCCGCTTCATGCGCGAGCGCCGCGCCGATCCCGCTCGACGCGCCGGTGATGACGGTAACCGCAGCCATGGCGGCGGATGTCTAGCGAAGCCGCAACCGCGGCGCAAACGAAGGCCGCCGCTCGTTCAGATAACCGCCTGTTGCGGCCCGGTGCGAGCGTGAAAATCGCGGCCGTTCGAGGTCGGCGCGATGAACCCCATGCGCAGGAGAAATTCGCTGAACGGCTCGCCGTTCGCCCTGAGCCGCGCGTAGACCGCGAACAACGGATCGAGCGCCTGGAGGATGCCTTCGTGCTCGAGGTCCTCGGCATAGAGCTTGGAGAGCCGTGAGCCGTCGACGGCGCCGCCGAGGTAAAGATTGTAGCGGCCGGGGCCTTTGCCGACCAAGCCGATCTCGGCGAGATAGGGCCGCGCGCAGCCGTTCGGACAGCCGGTCATGCGAATGACGATGTCCTCTTGCGCGAGCCCATGCGCTTCCAGCCGCTCCTCGAGCGCGGTGACGAGATCGGGGAGATAGCGCTCGCTCTCGGCGAGCGCGAGGCCGCAGGTCGGCAGCGCCACGCAGGCCATCGAGTTGCGGCGGAGCCCCGAGAGATTCCGCTCGAGCCCGTATTCGGCGACGACCGCCTCGATCGCGGCGCGATCTTGTGGCGCAACATTGGCGACGATGACGTTCTGGTTGGGGGTCAGGCGGAAGTCGCCTTTGTGCGTCTTCGCGAGCTTGCGATAGCCCTCAAGATGCGCCGCGCCGGGGTGATTGCCGATCCGTCCGTTCTCGACGAACAGCGTGAGATGGTGGTTGCCGTCCTCTCCGACGGTCCAGCCGAGGCGATCGCCGGTCGAGGTGAAGGCGACCGCGCGCGCCGCTCCGAGCTTCACGCCGCTGCGCTTTTCCACTTCGGCGCGGAAAGCGTCGAGACCTTTGTCCTCGATGGTGTATTTGAGCCGCGCATGCTTGCGGTTGCCGCGGTCGCCCCAGTCGCGCTGCACGGTGACGACCGCCTCGGCGATCGCGACCGCGTCTTCGCCGCGGCAGAAGCCCATCACGTCGGCGGTGCGCGGGTAGGTGTCGGGCTCGCCGTGGGTCATGCCCATGCCGCCGCCGACGGTGACGTTCCAGCCTTCGACCGCACCGTCGCCGTCGAGGATCGCGACGAAGCCGAGATCGTGCGCGAACACGTCGACGTCGTTCGAGGGCGGCACGGCGACGACCGTCTTGAACTTCCGCGGCAGGTAGGTCTTCCCGTAAATCGGCTCGACCACCTCTTCGGCGCCGCCCGCGATTTTCTCGCCGTCGAGCCAGATTTCCCGGTAGGCCGTGGTCTTCGGCGTCAGGTGATCGGAAATCGCCTTGGCGAGCGAAAGCGCGGCCGCGTGCGCGCGCGACTGGTACGGGTTCGGATCGCACATCACGTTGCGGTTGACGTCGCCGCAGGCGGCAAGCGTGTCGAGCAACACCCGGTCGATTTCCTTCAGCGATGTCTTCAGGTTCGACTTGATGACGCCGTGCAATTGCACCGCCTGGCGCGTGGTCACCCGCATCGTGCGGTTGCCGTAGAGCCGGGCCACTTCGTCGAGCGCGAGCCATTGCGCCGGCGTCAACGTCCCGCCCGGGATGCGCACCCGCAGCATGAAGGCGAAGGCCTTCTCCATCTTTTTCTTGGAACGCTCGGTGCGCAGATCGCGGTCGTCCTGCAGATACATGCCGTGGAATTTCACCAGCTGCTGGTCGTCGTCGCTGATCGCGCCGGTGATTTCGTCGGCCACGCCCTCGGCGAGCGTGCCGCGCAAATACGCGCTCGCTTCCTTGATCGCTTCGTTACGCGATGGATCCTTGGCCATGGCTTAAGCGCCCTACGCGCTCAGTAGACGTCCTGCAAATAGCGCCGCTCGCTCTTTAACTTCGCCAGCGCCTGCTGGGCGATTTCGGGGGAGACGCCTTTTACGTCGGCATAAGCACGGGCAAGCGTCGAGCGCACGTCCTTCGCCATCGCCTTGGCGTCGCCGCAGACATAGAAATATGCGCCGTTCTCGAGCCATTCGATGAGATCGCGGCGGCGCTCCCACAGCTTGTGCTGAACGTAGATTTTCTGCGGCGTGTCGCGCGAGAAGGCGACATCCATGCGCGCGAGCGAGCCTTCTTTCAGCGCGTCCTGCCACTCGAGCTGATAGAGGAAATCGTGCGTGAAGTGGCGGTCGCCGAAGAACAGCCAATTCCTGCCCTTGGCGCCGGTGGCGCGGCGCTCCTGCACGAAGGCGCGATAGGGCGCCACCCCCGTGCCCGGCCCGACCATGATGATATCGCGCTCCGGCGCCGGCAGCGCGAAATGCCTGTTGGGCTTCAGCTTCGCGCGCACCCGCGCGCCCTTCCTCAGGCGGTCGGCGACGAAATTCGACGCCACCCCCTTGCGCGCGCGGCCGAAGCTTTCGTAGCGCACGGCCGAGACGAGGAGATGCGCCTCCTCGCCGACCTCGCGGCGCGAGGAGGCGATCGAATAGGCACGCGGCGCAAGCGGCCGCGTGAGGCCGCGCAGCTGCTCGGCCGAAAGCGAGATGGGAAAATGCTCGACAAGGTCGATCAGCTGCCGCCCGGCGATCCAGCCTTTCGCCTCGCCTGATTCCAACAGCGATTTCACATATTGGTGGCCGGTGGTGGCGGCGTAAGTCTCAAGCGCCTTGAGCGAAAGCGTGGTGACGTCGCGCGACTTCAAAAATTCCGCGCGCAGCCCTTCATCCGACGCAAGGCCCGCCGATTTCAGCAGTTGATCGACATAGGTCGGATCGTTGTCGGCATAGAGATCGAGCGAATCGCCGGGCTTATAGCCGGGGGCGGCGCCGTCGAAGGCAAGCTCCAGATGAATTGTTTCCTTGTCGGAGCGCGACGAATTGAGATTGATCCATTCGCTCACTTCCGCCTCGACCGGGCCGGTATCGGCCGCCGACTGCTGCCGCGCGCCGAAATCAACGGCGATCACCGTGCCGCGTTCGGCTTCGGGCGGCGCCAGCGTCTTCAGCGTCGTGTCGATCCACTCCGCGGCGGGCTTTTCGAAATCGAGGTCACAATCGACGCGGTCGGCGACGCGCTTGGCGCCGAGCGCCTCTAACCGCGCGTCGATTTTCTGGCCGATGGTGCAGAAATCCGCATAGGCCGAATCGCCGAGCGCCAAGACGCCATATTCGATGCCCTCGAGCTTCGGCGCACCTTCGCCCATCAGTTCCGCATAGGCGCGCGCCGCGCGCGCCGGCGGCTCGCCCTCGCCCCAGGTGGCGGCGATCACGATCAGACGTTTGGCTTTTGCGAGGGTCGCAAGCTCAAGGTCGGCCATGTCGACGACCGTGGGCTTCAAGCCCTGCTTGCGCGCGGCCTTGGCCGCGGCGTTGGCGAGCCGCTCGGAATTGCCGGATTCCGTCGCGTACAGAATCGTCAGCGGCTCCGCCGCCTGCGGCGGTGCCGCGGGCTGCTGCACGGCCGGATGCGCTTGGTCGAGTCCGGCGAGAAATCCGGCGAGCCATGCCCGTTGCACGGGCGTCGCCGTGCCGACGACGCGGTTGAGGGATTCGATGTCCGCTTCCGTGAACGGCGCCGCTTTCGGGATGGTCAGGAAACTCATCGACAGCCCGTCCTATTTCCAGCTCCGTCACGCACAAGGCGCGGCCGAGCCGTAATCCATTTGTATTATAGCTATTCATCCAGCTAATTACTGTCAAATAAATAAATAGCACAATATTTTTGTGTAATACAGGTGGGAGCCAGACCTATCCGTTTGAAAGGGCCGGAAAAAACCAGGCATGCGGGAAAGAGCGGCAAGCCCTGTTGAGGGCCCGCGAGGAAACAGCCTCAGGCGGTCAGGTTTTGCCGGACTCGAGCGCCCGCTTCAGCTTGACCATGCCGCCCAGCCAGCGGTCGTAATTCTCGGCCTTGTTGCGCATGTACTGCGCGACCTGCGGATGCGGCAGGATCAGAAAACTTTCGGCTTCCAGACCCTTGATCACCGCATCGGCGCATTCCTCCGGCGTGAGCACGCCGTCGAGATGTTGCGGTCCGTGACGGCCGGCGCGCAGGAGCGGCGTATCGACCCCCTGCGGGCAAAGCATCGAAACGCGAATGCCCTGATCGCGATGGGTGATGGCGAGGATTTCGCCGAACGCCACCGCGGCATGCTTGGTCGTCGCATAAACGGCGCTGCCGATCTGCGACAACAGGCCCGCCGCCGAACTCGTATTGAGAAAGTAGCCGCCGCCGCGCGCGATCATGCGTGGAAGCAGCGCGCGCGCCGCGTACACGTGCGACATCACATGCACGTTCCAGCTTCGCGTCCAGCTTTCGTTCGTCGCCGATCCGACATCGTCGGGCGATGCCTCGCGGTCCGCGAGGCCCGCATTGGAGCAGAAAAGATTGATCGGCCCGATGTTGCGCTCAGTTTCCTCGACGATTCTGATGATGTCGGCTTCGTTCGCGACGTCGCACTTATAGGCCTTGCCGCGGACCGATTTCGCCACCGCCTCGGCTTTCTCGCCGTTCAGATCGGCGACGATCACCGCCTTTGCCCCCTCGTTGTGAAAGCGCTCGCAGAGCGCCTTGCCGATGCCGTCGGCGCCGCCGGTCACGACGACGATTCGATCCTTGATCTTCATGCGCGCGGCTCCTGCGGGTTATCGAAAACTTTTTTCAGTTCGTTCTTGAGGATCTTGCCGCTGGGATTGCGCGGCAGCATTCCGGGCCAGAACACGATCCGCACCGGCACCTTGAATGCCGCGAGCCGTTCGGCGACGAAGGCGCGCAATTCCTCCTCGCTCGCCTCGGTGTCCGGCTTCAGCGTCACCACCGCACCCGGCTCCTCGCCGAGCGTCCGGTGCGCAATGCCGAC
>WNEY01003263.1_pt1 | contig 12143 bp, 6 predicted proteins | sample 5400531 | NCBI WGS metagenome assembly WNEY01 (sample SAMN13153338, study PRJNA577476) | soil metagenome | isolation source: 200 cm saprolite under Douglas fir tree site 1 | place: USA:California | collected 2015-04-18
CGCGGCAGATCAGCTTGGCCCGGTTCTGCGCCGCCCCCTGAACGAAGAGCTCGTCAGGGTCCGTTCCCTTGCACGCGGCGCGGGCGGTCCAGTCCGTGATCCACATTTGGCCCAACTCCTCCTGATCGTCACGCCCGCACGGGGTCGTCACGCCGGATGGCGTTCACTGGCAGGTAGGAGCCGGTGGCGCGGTGCCAGGGCTCCGGTGTCATGGTCGCGGAAGTAACTTACGGAAGTCCGGGCCCGAGCGCTAGACCCTGTCGGGCCCATTTCCCGGATAGCCCGCATGGGCTATGCGGACAGACGTGACTAGTCACCCGCACCTCACCCGCACCGCAAGCCTCCGGATCTGAGCCGCCCGGGCCGCTCCGAGCTGCGGATTCGCCATCATGGCAAGGACGCGGCGGCGGCCAGCGTACCCTGATTCCGTGCTGACATCAGATAGCCGCGGCCGGATAAGCGCGGCTGGCCAGGTTGTCGTCATGGCAGCGGTCGCCGGCCTGCTCTTCGCGGCGATCGCGCTGCCCGCAGTGGGCGGCATCGGAATCCTCACCCGCGATACGGCCAATAAGTTCAACACCATGGCCGTGCAGGACCTGGGGCAGCTGCCGGTCCGCTCGGAGATCCTCGACCGGCACGGTCACCTGATCGCCTACTACTACCCGGACAACATCGACCGCGTCCCGGTCAGCTTCGGGCAGATCGCGCCGGTCATGCGGAACGCGATCGTGGCGGTCGAGGATGCCAGGTACTACAAGCACGGCGCCCTGGACTTCAAGGGCACCATTCGCGCGCTGGTCAGCAACCTCCAGCACAACCCCGTCCAGGGCGGCTCATCGATCGCGCAGCAGTACGTGAAGAACGCCCTGATCCTGACGGCGACGACCAAGGCGGAGCGGCTGGCCGCCCAGCAGGACACGACCGCGAGGAAGATCCGCGAGCTGCGGATAGCCATCAAGGTCGAGCACGAGCTGACCAAGAACCAGCTGCTCGCCGCTTATCTCAACGCCGCCTATTTCAACAACCATGCGATCGGCGTACAGCTGGCGGCGCAGCGCTACTTCCACACCACGGCCAGCAAGCTGACGCTGACCCAGGCGGCGCTGCTGGCCGGCCTGGTGGAGAACCCGTCGAAGTACGACCCGTTCCAGTTCCCGGGGAACGCGATCAGCCGGCGCAACGAGGTGCTGGCGAAGATGGCGCAGCAGCACTACATCACGCAAGCCCAGGCGCGGGCTGCGGGCCGTGCACCGCTCGGCCTGCACCCGTCCTTCCACGCGCTGCAGAGCGGCTGTACCAGCCGGTCGGCCAGGCATGCCGCATACATGTGCGACTATGTGCTTTCGGTCATCAAGCAAGACCCGGCGTACCGCGATGCGTGGTACCAGCTCAATCACACGGGCGGCCTGAAGATCTACACCACAATGGACCGGCAGGATCAGCATGCCGCCCAGCACGCGGTGAGCTACATGTTGCCGGCACCGCCGTCCTCGTTCAACCCGGGCGGCAACGCCGCGGCGGAGGTGCTCATCCAGCCGGGCACCGGCAAGGTGCGGGCGATCGCCGTCGACCGCCCGTACGGCTCCGTTGGGCATATCGACTACGCGGTGGACAGCAAGTACAACGGCGGCGTCGGCGTGCAGACCGGTTCCTCGTCCAAGCTGTTCACGCTGCTGACGGCGCTTAAGCAGGGCATCCCGTTTGGCTTCACTCAGAAGGTCGTGTCGCCGTCCACCCTCACCGGCTACACCAACTGCCATGGCCAGCAGACCGGGCCCTTCCTCGTCAACAACGCCGAGGGGCCAAGCAAGCCCGAGACCTTCACGCTGTACAACGGGACCACCCAGTCGATCAACGTGTTCTACGCGCATCTGGAGCAGAGGGTCGGCTTGTGCAACGTGGTCAGGACCGCCGTCAGTCTCGGGGTCCACCGGGCTGACGGCAGGTCTCTCCTGCAGGGCGTCGGAAGGCGCGGGAAGTCCGGCTACCAGTACCCGGCCGACGATATTCCGTCGTTCACGCTTGGCTCGATCAACGTGTCGCCGATGACGATGGCTGCTGCCTATGCCACTGTCGCGGCGCGTGGGATGTACTGCGCACCCATCGCGATCGGCAAGATTGAAACCAGGTCCGGCGGCCAGCTTCCGGTCAAGTCCGCCCACTGCCACCAGGTGATCTCTACCGCGGTCGCTGACGCCGCCACCCACATCCTGCAGGGCGTGATGGTCTCGCCGGGTACCGCAGCCACTAACGATGTCGTTCGCAACGGCGTCGTGATCCCCCAGGCCGGCAAGACAGGGACAGCGAACAACTTCCAGTACGCAGCGTTCGGCGGGTTCACGCCGCGGCTAGCCGGCTATGTCTCGATGTTCTTTCCGGGCGACCCCGTCACGCATCCCATGCAAAACTCGGCTGCTTGCTTCCGGTCCGCCGCCGGGGCTCTGGAGTGCGTTGGGCAGATCTTCGGCACGGACGCCGGGCAGATCTGGCAGTTCACCTTCGAGCACGCCAACCTGGGCAGGTCCATCGCGAACTTCGTGCCCGTGCCGCTCACCAGCCCGTTCTACTCCAAGGGCACCGGCGTGTCGTCACCGAAGCCACCCAAGCCGAAGAAGCCGCCCAAGCCGCCCGGCCACGGCGGCGGGGGCGGCGGCGGCGGCCCGAGCCCCGGCCCCAGCCCCAGTCCCGGCCACACCCACAGCCCCGGTCCCGGCGGCGGCAACGTGCCGAGGTTGTGGAGCTTCTGGCTGCCCTTCCTGGCTATCGCTCGTCTCGGCTAGCGCGCCAGCCCGCGGCCGCCACCCGGCCGCCCGGGCCCGGCTAGCGCGCCAGCCCGCGGCGAACCTCGGCCGCCACCCGGCCGCCCTCGGCCCGGCCGGCCACCAGCGGCGTGACTGCCTTCATCACCTGGCCCATCGCTGCCGGGCCAGACGCACCAGCTTCGGCGATCACCCGGGCGACGATCGCGGCCAGTTCGGCGTCCGAAAGCTGGGCCGGCAGGTAGCCGCTGAGCACATCGTCCTCGGCCCGCTCGGCGGCCGCCTGATCAGGCCGCCCGGCGGCGTCGAACGCCGCGGCGGCCTCGCGGCGCCGCTTAGCCTCCCTGGCGATAATCCGGAGCACCTCGTCGTCGGTAAGGTCGCGGGCTGCCTTGCCCGCGACCTCCTCGTTGGCCACCGAGGTCAGTGCCATCCGCAGGGTCCGGGTGCGAACCTCGTCGCGGGCCTTCATCGCCGCCGTGAGATCGCCGCGGAGCCGCTCCTTAAGCCCGGTCATGGCTCCATCCTGCCGCGAGCCACCGGGTCGAGCGAATTTCCTGACCTAGGAGCGTCGGGGCCGGGATAGCGGCCGCAGCACCGGCCGGCCAGGTCAGTGCCTGCTGCATGGCACCATGAGTGGATGCGACCACGTGGCCTGATCGGGACCTCGGCGGCGGCCGGCGGCGCCCTCTTCGCGTACGCCGCTATCGTCGAGCGCAACTGGTTCGCCCTGCGAAATTACGAGGTCCCCGTGCTGCCCGAGGGATCCGGGCCGCTCCGGCTGCTGCATATCTCCGATGCTCACCTGACGCCAGGGCGGCACCGGCTGATGTCCTGGATCAGGTCGCTTGACTCTCTTGAACCGGACTTCGTCGTGAACACGGGGGACTCGATCGCCCACCGACAATCCGTTCAACCATTCCTTGACGCACTCGGGCCGTTGCTTGATCGCCCTGGGGCCTTCGTCTTCGGCTCCAATGACCTCTATTCGCCAGTGCCCAAGAACCCGGCTCGCTACCTGTGGCGGACCAGCGCGCTAGACCATAGACGTCACGTGACCGACCTGCCGTGGGCCGAGCTCGGCGCGGGGATGACGGCCGGCGGCTGGCTGGACGTGAACAACCGGCGGGGCCGGGTCAAGGCGGGGGACATCGACATCGAGGTGGCCGGCGTGCACGACTCGCACATCGACCAGGACCGCTACGACCAGGTCGCCGGGCCCGCCGATCCGTCCGCCGACGTGCACCTCGGGTTGCTGCACTCGCCCGAGCCCGAGGTACTCGACCGGTTCGCCGCCGACGGCTTCGGGCTGCTGCTGGCCGGGCATACCCACGGCGGCCAGGTCTGCCTGCCGTGGGTCGGCGCGCTGGTGACGAACTGCGGCATCGACCGGTCCCGGGCGCGCGGGCTGCACCGGCATCCGGCCGGCCCGGGCAATTCGCCGGGCGGCGCCGGCGCAGAGCGCCCGTGGCTGCACGTCTCGGCCGGCCTGGGCACCTCGCCATGGGCGCCGGTCAGGTTCTGCTGCCGGCCGGAAGCTACGCTGCTCACGCTGGTTCCGCGGATCAGCTAGACTGCTCGGGCGGTCGCCGGGGTGTGGCGCAGCTTGGCAGCGCGCTTCGTTCGGGACGAAGAGGCCGCCGGTTCAAATCCGGCCACCCCGACCAGGAAAGCGCAGGTCACGGTATGTCTCTGTGACCGGCGTCCACGGTTCGCCTCTCGCGATGTCCGATTTCGGGAGCGAGATGGGAGCCGATCTTGAACACAGGACCCCGTTGGGTGTTATCGCGATCATCCTCGGTGTCCTGGTACTCAGCGAGCACATCTCGATCGTGGTCATAGCGGGCATAGCTCTCATCCTCTGCGGCATAGCTCTGACGCGAACGCGCGTAACCAGCGCAGCAGCGTAAGGCAGCGGCCCGCCGAACCCTGATCGCTTGCCTAACTCCACTTGATGCTTTACGGATCAGCCTCAGTTGATCCTTCACACGCCCTAGGTGAAGTTGTCACTGGCTGCCAGGTTGGCGGCCGTCTACTGCTGATGATTGTCGATGGCTGTCTCCAGGGCCAGAAAACCGCCGAGATGCTGAGTGGCGGGCCACGGGCAGGCTCAGGATGCTGTGCCCCGGTTGATGAGGAAGATCACCGCATCGCAGGCAGCACGCTTGACGACTGCCGCCAGCTCCTGGCTCGCCAGTTCGTGGCTAAGGCCGATTTCGGCCTCGGAAGGCCGGGCGTGTCCTCTGGCTGGCCGGGACGACCTCCAGCGGCCAGCTGCGCGACCTGCTGGACAAGCCGACAAAGGTCATCGGAAAATCGCTTTCCTCGCGCTGGCTACCTGCTCTAACGTGACCCGTGCGCTGACGGCAGCGGTGCACGCGGCGCTGGGCAAAGGAGACAAGGGGACAGCGTGGAGTACACGGTTTGCACCCCGGACGGCCGGATGCTGGCCGTTGAGGAGTCCGGTGATCCCGCTGGCCGTCCGGTCCTTGTGCACACGGGCACGCCAGGCTCCAGGCATCTTTATGGCCCGGTCGTGCGAGATGCGGCTGCCCGTGGCCTGCGGCTCATCAGCTACGACCGGCCGGGTTACGGCGGGTCCTCGCCCCAGCCGGGGCGCACAGTCGCCGACTGCGCCGGCGATGTCCGGGCGATCTGCGCTGAGCTTGGCATCGATCGGCTGGCGACATGGGGCATGTCAGGCGGCGGTCCGCACGTGCTCGGGTGCGCTGCCCTGCTCCCGGACCTGGTGACCGCGGCTGCCTCGCTCGCATCGGTCGCGCCGTATGGCGCTGAAGGCCTTGACTATTTCGCCGGCATGGGCGAGGAGAACGTGGATGACGACCGCCTGTTCTTCACAGACGAGGCTGCGGCCAGGGCAAAGATCGACAAGGACCGGGAGGAAATCCTGGCCACGCCGCCAGAGGATGCGGCCAAGGCGATTGAGTCACTGCTCACGCCGACAGATGCTGCGGCCCTGCGCGGCGAGCTGGCCGAATACCTGACCTCCTCCGAGCGCGACGGTCTGGCGCCCGGCAGCCAGGGATGGTGGGACGACAACTGCATCCTCAGGCCGTGGGGATTCGACCTGGCCGACATCACTGTCCCGGTCCTGTTGCTTCACGGCAGGCAGGACATGTTCGTGCCGTTCGGCCACGGCGAATGGCTGGCCGCGCACATTCCCGGCGTCGAGGCCCGGCTGCTCGACGACGATGGCCACCTGACGCTACTGCAGAATCGTGTACCTGAGGTGCATGCCTGGCTATCAGAACACCTATAGCGCGTCGGTGAGCCTCTGCCTTGTTGCCGGTCAATAGGCCGGGGCAAGGTAAGCAAGCTGGGGACAATCGGTCACCGCGTGCTGCCTGCCCTAGTCGCGTAGGCCTTGTAGCGGTGGATCTCGCGCGTGGTTGCTCGCGGGACGACGAAGATAGTCTCGCTATCCAGGCTGATCCGGAAGCTGTCATCGGTAGCGGTCACATTGACGATCTTGCGCGCGTGGATCATGCCGAGGTGTATGCGCTGAGTGGCGACCATGATGGAGCTGCGCTGCGACACGCGGCGCTGCACGATGACGGGCCCGGCCGATAGCGCGGGCATGCTGGCTGCCCGGCGGGCTCCACGCAGCCGGTGCCGCTCGGCAGGCGGAACTGGGCAGGCCAGGGTGCGCAGTAGCGCGCCCCCGTGCTCGATGACCGCCATCTGCGTCCCGTCCATCCGCAGCGTGACCCGTTGCCCGGCGAGCTGGTAACCGACATTCAGCTGGCTGCCTGCAAGGCCAACCAGCCCGGCTCCGTTGACCGTGCGCTGGACTTCAACCGCGGTGCCGGTCCCGGCTTGCAGTGGCGGCGCTCCGGCCGGGCGGGCGCCATCGGCGGCGAGGCGGGCCAGCTCGATGATGCCGAGCCGGGAGGGCAGGGTCTTGAGCCGGATGCCGTCCAGGACGACATGCAGGGTCGTCTCGTCCACCCAGATGGTGACCTGACGGCGTGCAAGCGCGGGACCGAGCCAGACCTGCTGGCCGCCGATCCACAAGTTCCCTGACGGCGGCACCAGCCTGTCGGCCTCAATAGCTACCCGCGACGCTTCTGGCTCAGCGGCAGCGAGCGCGCTCACAGGAGGCTCTGGCGTTACCGGGGTCAGGCCCTGGCGGGCAGGGACTCGCAAGTCCAGTGGCGACGCGGTCGGCCCGAACCGGGACGCAGGGAATGCCATACCGAGGGACTGGTGCGGCCTATCGGTGTTGTATTCCTCCCGCCATGCATTCAGAGCTGCCTGCAGGTTGTCGATGGACTCGAACGGCCCGTGGTCGTTGAGCAGCTCGTTCTGCAGGGACTGGTGCAGCCGCTCGATCTTCCCGGTGGTGGTCGGCGATGCTGGCCGGGTCAGACGCTGGGTGATGCCGTTCTCGCGGCAGATCCGCTCGAACAGCACCTCAGCCGGGCGGGGCTTGATGAACCGGCCGGTAAACACGGTGCCGTTGTCGCTGAGCACTTCCTCCGGCACGCCATAGATGCTCATGGCGTCGAGGAAGGCCTGGCAGACGGGCCGGGCGTGGCCCGCAGGACCGCCTTGGCGATGACGCAGAACCGGGAATGGTCATCAATCCCGGTCACGATCTTCACCTCCCGCCCATCAGTAAGGAAGGCGCTGGCGGTGACATCGAGCTGCCACAGCTGCATCGCGACCGGGCGTTCCCACCGCTTGTAATCCCGCCGGGTGCGGCGGCGTGACCTGAGCTCGATCAGGCCGTTACGGACCAGGACACGGTAGACAGTCGATCTAGTCACGGCGCCGTGGCCGCGGCGGCCCATCTCGAACACCAGCCGCTTCGGCCCCCACTTCGGGTGAGCCCGGCGCAGCTCGCATACGGCTGACTCCACTTACGGCGGGATCTGCCACGGATGCTGGTGGACCTTGTGGCTGCGATCGGCTAACCCGGATGGGCCCTCGTCCCGGTAGCGACGCAGCCAGGCATGCACGCTCTGCCTACTGACCCCGTAACGGCTGGCGACTTCGGTCACCGGAACCCCGGCCCTGACTTCGAGGACGGCCCGGTATCTCTGCTCGGTCACGCTCAGCTCCCACAGCATGAACGGGAGTGTTAAGCATCAAGCGGAACCGATGTGTAAAGCATCAAGCGGGACAGCACACGAACCCTGATCGCTGCCTGTGACAACTTTCTGTACGGCTTGTACGGCTTCAAGGGCACGCCTACGGCGTGCCAGGCCGGGCGAGCCCGGCCGCGTCGCATGCGGAGGGCGCGGAAATCACCGGAGGATCGCGTGCTGATGCGAAGCAGGGGACCGTCAGAAGCCGGGCGGGGTGACGGGGGGACCGCCTGCTCCGGGGGCGGCAGCCTGCCGCGCCCTTACGGGCGGGAGCCCTCCGGGCGCGGCGCTGCCGCTGGGTAGCTGTCCCCGCTCCCGCAGGCAGCCAGTCCCGTCCGCAACGCGCCGACCATGACCGCGCCCGCAGAACTAGCCAGGCCGCTCGCCTGACGCCGGGGCATGCTCGCGCCGGGCAAGATCACAGCCCGGCGGGCCGGCCGAGCTGCCGGGCGAGCGTCAGGGCGGGAATTGGAGGCGGCTTCGCCGCCCGGTCTTGCCGGGTGCGCCGCGCATGGTACGGGGCTGCCCCTCCGGCCTCAAGACTGCTTCGCACCGCGCGTTCGCGCGGCGGCCTTCGGCCGGTCCTGACCCCGGAGCCTCTGCGGCCCCTCCGGGCAGCGCGCGCGGGCAGGCCAGACGGCCTGCCCGGAAGGCGCGCAACGCACGCAGCCGCCGGCCATTGCGAGTGTCAACCTGGAATTGACAGTGTTCTTGCTTAGAGGCTTTGAGCCTGACCACCAATCGTGACCACAACGGAGTCGGGCAGAATCGGTCTGAGACCGACTAACCAGCACGCAGGTTACCAGGTCAGAGACAGTATTCGACAGTCCGAGCGTATTTTGCAAGCAGGTGCTCACTCGTAGGGCACACGCGAGCACTGAGTGTTCGTATTTCCTCACGGTTGGCAGGACTGTAAGCAACCGCGCACTGACGCCTCGTGACAGGTAAAGACTTAACCATCAATCTTCCCATGGATGGCAAGGAACCCCCTTTACGAGCCGCTGGCCCGGTGCAAGGGTGGACACTGTTCGCCGGCCACGGGGTCCGGCGAACTCGAAAGGGGGCAACAGTGAGACGACTATCCGTAGCGTTGGGTGCAGCCACCTTACTCGCTGCGAGTTTCCTCGCACCTGCGAGCGCCTGGGCCGCGGCCAACCCGGAGACGACCATCGAGCACAACGCGACCGAGACCTTCCATGACCAGGTGCCGTGTGTCGGCGACGGCCAGATCACGATCACCTACAACGAGGTCGATCACACCACTGAGAACGCCAACGGCTTCCACGCCACGTTCACCCAGACCGGAACCTTCTCGGCGGTTCTGGACCAGGGTGGAACGTCGTCGGGCCGCTTCACCAACTGGGGCGGCTTCAACACCGACACGACCGGCCAGCAGGCCAACGGCACGTTCACCTTCAGTCTCACCGTCAAGAGCGGCGTGGGTGCCGGGACGCACTTCAACGAAGTCAGCCACTTCACCGGGCCAGTGGACGCGGACGGGAACCCGATCTTTAGCCTGGCCAAGGTCGCTTTCGACCGCGCCAACTGCCACTGACACCGACGAGCAGCAGTTGCGGCGGAGCGCAAGACGGCCTACCACACTGCTCTCACGCTGGCCGACGCCTGCGATCGCCGGATGAGGAGCGGGAGGACTAGGCGTTCCGAGACGCCTCCAGGGTCAGTAGGGAGGCGTCTCGGTTCTCCGTCGCGAGCAATGCTGGTTCCCACCCACAGAACGCCGGTTATCGCAGTGATGTAATCACCCACTGTCCGCAGTCAGCCGGGACGCAGACCAGGCTCGGTTATCTGGAAGCAGATCTCGCCGACAGACATGACGGCGGGCCGACGCCGTGGCGGTCCCACGCGCAGTCTCATTCCTAGTCTCATACATGCCCGTGCACCTCGGCCCACCGCGGGCTCCGGCCGGGTGCTGAGCAGGTAGGAAGACCAACGCGACCGTCCCTGAACGACACTCCTTAATCCTGAAAAGCAGACGGTCGGCGAGCGATCGAGCAGACATGCTTACCTGGCTGCCTGGCCGCTTTTTGGCCGCACAGCAACGCTCAACGCTGCCGCCTACTGCGCATCAGTGAGTAGCATCTCAGCAGGCCAACGCCGGAATGGGCAGGTAGCGGATGCGACTGTAGATGTCTACGGATCAGAAGGTTGGGGGTTCGAGTCCCTCCGAGCGCGCAAGGCAGGCTCGCAAGCCAGGACCGCTTAGCGATCGTCATCAGGAATGGTTGCCCATCCTTGGTCGGGCAGCTCAATAAATTCGCCATCCTCAAGGACCTGGAAGCGCTTGCCGCTTTTAAAACTGTCGATGATCACGCCTGGCTGGACGCCGACGATGTTTCCCCTGACCGCCTCGATGCGCTCGCCCTGCGGAACGGTCGCGTACAAACTGCCTCTCCCGCTCAGGTAGTCCTCGATCTCCTGCATCGACGCGTGCTCAAGTACAGCTGGCCCGTCTCCAGACCGGCTGGTCAGCGTGTAAGTGCCGTATTCCGGGGCCTTCGGGTCGCGGCGGGTAGATCTGACCAGGCGCATCTGCTGTCGCTCGGCGGTACGCCGGAGCCAGGTTTCGCGGTCCTTGCGCGGACCCGGGGTCTCAGGAACAGGAACCATAGAGGAAATGATGCCTGAGTCCCACTGGAAGTGATGCCGGAAGCGATGCTCTCGGTTGTCGGCGATAGCGGTCATGCCTGACGGCCACGCGAGCGACACCCACGACTGACACCAACGAGCCCGGATATGGGCGCACTGCAAGGGACCGGCGAACTGGTCAGGCCCACGCCACGGACGGTGCTGGACACCATGTGCGGATTTTGCAAGCAGGCAGTCACCGTGCACTCGCCAAGGCGAGCGTGAGTGACCAACTGAGCGACGATCCCAACGGCTGCCGGATGGTGAGGGCACGCTCCCGCGCAGCCAAGCCCGCAAGCCCACAAGTTCCCTATGGCACGCTGCGAGCCTCAATCCGTCGCGTCTGTGTCTGAGTCGTCGAAGTCGTCGCTTACTGGCTCCATTGCCGCGACTGGCCCGGTAAGAGCTTGCACGTGAGTGTGGAGGAATTGGCTGCGCGCTTCCCAAAAAAGCGGGGTAGTCGTCAGCAAGCGCCGCGTCGAGAGCGACCTCGGGAACGAGGTTCGAGGCGAGACGCTTGACTAGCTCGTCTCGGCCCGAATCGGCGATTATCTGGGCAAGGTAATCACTAGGGGCGGAGTCGCGAATATCGATGTTGCTCTTCGACGTTAGGAGGACGATGTTTCCAACGACATTCGCCGCGTTTCCGCCAACCTTCATCCGTCGAAGGTAAGCCTGCGGGAAGAAGTGGTGATATTCTTTGTCGTTGGACCATGCAAGGGATTTATCGACGTCGATTCGCTGTCCATTAATAAGGTCAAGCGGTGCTTCATGAGCCAGTACGAGACCAAGCATCTTCGACACGACACTATTGGACCTGAATGGCTTCATACGCCAAAGGGCCGAGGACGGGATAACACCACCTTCGCCAAGCGTCTCCGCCTTCCCCTCAGCAAATGCGCGGATCTGCCGTGTGTCCTGAGTCATCTGCCCGCTATCCCAACCACCGAAGTAACCTGACAGAGTTGTGAGCCAGAACCAGCGTTTGATTTCCGCCAGTTGCGCCGCACTCGGATGGGGCACGAGCCGGAAGACCTCGGATAGCACGGCGAACTGATTGGCGTACGGTAGGGCCTCAGCTCGTGGGGCACCGATCTGAGTCGCCAGGAAGTCAGCTGCTCGCAGTGAGGCCGCTTTCATAGCATCTGCTGCAGAGGAAAGAGCATCTTTGTCCAGTTCGCGCAGTGCGTCGATGCTTTGAGCGGAGAAGTCCCCACCGGCGGCCGCGGCAAGCGTCCGAAGAAAGGTCTTGTTCTCGAGCGAGTCGAACTTCTTGGGTTCGAGGGTGCTCTTGAGGTCGTCAACAGTATTCCCCAGATCGAAGTCAGGGCTCCATGTAGCCGCTCGCATCAGGTCGTAAATCGTCAGCCGTGTCCCCGTGGAGTTGATGCGTTCGAACACGGGGGCGACATCGTCAATCGACATATCACCGAGCGTGACGAGAGGCACCTGATATTGAAGGAAACGGGTGAATAGCAGGTCAGCTCGATCCTTCATCTGTTTATCGTCAATCGGTCCTAGCCGCCGGTAGAACTCCGGAGCGTCCGACATGCGTCGAAGCGGAATTTGGTGCACCGGATGCCCGTCTACCTGATCAGAATGAGCAAACTTCCCGGTCTTCAGATCA
>WNEY01003264.1_pt1 | contig 12143 bp, 10 predicted proteins | sample 5400531 | NCBI WGS metagenome assembly WNEY01 (sample SAMN13153338, study PRJNA577476) | soil metagenome | isolation source: 200 cm saprolite under Douglas fir tree site 1 | place: USA:California | collected 2015-04-18
CGAGGCCGCGATGAAGGCCTACACGCAGACCCTCGGCTGGGGTCCGTGGAGCGTCTTCGACTACAAGCCGCCGCTGCTGCACGACACGCGGGTGAAGGGCGAGCCGGTCGAGTACCGGATGATCGGGGCGGAAGCCTCGGTTGACGGGCTCGGCTTCGAGCTGATCCAGCCGGTCAGCGGGCCGAGCATCTACCAGGAGTTCCTGGACGCCCACGGCGAGGGCGTCCAGCACATCGCCTGCATGAAGCACTCCACGCAGGACAGCTCGCTGATGCAGGAGCACTGGCGGTCCAACGGTGCCGATGTCCTGATGAGCGGCCGGATCGGCGACTCGATCGAGTTCTATTACCTGGACACCGCGCCAATGCTCAAGTTCGTGCTCGAGTCAGGCAGCGGGCATGCCATCGACCTCACCCCGACGTACGTCTACCCATGACCCAGCCGGTTCCGGTGCGAGTCCTGGTCGTTGGCGACGCCTACATGCCGGCCGGCATCTTCACCAGGGCGCTGGCCGGCCTGGGTGATGCCGTCACCGTGACCGAGCTGCAGATTGACAGCACCGACGCGGCCCCGCCGCGGACCGACTCGCAGCGGGCACTGCGGGAGTACGTGGGAGATCCGGCTGACATCCTCGCGGCGGTCGCCGGCCACGAGGTGCTCGTGGTGCACGGCGCTCCTGTCACCGCCGAGATCCTTGACGCCGCGCCGCTTCGCCTGGTCTGCTGCGCCCGCGGCGGCCCGGTGAACGTCGACGTGGCCGCGGCCAGCGCGCGCTCCATTCCCGTCACGAACGCACCAGGACGCAACGCCGAGGCCGTCGCCGAGCTGACGATCGCGTTCGCCCTGATGCTCATCCGCGGCGTACATGCGTCGGCCAGGTACCTGGTCAACGGCGGCCGGCACGCGGACAGCGTGTACGAGGGCCGGGAGTTCATCGGCGGCGAGGCGGCCAGCATGACGCTCGGGCTGGTGGGCCTGGGCAATGTCGGCCTCCAGGTGGCGGCCCGCGGCCGGGCGCTCGGATTCACCCTGCTGGGTTACGATCCGGCCCCGCCGGGCAGCGCCCCGCCCGGCGTGACCATGGTCGATTTCGATCAGCTGCTCAGCCGCTCAGACGTGATCTCCGTGCACGCCCGTGCCACCGCGGACAACCGGCACCTGTTCGATGCCGCCGCATTCGCCCGGCTGCGGCGCGGGGCGTTCTTCATCAACACCGCGCGCGAGTCGCTGGTCGACGAGGACGCGCTGGCGCAAGCCCTGGCCGACGGCCACCTGGGCGGCGCGGCGCTCGACGTAGCGGAACCGCGGCCGCCAGGCGATCGTCATCCGCTGCTTGACCTGCCGAACGTCGTCATCACGCCGCATATCGGCGGTGCCACGCATGAGACGCTCCGCCGGGGAGCCGAGATGGCCGCCGGGGCCGTGGCCCGGCTGGTCTCCGGCGAGATCCCCGACCACCTGCTGAATCCGGAGATCCTGGCCAGAAAGGCGACAACGCCATGACCAGGCCCGCCATGACCCGCCCCGCCCCGACCGGGCCCGCCGTGACCGGGCCGCCATGACCCGGCTCGCCGGGGCGGCCGGGCCGCCCTACCTGCTCGCGGTCGACGCGGGCACCGGGAGCTGCCGGGCGCTGCTGTTCACCCTGGCAGGCGAGCAGGCAGCGGTATCGCTCAGGGAATGGACCCACCGCGAGCCGCCGGATGCCCCCGGCGGCCAGGATTTCGATGTCGAAGCCAACTGGCTGGCGATCTCCGCCTGCATCCGCGATGCGCTCCGCCTCGCGGGTGCCAGCGGCGGCGACGTCGCGGCAGTGAGCACCACCAGCATGCGCGAGGGAATCGTGCTCTACGACCGGCACGGCAGCGAGATCTGGGCCTGCCCGAACGTGGACAGCAGGGCGGCACGCGAGGCCGAGGAGCTGATCAGCGAGGGTGCCGCGGAGCGCATCTTCGCTCAGGCCGGCGACTGGGTGTCGATCACCTCGCCGGCCAGGCTGCGGTGGCTGGCCCGGCACCGGCCAGACCTGTTCGGCCGGATCCACGGCCTGGGCATGCTCAGCGACTGGATCGTCACCCGGCTGGCCGGGGTCCGGGTGACCGAGCCGTCCTGCGGCTCGAGCTCGGGAATGTTCAGCCTGGCCGACCGGACCTGGTCGGAGCCGATCGCGCAGATCTGCGGTATCTCGCCTGCCGTGCTGCCCAAGGTGGTCGACCCTGGCACGCAGGTCGGCACGGTCACGGCGCAGGCCGCCGAGCAGACCGGCCTGCGGGCCGGCACGCCGGTGGTGGCCGGCGGCGCCGACACCCAGCTCGGGCTGCTGGGCGCCGGCGTGCGAGCCGGCGAGTTCACCGTCCTGGCCGGCACCTTCTGGCAGAACACCGTGCTGGTGGACAAGCCGCTCATCGATCAGGACATCCGGCTGCGGACGCTATGCCACGTCACTCCGGGCGAGTGGATGCTGGAGGGCATCGGGTTCTACTGCGGAATGGCCATGCGCTGGTACCGGGACGCCTTCTGCGACAGCGAGGTGGCCGCGGCGCGCGGCCGCGGCGTGGATCCGTATGTCGTGATGGAAGAGGCGGCGGCGCGGATCCCGCCGGGCTCGAACGGCGTGCTCGCCATCTTGTCGAACCTGATGAACGCGCGCCGGTGGGTGCACGCCAGCCCGTCGTTCCTGCAGTTCGACGTGAGCGACCCGGCCGGGTCGGGGCGGGCGGCCTGCATCCGCGCGATCGAGGAGGCGGCGGCCTACGTCGTCCGCGGTCACCTCGACATCATCAGCGAGCTCACGAACACCCGCGTCACCGAGCTGACCTTCACCGGCGGCGCCGCCAAGGGCAGGCTGTGGCCGCAGATCATCGCGGACGTGCTCGGGCTGCCGGTCAGCGTGCCGGCCGTGACCGAGAGCAGCGCCCTGGGCGCCGCGCTCTGCGCCGGCAAGGGCGCCGGGATCTACGGCAGCCTGTCGGATCTCGAGGGCGAACTGCGCCAGCGAGCGGCAACCTTCGAGCCCGGGCCCTCGGCCGTGGCCACCTATCACGACAGTTACGCCGCCTGGCGGCAGATCTACCCGCGGATGCTCGACCTTTCCGAGGAGGGCCTGCTCAACCCGCTGTGGCGGGCGGCGGGCGCGCAACGGCGTCCGCGGGCCGCCGGCCAGCGGCCGGATCCGCCGGCCGGGGCGGCCGCACCGCCGAGCCCCGATAACGCCGCACAGCCGAGTCCCGATAGCTGAGAGCGAGCCAGATGGCAGACAACGACGACCGCACCGAGGGCGACAGGTTCTCGCCGTCCGTGCCGCCGCGCTCCGAGCCGTACCAGCTGAAGGGATCGAGCGGGCTGGACTGGGGGATGCAGAGCCGGCTGGCGCGAATATTCCGGCCGTCCACCGGCCGCACGGTGATGCTGGCGATCGACCACGGCTATTTCCAGGGCCCGACCACCGGCCTGGAGCGGGTGGATCTCTCGATCGTCCCGCTTCTGGGCTTTGCCGACGCCCTGATGACCACCAGGGGGATGGTGCGGTCGACCATCCCGCCCGCATCCGGCACGCCGATCGTGCTGCGGGCCAGCGGCGGGCCGAGCATCCTGCGGGAGCTGTCCGACGAGCAGATCGCGGTCAGCATGGAGGACGCGGCCCGGATCAACGCCTGCGCCGTCGCCGTCCAGGTCTTCATCGGCGGCCAGTTCGAGACGCAGTCGGTGCGCAACATGACCGCCCTGGTGGACCAGAGCCAGCGATACGGCATCCCGGTGCTCGCGGTCACCGCGGTCGGCAAGGAACTCACCCGCGACGCCCGGTACCTGCGGCTGGCCACCAGGATCTGCGCCGAACTCGGCGCGCACGTGGTCAAGACCTACTACTGCGCCGAGGATTTCGACACTGTCGCGGCCGCCTGCCCGGTGCCGCTGGTCATGGCCGGCGGAAAGAAGCTGGCCGAGCTCGATGCCCTGACAATGGCGTACCGCGCGGTCGAGGAGGGAGCCGCCGGGGTCGACATGGGCCGGAACATCTTCCAGAGTGACGATCCGATCGCGATGATCCGCGCGGTCAGCGCGATCGTGCATGAGTCCGTGAAGCCGCAGACGGCTTATGGCCAGTTCCTGCGGCGTGACTGACAGGAAGTGAGCGCAGGGATGCCGACGATGACCCGGCCCGCGCATGTGACGCTGCGGGAGTTCGACCAGATCTTCGAGGCGGTCAAGAACTGGGGCCGCTGGGGCGACGATGATGAGCTCGGGACGCTCAACTACATCACCGAAGACACCGTGCGCGCGGCGGCCGCCCTGGTCAGGTCCGGACGGCGCGCGACGATGGCGATCCCGATGAATACCTCGGCCGGGCCTGACAACCCGAGCCCGGTCATCCGGCATGTCGTCCAGGGCCACGACATCGATATCGGCTCAAGCACGGTGACCTTCGCCACGGACTACCTGGGTATCGCTTTTCACGGTGACTGCCACACTCATATGGACGCGCTCTGCCACATCGCCTACCAGGGCCGCGTCTACAACGGACGGCCGGCCCAGGAGGTCATGACATCTCAGGGCGCCACCGCGCTCGACGTCACGACGTACAGTGAGGGCCTCGTCGGACGGGGCGTGCTGCTGGACGTGCCGCGGTTCCGCGGCGTCAAGTGGCTGGAGCCGGGTGAGGCCGTGACGCGCGGCGAGCTCGAGGCGGTCGAGCAGGCGGAAGGGGTCCGTCTGGCCGAGGGCGACATTCTTGTCTTCCGCACCGGCCACCATCGGCGTCGGCTCGAACTCGGCGGCTGGAATAACGAGTACCCGCCGGCCGGCGAGGGCAAGGCCGGCCTGCACGTCGACACGATCCCGTGGATGCACGAGCGCCGGATCGCCGCCTTCCTGCCGGACGGCGACGGGGAGACAGTCCCCTGCAACGTCGAGGGCATGCTGTACCCGATCCACCCGCTCCAGATCACCGCCATGGGGATGTTCGCCTCCGACAGCCTGCAGCTCGAGGACCTGGCCGCGGCGTGCACCGCCGAGGGTCGCTTCGAGTTCATGGTGGTCGGCCTGCCGCTGCGGCTGCCCGGCGCGACCGGGTCGCCATGGAATCCGATCGCCATCTTCTGATCAGGCGGCGCCCGTGCCTGCGCCAGCGAAAGGGGGACGCGATGGCGAAACGGCTCGGCCAGCCGGTCCGCGTCGTTCGCTGCCTCGGGCCGAGCATGCATCCACTGCCCGCCTAAGACATGCCCAGGAGGTACTCGATGCTGGATTCCGCGCCGATCGTGCAGCAGGCCCATGAGCGGGTCAGGCACGAGTACCGGGATGCCATCGGCCGGCGGCGCGATGAGCTGATCACGCCTGCTCTCGTGCTCGATATCGACGCAGCGCAGCGCAACATCGATCACATGGCCAGCGAGCTTCGGCAGATGGGCTCGACCACCATCCGCCCGCACTATAAGACCCACAAGAGCCCGGATCTGGCTCGCCGCCAGCTCCAGGCGGGCGCGGCCGGGCTGTCGATGGCCACGGTGTGGGAGGCCGCCGTTCTCGCGGGCGCCGGAATGGACAACCTGTTCGTCGTCAATACCGTGTCGCATCCAGCCAAGATCAGGATGCTCGCCGAGCTCGCCCGAGATCGTCAGATCCTCGTCGCGGTAGACGAGGCGCCGAACGCTGCCGCGCACTCGGCCGCGGCCGTCAGGGCCGGGTCGACACTCGGAATCCTCGTCGAGGTGGACACCGGCATGGACCGTTGCGGCGTCGATACCGCCGAGGAAGCCGTCGCAGTCGCCCGGCACGTGCTGGACCTCCCCGGCCTGCGCTTCGAGGGAATCACCGGCTATGAAGGGCATTGCTCGCTGACCTTCGACCACGAGCTGCGTCATCAGCGACAGCGCGAGGCGATGAAGTTCTTCGTTGACGTCGCCGAGCAGCTGGAAGCGAACGGTGTTCCCTGCCAGATCCGCTCGGCCGGCGGAATCGCCACCTGGCAGTGGACCGCTGCCTACCCGGGTATCACCGAGATCCAGGCCGGCACCTATGTGATCATGGACAATTTCCACGGCAAGATGGTGCCTGGCTTCGAGCACTCGCTCACGATCCAGGCGACCGTCATCAGCCGGCAGAGCGGCCGGGTGATCGTCGACGCCGGCAATAAGTCGGTCGCCGACCCCGCTGAGGTGACCATCGTCGGCCACGACCATGAGGTCTTCCGCTTCGACGAGGAGCACGGGATGTTCTCGGCGCCCGATGGCTCGCCCCTGACGGTGGGTGACTCCGTGGCGCTGGTGCCCGGGTACTCGCCGAGCACCGTGAACTGGTACGACGCGTATCACGTGGTGCACGAGGAAGTCGTCGTCGACATCTGGCCGATTATCCCGCGCGGGCCCGGCCATAACGGGCTAGCTGGCCTGGCCGCAGCGGTCGGCTAGGCCACGGCACATCACTGGTCACGGGCTCTTGCCAAGATCTATCCGCGAGGTCGATACTCCCAGTGGAGCGGATGGTCAGTTCGTGAGCGAATGCTCTGCGCGGCCAGGTGCAGGGCCTCACCTCCGACGGTTACCTGTCCGCGGCCCGGTCGGCCGACAGGCCGGCCGGCGGGCGGGAAGGGAGACCACTGTGGCAGTCCAGGCCGGTCAAACGAGTAAGGGCAGCGTCAAGACCGAACTGCGGGAGAACGCGGTCGGGCTGCCCGGGATGCTGATGCAGGGCATCGCCACGATCGGGCCGTCGTTCGCGATCCTTGCGTCGTTCGTCTTCATCGTGGGCTTCGCCGGCCTCGTCACGCCGTGGGCGTTCCTGTTCGGCGGGGTCCTGCTTGGCCTGCAGGCAGTGTCGGCGGCGCAATTGGCGAAGGTGTTCCCGTCGGCCGGCGGCTGGTACACCTGGATAGCGCGGGCCTTCCATCCGCGGGCGGGCTTCTTCGCCGGGGTGCTGTTCTCGGTCTGGCTGCCGCCGGTCGCCGCGCTCACCATGTCGTTCCTGGCCAAGACGGTCCTGCAGCCGTCGATCCAGGCCGAGTACGGCGTCAATATCCCGTGGTGGGTCTTTGTGATCTTCGGACTGGCGCTGGTGATCTATTTCGCCTACCAGGGGATCTCCATCTCGGAGAAGGCGCTGATTACCACCGGCGCGATCGAGATCGTGATCATGGTGGCGCTCGCGGTCACCGCGCTCGTCTCGCCGGGCCCCGGCGGGTTCAGCTTCGCGCCGCTCAATCCAGGTAACTTCGGCGTGGCGGGCAACTTGTTCCTCGGCGTCGTCTTCTCGATCTTCGCTTTCAGCGGCTGGGAGTCCACCGGCCCGCTGGCGGAGGAGAGCAAGAACCCCAAGCGCAACGTGCCTATCGGGCTAGTCGGGTCCGTCGTCGTGCTGATGGTCTACTTCACGTTCGTCACCTGGGGCTACATCGTTGGCATCGGCGTGAAGAACGTCGGCAGCATCACCAACCCCAACGCGGCCTTCCCGGTCGCCACGCTGGCCCAGCGGGTGTGGGGCGGGGCCTGGGTGCTGCTGCTGTTCGCGCTGCTGAACTCGGCGATAGCCCTATCGATCGCCTGCTTCAACGGCGGGACCCGTACCTGGTACGCGATGGGCAGGTCAGGCGTGCTGCCTGCCGCCCTCGGGAAGGTCAACCCGAAGCGGCAGACACCGATCAACGCGATCCACCTCGAGGTCGGCGTGCAGGTCATCGCGTTCGTGTGCGTGCTGATCTTCGAGGTCACCAACGTCTTCTTCTCCTGGGCAAACGCGATCACCATCGGCCTGGTGCTGATGTACATCCTGTGCAACATCGGGGTGGTGAAGTACTACCTCACCGAGGGCCGCGCCCAGTTCAACCCGCTCTTGCACCTGACCGTCCCGGTGGTCGCCTCAGCCGCCGGCGTCATTGTGGTCTGGAAGTCCTACTTCTCGCCGTTCACCAGCACCGGGCCAGTGTTCTGGGGCCTGATGGTCTTCATCGCCGTCGTCGCGCTGACCGTGATCATCCTGGTCTACCTGCGCGTTCGCGGCCAGGAGGACTGGATGCGCCGTGCCCAGCTGGTATTCGAGCAGTCCGGCGGCGGGCACTAAGGGGCGGCCGGCCAATGGCCCAGCCTCGGCAGCATCGCTGCGGGCCGGGGATGCCCTAGAACTCGACGGCGACGTCGCATGCCGCCTCCGCAGCGGCATGCGACGTCGTCCGCCTTCCGCCCGGCAAACGTTCCCGCCCCTGAGACGCGGCCCCTGGTCCCGTGCCAGTGGGCCACGGCCTGCTCAGCCGAGCGAGACGGCCACCTGCTCGAGGTGGTCCATCGCCTCTTGCATGCCGCCTTCCATGCCGGAGTTGATGTGCGCGTCCCGGTGCTCCTTGCTCTCGTGCTGCACCAGGAGCGTCAGGGTGGTGCGCCCGTCCTTCTCGGTGAGCGTGAGCGTGTCCACCGCACCCGCTCCGGGCATGCCCTCGAAGATCTCGGTGCAGACGATGCGCTCGTTCGGGACGATCTCCTGGAACTCGCCGTGGAAGGCGACCTCGAATCCGCCGTTGGCGGTCATCACGTAGCGCCACGTGCCGCCGACCCGAAGGTCGACCTCGGCGCTGGTGACCTCGCCCCGGTCCCCGCTCCACCAGCGCCTGATCAGCTCGGGCGTGGTGTACGCCTGGTAGACCAGGTGCCGGGGCGCGGCGAACTCCCGCGTGATCAGGACCTGGGTGTCCGTCGGGAGCGACACCACGGCGGTACCGCTACTGGTCACTGCTGTCATCTCCTTGCTCCCTTTCTATGAGTTCTTCCAGCACGACATCCAGCCGGTCGAAGCGCTGCGACCAGGTCCGCTCGTAGGTCTTCACCCAGTCGTGGATGGGCTGCAGCGGTCGGCCATCCAGCCGGTACATCCGCTGCCGGCCCGCATCCCGCACCTGCACCAGCCCCACCTCCCGCAGCACCCGCAGGTGCTTGGATACCAGCGGCTGCGCCAGGCCGAGCAGCGCAACCAGGTCATTCACCGGCCGTTCCCCGCCGGCCAGCAGGTCCAGGATCTGCCGCCGCCGGGGCTCGGCCACCGCGTTGAACGCATCTGCAGTCGTCGCCGCTCGTGCCATGGTCCCATCATATTCCTATATAGGAATATGTCAAGCTCGCGCGAGTAAGAAGTCGTGCTTGACATGGCCGGCCGGGTTAGCGTGAGCCGGGTCACCCTCACTTATCCCGGAATTGTTGAGCTGAAATCGGACATTCGGCCCGTATTTTGAAACAAATCCGGTATAAGTCCACGACCGGCCCGGATCCCGGCCCGAAAGCCGACCGGATCCGGCCCGAAACCGGGCTGCGGCGGCTAGCGAGCGAGCCCGCAGCCGAACGGGACCGGTACCGAGCCGCGCGGCCAGCCGGGCACCGCCGCGCGGCCAGCCGGGCACCGCCCCGCGGCCAGCCGGGCACCGCCCCGCGGCCAGCCGGGCACCGCCCCGCCAGCCGGCCGGGCACCGCCCCGCGGCCAGCCGGCCGGCACCCAGTACCCGGGCGCGCGGGCTCAGCCGGGATGATGATCCAGAGGCTTCCCGGCCAGGCGGCCACATCCGGCAGCGCTGCCGGATGCCGTGAGTGAGAGGCTCGTGGAATGAGCAGAACGGTCCTGAGCGGCGGGCGGGTCTTCGACGGGACGGGCAGCCCGGTCGCCGACGGCGACGTGGTGATCGAGGACGGCCTGATCCTGGAGGTCGGCCAGGGCCTCGATGGCGACGAGCAGGTCGACATGTCAGGGCTGACGCTGCTGCCCGGGCTGTTCGACTGCCACGTGCACGTCACCTCCTCGGGCGTCGACCTGATGCGGCGCCTGCAGCGGCCGTTTTCCTACCAGTTCTTCGAGGCGGCCGAGAACCTGCGGGCCACGCTGGACTGCGGGATCACTACCGTGCGCGACGCGGGCGGCGCGGACCTGGGCATCCAGCGCGCTGTTGAGGACCGCATGATCGACGGCCCGCGGCTGCGGATCGCGATCACGGTGCTGAGCCAGACCGCGGGGCACGGCGACGGCTGGCTCCCGTCCGGATTCTCGGTGACCATGTCGGTGCCGCATCCTGGCCGGCCGGCCGGGATCGTCGACGGGCCGGAGGAAGTGCGCAAGCGGGTCAGGGAGATCGTGCGGGCGGGCGCGGACGTCATCAAGGTGTGCACCTCCGGTGGGGTCCTGTCGCCGCGGGACAACCCGCGGCACGCGCACTTCCATGCCGACGAGCTGGACGCGCTGGTCGCCGAGGCGGCGGCGGCCGGCCTGCCGGTGATGGCTCACGCCCAGGCGACAGACGGCATCAAGAACGCGATCCGCGCCGGGATCCGGTCCATCGAGCACGGCATCTACCTCGATGACGAGGCGATCGGGATGATGCTGTCGGCCGGCACCTGGCTAGTGCCCACGCTCGCCGCGCCGGTCGCCGTGCTGGAGGCGGCCAAGAGCGGCGCCAATCTGCCGGACGGCGTGACGGCCAAGGCCGAGGAGGTCATCGAGGCGCACCGCGAGTCGTTCGGCAAGGCGGTCGCGGCCGGGGTGAAGGTGGCCATGGGCACCGACAGCGGCGTCGGGCGGCACGGGCAGAATCTGCGCGAGCTGACCCTGATGGCCGAGGGCGGCATGACGCCGCAGGATGTCCTGGTCGCGACCACCCGCTCGGCGGCTGAGCTGCTCGGCATGCAGGACGAGGCGGGGGTACTCGGCCCCGGCAAGCGCGCCGACATCGTCGCGGTCGCCGGGGATCCGTTCGACCTGGCGAACCTGAAGGAATCCATCCGGGCCGTCTACCAGGACGGGCACCGGGTCCGCGGCTGACTCGCCAGCCGCACTTTTGCGCGAGACACCAAAGACGTCGCAGGGAGACACCGATGACTGAGCACCAGCTGGAACCCACCCCCGACACGACGGCCAACTTCTTCTCGAACGAGCTTCCCCCCGTACTCACCGTCGAGGATGGCGACAGCGTGGTGGTCCGGTCGCTGGACGCGGCCGGCTTCCTGGCCCGCCAGCAGAGCCCCGGCGACAAGCAGCCCACCATGTTCCCTGGCGAATGGCGCGGGCACTGCCTGACCGGCCCCATCGCGGTCCGCGGTGCCGCGCCCGGCGACGTGCTGGCGGTGCGGCTGAACTCGCTGCGGCCGGCCGACTGGGGCTGGACGGAGGCGGCGGGCCGTGACACCCCGCTGACCCGGCGGCTCGGGCTGCACGAGGGCCCGTCGTCCTGGCTGCTGTGGCAGATAGACGCCGACGCGGGCACAGCGACCAGCAACTACGGCCACACGGTGGCGATCGCGCCATTTCTCGGCGTGACCGGCGTGGCCTGGGACGAGCCGGGCAAGCACTCAACGATCCCGCCGCGTGCGGTGGGCGGCGGCAACATCGACTGCAAGGACCTGGTCGCGGGCTCGACGCTGTACCTGCCGGTGACCGTGCCCGGCGCGCTGCTCAGCCTCGGCGACGGGCACGCGGCGCAGGGCGACGGCGAGGTAGCGGGCACGGCCGTCGAGTGCGAGATGACCACTGAGGTGACACTCGACCTGGTGGCCGGCCGGCCGGTGCCCGGCGTGCACGCCGAGACCCCGTCGGGCCGGATTACCTTCGGCTTCAGCCCGGACCTGAACGCGGCGATGGGCGACGCGCTGGACGCGATGCTGACCTGGCTGCAGGCGATCTACGGCCTGGACAAGGCGGCCGCGCTGGCAGTGGCCAGCCCCGTGGTGGACCTGCGGGTCACCCAGGTGGCGAACCAGGCCTGGGGGGTGCACGCCATCCTGCCGCGCGGCGCCATCCGCTGATCCTGACCAGCCGAAACGGGCTCGTCCGCGACAATCAGAGGCGACCGCGGCGCGATGACCCGAGGCGGGCCGGGGCCCCATACAGGAATGCTGACCGAATGCCTGCGAAAGGACTCGTGGTGCGCGACAACGGCCCGCCGGCGGCGGAGTTCCCGGCTCTCATCGGGGCGGACGTGCTGCGCCGGCTGGTCCCGATGCCGGACGCGATCGAGGCCAGCCGCCGCGCCTTTACCGCCGCGGCCGCCGGCGAGATCACCGGACCGCTGCGTTCCTCCCTGTCCAGGAACCGGGTCCTGATCATGCCCGCCGAGCACTCTTCCGGCAGTGCCCTGATCAAGGTCATCAGCCTGCGGAGCGACGGCTGGGCGCACGGGCTGCCGA
>WNEY01009928.1_pt1 | contig 12143 bp, 10 predicted proteins | sample 5400531 | NCBI WGS metagenome assembly WNEY01 (sample SAMN13153338, study PRJNA577476) | soil metagenome | isolation source: 200 cm saprolite under Douglas fir tree site 1 | place: USA:California | collected 2015-04-18
CAAGGTCGTTCCCGCCAGCCTGAAGCGCGTCTCCTTCTACCACTGGATTTTCGTCGACATTCCGGCAAGCGTAACCGCGTTACCCGCTGGGGCTGACTCCAACGGGGTCACCCCCCGGGGCAAAGCGCCGGGCCCCGCGCAGTACGGGGTTCGCGGAGTGAACGACTACACGAATTGGTTTGCCGGGGATGCCCAGATGGCGGGAGATTATGGCGGCTATGACGGTCCGTGCCCGCCGTGGAACGACACCATCCCCCACCATTACCACTTCGCCGTCTACGCCCTGAACGTGCCGCACCTTGGGCTCTCGGAAAAGTTCACCGGCCCCGATGTGCTCAAGGCCATGCAGGGCCACGTAATCGCCCAAGGCGAGGTCGTGGGCGTCTACGCACTCAACCCCACCGTGGCGAAAAAGATCGGTGTGAAGTAGGGGGGACCACAGCTTCTTCGCGAAGGAGTTTCTAAACGTCCCTCACTGGCAGATCTGCGTGATCTCGGCCCAGGGATAGTCCGGCAACAGAGGGATGGGTTGGGCCGGGGTCGATGCGACGAGGCGGCTCACGGCGGCGATGCGTTCCTCAAGCGGGGGATGGGTCGACAGGTAGACGGGGAGCTGAATCGCCGGCGACTGCTTCATCTTCTCGAAGAACAACTGCAAACCGCGCGGATCGATGTGCGAGGTCGCCAGCAGGCCGACCGCGTCGTGATCCGCAAGCATCTCATCGGCACGGCGGTAGCGCAGACCACCCAGGCTACGGGCCGCATCCAGCGTGGACCGAAGCCCTCGGAGATCCCCGGCTGCTAGGCTCACCAGCGCTTGCAGAGAGAGTTCGCGGACGAGCAACTTCGTGCCGTGGCGGTGCACGATGTGTTGAATTTCGTGGGCCATGACGCCAGCGACTTCTTCAGGCCTATCGCTCAGGCGGAGCAGACCCCGGGTCACCACGACGAAGCCGCCGGGCGCCGCGAACGCATTGGGGATCTCGTCCGTGGTGACGATAAGGGTGTACCGGTACGCTGCCGACGGTCCTGACGCCGTCAACCTCCCGAGGATCTCTTTCAAGGCGGCGAACTGCGCCTGATTCGAGCACCGGCGCTCGACGGGGGCAATGGCGTCTGTGACGACAGCACCCAGCTGCCCCTCCCACGCCACCGGAAGACGCGTGGCCACGGTATCGGCCAGCGCGGGTATCCCCCAGGCATACAGGAGCCACCACACGGCGACGATCGCGACCACCGTCCCCACCGTCGCGACCATCCACACGGTCCGTCGTGTAGGGACGCGGACCCGCATGGCGCGCGGGGGTGCGATTTCCCGAATCGCAGCGAGGATCGCCCCATCAGGGACGATTAGTACTTCCGCGGGATCGCTGCCGTGCTCGAAGCGTATCGGCTCGCCGGGATGAGTGCCTTGAGTCTGCCGGACGTCTGCGAATCGCCACCAGCGTGAGGCTCCGTCGCGGGGGATGAGCGTGAGACCCTCGTGCTGCAGATGGACTACGACGGGGGTGCGTTGCGCTGTTCGGCCGTCGTAGTACCAGCCGCTCCACTCTCGGTTGCGGTCCGCCGCCATGGGATCGGCCTAGAAGGGTAAATCGAAACCGGCGAAATCGATGTTCAGCATTCCTGCCAAGCTCTCCGCCCCCGCCCCGGCCGGCTGCGCTTCTTGCACAATACTCGATAAATCCAACGATCCGATCAGTGCGATGTTAGTGAAGTTGAATCGGACATTTCGGGCGAGCACCCAGGGGATCGCGAGTCCCAGGGTAACGACGATTAAGAGGAGGTTGCTGACCCATAGCCACAGGAGCTTGCCGGCGGTAACTGTAGACCGAAATCGCGCTGCCTGGAACGACGTATGACTCCAGTAGTATCGGTGGCGGTACGCTAGATACCAGAACACCACCACGACCGCCACGAGAACGGCAACCGCAAACCCCGGGAGGGCTGCGACTACCACCTGGCTAATCTCGTCCGGCCGCCCAGAGAGGCGGGAGAATCGAAACTGGCCCACCGTCGCCACAGCGACAACCGCTGCGACGCCGAACGCCGCCCCCACCCCCACCAAGCAGAGAAGAAGCCGCCCGAACAGGTCGCTGCCCCTTCCGTCAAACGCGAACCGTGCATTGCCGAAGTACGTGTTCGAATCCCTCGCCAGGACAACCGGCTGAAACGATATCGACGCATTCCTACCAGGGCCAGCGGGACTAGGAAAAGGTAGACGAGGAGCCCCGCCGCATTGGACGCGAGTTGGGACGCGATGCTTTTCCAGACGACCGGGGCAACCGAGATCAGAAAGAAGACCGGAGCCAGCACCGCGAACACCTTTAGGGCCCCAATGAAGAGTTCTTTACCCGTTCCGTGCCAGGCGAACCGGTCGCCTTGGAACTCACATTGGCCGACCACGTAAGTGCGGAGGCGATTTTTCCCCCACAAGTAGTAAATGCCTAACGTCACGAGGGTCAGGAGGATGTTGCGGAGGTAGATGCCGAACAGCGCTCCCCCGCTGCCATAGAAAGACGCTTGGTGCGGGCTGAGTGCGACGATCCGGCCGGTGCTCGCTTCAAACGAAGCCAAGGGTCCCCAAAAGAATCCTCAGCGTAAAAGGTTAGGTACAAGTTGACCATCCTGCAGTCTTTCCCCTGCCCTATGCGTCCACGCGGGAGACCGCGGGGTCCGCTGCTAGGATGAAGACCCACACCACGATCGGGGCGGAGATGCTTTCAGGCAGTCAGGTTCCCCTGCTGATTCTCGCGCGGGAGATCGCTCTCACCCACCACGAGCAGTGGGACGGGCGCGGCTATCCCCGAGGGCTTAGAGAGCAAGCCATCCCTCTGCCCGGGCGGATCGTTGCTGTAGCGGACGCGTACGATGCCATGACGAACGATCGCCCATACCGGAAAGCCCGCCCTGTCCCGGAAGCTTTGGAGACCCTCCGACGCGGCGCGGGAGGCCAATGGGATAAATCAGTAGTCGAAGTCTTTGAGGGCAGGCCCCAGTCGGGAAAGAGTGTTCACCCTATCGATCCGGTTGGTTCCGCTGTAACTTCTCCAAGCAAGAGTCGACAGCCGATCCATCGCTAGGTGCCGGAAGTACGAGCCCAAGAACAATCTCCGATGTGGTAACGATGATCGCCCTCGCCTCATGGTGAGAGCGATCGCCATAGACGATCCACCGTACCCGGGAGGATGAAGTACACTGGAACAATTGCGTAGACGACCAAGGGCAGCCACTCATTAACGAAGCTTAACGGAATGGCAAGCGCGTACGCAACGGGCGCCAGCGCGACTCGCCGACGCGTCGCGGCGATAATGGTATCGGGCAAGTCAGGGGCAACGAGCCGTCGGCCTGAGGTCGCGTACATCCAATGCCAGAGAAGGATCAACCCGCACAAGCCAACGTTGATTGAATAGACAATCATCGCAGTCCGTTTCGTGGGATGGTCACCGAGCAGCGCCGTTGAAAAAGGGATAAGGGTGATAAAGAACATGAACAGCATGTTGATCCAGAGAAAGGGACGATCCGTGCGGCGGATGTAGACGTATTGGTTGTGGTGGCCGACCCAACTCATGCCCAGTATGACGAAACTCAAAAAGATACTCCCGAGCTTGGGCAGAATCTGCGAAAGTTGATGGACGAGTTCTCGCTCCGTAACGCCTGCGTTCGCGGGTATTCGAAGCTCTAACACAAGCAAGGTCATGGCGATGGCAAAAACCCCATCGACCAGCGTCTCGAGGCGAGTCTTCGGTAGACCTCCAGCTAGATTCTCGGTGGTAGCCATGGATTATGACAGTCAGAGACCGGTTCTAGCGATTAGCAACACTCTTGTCATTGCCGCACCTTCATGATCTGAAGGCCGCTAGTCCTGCGGCCTCTTCCAAAGCTCTGACCGGTGTTCTCCTCAGTATTTTTACCTTTGGTGGGCGCTGGAGCAAGGCGGAGCGAGTATCTTCATGGCCATACCCCATGATTCACGGGGTTCAAGAGCAGAGGAATTGCGAAACCCCGCACTAGCTGCGCGGAGTGGCGCGCCCGAGAGGACTTGAACCTCCGACCTTTGGTTCCGCAGGCAGACGTTCAGTTGACCCTCCAGACCCGGCGTCCGATGCGGGTTCCAGCGGGGTGAGCGTTGGCTTTCTACTGAGCCATATCGTTTCACCTCCTGTTGCTTTCAGATTTTCGACCCACTGACTTCATCAGGTTTCGAATCGGCTACGTGAGCGACGGTACCGAGCCTGCCTCGCGCATCCATGCGATGGAATGCCACTTCATCGAGGGTTTCCATTACGCTGGCAAGCCGCTGCGAGAGCATGTCGAAGACAAACCCACGCCAGAGGTCGTAGCGGTTCACCCAACTGCGGAAGGTCCCGGCGGGAATCATTACCGCCTCGCCATCCTGCTCGACCGTGGCGATTGCGGGGAACGTCTTTTGGTTCAGGATGGCGCTGGCGGTTAGGACACAGGACTCGCCTAGGCCGAAGCGGTAGAGGGTGATCTCGCGGCCGTCTCCCCGATCTTGTAGACGCGCACTACCCCCGCCAGCAGCAGTCGCGCGCCAACTCCGGGTCAGCCTGCCGCAAAATTGGCAGGGCCCGGCACGATGCGATTGTAGGTCTCTTCGCCAATCACGAGCGTCGGAGTCGTGAGCGAGCCATGCGACGTGTTCGGTGGCATCCACCGGCATCTCTTGTCAACGAACCGCACCTTGCCACTCATCTCGGTATTGCCCCATCCTTGGTCGAGCTCGTGCCTGCCGGGACCAGCCAGCGTTCGGCTCAACACGCGCTGTACGAGCCGGCTGGTGTTTTCCTACCCGAATCCCGTCGTCCCGACGAGGGCTCCCGCTACCTTCCGCAGCTCGACCAGTTCGTCTTGGGCCAGCGGTCGTAGCGGCGCACGGACGTAGGGACCGATTACCCCCCGCAGGTGCAGGACGGCCTTGATCCGCGGAATGTCGCTGCCGTTACGCCCCGCGTGACAGACCGCCGCCACCTGTCGGTACGCTGCCGCGACCTGCGGCCAGGGCCCAGCAGCGCCTGAGGCCACTGCCTTCCACAGCGCGACGTACGGCTCCGGGATCGCGGCAGCCGGTCCTGAGACCATACCCGCCCATCCCATCGCCAGGACCTCCAAGACTAGTAAGTCGGCGCCAACGATGAGGTGGAATCCGGAGCCTCCCGCCTCTGCAAGCTGGAGGAGCCCGTACGAATCCCCAGTGCTGTCCTTCATCCCGGTCAGGCCGGCACGATCCCGCAGGGTTCTGGCGACTGCCGGGGTGACCGTGTTCCCGGTTAGGGCCGGGATATTGTAGGCCAGCACGGGATGGTCTGGCACGGCGGCGCTGACAGCCACGTAGTGCGCGATCAATTCCTCATCGCGGTAGCGGAAGTAGTATGGGGTGACGACGGCGAGAGCATCGGCACCAGCGTCGACGCAGCGCTTGGCCAGATCCACTGTGGCGGCAGTCGTCACCGCGCCTGCATGCGCAATAACCGGCACGCGGCCCCGGGCGGCACCGACCGCCGCCCGTGTGGTCTCAACGCGTTCGCGCTCATCGAGGAGCGGACCCTCGCCGGTTGTGCCGCAGACGAATAGAGCGTTGACATCCTTGCCAATCAGCCACTCGGTGAGACGAGCCGTTCCGCCGAGGTCGATAGCACCCGATGCCTGCATCGGCGTTGGCATCGCGACGATCACGCCCCTCAGGCGCTGTGTGGTCTCGGATTTCGAAGCCACGTCCGTCCTCCATTCTCAGATCGGCGTCGACGACTGTCCGGCTCGTCCTGTCAGGGTTCGATTACCACGTGGCGGATCTCCCGGCGCAGCCGCGTATACGCGATGTGTACACGTCCCTCCCCACTCAGCACCACAGCCGGATACGAATGCTCGCCGGGCCCGGGCTCAAGGATGAGAATATTGCGCCACGATTTGCCGGCATCAGCACTTTCCGCGACGCACAGGGGGTATCGTAGGTCCCACTGCATGGGGTCCCGCCCGCGATCCGTATCGTTGTAACATAGCCAGACGCGGCCATTGCGGAGTTTCACCATGTCGATGCCCGCATTCGGATTGCGCAACGACGTGGCCTGTGCCCTCTGCCAGCTCTCGCCACCGTCGAAGCTTTCGGCCCGCCAGATCCGGCCAGCCTTCGTGCGCATCAGCATCAACAGGTGGTTTCGCGCCACCTCGATCACGGTCCCCTGAATCATCGGCACGCCGGTGCTTACGCCGATGGCCAGCGCATCGAAGCGCCAATGCGCTCCACGCCTGGACAGGTCGAGCCACGCACACCCTGCCTGCCAGCGGACCTCATCATACACAGGCAGCAGCAATCTGTTTCCAACGCGCAGCGGCTTGTTCTTCGTGAGTACGCCGGCGCGATCGAGGAGCACCGTCTCCGGCCCCCACGTCCGCCCGCCGTCCGGTGACAGACGCGCGCAGGGGCGGCCGTCGGTGCACCACTCCCCCCGCACGCGAAAATACACGAGCCAAAGTTCGCCCGGGGCGCCCTCGAAGAGCACGGGATTGCCGCAGGGCCGGCCGTCAGGCGGCACGACAAGTTGCGGCGACGCCCAGGCCTGGGCCCCCGCGGCCAGCCGCGCAACGTAGATGCCGGAGTCAGGACGTCCCTCCTCTGTGCCGCCGAACCACGCCCCCAGCACACCGCCTCCGGGCTGCGGAAGCAGTGTGGGGCCGTGGCAGAAGGCCGTCGGCAGCGGATTGGTGGCTGCGTATTGGGCGACAATCCGCATCGGGCACCCTCGCGCCGGGCGTATCAACCCTTCAGGCCAGTCGTCGCGATCCCACGGACAAAATAACGCTGCAGGAGAAGGAAGATGAGCAGCGCAGGCAGCGTCGCCATTGTCGCTGAGGCCAGCGCTGGACCATAGGCGGGGGCCGAGCCGCTGGTCCCAGCGTGCGAACCCATGTACTGCGCTATGCCTACCGGTAGCGTCCGTACACGGTCCGAGTTGATGGCGATGAGCGGCCATAGGAGGCTATTCCAGGAGGACACGAACGTCAGCGCCGCGACTGCTCCCAGGGCTGGCGCGGCCATGGGCATGACTACTGACCACCAAATGCGCCCTTCCCCCGCCCCGTCGATCCGTGCGGCCTCCTCCAGTTCCATCGGAAACCCCAAGAAGAACTGTCGCATCAGTAACACGCCTGTGATGTTCGCGGTCGTGGGGAGGATGAGGGCTGCGAAGCTGTCCAGGAGGTGGACCTCCGCGAACAAGAGGAAAAGGGGAATCACCGTCGCCTGGATCGGGACGAGAAGCATCGAAATGATGAGTGCAAACAGGACGTTGCTAGTCCGCGAGCGCAGGCGGGCCAGTGCATACCCCGCCAGCGCGTCGATCAGCACCACCGAGCCTGTGGCCGCGATCGCCACGACGATGCTGTTCAGCGTCCAGCGGCCGAAAGCAAACCGCCGGAGTACCGAGGTGTAGTTTTCGAGCGTGGGGGTCAGCGGGAGCCAGCGCGGCGGGTAACTCAGGATCTGCCCCTCCGGTTTCAGCGATGTCGATACCATCCACACGAGAGGCAGGACGGCGGCCATAACCGCGGCAAGGACGATGATGTAGAGCACGGTGCGACTCAGCGCGCGCACTAGGCGGCAGCCTCCCGCCGGAAGAGCCGGTGCACAACGAGGGTCACCGCAAGCAGGACCGCGAAGGTCGCATAGGCGACGGCGGCGCCGTAGCCCAGGTTGTAGGTCTGAAACGCCTGGTAGTACATGTACTGCACGAGCGTCAATGTGGCTGTGCCCGGCCCGCCGGCCGTCATGACGTAGATCTGATCAAACACCTGCCCAGTATTGATCAGCGTCAGGATGACGACTGCATAGGTCGTCGGCGTCAGCAGCGGTAGGGTGATCGAGCGGAACCGCTGCCAGAAGGTCGCGCCATCCACGATCGCCGCCTCGTGCAGCTCTGTCGGGATCTCTTGCAGCCCCGCCAGGAAGATGACCATGTTGTAGCCTACTGTCCACCACACGGTCGTGAGCACAATCGCCGCAAGGGCGACGTGCTCATTGATCAGCCAGGGGACGGAGGGGAGACCCAGCAGCGACAGGTAGTAGTTGATGATGCCGAAGTTCGTGTCGTAGAGCCAGTTCCACAGCACGCCCACGACCGCGGACATCACGGCGTAGGGAGCGAAGATCAATACGCGTGCCAAGTAGCGTCCACGGAGCGGCTGGTCGACCAACAGCGCGAGGGCCAGTCCGCCCAGGATGAGCATGGGCCCGGCCATGGCCGTGAACGCCAGCGTATTCTTCACCGATACCCAGAACAGCGAGTCGTGCCACAGCGCTCGATAATTGGCCACGCCGATCCACCGCGGCGACCCGATGAGGTTCCACCGTGTTAGGCTGATCAGCCATCCGCCTGCGATCGGCCCGAAACGAAATAGAAGGAACACAATGAGGTACGGAACGAGGAAAAGGTAGCGGGCCGCCGCCTGGTCGCGTGCACGTGTACGAGGCGCCGGCGCGGCGACCGAACGAACGAGATTAGCCATAGTGATCGGGGGGCGGGCAGGACACCCGCCCCCCGGTCACGCCCCTAGGGCGCGGCGAGCACGCTATCGATACGTTGCCGTAGCGTGCGGACGATGGTCGCCGGATCCTCGTTGCGTAGCGTCGCCGCCTGCGCGGCCTGCACGATGGGGCTGGGCGCAGCCGCTGAGAATACCTGCGCAGACTTCACGATATTGGGGAGTATGACCTCGTATGGCAGCATCGAGACGAACGCCGCCCGTCCCTTCAGGCGGCGGAACCGATCGGTTTCAGCGGCCAGGCGAAAAACCGGAATGTTCCCACTGGTCGCCCAGAAATCGGAGTTTCTGACGACCCACTGCGCCAGGGCCAGGGTCGCCACCTGCTTTGCACGGTCACGTTGTTTGGGAATGGTCAGGATGTGACCACTTCCCCACACTGCCGGCCGGCCGAACACGGAGGGAAACGGCGCCGTGGCCCAGTTCAGGCCTTGCTGTTTCTGCATGGCCGGCATCTGCCAGGGCCCATCGATGAGCATCGCGGTGCGGCCAGTGAGGAAGTCCTGCGCCGGATTCGACTCGCCGACCGGCACAACCTGATGCGTGAAAATCAGATCCTCTACCCATTTCCAGGCGGCGATGCCCTGCCCATCGTCGAAGTTCACCTGCGTCCCACTGATGGAGAAGCCGCCCCCCTGCTGGTAGAGCAGGGCAAACCAGATGTATAGAGCGTGGTGGTTGTTGGGGAAGGCCAGGCCGTATTGTTTGACATTCTTCGCATCGAAGCCCGGATCTCCCGGATGCCGCCCGGCTGCGTCGATGGTCAGCCGGCGCGCCGCGTCGATGAGCGCGTTGCCGGTTGTCGGAGGGTTCGCCGGGTCGAGGCCCGCCTGCTTGAACAAGTCCACATTGTAGTACAGCCCGTGCATGTGGAAGTCGAGCGGTAGCGCGTACTGGGTCCCCTTGTAGGACGAGTACCCCCACGCGTTTTTGTCGTAGTCGCCGGCCTTGACCTCAACGTCAGAACCGAATGTGGTCAAGGGTTCGAGCAGGCCGCCCTCGATGAACTGAGCCGTATCCTGTGGATGCATCGCCATTAGGTCGGGCCCTTCGCCCGCCCGCATCGATGTGAGGAACTTATCAAACAGCGGGGTCCACTGCAGGGTCGTCAGCGTGACCTGCACGTCAGGATGCCTGGCATTATACTGATCCACCATGGCCCGCATGACGTCGCCATCCGGGCCCGTCCAGCCGCCCCAGAACGTCAGCTCTAACGGCGCGGCGGCATGGACCTGAGCCGCCAGGAGCACCCCCAGGGCCATGCATACTACGAACGCGATAGCCTTTCGCATCGCTTGCCTCCTATGTGATGGCATTGGTGACCGGCAGAGGGATGATAACGAGGGGAAGAACACGATTGCCGGGGTCATAGCATGACGCGCCCGAGAGAACTTAGTGCCTGTCCGCATGACCACGTCTCGAAGCGGCATGCTGACTATGTATGCAACAGCCGCTTGTCGACAGGTTACGTGGATTCTGTTCTTCGTGTCTTTCGCGATTCCCCTCCAACCTGACAGTGAACTGCTTGTGCCTAGTTCAGCTCATGGCCAGCCACGTACCGGGAACGCTGAGTGCTGTTCCGTGTGGCCCTCAACCCGCTCACACCGTTCGGATTCAGGACTGCCCCTGCTCTTGAGGATTGGCTTCCATGGTCCGTACTCACACCCTCCAAAGCTACGACGACTGGCCACCCGGGGTGCCAACTCCTCAGCGATCGGCAGTCAGCGCAAGTACTGGAGAAACGGGGCGTGCCGTCGTCGATACTCCTCGGCGATCTTGGCCGCAATCTCCGCCGACGGCACCAGGGGATGCAGAGCCAGCGCCGCGACTGCATCAGTCCATCTTCGGCCTAGCGCCGCAGCGACGGTGGCTCGCTCGTACGCCTTGACGCTCAGTACTAACTCACGCACCGCGGCGGGCATCGCGCCCATTCTCCGGGGACGTGGGCCAGCGGGACCGATGCGGCAGGGGACCTCGACGACGTCGTCAGGCTCGAGATCCTCGATGCCCTTGTCGCCGGCGACGTTGACAATAAGCTCTGCACCTTTAGGATGACGTAACGCCTCGATTACGTCGAGCGCCGCCTGCGCATAGCCGCCCCCCACGTGTCCGCCCATCATCGCCAGGTCTCGATGCTGCCCGGTTTCCGTCGCCATGTACGAGGAGCGTCGCGCAAAGACCGCAGCCTCGTAGGCGGGAAGGGGGTCCGCTCCCCGCACGATGGCCTGCTGCACCGCGGCGCGCAGCCGCGCCGCCACTTCGGCGATGGCCTGGCCGCGGGTTTGGGGGGCCTCGCGCAACCGCCGCACGATCTCGTCGTGATGGTAGTAGTACTGGAGGTACTCGTTCGGCAGCAGTCCCAGCCGTCGAACTTCCTCCGGGGTGAACAGCGGTCGGCCGTACACGGCGCGGATCGCGTCGTCACTGGAGAGAATCTCCGGCAGGCGGTCGACGCCACCCGCCCAAGCGGCGCGCACCCAGCCGAGATGGTTGAGTCCCAAGTAATCGAGGGCGAGGCCGCTTTCCGCCACGCCCAGGTACCCGGCGATCCGGCGGCCGAGCGCAGGCGGGCTGTCGCAGATGCCGATGACGCGTGACGTGCCGGCGGCGACCAGCGCCTGTGTAATCAATCCCGCCGGATTGGTGAAGTTGATGATCCACGCGTCGGGCGCTGCCCGCCGCACCTGCGCCGCGTACTCTACGAGCACCGGAATCGTACGCAGCGCCATAGCCCACCCGCCCGGTCCGGTGGTCTCCTGCCCCACCACGCCGTAGCGAAGCGGGACCTGCTCGTCGACAATGCGGCCGCTTAGGCCGCCCACGCGGATACTGGTGATGACAAACGACGCCCCAGCAAACGCCTCGGGGGCCGAGGTGGTGGTCTGGACGACGAAGGGACGACCGCTGCGGACCAGCATCGCCTCGGTCAGGGCGGCTACCATGGCCAGGGCGTCAGTGTCCACGTCGTACAGCACCACGCGGTCCACCGGCAGGTGTGTGTGGCACGCGATCAATCCAGAGATGAGCAGCGGGGTGCGCATTCCCCCTCCACCGACGACGGTGAGGATCACCGGGCGGCCTCCCGCAGTGCTGCCCCAAGCTCGCGCAGCGTCGGAAAGGCGGCCGTGCCGCCCGGGGCGCGGGTGGAGAGCGCGCCGCAGATATTGCCGGCCAACAGACACCGCGCCAGGGGTGCCCCCTGCAAACACGCCCAGAGAAACCCGGCATTGAAGGCATCGCCGGCGCCGGTTGTATCGACCGCCTCCACCCGGGGCGGACGCACGCGCACGAGCCGTCCGCGCTCCAGGCCCACGGCCCCCTGGGCGCCCAGCTTGATGACCGGCGTGGGCACGAGTTCCGCCAGCGCCCGCACGGCCTCCCCCGGGTGGGCCCGCCCGGTGAACCACCGGGCCTCCCGCTGCGACGGCATGAAGATCGTCATCCGTTTCACGATCTGCCGGAATTCAGGGGATGCGTAGACATCCGGGTTCCAGCCGATGTCGAGAGACGTCGTGATGCGCGCGGCGCGGAGTCTGTCCAGTAGCCGCAGATAAGGCCGAAACGGTGGCCGGACGCCCGCGAAA
>WNEY01003265.1_pt1 | contig 12136 bp, 9 predicted proteins | sample 5400531 | NCBI WGS metagenome assembly WNEY01 (sample SAMN13153338, study PRJNA577476) | soil metagenome | isolation source: 200 cm saprolite under Douglas fir tree site 1 | place: USA:California | collected 2015-04-18
CAAACAGCACTTGCATTTCCTTGGCCACCTCGGAGACGGCCAGGGCCACGCCGCTACTGATCACCCCCATCACAAAGTCCACCTTGTCGCGCGTCACCATACGGCGAAATTCCTTCACGGCTTCACCGGGTTTGAGTTTGTCATCACGCGTGACATACTCGATCTTACGTCCTCCTAGCAGCCCCCCCTTGGCATTGATTTCCTCGGCAGCGATTTCGTGGGCATACACGGTGCCCTCCGTGACCACTGCAGCCATACCGGACAAGCTGTATAGCAAGCCGATCTTGATCGGCGGTTTATCAGCCGCCAGGGCGGGTGTGGTGCACACGACCAGGGCGACCACCACGACCGCCAGCGTCCTCCACAGGCATCCTCGCATCGCGTCTGCCTCCCTGCGCATGGCCATAGCCTCGATTTCCCTCTGGGGGCTAGTGGGTAGCATAGCGTGAGGGGTTTTGTCAATCGTGTTTTTTGTTGCGGTGGAGATGCATTGCGACCTTCGCACCTGGGGGCTGTCGTGATACTATAGGGTGGCCAGGAGAGCGGCAGACGGACCAGCACGAGCGCAATGGCGTGAGAAAGCCATTGACTTCTTGCCGGGGAATCAGTACCTTTGTGGGTGGATAATGCAAGTTGCATTAACAGAGGAAGCACCTGTGGAATTTTATGATAGCCGCACTGTCGCCGCACAACTTGGCATTCCATACCGCACATTGATGTACTGGGTAGAGACCGGGCTGATTCATCCCCACGCCTACTCAGGACGCCGTCGCACGCCGGTGCTCTTTTCTGCCAAAGACGTCAAGGAAATTGGTCGCCTGGTGCAGTTGCGCAAATACTTACGTGGTCAGTCGCTGCGCGATGTCCTGAATACCTTGCGGGCCATGGGGCATAACCCGCTGTCCCAGGGGGACTTCTTGGTACTCGAAAACCGTAAAGGCCAGCGCAATGTGATCAAGATTATGCAGAATAACGAAGCGATTCAACTGCTCCATATGCAGTCTGACCGTCAACTGCGCCTCATTCCTCTGACCGGGGATGAGGTGCAGGAGGCGATCTCAGCCGGCCATCAGGAGCTGCTCTTTAGTACACGTGACAACGAGCCATCGCCGCGGCTAGACCCGCCGCGGACGGTGAGTGAGGTGGCAGGGCAATAAGGCAGAGAACCAGGGGGAGGTGCTGGCATGATGCAGTTTAGGGATGATGACGGGGTTGAGAAGGGTGCTTACATTAAAGTTATCGGCATCGGTGGCGGCGGTGGCAATGCCGTGAACACGATGATTGCCTCCGGGTTGCAGGGGGTGGAATTTATCACCGCCAACACGGATCTCCAGGCGCTCGAAGCCACCCAGGCGGATATGCGGCTCCAACTTGGTGCGAATTTGACCAGAGGGTTAGGGGCCGGAGCCAAGCCGGAGATTGGCCGGAAGGCCGCCCAAGAAGACCGCGAGGCCATCATGAAGGCGCTCGAAGGGGCTGACATGGTCTTCATTACGGCGGGGATGGGCGGTGGTACGGGGACGGGGGCGGCGCCGATCATCGCCAGCATGGCGCGCGAGAAGAATGTCCTGACGGTGGCCGTGGTCACCAAGCCCTTTATGTTTGAAGGACGCCAGCGTATGCGGCAGGCCGAGGCGGGTATTCACGAACTGCGCGATCATGTCGACACGCTGATCGTGATCCCAAACCAGCGCCTCCTGGAGGTGGTCGATAAACGCACGCCACTGCGTGAGGCGTTCCAAGTGGCCGATGATGTCTTGCGCCAGGCCGTGCAGAGCATTTCTGACCTGATTCTGGTCCCGGGCCTGGTCAATCTGGACTTTGCGGATGTGCGCACGATCATGAGAGGCCAGGGCAAAGCCATCATGGGCACGGGGGTGGCGCAGGGTGAATCCCGGGCAGTTGTGGCAGCGCAACGCGCTATTGAGAGCCCACTGCTCGAAGCCTCAGTGCATGGGGCGCAGGGTGTGCTCATCAACATCACTGGTGGCTCCGATATGTCGCTGTATGAAGTGCACGAAGCCTCGTCGGCGGTGCAGATGGCGGCGCATCCTGACGCGGAGATCATCTTTGGTGCTGTGATCGATGAGCAGATGCGCGACGCTCTTCGGGTGACGGTCATTGCCACGGGCTTTGCCGAGGCCGCAGTCGCGGAGCCGGCCAAAGCAGTGCCCATCATGAGACGTCGCGGGGACATGCCCATGACAGATGACTCCACCGAGCCAGCGAGTGTGCCTGCCTATGAGGTACACGAAAAGTTTGATCCGGATGCCTACGCACGCTGGCAAGCGTTTACGAAGAATACGCCAGTACCGGAACAGGGCAGCGTCCCCGATGAACGGACGTTAGAAGTGCCAGCGTTCTTCCGGCGTCGGTCACGCCGACGCTAGTGCTGCGCCCTGGTGCTGCGCACGGCTAGTACAGCTCGGCGGAAATATGTACCCAGTTACCAGAACGATATCGCACGCAAAAACAAGGGCTTTCCCCGCGCCAAACTGGCGCGGTAATTGCGGTACGCAGTACTAGTTGCCCCGCCAGTATGGCGGGGTCGTGCTGCTCACCGCAGGTGCCGCCAGTTTGGCGGGGTGGATTGACCCCCAGGCGCCACGTTGCGCTCTGAACACTGGTCACGGCAGGTACATGTTCCGTCCCCCCTCCCTCCGGGAGAGGGTTAGGGTGAGGGGCTTTCCCCATGGCCTGGAAGTGTCTCAGGGCGGCGTGTTGCCGCCCGTTGCAGGAGCGGATCGGCCATGGCGGCCTCGGCAAAACCGCGCGCCCGCAACTGGCAGGCAGGACACACGCCGCACGGCGGAAAGCGACCCTCATAGCACGTGTGTGAATACCGCAGCGCCTCCATAGCTCCCACGTCTTGGGCCAGGAAGACCGTCTGGGCTTTGGTCAAATGCATCAGCGGCGTGTGGATGTGCACAGCATAGTCCATGCCCAGGTGCAGGGCTTGTGCGAGGGCCAGCATGGTCTGCTCGCGACAATCAGGATAGCCACTGTAGTCCGTCTCACAGGCCCCGATGACCAGGTGGTGGATATCGCGTTGATACGCAAAGGCTGCCGCCACAGTCAGAAACAGGAGATTGCGTCCAGGCACGAAGGTGTTTGGTAGCCCATCGCGCCCACCGCTGGCCTGGATCATGTCGCTGCTGCCAATCAGCGCCGAGCCCCCCAGGTCGCGCAGGATCATGAGCGGGAGGACGGTCAGCGGCACGCCAGCCAGGTCACAGATGACCTGGGCTGCCTCCAGTTCGATGCGGTGCCGCTGGCCATACTCAAAGGCTAGGGCGAAGATCGGATCAAAGCGCTGTTTGGCCCAAAAGAGGCATGTGGTGGAATCCTGTCCACCACTCGTCAAACAGACTGCTCCTGCCATGGACTTACCCCTCTGTGCAACTATGGAAAATCTCGCACATATGATATCGTACCAGGCCCATGATGCAAAGGGCGGCATTCCAAGAGGAGAGTGTTATGGGTAGGCTCGATGGCAAAGTGGCCCTCATCAGTGGTGGAGCCCGGGGACAGGGCGCCTGCGAAGCACGCATGTTTTGCCGCGAGGGTGCGCATGTGGTCTTCGGAGATATCCTGGATGAAGCCGGCACACAGGTTGAGGCAGAGATCCGTGCCGCCGGCGGCGAGGCGGCCTACGTGCACCTGAATGTCACCAGGGAAGCGGACTGGCGCGCCGCCGTCGAGACGGCAGAGCGTCGCTATGGCAGGCTGCATGTGCTGGTGAATAACGCCGGGATTCTCCTCCGTAAGGGTATCGAGGCGATGACGGAAGACGACTGGGACCGGATCATGGCGGTGAACGTCAAAGGCGTCTTTTTGGGGACAAAACACGCCATCCCGGCCATGCGCCGCGCTGGTGGCGGTTCCATCATCAATATCTCCTCGACCGCCGGCCTGGTGGGGAGTCCCGGTGATTCCTCGGCCTACACCGCCACCAAGGGCGCTGTGCGTCTCTTTACTAAGGCTACCGCTATCCAACACGCCAAGGACAACATCCGCTGCAACTCCGTGCACCCCGGTCCCATTGCCACGGATATGATCAAGGAGATGCTCGACGACCCCGTCCAGTGGGAGCAACGGCTCCAGCGCTTACCGATGCGCCGTGTCGGTAGGCCCGAAGATGTGGCTTACGGCGTCCTGTATCTGGCCTCAGATGAGTCGTCCTTTATGACTGGAAGTGAGTTGGTCATCGACGGCGGCACCACCGCCCAGTAGCGCCGTGTGCGCATGCGCCGGTGTGAAGGTCTTTAGTCTAAAAAGGTCTATATAATCTCAACCAGTGTGATATCGAAGATGAGGTCTTGACCGGCCAGAGGGTGATTGGCGTCCAATGTCACCTGTGCCTCGGTCACTGCCGTGACCACCACGGTGAGCGTTGACCCGTCCTGTCGCGTCATGTGCAGCCGCTGGCCAATCGCGGGCTGTAAGTCTGGTGGGAGATGGTGGCGCTCCACGTCCATCACCCGTTCTGGGTGATGTGGACCATAGGCCTGGTCGGAAGGGATAGTGGTGGTCCTGGATTCACCCGGAGCCATCCCGAGGACAGCCTGTTCAAAGCCGGGAATGAGATCCCCTGCACCAACGGTAAACTCGAGCGGTTCACGCTGCACAGAGGTATCAAAGGTTGTACCGTCAGCGAGCCGGCCAGTATAGTGCACCTTGACCAGGTCGCCATGTTGTGCCTCGGGCATGATGATCTCCTGTGGCGATTCCAAGCGAAAGCATATACGCACAGATGGGAGGATGGAAAATCCGGCAGGAGTCACCAAGGTCCCAGGAGGGCGCGTTTAAAGAACGCTGTATAAGGACATGGTTCCTCATACGAGCCCAGATGTCAAGAAAGGCCATTGCCCAGTGAGGGAATCAGCCACAGCTTCCGGTGGGCGCCTCTATACGCTGCAGTGAGTTGGGATAGAGGAGTCCAGCCATAACTCCCACCCCGGTCAGCCCACAGAGCACGACAAACCCTGTCTGGAGCGAGCCTGTGAGCTGGGTCACCAGCCCAGTCACCACGGGCCCCATGGCGAAGCCCAGCCCCGGGCCGACGTGCGCGTCACCCCCGCCGAGAGCGCCGCTGAGGTATCCATGGCGACTGGTGACCTCTGTACTCATGAGCCATTGCGAGCAATACCGCTAAAGTCGCCCTGTCAACCCTTTTCACTAGAATTGAGCAATCCTGGCGTTTGTGCTCAAGCGTTAAATTTGTTGGGCTTTGTATCGCCAGGTCGAGCAGTGTGCCAGAGACGTGTAATCACTCACAGGGTGAGTTTAGCGCCATTGCCATTGCGACATGATCACGTGCAGTATAGCATAGGAGCAATCGCTGGGACGCTCGTGGCGCTCGGCGTGCGGCTGGCACGCGCGAGGCGTGCCTATATTCCCTGTGAGGACAGGACCTATGGCAGACACCCCGTACAATTTTCTCCTCATCATGACCGATCAGCAGCGCGCTGATCATCTGAGTTGTTATGGCAATACCGTACTCGCCACCCCAAACCTGGACCGCATTGCCGCTGCTGGGGTACGTTTCGAGCGCTTTTACGTGGCTAATCCGGTGTGCATGCCGAATCGTGCTACGCTCATGACCGGTCGCCTGCCCAGCAACCACGGCGCACGACACAACGGCCTCCCCCTGCATCCACGCAGCAATACGTTTGTGCACCTGCTGCGCAACGCCGGGTACCGCACTGCCATGGTCGGTAAAAGCCACCTGCAGAATATGGGGAGTGGACCAACCGTGCTGCACAAAGCGCCACCTGCCTGGCCAGTGCGCCAGCCCCTGGTGCAGGGCTGGCGCGAGTCCATGCTGCCCGATGCGAGCGTGCGCACGGATTACGAACTCATCCCGCGCTGGCGCGACCAGGGCCATGTCGACGTCCCTCGCCCCTATTATGGTTTTGACGACGTGTTCTTGACCATTGGCCACGGCGATAACGTCTGGGGCCACTACCAGCAGTGGCTGGCAGCACGTCATCCGCAGTTCACGAGCCTGCGTGGTCCGGAGAATGCCCTGCCCGCCGGACGCGATCTGCACATCCCACAGGCCTGGCGTACACGCGTGCCTGAAGAGCTGTACCCTACCGCGTATATCACCGAGCAGGCGATGCACTACCTGGAGCGCCACGCCGCCTCAAAGCTACAGGCGCCTTTCTTTCTCTTCTGCTCGTTCCCCGATCCGCACCATCCCTTTGTACCACCAGGGCACTATTTTGACCTGTACAAGCCCGACGACATCCCCTTGCCCCCTGCCTGGGGCAACACGCACGAGCACACACCACCCCATATGCAGGCGCTGATGAAGGAACTGGGTAGTCCAGAGGCAGTGCGTCACGCCCCAACTGCGTTTGCTGTTACCGCTGAGGAAACGCGTGAGGCTATTGCCTTGACGTACGGCATGATCACCATGATCAACGACGGTGTTGGCCGCATCCTGGACACTCTGGAGCGGCTCGGGCTGGCCGAGAACACTGTAGTGCTGTTCACCAGCGACCACGCAGACCTGATGGGCGATCAGCAGATCATGCTCAAAGGTCCCTACCATTTCCAGGGCCTCATCCGCGTACCCATGCTCATCAATGTCCCTGGCCTGACCACCGGTACAGTGACACACGCGCTGGGCTGTACGGTGGATCTGGCGCAGACTATACTGCACCTGGCAGGGCTAGAGCCCTATCACGGTATCCAGGGGCAGAGCCTGGTGCCCTTGCTCACCGATCCTACCGCTATAGTTCGCGAGCACGTGCTCATCGAAGATGATGGACAACATACCCTTAAGGGCACCAACCGCACCATTCGTCTGCGTACGCTGGTGACCCCAGAGTGGCGTCTGACGTACTACGATGGGTTTCCATTTGGAGAGTTGTACAATCTGGTAGACAATCCGCTGGAACACCGCAACTTGTGGAACGTCCCCGAAGCCCAGGCAACGCGAGCGGCGCTGAGCGAGCAGTTATTACGGATGATCATTGACCAGCAGGACCGCAGCCCGCTGCCGGAGTACCGGGCGTAGGGTGCTGAAACTCACATGTAAAGACTTGCTGCACCCGACGCGCCTGACTTTGCTGTCCGTGGCACGTCGAGGCAACAGGGCAAGAGCGACTCACTATACGAGTGCTGACCGCACCGGCGGCTCGCAACTCGGCGCCAGACGCTCGCGTGCCTCGGCAAGCTGGGCCTTCACCGGGCTGAGGGCAGCCGCAACCGGCGCCGCATCAGCCTCCGTGACAAAACTCAGCCCAGTAAGGCGGGCGAAGTCGAGCACCCACTGCGCGTCTACAGAGCCACTGGGGGGCGCGGGGGGCGCGGGGGGCTGTGGCACGGGCCTGGCCTCCAGCGGCGGCCTGTGTGTGTGCCAGCCAGCGGCCTGTTCGTAGGCGTGCCCAATGCGCAATACGGTGCTCTCCTCCCAGGCACGTCCGATGAGTTGCATACTCGCTGGCAGACCCGTGCTGGTAAAACCGCAGGGCACGGCGAGGGCCGGCAGACCGGTCAGACTCACCGGGCGTGTCAGACTGCGCATGTCGGCCTGCGGGGATGTCCCGCCGATGGGGTAAGCAGGATAGGCGGTGGTTGGCGTGACAATAGCGTCGACTGCGGTCAGTGCCGCCAGGAACTCGGCGGTGATCACCTGGCGCAGGCGCTGGGCCGTCACTCTCTCTTCGGCGGTGAGGCAGGCAGCGCCGGTGATCTTGTGCAGGAAGGCATGGGTGTAGTCACGCGATCGGGCGAAGAAGTTGGCGCGGTGAAAGGCGAACGACTCGGTGTAGGCGATGCTCCATGAGGCTGATGAGCCATAGCAGGAGTGCGGCAGGTCGATCTCACGCACCGTGGCGCCGAGCTGCTGCATGGTCGCGATGGCCGTGTGCACGGCCGCCACAACGTCAGGGTCGGCGTGCTCGAAGTAATAGGAGCGCGGCACACCGAGCCGGATGCCCTGCATGTCGCCCTTGAGGGCGGCGTGATAGTCTGGCACCGGTTGCACAGTCGCACTGGGATCACGCCGGTCGGGGCCGGCTATGGCCTGCAACATCAAGGCCGTGTCAGCGACAGTGCGCGCCATGGGCCCGGCATGGTCGAGGCTCCAGCTCAGGGGGATGATACCGGCACGACTGATACGGCCGTAGGTCGGCTTGAGCCCAACAATGCCGCAGAACGACGCTGGGTTGCGTATCGAGCCACCCGTGTCGCTGCCAGTCGCGAGAGGCACCATATGCGCCGCCAGAGCGGTGCCCGAGCCCGAGCTCGACCCGCCTGGAAACATCGCCGTATTCCATGGATTGCGCGCCGTCCCAAACACTTCCATACTGCCGGAGGCAAATTCGATAGTGTTGAGTTTGCCGAGGCAGATGGCACCAGCCCGCCGCAGGCGCGCCGCCACGGTCGAATCCTCGGCAGCGACGTAGCCGGCCATCACTCTGGACGCCGCCGTGGTGGGCATGCCCTGCACGTCGTAAATATCCTTGTAGGCCACCGGGATGCCGTGCAGCGGACCGCGATAGCCGCCGCTGCCGATCTCGATCTCAGCCGCCTGCGCCGCGGCCAGGGCATGCTCGGCACTGATGTGGAGGTAGGCGATCAAATCGCCATTCAACGTGTCAATACGCTCCAGCAGCGCGTGTACAATCTCCACTGGCGAGAGCTTGCGCGCCCGCAACAGTGGAGCAAGTTCAGTCACATTCAAAAAACACAGTTCGGTATTGGCCATGACCGCTCCCCCCTATTTTGGCCAGGAATGCTTTGTAAAGCCACGCTATCATACCACAGGATACAGCCACCATTGGAATGGTGTACAATCTCCTCCGAGGACCTTCTTTCCCCTCTCACGTGGGGAGAGGGAGCCCAAGACATAGCCACAAACACGAGGAACAGCATATGGCGCAGATGACTGGTGGCGAGGCAGTGGTCCAGGCCCTGCGGCACGAGGGCGTGGAGGTGGTCTTTGGACTGCCGGGTGTGCAGATTATGGGCATCTACGATGCCTTCTATGCGCAGTCGGATATCCGCCTCATGACCGTGCGGCATGAGCAGACCACGGCATATATGGCCGATGGCTATGCCCGCGTCACAGGCAAGCCAGGCGTGGCCCTGGTGGTGCCTGGACCAGGCGTCCAAAACGCCAGCGCCGCTCTGGGGACAGCCTATGCCGCCTCCTCCCCGGTCTTACTCCTGGCCGGGCAAGTCGAAAGCTTTAATTTGGGCAGTGATCGCGGGGCCTTGCATGAGATCAACGACCAGATGGACGTCATCCGGCCAGTGACCAAGTGGTGCCAACGCGTCACCGATGTCCCTGCCATCCCTGACGCCGTCCATGAGGCCATGCGCCAGATGCGTACTGGCCGGCCCCGACCCACGGAGGTGGAAATTGCCCCCGATGTCCTGGCGACGACTGCAGAAGTAACGTTTCCCGCCGCGTCCACGCCGCCACCAGCAACCCTGGACTGGGAGCCAGTGCGGCGTGCTGCCGCCCTGTTGCGTGGGGCCAGCAAGCCGCTCATCTGGGCTGGCGGCGGCGCCCTCCTGGCCGACGCCTCGCGTGAGCTCATTGCCCTGGCCGAAGCTCTCGGCGCGCCCGTAGCCACCACTCCGGAAGGCAAGGGAGCGTTCCCAGAGGACCATCGCCTGTCTTTGGGCGTCGGGTATTACGGTCACGGCACCTCGAGTTGGGCGGCCCCTAAGGCCGATGTGGTGCTGGCCGTTGGCACGCGGCTGACCGGCCAGATGATCGGTCTCAATGCGGTGCGTATCCCGCAACGGCTCATTCACCTCGATGTCGATCCCACCGTCATCGGCAAAAACTATCCCGCCGACGTCCGCATAGTGACTGACGCCCGGGCGGGCCTGCAGGCCCTCCTGGAAGAAGTGCGACGCCAGGACACGCCAGCCCCACGCTGGTCTGACGCTGAGATCCACGACATGTGGCGCTTGCAGGAGGGCTGGCTGCAGGAGAAAGCCCCCAATCAATGCGACATCCTGCGCAGCATGCAGCGGGTACTGCCCAACGATGCCGTCCTGGTGAGTGGCATCACCAATGTCGGCTACTGGGCCCATTTTGCCTACCGTTCCCGGCAGCCCCGTACCTATGTGACATCGTCCTACTTCGCTACCCTGGGCTTTAGCTTTCCCACCGCCCTGGGCGCCAAAGTCGCGGCGCCCGAGCGCCCTGTGGTGTCGATCACGGGCGATGGCGGCTTCATGTACGCCCTACCCGAACTCGCCACGGCCGTGCACTATGGCATTGGTGTCGTGGTGGTGGTATTCGTCGATAACGCGCTGGGGGCGTCAAAGAACGACCAGCGCACGCGTTTCAAGGGCAGAGAGGTCGGTACGACGCTGTACAATCCGAGCTTTGCCGAAGTGGCCAGAGTGTTTGGCGCGCAGGGCATCAAAACCGAACCTGAACGGCTCGACAGTGCCGTGCAACAGGCCCTGGCGTCGGGCCAGCCGACGGTGATCGAAGTGCCTGTGCCCACCTGGGCGCCGCCGTTCCAGATCCAGCCACGCACCAACTGAGGACGAGGGCATGACTATACCCACCACACGCCTGATTGTCTGCGTGAGCCTGGCGTTCCTGTGCTATGCCATGATAGTCACGGCGGAGGACAAGCCGCCACAGCGCGACGTTGCCGAAAAGCGCCTGATGGAGATGGATTTCTCGCTCTGGATATCCGAGATCTTTGCCGTCAGTCCGGACAGCCAGCACGTGGCGTACGGAGCCCAGGCGGGGCGCAAACAGTTTGTCATTGTCGATGGCCAGGCGGGCAAATCGTATCAGGTCATCCTGGGGAATATGCTGCGCTTTAGCCCCAATAGTCAGCGCCTGGCCTATGCGGTGGAAGAAGGACGGAAGAGTTTTATCGTCGTCGATGGCAAGACGCTCAAACCCTACGATAGCCTGGGCGCTGGCACGCTGCGCTTTAGCCCTGACAGCCAGCGGCTGGCTTACGCTGCGGTGGCGGACAACCGTATGTTTGTAGTCGTGGACGGGACCGAACACAAACCCTACGATGCCATTGTCACTGAGCCCCTGGCCTTCAGTCCAGACAGTCAGCGCCTGGCCTACGGCGCACGCCAGGGGCAGCAGTGGTTTGTAGTCGTGGATGGCCAGGAGACCCAACCCTACGATGCCATTGTCGCTGAGACCCTGACCTTCAGTCCAGACAGTCAGCGCCTGGCCTACGGCGCACGCCAGGGGCAGCAGTGGTTTGTGGTCGTGGATGGGCACGCAGGGAAACCATACGCTGGTATTGGGTCTGGAAGCGTGCTCTTTAGCGCTAATGGGCAACGCCTGACCTATGTCGCCCAGGTGGGCAAGCAGCAAATGGTCGTCGTGGATGGCCAGGAGGGGAAACTCTACCCTGGCATCGCGGTTGGTAGCCTGCTGTTTAGCCCCGATAGCCAGCACGTGGCCTATGCTGTGCAAGGTGCAGACAAGACATGGTTTGTAGTGCAGGACGGCCAGGAAGGCAAACCGTATGAGACCTGGGTGGATGGACCTGTCTTTAGCCCAGACAGCCAGCGGCTGGCCTACGCTGTTGCCCTAGAAAAAGATAAGCAGGTCGTGGTGGTGGACGGCCACGCCGGCAAAACCTACCGTGATATCAAAGTCAGTACGCTGACCTTCAGTCCGGACAGTCGTTGGCTGGCCTATGGCGCCCGCGTGGATAAACCCTGGACCGTTGTACTCAATGGCCAGGAAGGCAAGCCGTACGAGAATCTCATCAGTCTAGGCGGCGGGAGGCTCGTCTTTGATGCCCCGGATCGGTTGCATTACCTCGTGACACGCGGCCAGGACATCTACGTGGTGCAGGAGCAACTCAAATAAGGAGCGTGCCCTGTTATGGTGCACTTCGAGCACTTCACCCATCTGACCTTCGATTGTTATGGTACCCTGATCGATTGGGAAACGGGCATCCTGACAGCCGTGATGCCAGTCTTAGCACGTCGAGGCATAGCGGCTGAGGCGGAGCAGCTCCTGCAGCTCTACGTCAAGTACGAGGCGGAGCAGGAAGCCGGGCCCTATAAGCCCTACCGGGACGTTTTACAGGGCGTCATAGCAGGGATAGGCGGTGAGCTTGGCTTTGTGCCGACGGCAGCGGAGTTGCGGGCCTTACCGGGCTCG
>WNEY01003266.1_pt1 | contig 12134 bp, 12 predicted proteins | sample 5400531 | NCBI WGS metagenome assembly WNEY01 (sample SAMN13153338, study PRJNA577476) | soil metagenome | isolation source: 200 cm saprolite under Douglas fir tree site 1 | place: USA:California | collected 2015-04-18
GAAGCGGTCGATCGTCCATCCGGTAACCCACAAGGTACGCGTGCCGATGATCGATAAACGAAAGGCGCAGGTCCTTTCGATGCACGGGAACGTCGCGCAGCTCATGGATCTCGCAACGTACGAGACCTTCGAGCTGCCCGTTACCGAGGAGTTCCAGGGGAAGATTCAACCGGGGCAGGAAGTAATGTACATGGAGGCCCTCGGCCGTCGCAAGTTTTCGTCGCAGTAGCCGGCGGGCTCGTGCTCAAATAACCGCGGAGGGTTTCGGTCCGCCAATGCCCTCGGCTCCCTTTGCCGATGCGGTCGCGAAGTACGACGACGCGCGCATCGTCCTCTTCGGGGTGCCGTACGACCGGACCTGTTCGTTCCGGGGAGGCTCGCGGTATGCGCCCCGCGCCATCCGGGAGGCTTCGTACAACTTCGAGACGTACATGATGGATTACCAACGAGACATCCGCGACGTGCCCGTAGCGGACGCAGGTGACATGCCGAGCTACGGTACGTCCGCAGAGATGGTCGCGGGCGTCACGAAGATGGCGTCCGACGTCGTCGGCGCGGGGAAAATCCCCATCGTCGTTGGCGGCGAGCACAGCCTGGCGCCCGCGGTCGTCCGCGCGTATCCCAAGGACATCGGAGTGGTCGGCATCGACGCCCACCTCGATTTCCGGGATCGGTACTTGGACGACAAGTGGTCCCACGCATGCTCCGCCCGGCGGATCGCGGACCACGTCGGAGTCGAACACGTCGTGTACATGGGGGTTCGCTCGTACAGCAAAGAGGAGAGGGAGGACCTCGAGCGGCTCGGCCTCACATACGTCAGCGTGTTCGAGATCTACGAGCGCGGAATCGGTGCCGCGACGGCGCGTGCTCTGAAGGAAATCCATCGGGACAAAATCTACCTCACAATCGACATCGACGGCGTCGACCCGGCGTATGCGCCCGCCGTGGGAAATCCAGAACCGTTCGGGCTCGCACCCCTCCAGGTGAAGAGCGTCATCGGCAAACTCGCGCCTCATCTGGTCGGGATGGATCTGAACGAAGTGAGCCCGACCTGGGACTTCGGACAGACGTCCCTCCTCGCCGCGCGATTGATCCGCGAGGCAATCATGGCGATCGGGAGCACCGGCGCCTGAGGAACATGCGCCGTGCGCCTCCAGAACCTTTTTTAGGGAACGCATCGCTCGTCAGCGGAAAATGGCGAGTCCGATCATCCGGGTCGAGCATCTGTCGAAGACGTTCATCTCGAAAGAGCGCAAGAAAGGCCACAAAGAGAAGAAGCCGGTCTTGGCACTCCGAGACGTCAGTCTCGAAATCGAAGACGCGGAGATTTTCGGCCTCCTCGGTCCGAACGGAGCCGGCAAGACGACGCTGATCAAGTGCCTGACGACGCTCCTGTTGCCGTCATCGGGGAGCGCTTGGATCAACGGCTACGATGTGTTGAAGCAGGAAGACCTAGTGCGCGCGTCCATTGGCTGCATGCTGATGGGGGATCGTGGCCTCTATTGGAAATTAACAGGCCGCGAGAACCTCGATTACTTTGGGGCGCTCTACCATGTGCCGCGTGCGGTTCGGCGCAAGCGCATCGAGGACCTCATCGCGCTCTTGAAGCTCTCCGATTTCGTGGATCGGACGGTCGAGACTTACAGCGCGGGTCAACGAATGATCCTCGCCTTCGCAAAGGCGTTGGTCAACGATGCCCCCATCCTGATTCTCGACGAACCGACGGTCACGATGGACGTGCCAACGGCCCGGGAGCTCCGGCACATCGTCAAGGAGCTGAACCGCCAGGGTAAGACGATCGTGTACACGACCCACCTCATGCACGAGGCCGAGGAACTCTGCGATCGGGTCGCGATCATCGATCATGGCGCGATCATTGCCCTCGGCACGACGCCGGACCTCAAAGCGTCGATCTCAACCGAAGACATCGTCGAACTCGAGGGCATTTTTCCGGAAGGAATCGTGGAGCGGATGCGGGGGGTGCCTGGCATCAAGAGCGTGACGGTCACGTCCAAAGACTCCGGGCTCACGAAGCTCGATGTGGCTTGCCAGAATTCGCGTGCGATGCTGCCGCGGATCATCGAGGCGGTCACCGGGAACGGAGCCTCGGTGCAGCTCATCCGACCCAAGGAGGTCACCCTCGAGGACGTCTTCATCGCGAAGACCGGTCGCACGCTGAACGTCGACACGCGAATTCTCGGAGAGAGGGAGGCAGGACCCCGTGGCCGGTGAGACGGTGGGGCGGGGCCTCGGCCTCGCGCGTCCCGGTTGGCGTGCCTCCGTCGGGGTCGCATGGACCGTTTTCGTGGCCCGGCTGAAGATCATCACGCGGTACAAGGGAGCGATTCTCCTCGAGTCCTTCCTTCCGGTGTTTTTCGCCGCCATGCCGATCCTCCTCGGGACGGCGGTGGCGGGGAGCGAACAGAACGCCGCGAGCAACTTCTTCCAGAACACCTCGAGCGCGGGGCAGGGGACGAGCCAGTATCGGCTCTACATGCTCCTCGGTTCGAGTACGTTCATGGTCGTCTCCCTGATGCTCTGGCTGATCGGCTACTGGGTCCGACGGGAGCAGGAGACGGGAACGCTCGAGTCGATCTATCTCGCCCCCGCAAAGCGGCTGAACATCATGGCGGGCGTGACCTCGTACAGCCTCGTCCGGTCCCTGACCGCGTTCGTTGTGGCGATGGTCATCGGATCTCTGCTCTTCGGGGTCAACCCGCTCGATGGCAACTTGGCGGCGGCGATCGGCTACTTGATCCTGGGGATCCCCGCCCTCTGGGGGCTCTCGTTCATCTTCGGTGCCCTAATCATGCGCGTGAAGGAAGCGAATTCCGTCATTCAGCTCATCCAGTGGGTCGTTCCCTTTTTCATGGGCGTCTATTTTCCCGTGACGATGTTCCCGCCGCTCATGCGAATCGTCGCCATGGCGTTCCCGCCAACCCTGATGAACGACGCGATGCGCTCCTCGCTCCTGGGCATCGGCTCGCTGTACGGGCCCGGGTATGTCGTGCTCGGCCTCATGTTCATGGCCGCGTGGATCACCCCCCTTCTTGGCTACGAGTTCTTCGGCGTCATGGAAAGGCGCATCCGACGAAACGAGGGGGTCGGTCAGTACTGAGCGTCGCAACGGCTCACAGGGGCTTCGGACTCGCACGGCCGGACTTCCCTCAACGGCTCGCGACGTTCTGGGACATGTCGAAGAAGGTGATCGTCGAGTATAGCCGCTACCCGGTGGCGTTCGTCGCCCTGTTCGTCCAGGTGTTCGTGATCATCTTGCTCTTCATGCTGAGCTCGTTCGCCTTCGCCACTCCGGGAGCCCCGAAGGCCTCCTTGAGTGTCTTCGCGGGCATGATGACCTACGGCTTCGTGACGAGCATGTTCCTGGGCTTCACACTCTGGGAGATGGGCTTCTCCCTTCGCGAGGAGCAAGTGCGCGGGACGCTCGAGGCGCTCTACCTCTCGCCGACGAACAAGTTCTCGAACCTGACCTCGAGGATCTTCGCAATCGTTGTTTGGACAACGATCATGTGCGCCGCCGCGGTCGTGCTCGTGAACCTCCTCGTCGGAGGGCTCCCGTTGCAGAACGTCGGGATCGGCCTCGTCGTCCTGCTCTTCTCGATTTCCGGATTCCTCGGACTCGGCTTCCTCTTCGCGGGGGTGACGATCAAATTGAAGGAGACGGCCCAACTTCTCGTCAACGGCCTGCAGTTCTTCTTCTTCATCTTCTCCGCGCAGTTTTTCCCGTTCTCCGTCTTGCCGCAACCCGTCCGAGATTACGTGAGCCGATGGCTGCCGGTGAGTTACGCGGTCGATCTGTTCCGGACGACCTTGCTCGGAATTCGTCCGGAACTCATGCCGAATGATTTCGTCGCAGAATTCGCAATCGTCGTGGCCTTCGGCATCTTCTCGCCGATCCTCGGGTACCTGGGCTACCTCGGCTTCGAACGGCAAGCTCGACGCGCCGGGACCCTCGGCGAGTATTGACAGAAAAGGGCGCGACGAGCTCTGGCCCGCGGAACGGCGGTCTTCCCCGATTCCTCCCCCTCGGAGCGAGGAATTCCCGGCCCACGAATCCCGGTCGCGTATGCCCACCCGAAGGCGGCTCGGGAACGGCGAAACCGGAGCTCGTCCCAACCCGTGGTACATTATGTCACGGGGCCGCATAAGGCTTGCGACACGCCACGACGACACGCGCGAACGTTTATGTGCAATCCGTAGTTAGTCGCCCCTCCCGGTGGCGCATGTCCGAAGGATGGAGTGGTCCGCTTGAGAAGATCGATCGCTTCCGGTACGAAATCCCCCGGTCCTACAAGTCCCAGATGCGGACCAGCGGACTCATCTTCATCGATGAACCGATGATGGCGCAGCTGCGGCAAGACCAGGCGCCGGAGCAGGTCGCGAACGTCGCGACGATGCCGGGAATCGTCGGCAAATCGATGGCGATGCCCGACATCCATTGGGGATATGGATTCCCGATCGGAGGGGTCGCCGCCTTCGACGGCAACGACGGCGTGATCTCGCCTGGCGGCATCGGATACGACATCAATTGCGGCGTGCGGCTCCTCCGTACGAATCTCACCGTGGCCGATGTCCACACGAGAATTCGGGCTCTCACCGACGCCTGCTTCGAGAGCGTACCGAGCGGCGTCGGCGAGGGAGGCCGTACGAAACTCTCTCGCCAAGAGCTGGGGAAGCTTGCGACGGAGGGGGTCGGGTGGGCGGTCGAGAAAGGCTACGCATGGGCCGAGGACGCCGATCACATCGAGGCCGGGGGCCGGTTGTCCGATGCGGACTTCAGCAAGGTCAGCGAGCGCGCAATCGCGCGCGGTAAGGACCAAGTCGGCACCCTCGGTGCGGGAAATCACTTCCTGGAAATCCAGAAAGTCGACCGCGTGTACGACGAGCCTGCCGCGAAGGCGCTGGGAATCAACGAAGTCGGCGCCGTTTGCGTCATGATCCACACGGGATCCCGCGGGTTCGGCCACCAAATCGCGACGGACTACATCGAGGTCTGTGAGCGCGTCGTGAAGCGGGAGAAGATCGAGCTACCCGACCTCCAACTTGCGTGCGCACCGATCGCTTCGAAGGAGGGTCAGGACTACTGGCGCGCCATGTGTTGCGGCGCGAACTTTGCTTGGAACAACCGCCAGCTCATCACGTTCGCGGTCCGATCTGCGTTCGGAAAGGTCCTGGACCAATCGCCCGAATCGCTCGGTGTGAAAATCGTGTACGATGTGTGTCACAACATCGGGAAGATGGAGGACCACCAAGTGGACGGGGTGCGACGACGGCTCGTCGTCCACCGAAAGGGGGCGACCCGGGCCTTCCCCGCGGGGCACGCGGAGACGCCCGAACGGTATCGGGCGGTGGGCCAGCCGGTGCTGATCCCCGGCGACATGGGCACGTGTTCGTTCGTTCTAGTCGGACTCCCGATGGCGATGGAACGGTCGTTCGGTTCAAGCTGTCATGGGGCCGGCCGCCAGATGTCTCGCAAAGCCGCCACGAGGAAGTACGAGGCCAACGAAGTCGTGAGGTCGCTCGAGAAACGGGGAATCTACTTGCGCTCGGCCTCGCGCGCAGGGATCGTGGAGGAAGCCCCGGGAGCGTACAAGAACGTCGAGGACGTCGTCCGAGTTGCCGAGGGCGCGGGCCTTACCAAGATCGTGGCGCGCATGGTCCCGCTCGGGGTCGTCAAAGGATGAACCTCACCATTGCGCCATTCGGGATGATCGATGGGACGATCCTTGAACGCCTTCAGGAGGAACTGGCGGGCCTAGGCAAGGTCGTGCTCTCCTCGCCCAAACCGGTTCCGAGTTCGTTCCTCCAGCGAAAACGACGAGGTCAAGTTCAGTACCTGGCCTCGGAGTTCGAGAGAGCTCTCGCCGACGAACGGGGGGATCGCGTCCTTGCCGTGACAGATGTGGACCTCTTCGAGCGCGGACTGAACTTCGTGTTCGGTCACGCGACGATCCACGACCGATTTGCGGTCATCTCGATTGCTCGGTTCGGCGGCGACGGGCGCGACAAGCTCCTTGAACGCACCGCGAAGACTGCGGTCCATGAGCTGGGACATACGCTCGGGCTGTACCACGACGACGAAGACCCGGGATGCGTGATGCACTTCTCGGAGAAGATCGAGGACACCGACCGCAAGGCCAACACGTTCTGCGCGAAGTGCCGCCTGGCCGCCACGCTCACCTTGTCGCGGCTAGGAACGTGAAACTCGCTTTCGTCTCGAAGCGGTCCCCGTATCGGAGCGGCAGCTCGGTCTCGAGGAAACGAACGCCACGTTCGTACTCACCGGGAGGCAAGAGGTCGAACGTCGACAGGTACTTCCGACGGACCCGATCCAGCTGCTGTTCGGTCGTGAACGTCCGTCGAAGGGGACGTTCTTCCACGTGAATCTCGCGGAAACCGACGGACCGGAGAGCGGCTGCGACCGTGTCAATCCGCGGAAACCGATTCCGATCAATCTCCAAGAGGCTCGGGAACGCCTCTTCGAGAATCCCGAGACGGCGGGACGACATGTCCGTCGTCGCGATGACAACGCGGTGCGATACCCGCGCAACGTCCGCGAGCGCCCGGTCCGGGTCGGCGAGCTGGTGGAGGACCATGACGACAACCGCGATGTCGAAAGCGTCCGCGATAAACGGAAGTCGATGGCCATCGCCTTGAACACACGAGAAGGCGGCCTTCGTGCGGGCGACCTCGAGCATCTCTCGAGAGGCATCGAGGGCGACCACCGGGTTCGTCGCGGACAGGAGGGCTGCGAATCGGCCCGTCCCGGCTCCGAAGTCCAAGATGCGCTCGCCGGCCCGGATGTGACCGACTTCGGCCAATCCACGAAGCAGAAGTCATGGTCCACGGCGTCATCGGAGCGGACCACGTCATAATCGGCCGCGCGACGCGAGTAGTCGACCTCCACGCAAGATGGAAAAGGCGTACAACGTATCAGCCTACCGGGTTCGAGATGACGATCGCCGAGTTCAGCATCACGCCAATCGGGAAAGGCGTCAGCGTCGGGGAATTCGTCGCGAGGTGCCTGGACATTGTGGACCATAGTGGCCTGCCGTACCGCCTGAATCCGATGGGTACCGTCGTCGAGGGCACGCTTGACGACGTGCTCGGAATCATCGCACAATGCCACAAGGCGGTGGCGAAGGATTGCGAGCGCGTATCGACGGTCATCAAGATCGACGATCGGAAAGGCGTGGCGAAACAGCTCGACGCGAAGGTGTCGGCGGTGGAACGGCGTCTCGGCCGGAAACTCAAGACCTAGTCGGCGGCCTCCACAGAGCAAGGGCGACGGCCGCAACGGTTCCTACCACGGCCCCGAATGCGAAGGTGGCGGTCGGCTGGATCGTGAAGAGGAAGCCGGCGACCAACCCGGAAGCGAGCTTCACGACCCCCACGCTCGTGTGATACGCCCCGAGGACTGTCGCCTTCGTCTCCGCCGGGGCGAAGTCGGCGACGAGGGCTCTCTGGGTGCCCTCCGCCATTCCATAACTCAGTCCATACAGGACGAAGCCCAAGACCAGGACGAGGAGGTCGCTCGAGAGCGCAAGGAGCGCCGCCATCGCGACGAACGCAATGTACCCGATCAAAACGACCGGCCTGCGGCCGAACCGATCCGAGAGGATCCCTGCGGGAAAGGCATGCGCGGCATATACGATGTTGTACACGACGTACAGAAGAATCGCTTGGGTAGTCCCGTACACCAGGCCCGCCCGTAAGAGGAGGAACACGTACGAGAAATCGGCAAACGAGAAAATCGTCGCAATCCCGATGAAGGCGAGGAGGGGCTTCGGGATTTCTCGAAACGTCATCCGGAGCGTTCGTTTCGGGCTCGGCGCGCGGGGCGGCTCGCGGACGAAGAGGATGACGAGGACCGACGCGACGGCTGGGATCGCCGCGAGCAGAAGGACGAGTCGGTACGACTCGGCAATCGGGAGGGATGCCGCGATCGTGCCGAGGATGACGAGGGTGATGATCGGACCCGCGATCGCGCCGGCCGTGTCCATGCTCCGATGAAAACCGAACGCCTTGCCGCGCGTCTCCGGCGGAGTCGACTCCGTGAGGAGCGCGTCCCGCGGGGCGTCGCGCACCCCCTTCCCCGTCCGTTCGATGACGCGTATGACGAAGAACTCGGGCCAGTTCTGGGCGAACGGGAACAAGACTTTCATCGCGGTCGAGAGGCCGTAGCCGGCGCCGACGAATCGCTTTCGTTTCCCGGCCGCGTCGGAGAACTGGCCGGAAAAAATCTTCATGAAAGACACGACGCTATCGGCGCTGCCTTCGACGAGTCCGACGATGAGCGGGCTCGCGAGGAGGACCTGCGTCAGGAAGAACGGAAGAATCGGGAGGATCATCTCACTGCTGACGTCGGTGAAGAGCGAAACGACCCCGAGGACGACCACGTTGGCGGTGAGGCCGTAGGCGAGGGTTCGGCGGTTGGCGACCATGACGTCTCACGCCGGATGGAAGAGGAACGCGACGGCGATCACCGCGTAGACCATCACGAGCAACGCGCCCTCGTACCAATTGCTCCGTCCGTCGGAAACGACCGCGGCGACGACAGCCGTGGCGAGCGCCAACGAAGCCAGCTCGAAGATCTCAAAATCGAGGGTCATGAGCTTGGGCATCAACAGGGAGGCGAAGACGAGGATGGGAGCGACGAACAGGGCAACCTGCGTGGTCGACGTCGTTGCGACGGCGACACTGAGTTCCATCTTGTTCCTCCAGGCCATGAGGACGGCGCTGCCATGCTCGGCCGCGTTTCCGACAATCGCGACGATGATCACTCCGACGAAGAGCTCGGTCAGATTGAGGCTCCGACGCGCCTCGTCGAGTGAACCGACGAGGATTTCGCTTTCGATCGCAACGAGCCCGGTCGACGCGACGAGGACGCTCAGGGCGAATCGCCGTGTCCAGCGGGGCTTCTCTTGGACTTCCGTGACGGGGTTGAAGATGTCGCGGTGGGTCCGGAGAGAGAAGAAGAGACCGAACGCGTATGCGGCAAGGAGGATGCCCGCGATGCCCAAGCTCATTTCCTCCAGCGCTACGCCTGTGCGAATTCCTGTCGACAGGACGTACAACGCAGGCATCGCGAGGCCGATGACGGCGACGACGAGCATCGTGATCTGAATGCCCGATGCTTCCCGCGAGAAGATCTGGGTCTTGTAACGGAGGCCTCCCGCCAACATGCTGAGCCCGAGGACCAGGAGGAGATTCCCGATGACGGAGCCGGTGAGCGATGCTTTCACGACCTCCGTCAGGCCGCTGGCCAAGGCGAATACCGCGATAATAAGCTCGGTCGCATTGCCGAAGGTCGCGTTCAAGAGGCCACCCACCCCCGGGCCCGCATGCTTCCCAAGCTCCTCCGTCGCGAGTCCGAGGAACCACGCCAGCGGAATGATCGCGAGCCCCGCGACAGCGAACACGATGACGCCGGATGCGTGGAGGAGATCGAGGATCCAACTTGCGGGGACGAAGAGACCCATCACGATCGCCCAAGCGTACGGCCGCAAAGGCCCGAGATCCATCGAGCGGGGAAACGTGCAATCGTTCTTAACGACGCGGGCAACGTTTAACTAGAGAAGGCCGAATGCGCGCTCGATGATTTCTCCCGTGGAGATGCGGGTCCTCGATCGAAATGCGCAATATTTCGGGGTCTCAATCCTCGAGCTGATGGAGGCGGCCGGCAAGGCCGTTGCCGACCTCGCGCGCTCCGAGATCGCTGCGGCGGGGAAGCGGATCCTCATCCTTTGCGGCACGGGGAACAACGGCGGGGACGGGCTCGTCGCGGCTCGGCACCTCGCCGAGGACGCGCGGGTGACGGTCCTCCTCGCGCGTTCGCCGGACCAGTTCACCACAAAGGAGGCCCTCACGAACTTCGAGCGGTTGCGCGATGTTCAGGTCCTCGCGGGGTTGGATCGGAGCGAAGAGGCAATCGAGGAGGCGGATCTCCTGATCGACACCCTGCTCGGCATCGGAGTCGAGGGTCCGTTGCGCGAACCATTCGCCTCCCTGGTGCGGCAGATGAACGGGTCCAGAAAGCCGATCCTCAGCATCGACGTGCCGAGCGGATTTGGGACGGACCTCATGGTCAAGCCGACCCTCACGGTCGCCCTCCACGACGTCAAGGAAGGGATGACTCCGGAGAATTCGGGGGAGATCCGCATCGTGGACATCGGGATCCCGCCTCCCGTCCGCACGATGGTCGGACCTGGCGAATTCTTGCTGTATCCCGTCCCCAAGCCGACGAGCCACAAGGGCCAGAACGGCCGCCTCCTCGTCATCGCGGGCGGACCCTTTACCGGAGCCCCCGCCCTCGTCGGGTACGGAGCCTCGGGCGTCGGAACGGACCTCGTCCATATCGCGACGCCGGCGATCGCCGCATCCGTCGTCGCCTCCTACTCGCCGACGTTCATCGTCCAACCGCTCGTCGGCCACCGCCTCCTTCGAGAAGACTTGCGGCAGATCCTCGAGCTTTCCTCCCGGGTCGACGCCGTCGCAATCGGACCCGGCCTCGGAGACGCCGAGGGGACCCTCGAAGCCGTCCGCGAGGTCGTACGCAATCTCCAACATCCCGTCGTGGTCGACGCCGATGCCATACGAGCGGTGGCCGCGGACCCAAAGTGCCTCAGCGGCAAGCGCGTCGTCATCACCCCGCATTCCCGCGAATTCCAAGTCCTGACCGGCAAGTCCCTCCCCGATGCACCGGAGGCCCGCGCCGAAATTGTCCGGGACGCCGCGAAGTCGCTCGGCGCCACGATCCTCCTGAAAGGGCACGTCGACATCGTCACGGACGGAACGCGACTCAAGTTCAACTACACGGGAAACCCGGGCATGACCGCGGGCGGGACGGGGGACGTTCTTTGCGGAGTCACGGCAGGACTCCTCGCGAAAGGGATGGCGCCGTACGACGCCGCCCGGCTCGCGGCCTTCACGAACGGCGCGGCGGGCGACCTCGCCTTTGAAACGAAGAGCTTCGGGCTCACCTCGATGGACGTGGCAGACAACCTCGGACGCGTATTGGCGAAGTTTCTCGAGCGCTGAGGGATCCGAAATCTCCGCGCCGTCCCTTCGTTGACGTAATTATTTAGCCGACTCGTCCCTTGGTCCGACGGTGGACCTCGAGCCGGTACCTGATGAGCCCGTCCTCCAAGCGGATGACATTCTCGTGGTGGCGGACCTCCACATCGGGCTCGAGGAGGAACTTCGAGAAAAGGGGATTCATGTGCCGAGCCGCGCCGAGGCGATGGGGCGAAAGCTCTCCGAGCTCGCGGACCGCCGCGGCGCGACGCGGATCGTCATCTTGGGGGACGTGAAGCACCTCGTCCCGAAAATGGCGTCCCGGGAGCGCCGCGATGTCTACGTGTTCTTCCGTGACCTGGCGTCGACGTTTCGGGAAATCTACATCGCGCAGGGCAACCATGATGGGATGCTGAAACACATCGTTCCGCGAAGCGTTCGGTTCAAGCCCGCGTACGGCTTCCGCATCGAAGACACGGGATTCTGCCACGGCCACGCGTGGCCCTTCAAGAAAGTGATGGAAGCAAAGGTCCTCGTCATGGGACACAACCATCCTGCGGCTGCATTCCGGGACGCGATGGGCTCGCGACAAATCGTGCCGTGCTGGATGCGGGTGCCTTTCCTTCGGAAGCACAAGCGATACCCGAAGTTGCCCAAAGAAGCGATCGTGGTCCCCGCGTTCAACGAGCTCTGCGGGGGCATGCCGGTGAACGACGTGCGCGCCCGATTCTTGGGACCGCTGTTCGACGAAGAGCTCGTACGGGTCGAGGATGCGTCCATCCATCTCCTCGACGGGACGCACCTGGGCCGGCTCCGAGACATTCAAGTGGATCTGGGCTTCCGCCCGGAAGACTATCGGCAATGAGGTGGGCCGATGAGGTGGAAATGGAAACTGCGATTCCTGTTCATCATCGCGATCGAATTGCCGATCCTCGTCTGGCTCGGGACCACCATGAGCGCCTCGGGGACGACGTTGCTCGCGACCGCGGGCGGCCTCACGGGGTTCTTGCTCTTGCTCCGAATCATGCGGCCTGCCATCTTCGTCCTCATCGGAGCATGGCTCTTTGGAATCGCGGGAGGCTCCTGGTACTTGCAGTCGT
>WNEY01003268.1_pt1 | contig 12132 bp, 12 predicted proteins | sample 5400531 | NCBI WGS metagenome assembly WNEY01 (sample SAMN13153338, study PRJNA577476) | soil metagenome | isolation source: 200 cm saprolite under Douglas fir tree site 1 | place: USA:California | collected 2015-04-18
GGTGCCGATCTGCCCGGGATCGGCCTCTTCCCCTTCGACACGGTCGCCGGCGAAACGCGCATGATCGGCGATGTCCTGCTCGAGTGCGAGCTCGAGCCCGGAGTCCGCCGCACGCTTGCGGGCTTCGAGAATCACGCCGGCCGGACGCGCCTGGATCCGGGCGCTGAGCCACTCGGCCGCGTCATCGCTGGGTTCGGCAACGACGGCGAGAGCGGCTTCGAGGGCTGCCGCGTCGGGCGTGCGGTCGGGACCTACCTCCACGGCCCACTCCTGCCGCGGAACCCCTGGCTTGCCGACTGGTTGCTCGCGCAGGCGCTCGCGCACCGCTACGGCGAGGCGCCGAAGCTGCAGCCCCTCGCGGATGACCTCGAGACCGAGGCGCATGCTGTGTCAGCTCGCCGCGCAGAAACTCGCGGCGGCCGACGGCGCTGAACCGACTTAAGTGGCGGATCAACGAGCCCACAGGGCGCCGAGATAGACCGCGGGGTCGCCCGGCTGCCAGCGGCTGAGGAAGCGCTGGATCGGCGGGTGCAACACGATGTCGTCGAGATCCCCGACCTCGAACAGGCTGTGCCCGCGTACCGCGGCGTCCTGCGACGTGACAGCTTCGAGCGATCGCCCGCCGAGATCGCCCGCGAAGATGATGTGCACGACATGCTTCGGCGCAAAGCTGCGTTCCGGCGCGATCGAATCGACGATCGCGACCGGCCCTTCCACCGGCAGTTGATCGTCGATCCCGATCTCTTCGGCAAGCTCGCGATACAGCGCGTCGACGAGGCTCTCGCCGCCGTTGACGCCGCCGCCGGGCAGGAGCCAGTACTCCTTGCCGTGCTTCTCGTGGCGGCAGAGGAGCACGCGTCCCTTCCAGCGCAGGATCGCCGAGACCCGGACACGCGGTTCGGCAGTCACGTGGCCGAGGATCCGAACCCGCGCACACCGCGTTCGCTCGCAGGAAGCTCGTCCACCTCGACGAGCTCCAACTCCGGGATCGGCAGAACGACAAGCTGCGCGATTCGCATCCCGGGCTCGACGACAAATGGTTTGGTCGCATCGGTGTTCAGGAGCACCACGCGAAGTTCGCCGCGGTATCCCGAATCGACAAGCCCCGGCGAGTTCACCACAGTCAGCCCATGGCGGGCCGCGAGGCCCGACCGCGGTTGGACGAAGCCGGCGTATCCCTCGGGGATCGCGACCGCCAGGCCGGTGCCGACGAGGGCGCGCTCTCCGGGGGCGAGCTCGACACGCTCGCACGCCGAGAGGTCCAGCCCGGCGTCTCCCGTATAGGCGCGCTCCGGGACGACGGCGTCTTCCCGCAAGCGCTGGATCGGCAGCTCGATCAACGCGCGCGCCGCACGGGCTCCGAGCGCGCCTCGGCGACGAGATACCTCGCGAACCGGCGCACTTCGCGGCGCGGTAGGCGCGCGCGAACATGGACGCCGTCCGCCTGGTCCTCGCGCTCGTCGATCGGCGCGCCCAGCGCGTAGAGCTCGGCGAGCTTCCCGCCGTCCTCATAGGGCAGGAAGAGATGAACGGTCTCGAATCGATTGGCGAAGCGTTCTGCGATCCGTGCGCGCAGTTTGTCGAGACCTCGGTCCGTCAGGGCGGAGATCTGCACCGCGTCGGGGAATCGATTCGCGAGCCTGCGGCGTCGAAGAGCGTCAACCGCGTCGATCTTGTTCACAACCATTTCAAGCGGCAAATCGTCCGCGCCGATGTCGTGCAGCACGGTCCTGACGGCCGCCTCTTGCTCGTCGAGCCGGTCGTCCGGAGCCGATGCGTCGACGACGAGGAGGATGAGATCTGCGACGAGCGTCTCTTCCAGTGTTGCTGCGAATCCCTGTACGAGCTGGGTCGGTAGCCGGCGGATGAAGCCGACCGTGTCCGTCAGGAGATAACGCCGCCCGTCGTGCTCGAACGACCGGGTCGTCGGATCCAGCGTCTCGAACAGCCGGTTGTTGACCGAGACATCCGCGTCGGTCAGTGCGTTCAGCAGCGTCGACTTGCCGACGTTCGTGTAGCCGGCCAGTGCAACCGTCGGCGCCTCCGAGCGCTGGCGCTCCTTCCGGCGCACGTCGCGCTGCTTGCTGAGGTCCTTCAGGCGGCGGCGCAGAAGCGTGATCCGGCGGCGCGCGATGCGGCGGTCGGTCTCGAGCTGCGATTCACCGGGGCCGCGGGTGCCGACGCCCGCTCCGAGCGAGCCCATGCCGCCGCCGAGGCGCTCGAGGTGCTTCCACATGCCTCGCATGCGCGGCAGGTTGTATTCGAGCTGCGCCAGCTCGACCTGAAGCTTTCCCTCGGCGCTCCTTGCATGCTGGGCGAAGATGTCGAGGATCAGCTGCGTGCGATCGACGACACGCGCCTGGAGGGTGTCCTCGAGCGTCCGCTGCTGGGCGGGATCGAGCTCGCCGTCCACGAGGAGCACCTCGGCATCGGACTCCTCGTAAGAACGCTTGAGCTCCTCGAGCTTCCCCTTGCCTACGTAGGTACGCCGCTCCGGACGCGGGCGGTGCTGAACGAGCTCCCGGATCGGTTCGACGAGCGCCGTATCCGCGAGCTCACGGAGCTCGGCCAGCTCGTCGTCGGAATCGATTCCCTGAGCCAGCACTGCGACGATGAACCCGCGTTCGAGCGCGGGCTCCGGCTGGCGTTGGGTCACGGACGGATTATGCCGCCAACTCGGCAGAATCCCCCCATGGCCCCGGTTTCCCTCTCCCCCGCCTTGGCGGCGACCGGGACGTATCCCTTCGTGAAGCTCGAAGAGGCGAAGCGGCGGCTCGCCGCTCAGGGCGTCGAGCTGATCGACTTTGGCAAGGGCGATCCCCGGGAGCCGACCGATCCGATGATCAGGCAGGCTCTCGCGGACAGCCTCACGGAGATCTCGACCTACCCGCTTGCCGAGGGGCTGCCAGAGCTGCGAGGAGCAGTCGGCGGCTGGTGCGCGCGACGCTTCGGGGTCGAGCTCGACCCCGACATCGAGATCATCCCAACGTACGGTTCGAAGGAAGCGATCTTCCTGCTCGCGCAGATCCTGATCGATCGCGACGGTGGCAGGCGCCTCGTCGTGACGACGGAACCCGGCTATCCGGTGCCCGACCGTGGTGCCGTCTTTGCGGGAGCAGACGTGTTGCAGCTGCCCCTGCTCGAGCAGAACGGTTTCCTCCCCGATCTCGACGCGGTCGACACCGCCACCTGGCAGCGGGCAGCGATCGTGTGGATCAACTATCCGAACAATCCGACCGGAGCCGTCGCGCCGCTCGACTTCCTCGAACGGCTGGCCGACCTTTCTGCAAAGCACGAGTTCTTGCTCGCCTCGGACGAGGCGTACACGGAGCTCTGGTTCGACGAGCCGCCGCATTCCGCACTCGAAGTGCGCGACCGCGGGAACCTGGCGGTGTTCAACACGCTCAGCAAGCGGTCGTCCATGACGGGCTATCGCTCCGGTTTCGTCGCGGCGGCCCCGGAACTCATCGCCGCGCTCAAGCAGTTCAGACCGTCGGTCGGCACGGCACCGCAAGAGTTCGTGCAACGCGCCTCGGTCGTCGCCTGGAACGACGAGGAGCACGTCGAACGGACGCGCGCGGCCTACCGCCGCAAGCGGGACGCGCTACTGCCGACACTCGCACGCAAAGGAATACGCGTGGCAGGGAGCGACGCGACGATGTACTTGTGGCTCGAAGTGCCCGCAGGCGAGTCGTCGGAGACATTCGCCGGCCGCCTGCTCGAGCATGGACTGGTCGTCTCACCGGGAACGTTCTTCGGTGCCGCTGGCGAGGGCTACTGGCGGCTGGCGCTCGTGCCAACGGAGGCGGAGTGCCTTCGCGCGGCCGAGATCCTCGACGAGGTCCTGTGAACGCCGAACGCGTCGAGGAGGTGATCGCCGCACTCGACCGCGGTGAGCTGCGGGTTGCCGAGCCGGACGGTGACGACTGGCGGGTGAATTCTGAGGCGCAGGAGGCGATCCTCGAGTACTTCCGCCTGCGGGAGATGGAACCGCAGGAAGTGGGCCCCTTCGAATACCACGACAAGATTCCGCTCAAGCGGAATTACGCCGAGCTCGGCGTTCGCGTTGTGCCTCCCGCCGTCGCCCGGTACGGCGCATTTTTGTCGCCGGGAGTCGTGATGATGCCGAGCTACGTGAACATCGGCGCGTGGGTCGGGCCGCGGACGATGGTCGACACGTGGGCGACCGTCGGGTCCGGAGCGCAGATCGGCGCCGACGTGCATCTCGCAGGAGGCGTCGGGATCGGAGGAGTGCTCGAGCCGCCCGGCGCGCGCCCCGTCATCGTCGAGGACGGGGCGTTCATCGGATCGCGGGCGATCCTGACGGAAGGTGTCCGAGTCGGTGCGGGTGCGGTGCTCGGGCCGAACGTGTCGTTGACGTCGTCGGTTCCGATCATCGACGTGACCGGCGACGATCCGGTCGAGCATCGTGGGTTCGTGCCGCCCCGCGCGATCGTCGTGCCGGGAACACGGCCTAAGGACTTTCCTGCCGGCACGTATCACCTCGCGTGCGCGCTGATCATCGGCTGGCGCAGCGAATCGACCGACCTCAAGGTCAGCTTGAACGACGCCCTTCGCGAGCACGACCTCTAGACGAGCTCGACTCGGCAGATCTCCCCCGCAGGTCCCGTCAGGCGGGCGCCGTCTTGCGCGTCGAGCTCGACGAGGAGGTCACCTCCAGGAAGATGAACGTGCACGGGGCTCTCGCACCAGCCGTTTCCAACTGCGGCGGCGGCGGCCGCGACGGAGCTCGTTCCCGACGAGAGCGTCTCGCCTGCTCCCCGTTCCCAGACGCCGACGGTGAGGTCGTGCGGCCCGTCGACACGCACCAGCTGCACGTTGGTGCGCTCCGGGAAGCGCGAGTGACGCTCGATGCGCGGGCCCAGTCGCAGTAGCTCGCCGCGCTCCGGTTCACGGCGGACGACCGCGTGGGGATTGCCGACCGACACAGGCGTGAACTCGACTCGCTCGTCTCCGAGGTCGAGCTCTTCCGTCCCCCCCACCTCGACTCTGCCGACGTCGACCGCGACGTTGCCGTCCTGACCTATCACCGCTTCTACCTCGCGGGTCCCGACCGAGAGCGTCACGCGTTCTGCACCGGACCTGCGCGCGAGCCAGGCGGCAACGATGCGCAGGCCGTTGCCGGAGAGCTCTGCGGTCGACCCGTCGGGATTCCAGATTCGGATTTCGGCCCGCGCTCCGTCGACGGACGTGATCTCCAGCAGGCCGTCCGACCCGACGCCATAGTGGTAGTCGCACAACTGCCGGACGCGGCCCGGCGTCAGCGGTTGCGTGAGCTCAGCCTGCTCGACCAGCAGGTAGTCGTTGCCGAGCGCTTGCCACTTCGACAATTTCATTGGCGATGTCGTCCACGGGACGATCGGCATTGACGCTAACAAGGCCGGGGATGCGTCGCATCCACTTCCGCTGGTATGCGGCGTAGCGGCGCGTGCGAACGACGAGCGCCTCGAGCGCCTGCTCGTGCGGAAGCTCCGCGACGTCGCGGAGGCCGAGCGCCTGGGCCGCTGTGGAAGAGATCGGTTCGGCAAGCGCGGCACGGGCCTCGTCCACCACGCCGGTTGCGAACATCGACCGCGCTCGCAGCTCGATCCGTGCTGTCAATACGTCGCGGGGAACATCGAGGCCGAAGACCAGCGTGGGATGGCGCGTGTCGGCGGTCCACAACCGGTCGGCGACCGGTCGCAACGAGGAGCCGAGCTCCGTGAGCTCGAGCGCCCTGACGATCCTCCGTCGGTCGTTTGGATGCAGCCGGGCCGCGGCGCCGGGATCACGCTCGGCGAGGACGCCGTAAGCACGCTCCGGGCCAAGGCGGTCGTACACGTGCTCCCACTGCCCTCGCTGCTCCGGGCTCGGCGCAGGAGGCAACTCGAGCTCCGCCAGCGCTGCACGAAGATAGAGACCGGTCCCGCCCGTTACCACGGGCGTGCGGCCGGCCGTCATCAACTCGTCGATCGCCGCGTGCGCCAGTTGCGCGTACTCCGCAACCGATCCCTCGTGTGCGAGTGGCCAGATCCCGACGAGCCTGGTCGGACGTTCGGGCTGAGCCGTGAGGATCGGCAGGCCGCGGTAGGCCTGCATCGAGTCGGCCGACAGCACCTCGCCTCCGAGACGATCGGCGACCCCTTCGGCGACCACCGTCTTGCCCGAGGCCGTCGGGCCGAAGATGGCGACGACGCTAGGAGCTGAGGGGTGAGCCAAGGCGCCGACTTGGCGGCGCCGTCTAGAGGACGCGCGGGCTTTGCCCGTGCGTCCGTTTTGCCGACCTTCTCGGAACGTCCACACAGGACCTGAACTAGGTCGCTTCGACGGCCGACTTCCAGCCAATGTCTGCCTCCTGCGGGAAGAGCATGTCCGCCGGCAGAGCACTGTCTTCGTCCGGATGCGCAGCGCGATGTTCCTTGAACCACGCCACCGCGTGGGAGATCCCCTCCTCGAGCGGGACCGAAGGCTCGTAGCCGAGCAGTTGGCGCGCCTTCGTCAGGTCGGCGACGTAGTGCGTGACCTCGCCGAGAAGCGACGGAGCGAGTGCGATCTTCGGCTCGACGCCGAGCTCGCCCGCGATCAGCTCGGCAGCTTGGACGAGCGAGTTGCCGTGGCCATAGGCGAGATTGATCGTCTCGTTCACGACGCGTCCCTCGGCGAGCGCCTCGATGCCGCGCGTGATCCCGTCGATGCAGTCGTCGACATATGTGAAGTCGAGGGTCTTCTCCTGCCCGAAAACCGTCACCGGCTCGTCGCGGAGCATCGTGTGGATGAACAGCGGCAGCACGCGCACCATGCGGGCGAGATCGTTGTCGTAGCGCCCGTAGACGTTCGAGAAGCGGAAGACGAGATAGCGGAGGCCGTAGCAGCGCGCATACGAGTAGACGAAGGCCTCGCCCGCGATCTTCGATGCGGAATACGTCGACTCTGTGTACGCGAAGTCGGCGCTGGCCTCGCTCGCCTCCTCTTCCGCAAACCGGTGCACGTCGCCGTAGACCTCTCGGCTCGACGAAAAGACGATGGGCAAATTCTGCTGGCGGCAGAACTCGAGGACGTTGAAGGTCATGACCGCGTTCTCGAGCGCGCGGTGCGGCTGGCGCACGAGCTGGTGCACCTTGGCGTGCGCGGCCAGGTGCACGACGAGATCGACCTCGGGATATTCGACGCCGCCGATGCCGCCCGGGAAGGACGGGTAATGCCCGGAGAGGTCCTGCAGGAGGTAACGAAAGTCGTTCGTCCAGGTGTTCAGCCGCTTGTCGATGCCGAACACATCGTGTCCTTCGCGCAGCAGACGCTGACCAAGGTTCGTCCCGATCTGGCCGCTGGAGCCGGTGACGAGGATCCGCATCAGGCCGCGACCGGCACGGCCTGAACGCCGCGCAGCGTCGTGGACGTTGCATCCTCGATCCGCACCTCGACCAGCTCGCCTGCGGCCGCGCTGCCGGAGAAGTTGACGGTGGTGTTGCGCCGGGTGCGCCCACGCAGCAGGCTCGGGTCGGTGCGGCTGGGACTTTCGACGAGGACCTCCTCCACCCGCCCGACACGCTCCGCGTTTCGAGAGGCGGCCACACGCTGAACGACCTCGACCAGCCGCTCGATGCGATCGCGTTTCACTTCTTCCGGGATCTGCTCGGTCATCGCCGCCGCCTCGGTGCCCGCGCGAGGTGAGTACACGAACGTGAACGCGCTGTCGAAGCCGACCTTCTCGACAGCCGAGATCGTCTCCTGGAATTCAGCCTCGGTCTCACCGGGAAATCCGACGATCAGGTCGGTCGTGAGCGCGAGATCCGGGATCGCCTCGCGCAGCTCCGCAGCCAGCCGCAGGAAGCGCTCGGGGTTGTAGGTCCTGCGCATGGCCTTCAGGATGCGGGACGAGCCGGACTGCAGAGGCAGGTGGGCGTGCTCGCACACGGCGTCGCACTCGGCCATCGCGTCGATCACAGGGCGGCGGAAGTCCTTTGGATGCGGACTGGTGAAGCGGAGACGCTCGATGCCGTCGACCGCGTCGCACGCACGCAGCAGCTCACCGAACTCGGTGTGGATCTCCGGCGCGAGGTCGCGTCCCCAGGAGTTGACGTTCTGCCCGAGCAGTGTGAGCTCTCGTACGCCTTCTGCGGCGAGCCGTGTCGCTTCCGCGACGATCTCGCCCGGGCGGCGGCTCACCTCCCGTCCGCGCACGGCCGGAACGATGCAATAGGCGCAGGTCGAGTTGCACCCCATCGAGATCTGAACCCACGCCTGGAAGCGACGTTCACGGTGCATCGGCAGCTCGCCGGCGAACGTGCGGTCGTCAAGGCCGAAGCGTCCGCGTGCGACGCCGAGCCCGCCGGCACCGAGCCACTCGCCGAGATGAGGGATCGATCCTGGCCCGAACGCGACGTCGACGTACGGGTAGAGCTCGAACAGACGCTCGCGCTGCGCTTCCGCGTAGCAGCCTCCGACGGCGATCACTTTGTCGGGATCGCGTCGCTTGACCGCGGCGGCCTGTGCAAGGTGCGCGGCGAACTTCTGATCCGGCTTCTCACGGATCGTGCAGGTGTTGAAGACGAGGACGTCGGCCTCGTCCTGCGTGATCGCCTCGCCCAACCCGAGCTCCTCGAGCATGCCCTTGATCCGCTCGCTGTCGTGAGCGTTCATCTGGCAGCCGAAGGTCGTGACGTGGTACCGGCGCACGGGCCAGAATGCTACCGGTGGTCTTTCCGGACTCCACGTCGATGTGGCTTTTCGCCCTGGCGGCCCTGGCGCTGTTGGTAATTCCCGGGCCGTCCGTCCTCTACATCGTCTTCCAGAGCGCGGAGCAGGGTCGCCGCGTCGGGCTTGCCTCTGTCGCCGGCGTCCATCTCGGCACGCTCGTTCACGTCGCCGCGGCCTCGGCTGGGCTATCCGCTCTGATCGTTGCCTCGTCACTGGCCTTCAGCGTCGTCAAATACGCAGGCGCCGCGTACCTGATCTATCTCGGCATCCGGAAGCTGCACGAACGGGATGCGGTGACGCGGGTCGAGCGCAAGCGCGAGCCGCTTCGGCGGGCGTTCGTGCGCGGCATGATCGTGAACGCCCTCAATCCCAAAACGGCGCTCTTCTTCCTGGCGTTCCTGCCGCAGTTCGTCGCTCCCGACCGCGGCGGTGTCTGGTCGCAGGCACTCGTCCTCGGCTTTGTCTTCGTCGGGCTCGGCCTCATCACGGACTCGCTTTACGCGTTGGCGGCCGGGACGGTCGGCGTCCTGCTGAGGCGTCAGCGGAACGCCGTGCGCTACGGCTCGGGCTTCGTCTTCATCGCACTCGGCGCAACGGCCGCGCTCGCGAAGCGGACTTAGTTACCTAGGCGGCCTGATCGGGTTGGACCTGCGGAACTGGCTCAGCAGGCGCCAGCGTCTCCTGGTGACCGCCGTTCGCGACGTTGCGGGCGACGTCGACGGCTCGGCTCTCGCGGATGACCGTCACCTTCACCTGCCCGGGATACTCGAGCTGATCCTCGATCTCCCGTGCGATCTCGTGCGAGAGCAGCACGGCCGCGTCGTCGTCGACTTCACCGGGCTTGACGATCACCCTGATCTCGCGGCCTGCCTGCAGCGCGTAGACCTTCTCGACACCGGGCTTCTGCGCCGCCAGCTCCTCCAGGGACTCGAGCCGCTTGATGTAGTGCTCCAGGCTCTCGCCCCGCGCACCGGGCCGTGACGCCGAGATCGCATCGGCCGAGATCAACAGCACGGCCTCGACGGTCTGCGGCTCGGTCTCGTAGTGGTGCGCCTCGATCGCGTGCACGACGTGCTGCGACTCGCCGTACCGCCGTGCCAGCTGTGCCGAGATCGATGCGTGTGAGCCTTCGACCTCGTGTGTCATCGCCTTGCCGAGGTCGTGCAGCAGGGCCGCACGCTTCGTCACCTTCACGCTTGCGCCGACCTCCGCCGCCATGATGCCCGCAAGGTGGACGACCTCGAGCGTGTGCTTGAGGACGTTCTGGCCGTAGCTCGTTCGGTAGCGCAGGCGCCCGAGGATCTTCACGAGCTCCTCGTGAAACTCGCCGCAGTTCGCCTCGAAGACCGCCTGCTCCCCCGCCTGCACGATCGCATCCTCGATCTCCGCTTTCGATGCGTAGTACGTGTCCTCGATGCGCGCCGGATGGATCCGCCCGTCCTCGATCAGCTTGGTCAACGTGATCCTGGCGACCTCGCGCCGGATACCGTCGAAGGAGGAGAGAACGACAGCCTGAGGCGTGTCGTCGATGATGAAGTCGACGCCGGTGAGATGCTCGAGGGCGCGGATGTTGCGACCTTCTCGGCCGATGATGCGACCCTTCATGTCGTCGGAAGGCAGTTCGACCACAGACACGGTCGTCTCGGCCGCGTGACTCGCTGCGACGCGCTGGAGAGCGTCGGCGACGAGATTGCGAGCGCGCCTCTTGGCCTCCGTGCGCGCCTCCTCCTCGAGCTGGCGGACCCGCCGCGCAAGCTCGTGCCGGACGAGATCCTCGGAGCGCTCCAGCAAGTTGAGCTTCGCCTCCTTGACCGTCATGCCCGAGATCCGCTCGAGCTCCACGAACTGTTGCTCTTTCGCATCCTTGTGCTCCTCCTGCAGCTGCCGCAGGTGCGTCTCGCGATCGGCAACCCCCTGCTCGCGGCGCGCGATCTCTGTGAGCTTCCCGTCGATCTCCTCTTCCTTCGCGAGCACACGCTCCTCGACCTTGACGATCCGGTTGCGGTGCTCTGCGATCTCTTGGTCGATCTCCGCCCGCACCGTGACCGCCTCTTCGCGGGCAGTGATCTGCGCCTCCCGGCGAAGCGTTTCTGCTTCACGCTGGGCGTCATCAATCAGCTGCTTCCGTTGGTGCTGGGCGGCGCCAAGGCGCGACTTGCCGAGCGCACCGACCGCGACTGCCCCACCCAATCCCCCGGCGACGAGACCGATCAGAATCCCGATGGCGACTTGCATTTGGCTCAGCTCCTGGGTTGGTTGTCCGCGGTCGCTACCGCGGCGCCCACCCGGCAGTCCTGCCGGCACGGGGAATCCCGAATCGGTGAAACGAGCCGACACCTCGGCTCGGAAAGCGGTTGGCTAAATCGCCGCTGTCAAGAGCCTTTCGGTGTCGGACTGGTCGGAGATTGACATGAGTTTCGTAAGTACCGTTGCGATTCGGAAAACGTTCCTGTGCAGGCGAAACATCAGATGAGACACCCGCATCTTAGCGCCGCTCAGGGTTCGGGTGCAAAGTCGGCCCCGGCCGCGGCCTCCAGCGCCTCCTCGCCGAACCCCTTCGAGGCCAGGTAGCGGGCGGTCTTCACCCCCGGCCCGCGGCGCTCCACGAGACGCCTGGCCCGCTCCGCCTCGGCCTCGAGGCCCTCGAGTGCCTGCTGGATCACTTCCGCGGCGACCCCCTGCCGTCCTAGGTCGTGCCGGATGGCGGCATCGCCGTAGCCCCGCTCGGCAAGGTTCCCAGCCCGGGTGCGCGCAAAGCGTGCGTCGTCGACGAGCCCGGCGCGCGCGAGAACTGTGAGCGATTCTTCCACCGCGGCGGGAGCCACCGAAGCTCGGGCCAACCGTTCGGCGATCCCGCGCTTCGAGAGATCCTGCCGCCGCAGCGCGCGCCCGGCGAAACCAAGCGCTTCTGCGCGCCGGAGCTCGTGCCGTAGCAATCGCAGAGCCGGGCGGTCGAGTGCACGCCCTTCCGTGAGCCCGGCGCGCGCCACCACATCGACCGGCAGCGTGCGCCAGGGGGTGCCGTCCAGCTCGACGGCCACGCGACCGCGGCGCTCCACCACGAGCCTCGTAACCGTGGGCACTACTTCGAAGCGGCCTTCTCGATCCGCGCTTTCTGGTCTCCCTTGACCTGGCCGTTCTGCTCGGCGTCGACAGCTATCGGGAGCAGTCGTGCCGAGGCGACCTGCTCAGGACCGAGGTCGGCCTGGATCCGGGCGAGGATTCCCTGGCAGACGTCCGGATGCTCACGCAGGAACGCGGTCGCGTTCTGGCGTCCCTGGCCGAGCCGCTCGTCGCCGAAGCTGAAGTACGACCCCGATTTCGTCACGGCCTTCCGCTCGAGCCCGGCGTCGAGCACCGTTCCCTCCCACGAGATGCCCGAGCCGTAGATGATGTCGAACTCGGCCTGCTTGAACGGCGGTGCGACCTTGTTCT
>WNEY01003269.1_pt1 | contig 12131 bp, 11 predicted proteins | sample 5400531 | NCBI WGS metagenome assembly WNEY01 (sample SAMN13153338, study PRJNA577476) | soil metagenome | isolation source: 200 cm saprolite under Douglas fir tree site 1 | place: USA:California | collected 2015-04-18
GACGCCGGCAACGACTGCCACGCGACGTCCGTTGAGACCGGGCATTAGATTCTTCCCTCCTTCTGGGAATCGAAACCTACCACCAGCCCCAAGTGGAGGGGAGTTGGCCGCGGAGTCGCCCTTTTCGCAACACACGCGCGCAGCCGCCCTGGCGTCCATGGTTGAGACTCCGGTGGACGTGCTGATCATCGGCGGCGGCATTACCGGAGTGGGGATTGCGCGTGATGCGGCGTTGCGCGGCTTTCGCACGGCCCTGATCGACAAAGCGGACTTCGGCGCGGGCACATCCTCACGTTCGTCCCGACTGATTCACGGCGGCATCCGGTACCTCGAGCAGGGTGCTTTGCACCTGGTGCTCGAGGCGAGCCACGAACGCCGCGTGCTCCTGAAGATCGCGCCGCACCTCGTGCGTCCACTGGCGTTCTTATTTCCGGTCTATCGGGGCAGCCGCGTTCCCGCGTGGAAGCTGCGCGCAGGCATGTGGCTGTACGATTTGCTGTCGGCCTTCCGCAACGTGCGCGCGCATCGCTGGCTGCGGCCCAAGAAGGTGCGTCGCATCGAGCCGTCGTTGCGTGAGCGCGGGCTGGTCGGCGCCGCGCTGTACTACGACGCGCAGACCGATGACGCCCGTCTCGTTCTCGCGACGGCGCGCAGTGCGGCGCGCGCGGGGGCGCTCGTCGCGAACTACGTCGAGGTGTCCACCCTGCTCAAGCCGGACGGACGCGTGCGCGGCGCCGTGGTCCGCGGCGTGTTGACCGGCGAGACCTTCACCATTCGTGCCCACGCGGTCGTCAACGCGACGGGTCCATGGTCGGATGTTCTGCGGAGACTCGATGACCCCGAAGCCAAGCCGCTGTTGCGGCTGACCAAGGGCGCTCATGTCGTCGTCGAGCGGCGGCGCATCGCGAACGAGCATGCCGTGACGTTGCTGTCACAGCTCGACGGCCGGGTGATGTTCGTGCTTCCGTGGGGAGAGTTGTCCTACATCGGAACCACCGATACCGATGCCGATTCGTCGCCCGACACGCTGCGCGTCACGGCTGACGACGTTACCTATCTGCTGCGCTCGGCCAACGCCGCCTTTCCTGACGCGCACCTCGGCGCCAAGGACGTCGTTTCCGCCTGGGCGGGGTTGCGTCCGCTGCTCCGCCAGGACGATCACGCCAATCCGTCACAACTGTCGCGCGAGCACCGCGTCGTGGAGAGCGCCCACGGCTTGATCACGATCGCCGGTGGGAAGCTGACCACGTACCGCGTGATGGCGCGCGACGTCGTCGATCGCATCGCCACTCGACTCCACGAGCTGGATGGGCGGCCCGTGGCGCCGCGCCCTGCAACGGATCGGTTGCCGCTGCCGGGAGGTGAGGCCGCGGAGTTGGAGGTGCTCGTAGAGGCAGCCCGAGCGCGCGGCGCTCAGGAGGCAACAGCCCGCCATCTCGTCGCGAACTATGGAAGTGAGGCGGCTGCGATCCTCAACTATGTGGATCGTGAGCGCTCATTAGGCGACCCGCTCATCACCGGCCGGCCGGAGATCTGGGCCGAGGTCAACTACGCCGTCGAACGCGAAATGGCGATGCGGGTGCAGGACGTGCTCATCCGGCGACTGCATCTCTTCTACGAGCTACGCGATCACGGTAACGCCATCGTAACGGCCGTCGCCGGCCGCATGAAGAAGCTCCTCGACTGGGACGATTCCCGAGAGGCCGAGGAGCTTCGCGACTACTTCAAGATGGTCGAGCGAGGTCGGATCAAGGCTTGACCTTCGAGACATGGACGTGCACGTGCGGGTGTACGTGCACGTGGATACCGTTGTCGCCGTCGTCGTTGTCGTTCAGTTGTCGCAAGGCCCAAGTCGCGGCGTGGCGGACCGCTCCCGACTCGTCACGCTGCGCCGCCGTCAATCCTTCCCGCGCCCGCGGACTCTGGATCTCACCTAAGGCCCACGCGGCTGTCACGCGCACATCGCTGTCGCTGTCCTTGAGCGCCGCCACGAGCGGCGTGACCGCGCGCTCGTCCTGAATCTCGCCCAGCGCCCATGCCGCCACGGTGCGGACTTCGGGATCTGCGTCCTTGAGGGCGACTGCGGCGGGCTCGACGCCACTGCCGTCCTGAATTTCGCCGAGCGCCCACAGTGCGGTCTTGCGAACATCCGCCGACTGGTCGCGGAGCAATGCTTCGAGCGCGGCGATGCCTTGCCCACTTTGGATCTCGCCGAGCGCCCACGCAGCCGCTTCGCGAACGCGCGGGTCCCGGTCCTTTGTGGTGTTGGCGAGCAGCGGGACGGCGGAAGCATCCTGGATCTCTCCGAGCGCCCAAACGGCCGTCAGCCGCACGTCGGCCGCGGCATCGCTCAACGCCACGCTTAGCGGGTGAACCGCCTGTTTGTCCTGGATCTCGCCCAGTGCCCACGCGGCCGTGCGCCGCACCTGAGGCGAGCGATCGCCTAACGCGCGCGAGAGCACGTCGGTCGCCACTTTGTCCTGTATCTCACCGAGAGCCCATGCGGCTCGTACGCGCACGGCCACGTCGTTATCGCTCTTGAGCGCGTCGCTCAACGGCCCGATCGCCCGCGAATCCTCCAGCTCACCAAGACCCAACGCGCCCGTCTCGCGCAAGTCAGGGCGGGAGTCGCGCAGCAATCCGAGAAACAGCTCGTAGGTCGCGGAGCCACCGTGACTGCCCAGCACGCGGGCGGCGATGTTGCGCACGCAGCGGTTGTCGTCGCGGATCACCGCTCGAAAGGCCCGCAAGGCTCCGGGATCGAGATCGTGGGATCTGCCGTGCATGCCCATGTGCACCGGCACTTCGCCATCGCCCCCCCCGCCCCCCCTCGGCATCGGCGTTGGAGTCGGCGTCGGCTGAGGCATGGGCATCACTTGATCAGTGTAGCCCCAGTTCTCCCATCCCCAGCCGCCGTACCCCGTCAGCGCTTCACCGGCGAGAGCACAAACGGTCGAGTCGCTGGCCTTGAGTTGATCGAGGACCCGCGTCACGGTTGCAGAATCCAGTGCGGGTCGGGTTTGGACGATCACGAGTGCGGCGGCGATCAATTGAGCAATCATTCGACATTCCGGGTGAGGGATACGCCCGTTTGGATAGGACGAACGCATCAAAGGTTGCCGCCGCTGGAAATGCCGGTATTATCTCGCCCCGTGCCCCCAGCGCCGTCGACAACGTGGCCCGTTCTTTTCTGCGTCACCGCGATAATCGGATGCTCCCGGTCCGATTCGGCTCGTGCGGTCGCAACCGCGCGTGGTCCGGCGGATTCGCTGATTCCCGCCGGTCCTTATGGAAACTCCGTGCGGCGGGGACGCGCCCTGCTCGAGGGCACGCGCGACAGCGTGCCCGAGCACGTCGGCAACAAGCTGCGATGTACGAGCTGTCACCTGGATGAAGGCAGGCGCGAGAATGGCACCTGGATCGGGGTGTTCGCGCGCTACCCGCAGTACCGGCCGCGCAGTGGCGTGGTCGAGACGATCGAATACCGCGTCAACGACTGCTTTCGCCGCAGCATGAACGGCACCGCGATCGATCCCGCTGGAGCCGACATGCGGGACATTCTCACCTACTTCGCGTTCCTATCGCGTGGCGTTACGGTCGCGCCGCCAACGACGAGCGCAGGCGGTCGATTGCAGAAGTGGGCGACGTTCACCGCCGATACCGCCGCCGGCGCGCGCGTGTTCTCGGCATCATGTGCGAAATGTCACGGCGCGGCAGGCGAGGGAACACCAGGCGCGCCGCCCGTCTGGGGACCGCAGTCCTACAACATCGGCGCCGGGATGTCGCGCGTGCGCACGGCCGCTGAGTTCATCAGTCGCAACATGCCGTTCGATGCGCCCGGCTCGCTGGCCGACCAGCAGGCCTTTGACGTCGCAGCCTTCATCAACGCACGTCCCCGTCCTGACTACAAAGGGAAAGAGAATGATTGGCCGAATGGCGATCCACCATCCGATGTCGCCTATACGACTCGGGCTCACCACTGAGGAGGCTCACTATGTATAGACGTGGATTTCTTGGCACCCTGGCCGCATCGACAGCTGCCGGCCTGGCGAGCTTAACGCCGCTCAGCCTCGAGGCAGCGACCAGGACGCGTCGCATCACCGACAACGCGGTCGACGCGGCGTTCGAGGCGTGGCTCAACAAGATCACCGGAAAGCACAAGATGTTGTTCGACGCGCCCGAGGTGAACAGTGGGATGCCGGTCGTCTGGCCGCGCGTCTGGCTCAACGGCAACAACGAGAACTACGGCACCAAGGACACGGACAACTCGGCCGTCATCGTGCTGCGGCACGCAGGCATCCCGATCGCCATGCAGGACGCGCTCTGGGTGAAGTACAAGCTTGGCGAAGCGTTCAGTATCAAGGACGGCGACGCAGCGGCGACGCGTAACATCTTCGCGAAACAGATGCCGCTGCCTCTCCCGGGTACGGGCATCGAGCAGCTGCTGGCGAGCGGCGCCCAGTTCGGCGTCTGCAACGTCGCACTGACAGTCTACAGCGGCATGGTGGCGCAGAAGATGAACATGGACGCCGCGGCGGTGAAAGCGGATTGGGTGGCTGGCTTGATGCCCGGCGTTCAAGTCGTGCCCTCTGGCGTGCTGGCCGTGAGCCGCGCGCAGGAGAAGGGCTGCAGTTACTGCTTCGCGGGCTGAGAAGCGCGGCGGAGAGGCGGCGAGGGGCGGCAAAACCCTCGCCGCTTCTTTATTTCCAACCTCGAAGACCGCGCACGAAGTCATGGAGTACGAGAAACTTCTCGTACACGCGTACGCCTTTGCGCTTGCGGCCGAACTCGGCGAATAGCTCCCGTAGCCGGCCGCGCCGCCCGACATAGAATCGGAAGGTCTCGGCAAAATCCTCCTGCGGATGCGTCGAGGCATACGCGCTCACGTAGTCGGTCAACGTCGTCGCGATGCGGCGGCGCTCGAAGTCCACCCAGTGCTCGTCGGCGACCCGGTACGCTTTCCGGACCTCTCCGAACGCGCGCCGGAATCGACCCGTACGGGTCCACGACCAGTGATGATAGAGGAAAGAGTGGCCCAGCTCGTGGAGCAGCAGGCCAGTAAGCATGTTCCACGAGATCTCGTCGCGACGGCGCTTGCCGGTGACATAGCGGCGGTCGATCTCGATCACTTTGGGCGCGCGAGGCGCAACGCCCGATACACCCGGCCGCAACACGACGCGATAGTGCCAGTCGCGCAACCGCGTCACGATCAAGAGACGCCGCGCGCGTCGCAGTGCTCGCGGAATGAGATCGCGTCCCGTGGCGTCTTCGCCGCACCAGGGGCAGGTCGCCATCCAATCGTCCACGCCGCGGTCACAATGCGGGCAGACGTTCTGGAAGTGATCGTAGCGCCACGTTTGCGTCCGGCCGCACCAGGGACAGAAGCGCATCGGGTACATGACGCCACCGCCGCAGCCCCAATCGCACCGGGCGTGATACTTGAATCCCTTCGGCGCCTTGAGCGGTTCTTCGCTCGAGTCCTCGTCCTGGATGTCGCGCCCGCACCAGGAACAGAACGAGAAGGTGTCGGACACGATCCACCCGCAATACGCGCACTCGGCTCCAGTCTCGCGTTGCGTATCGGGCCACTCGAGCCGGCGACTGCAGCTCGGGCAGTGGCTCCAGAAGCGCTCCAGCTCGGTGTGGCAGCTCGGGCAGCGCAGCTCGGGGGTCGGGACTTCGCGCTTGCTCACCGGGCCAATGCCTCGTCCACGATGCGCTGGATGAACGCGTTGTACTTGAGGCCCGCCTTCGCCGCCGCTTCCGCCATCTCGTGCTCGGCGGCGATGAAGGGGTTGGGATTCACCTCGAGGACATAGACCTCGTCGTCGTGCGTCAAACGCACGTCAACACGGCCATAGTCCTGAAGCCACAACGCGTGGAAGGCGGTGCTGCAGATCTCGCCGATACGCATGGTCAGCGTGTCCGAAACACCTTTGGCGAAAACGTTCCTGATCTTCCTGCGTTTGCGGTAGTCCTCGTCCCACTTTGCTTTGTACGTGGCGATGCGGTGCTCGGTGGTCTCCGGCTCGCCGAACGTCATTTCCGTCAGCGGCAGGACCTCGACGTCGTCGTTGCCGATCAGTCCGACGTACACCTCGCGTCCCTCAACCAGCTCCTCGACGATCGCCGCCTGGTGGAACTTCGAGTGAATGAACTCGACCCGCTGCTTCAGGCTCGGGTCATCCTCCACGACAGAGGCCTGCGCGATACCGATCGACGCGTCCTCGAGCAATGGCTTGACGATGAGTGGAAAGCGCAGCTCGGACGGGCGCACCAGCGCATCGCCATCGTGAAACTCGGCGAACGCCGGCACCCGGATGCCGTGATAGGCGAGAATCTTCTTGGTCAGCGACTTGTTGCGCGCGACGAGCAATGCGGTCGGCGACGATCCCGTATAGCGATAGCCATACATATCCAGTAGCGCAGCAATCGCGTACTCATGGCGTGCGTTCTTGCGGAAGCCCTCGCAGCCGTTGAACACGAGCTTGGGCTGAAAAGTCGCCAACTTCGCGAGCATCGGCCCGACATCGTCGCCGATCCCGATCATGAGCACGTCGTGCCCGCCCGCGATCAGCGCCCGCGCGACGTCGTATTCCGCCTCCTCGGCCTTCTGCTCGATCTCGCGCTTGAAATCCGCGTCTTCCCACTCGGGATGAAGCGCGTCGAAGATGACCGCGATCTTCATAACGCCACTCGCTCCATATCGCGCGAGACAGTCCTCAGGGCGATGAGGATCACCAGGCCGCCCAGCAGGCCGACGGCGGGCAGCAGCAACATTGCGGTCCGGAGACTGCCCGTTTGATCGGACAAATAACCGATGAGCGGGGGCGCGAGCGCGTCCCCGGCGAGATGCGAGAAGAGGACGAAAGCACCGAGCACCGATGCCTGCACTGCCGCAGGCACGACGTCGAGAATGACGGCAGCCAGCGGGCCATTGTACCACGTGTAGAGGAAATACGTCGCGAGGACGAGCGGGCCGAACCAGCGCAGATCATCGACCAGTACCAGCGCGGCGCAGACCGGAGCGCCGAGTACGAAGCCCGTGCCACTCGCGAGGACGCGTCCGCCGCGCCAGCGTTGCTGCAGCCGGTCCGCGAGCCGGCCGCCGAACAGCGCTCCCGTCACGCCGCCCGCGAGGCCCCACATTCCGAATTCGGCGCCCACACGCGCGACCGAGAGCCCGTGCACGCGCTGCATGAACGTCGCCGCCCAGGCGATCAGCCCGTTCACCGCGAATGTCACCATCGCGCCGCCGAGAAAGATCCAGATCAACGTCGGCGTCCGCAGCACCAGCGCGGCCGCGTGTTGAAACTCGTCGAGCGCACCAGCGGCAACGGCGCCCGCCTCTGTCGTGCGCCGCACGGCCAACGGTACGAGGCGCCACACCGTCCATGCGACGCCGGCGCTCACACCGACGCTGAACACGGCAGTGTCGAACTGTGAAGGGATGCCTTCGAACATTGCCAGAATCCCGGCGAGCAACGCGCCCGCTCCAGCGCAGATCGCCAGGGGCATGACGTAATGCGTCACGCCATGCATCCCGTGCCGCCACCACTGCCGCAACGTGTCCGCGACTGGCGGCGGCGGTTTGCGATCGATTTCTCTGAGGCGCGACGCCAACGCTGCGAGCAGCAAACCCGGCACGCCCATCCAGATGAACGCGCGCCGCCACCCGTACGCCTCGGCGATCACGCCGCCGAACCAGATGCCCAATACGCCACCGAGCGCCATGCCGACCGAGTACACGCCAATGGCAAAGGCGCGGCGTCTGCCTTTGTAGTATTGCGCGATAATCGCCTGGGAAGCGGGCCCGTAGCCTGCCTCGCCAAATCCCACGAGTGAGCGGCAGCTGAACAGTTGCCAGAAGCGGCTCACCAGGCCTCCCGCCGCCGTCGCCGCGCTCCAAACGGCGACGCCCCACGTGATGACGCTCCTCCGCGATCGCAGATCGCCGATCACGCCGAGGGGGAGCGCGGCCAACGAGAGGACGACGATGTACGCCGAACCGAGCCAGCCGAGCTGCGCGTCGGAGAGGTGGAGATCGCGTTTGATGGGCTCGAACACCGCGTAGACGACGTTGCGGTCGAGATAGTTGAGGAGGTTGACGAGCGTCAGCAGACCCAGGACGTAAGCGGCATACGTCCGGGATACAGTCGCCTCCTTCATCATTTCAGGTTGGGTGCTCCACCGCCGGTGGCTGCTTCTGCGCGCGCGTCCCGATCCGCCTTCGCTTCGAGATACGAGTCCGTCAGCTCGCGCATCATCTCCGTCCGCCGGTCGTAGAGCCGCTTCAGCTTGCGCGGTTTGCGACGCGCCAGCGCATACGAGGCGAGAATCGGAAAGGCGACCGTGTTGTCGAGATAGGCGACGACGGTGCCGGGCAGTTTGTCCGGATCCACTTTCCCCCAGCTCACCGCTTCGGATGGCGTCGCGCCGGAGAGTCCGCCGGTATCAGGTCGCGCGTCCGTGAGCTGCAGGTAGTAATCGTGGCCCTTTTCACTGATCCCGAGCACTTCCTGAATCTGCGGCTCCGTCTGGAGCACGAAGTTCTTCGGGCTGCCGCCGCCGATGATCAGCACGCCGCTCTTGCCGCCATGGACCTTTGCGAAAAACACAATTGCCGACGTTTCGTTCACGTCCGCGCTGACATCGAAGCGCAGTTGGCTGCCCGACAGCGCCTGCTCGGCGACGTTCATGCCGATCGAAGAGTCGCCGGGCGAAGACGTATAGATCGGCACGGCCGCCGCGTGCGCCGCACCGAGCACCGACTTGCGTGAGAGTCCCAGCGCCTTCTCGCGCTCCAGCACGTAGCCGCCCAGCAGATAGTGATATTCGGCGGTGCTCATGGGGCGCTGGAATTCAGAGCGCGCCGAGACTTCGCGAACGAATCGATCCGTGGAGAGGAGGACGTCGTAATCGAAGAAGATGTCGTAGATCCGGACGACACCTTCTTCTCGCAGCACCACGTCATCGGCGAACGGCGTGCCGCGATGCATCGCCATGCCGAGCCCGAAATGCGCGTCGTGATAGAGATTCGCGCCCGTCGACACGATCCAATCGACGAACCCTGCTTCGATGAGTGGGATCATGGTCGACATGCCCAGTCCGGCCGGCGTCATGGCGCCCGTGAGACTCATGCCGACCGTGACGTCGTCCTCGAGCATCCGCTCGGCAAAGAGACGACACCCCTCGGCCAGCCGCCCGGCGTTGTAGGCGAGAAACGCATTCTCGACAAGCTCGGCTACCGTTTCCTTGCCGGTGATCGGTTTCGGACTGATGCGCTGGCCGCGCAGATACTCGTTTTGCGTCATCGCGTGGCTTGCCCCATCGGCGCCATGGCGCGGTATGCACGGGTGCGTCGCTCGCGCGCGTCCACGATCCAGCCCAGCGCTTCCTTCGGATCATCCGTCAAGAGGAAGAGATTCAAGTCTTCGGGCGCGATCTTTCCTTCGCCGGCAACGCGCTCCTTGAGCCAGTCCGCGAGGCCGCCCCAGTATTTTTTCCCGAACAGCACGACAGGGAACTGTTTCACCTTGCCCGTTTGCACGAGGGTCAGCGCCTCGAACAACTCATCCATCGTGCCGTAGCCACCCGGGAACGTGATAAACGCCGTCGAATACTTCACGAACATCGTCTTGCGGACGAAGAAGTAGCGAAAGTTGATCGAGCGCTCGACCCACTGGTTGGTCCCCTGCTCGAAGGGCAGCTCGATGTTGCAACCGATCGACAGCCCGCCGCCTTCTTTGGCGCCGCGATTGGCGGCCGCCATGATGCCCGGTCCACCGCCCGTGATGATCGCGAAGCCTTCCTTCGCGAGCATCCGCGACGTCTCGCGCGCGGCGGCGTAGTAATGATCGTTTTCCAGGGTGCGGGCCGAGCCGAATACGGTCACCGCATTGCGCACGTCGGACAACGTATCGAAGCCCTCGACGAATTCCCCCATGATGCGCAGCACCCGCCACGGATCGGTGCTCGTGAAGGAGGCCCGCCGCTCGACCGGAACGACCTGCGGCGGTGTGAGGAGTTGTTCGTCTTCAGTGAGCGGGCTGCGCGGCGAGGCGCTCGGTTGCTCTGACATGGTCATCCTGCACGTTATAGAAGAAAGGCGAGAATCGGACGTGCCCCGGCCGTGAGTCGGCGATCACGCCTCCCGCCGCCAGGTGTCGCACGGAAGCCGCCGGATCCGGCATCGGAATCATCACGATCGCCGACCGCCGGTGGACGTCCGCGGCAATCTTTGGCTTGAATCCAGCGGCTCGCACTCGGTCGATGAGATCTTCCGTCAGCGCGGCGGTCACGTCGCGAATGGCGGGGACGCCGATCTCCTCGATGTACTCGAGGCCACCGAGCTGCGCGTAGACCGCCGCGAGCGAGGGCGTGCCAAGCTCGAAGCGTCGCGCGTCATCGTGAAACGTCAAATCGCGCGGGTCGAAGGCAAACTGCTCGCGCTGGCCGAACCATCCGGAAATGGCCGGCTCGAGGCGACGGGCCACTGCTTCGCGCATATAGAGGAATACGATGCCAGGTCCGCCGAGCAGCCACTTGAGTCCGCCGGCGACGAGCGCGTCGACACCCGCCTCCTTCACGTCCACCGGAATCTGACCGACGGACTGATACGCATCGATCAGGCAGAGCGCGCCGTGTGCGTGCGCGGCCTCGGCAACGCCCTTGATGTCTTGAATCGCGCCGCTCGTGAAGTACACGTGCGACGTCACGACCAGCGCCGTGCGATCATCGACGGCGCGTGCGATGGCGTCGACTGGCACGCTGATTCGGTCGGGACTCTCCACCACGACCAGCTCCACACCTTTCCGCGCTTTCGCCAGCCATTGATACGCGACCGTCGGGAAATCGAGCGACGTGATGACGACCTTGGGCCGACGGTTGTAGTCGAGTGATTCCGCGACGGCGCTGAGCGCGACCGATATGCTGGGGGCGAGCGCGATCTCGCCGGACGCGGCGTTGACAATGCGGCCGTAACGCGCGCGCAGATCGCCGAGGGCCTCCCACCAGACGTCGTACCACGCGGCAGCGCCGCGGCTCTGCCACAGATCGAGGAATTCCGCTACCTTGCGACGAGACCGCTCGCCCAGCGCGCCGAGCGAGCAGGTATTGAGATACACGCGGTCCCTAAAGATGGGAAACTCGCCGCGATATCTGGCGAGTCCAAGGATGCGAGGTTTGACACTGCTTGCCAGCGTCATAGGCCGTGAATATACAGAAGGAATGCAGCCCCGAGCGAGTTGGTCCGCACTCTATGTGCGATTGGCGCTGAAGGCGTTGGTCCGTCCGCGGCTGGCGGTCGACTTAGTGCGACTCGCATGGAGTTTTCGCGCGCGCGACTGGTGGCGCCGGCCGCCGTTTCTTCCACTCCCGCCACGCGACTACATGCAATGGCGGATGTTCACCGCGTACGGCGACGAGCACGCCGTGCCGCCCGTCGATGACGTCGTCAACTTCGCGCGGTGGCGGCGGGAGACGATGGGATTGTGAGCATCGAGATCAAACGGCGAGCGGCGGCGTTGGGCTTTGCGGCCACCGGTATTGCGCGGCTCGAGAAGAATCCACACGCCGCCGAGCTCGATCGCTGGTTGGCGGCCGGACATGCCGGCACGATGACGTATCTGCATCGGCAGGCGGAGCAGCGGAAAGATCCGCGGCGCATCATGCCGCATGCTCGCTCTGCCGTCGTCACGCTCAGCAATTACTTCCACGGGTGGAGTGCCCCGGGGCCTGGCCCCGGGGCTCACTACCCTGGACGCGTCGCTCAATACGCCTGGTCCTCTGATTACCACCACGTCCTTGGCAACCGTCTCGAGCAACTGGCCACCGCGATCCGCGAGCTCATGCCCGGGGCGACCACGCGCTGCTACGTCGATGCCGGTCCAGTTCCCGAGCGCGAGCTCGCCCAGCTCGCAGGCCTCGGATGGATAGGCAAGAACATGATGCTGATCCATCCAGAGCTCGGGTCGTTCACCTTCATCGGCGTCGTCCTGACCGATGCGGGGTTGGAACCGGATCTCCCGTTTGAAGCGGATCGCTGCGGGACGTGCCGCCGCTGTCTCGATGCCTGCCCCACCGATGCGTTCGTCGGACCGCGCGATCTCGACGCGCGAGCGTGCATTTCG
>WNEY01003271.1_pt1 | contig 12131 bp, 11 predicted proteins | sample 5400531 | NCBI WGS metagenome assembly WNEY01 (sample SAMN13153338, study PRJNA577476) | soil metagenome | isolation source: 200 cm saprolite under Douglas fir tree site 1 | place: USA:California | collected 2015-04-18
TGCATGGCCTGCGAGACCGCTTGCCCGACAAAGGTCATCAAAATCTCCCCGTAGGGCGCCCTTCGATCCGGGTACGGCGTCGAGAGCGAAGATTTCGCGTTTTTATCGGCCCAAGGAATTATCTATAACAGCGTTATACAAGAACCGACAGCGGGTGCCGCCTTTGACCGATCTGCTCTACGCCGGGTTTCTCGGTCTCGTTGCAGGACTCGTGCCGGTCTACCTCGGGCTTGCTCCCTTGTGGCTCTTCAAGCGACTTTCGGCCGGATCGCGAACTGTGCTCGTGAGCTTTTCAGCGGGCATCCTTCTGTTTTTGTTCGCGGACGTCATCCACGAAGGCGTGACACTCTCGCAGGCCGAAGGCAGTACCCCGGCGCTCTTCGCCATCGGCCTCGCGTTGGGCCTCCTCGGGCCCGTCGCGATCACGCACTTGAGGAGCCGAAAGATCAAGGGGCAAGGCCTAGCGACACGGTCAGACCAGTTCCCGACGCCGATCGCGAGCACGAAACTCTTCACCGCCCAAATGATCGCACTTGGCATCGGGCTCCACAACTTCGGGGAAGGGCTTGCGATTGGCGCAGCCTATGCCGCAGGAGTGTTCGGCCTCACGAACTTGCTCGTCATCGGTTTCGCCCTCCACAATTCCACGGAGGGGATGGGGATCTCGGGTCCGATTGCGTCCGCCAATCTCGGCGCGCGGGAACCTCTCCTCCTGGGATTTCTCGCAGGGTCTCCCACGATTCTCGGGAGCATGATTGGCTCCCTCGCTTACTCCACCGCGCTGGGGACTCTGTTCTTCGCCGGCGCCGCGGGAGCTTTGCTCTATGTAATCGTTGAGCTCCTGAAGGTCACGTCCACCTCGGAGTCCACAAAGAGCGTCTTCGCGGGAATCTCGATCGGCATCATTCTGATGTTCGCCACGGGCCTTCTCGTCCGGTGAGTCGGGCTGCGTCTTACGCAGAACGTAAAGCAACTTGTATTCGACAAACGACAAGATTCAATCCGAGTCCCCGGGCGGTTGCACCCCCGGAGAACGCGATGCGACCAGTCCGCAGACACTCACTCGAGTTCCTCGTTCATCGAGCCGCTCCGATACCCGCGGAGATCGATGGTCACATAGACGAATCCGGCGGCTCGGACGGCCTGCACGACCCGCTCCGCCATTTCGAGCCTGGCAATCCTCACAAGATCCTCGTTCGGGACTTCGATTCGAGCGATGCCAGCGTGGGCGCGGACCCGCACGACCGGAAAGCCAAGGGCACGAATTGCCTCTTCCGCCGCTTCGACTCGCTGCAGCTTTTCCACGGTGATCACCTCCGCGTACGCGATTCGCGACGATAAGCATGCGTTGCTCGGTTTCGCGTGGAAGCTCAACCCGAGCGACCGTGCGAGCGCCCGCACATCCGATTTCGCGAGCCCGAACTCCACGAGGGGATGCCAGAATCCCTCTTCGTTCATCGCCTGAATCCCCGGACGGTAGTCTCCGAGGTCGGAGAGGTTCACGCCATCCGCGATCGTGTTATATCCCAGCTCGGCGGCGATCGGTTTGAGTGCGGCTCCCAGCTCCTTGCGGCAGAAATAACAACGGTTCACCGGGTTCGCCACGTATTGTTCGTTCGCCAGTTCGGAGACCCGGACGGTCCGCATTGGGATCCCGATTTCCGCCGCCTCCGACACGGCTTCCTCGAGCTCCCGCCGGGCTAATGACTCGGCGTCCGCGAGGACCGCGAGCGCGTCATCGGCCAACGCATCGTGGGCGATTCGCGCGACCAGCCCGCTATCAATGCCACCGGAGAACGCGACGAGGACACGCCCCCGTTCCCGCATGGCCTGCACCATACGGTCGTAAGCCGTGCGAAGGTCCCCGGTCCGCTGGGCGACGGCCATCGTTCGAATCGAATACGAGGACGAAGATAAAGGCATCGCGGGAGAAGTGGTATGGACCCGCACGACATGACCGCGATGTGCGCCCCGCGTTCCTCGAGTGCACCGCGTGTTCGAAGAAGCACGAGGTTCGGCTCCTCAACACGTGTGATTGCGGGGGTCCCCTGTTCGCCCGATACGAATGGGCGGACCTCGGCACGGACAAGCTCCTTCCGAGGCAGGACCTCTGGCGGTATGCGCCTCTACTCCCGCTCGAAGAGCCCGAGATTCGGTCGCGGGGCGAGGGTGGAACGCCTCTGCACCGACTCGCGACGCTGGGCGCGGGAGGCAGGGTGGCGCGGATCAAGGTCGCAGCCCTCCACGTGAAGGACGAAGGACTCAATCCGACGGGGACGTTCAAGGCCCGAGGCATGGCCGTCGCGGTTCCGATGGCGATCGCACTTGGTTCGACACGCCTCGCAGTCCCAACCGCCGGGAATGCAGGAGTGGCCCTCGCCCGGTATGCTGCCACCTACGGCGTGGGGGCCATCGTCCTCATGACGAGCGACGGCCCGGAAGACGCCGCCCGGGAGGCAATCGCCTACGGAGCGCAGGTTCTCCGGGTGAAGGAAGACATCGCGGACGCGGGGCGCATCGTCAGGGATCTCGCCGCCGCAACGGACACGTTCAGCATGGCGACGCTTCGCGAGCCGTACCGCATCGAAGGCAAGAAGACAATGCTCTTCGAGGTCTGGGAAGCTCTCGGCGGCATGCCAGAATGGATCCTCTTCCCGACGGGCGGGGGAACCGGCATCGTGGGGATGTGGAAAGCCCTTCACGAATTGCGGGACCTCGGGTGGTACGACGGTCCCTGGCCTCGGTTCGGAGTGGTGCAGGCGGAGGGATGTGCTCCCCTGGTGAAGGCGTGGAACGAGGGGTCTGAGTCCGCGAAACCGTGGCCGGATCCGCGGACCGAAGCCGCGGGGCTCCGGGTTCCCGCGACGATCGCGGATCGACTCGTCCTGAAGGCCATCCGAGAGACCCGGGGTGCCGCGGTCGCCGTCTCCGACGCGGCGATGCGGGTCGCCGCGCAAAACCTCGCGGTCTTCGAAGGGATCAGCGCGTGTCTCGAGGGGGCCTCGACCTTGGCCGGATTCCGGCGACTTTTCGATGACGGCGTGATCACGACGGAAGACCGTGTGGTCCTCGTGAACACGGGTTCCGCCCAAGGTGCGGCTTTGCCGCCTCTCGCCGCCCCGACCGTGCGGACCGCGGACGAGGTCGTCGCGTATCTCGGTCTCACACGGCGAGCTTCTTGACTTCGTCGAGGACCTTTTTCGGATCGGGAGGGATCTTCGGATCTTCCGTCACCCACTTGTACCGGACGACGCCGCTTCGATCCAGGACGAACACGGATCGCTTCGCGACCCCTTCGAGACCGATGCTGCCGAAGCGGTCGTACTGCACTCCGTAGGCCCGGCTGACCGTTCGGTTCCAATCGCTCAGGAGCGGATAGTTGAGACGATTCTGTTCCTTGAAGACCCGGTGACTGTGATGGCTGTCCGTGCTGACCCCGAACACCTTCGCGCCCATCGCTTGGAGGTGGCCCAGGGAATCCCGGAGGGCGCACAATTGTCCCTGGCAGGTGTTGGTGAAGTCGAAGACATAGAAGGACAGGACCACGGGACCCTGACCGATCTCCTTTGACAACGTCACCGGTTTCGTTTCGTCGCTCAACATCGTGAAATCCGGTGCCTTGTCGCCCACTTCGACCGTATCGCCCACCTCGTCCGCGAGCAACCGAGGGCCAGGAATAACGCTTTGCCCATCGCCGAGATGAATTCCTAGCCCGTCGCAAGACACAATGTATATCTAACGGATGTCGCCCATCCCGTTTCCAGTCAAAAGGACCTCGACATCCCACTCGCGCCCCAATCGCTCTCGCTGGGGAGGGAGAACGATAGCAAAGTACGTGCTCGCCGCGGACTACACCTTGATGACGGACTATCGAAACGTCCCGCTAGCTACGTTCTTCAGTTGCATCCCGACGGACCGCTGGCAGTCCCGCATGGCATTCCGAATCCTGGCGAATCCTCCTCGCGTCGATGAACACGGCCGACCGATCCGCGCGCCCTACGGTCTCCGGAAGATCGAGTCGTCCCTGGTCCAGGCGAACGGCCGGGATTCCGTCGTCATCGCGGACCCTCAGCACGTGGAGGAGTTCATCGGCGACGACACGGAGGTGGTGGGCCTGCATTCGATGGACCCGCTCGGCCTCGGACCCGTCAGCATGTCCTTCACGATGGGCGGGGTCTTGACACCGTACACGAAGGCGAAGTTCCTCGAACTGGTTCGTCGTGTCCAACGCCCGAACCGGAAATACAAAATCGTCCTGGGGGGACCCGGGGGATGGCACTTCGACTGCCGCGAAGGGATGCAAGAGTCGCTCGGCATCGACCACATCGTCCACGGGGAGGTCGACCACCTGGTGCCCGAGATCTTCGATCGCATTGCTCATGGAGATGCGCCTCCCGTGATGCGCTTCACGAATGCGACCGCCCCGTCGGTCGATCAGATTCCGAAAATCCTCGGGCCGACGATGAATGCGATGAACGAGGTGATGCGAGGCTGCGGCCGAGGTTGCGAGTTCTGCGAAGTCACACTGCGCCGCCCGCGGTACTTCCCGCTGGACTACATCGGCGATGAAATCGCGATGAACACGAGGGACGGCCAGAGGTCCATCCAACTCCACTCGGACGACATCTTCCTGTACAAACTCGAGAACTGGAAGACGATGGAGCCGAACGAGGACGCGGTGAAGGACCTGTTCCGCTTCGCGATGGAGCAACCGGGGGTGGCCCATTGTTATCCGACCCACGGAACGGTGAGCGCCGCGGTGTCGAACCCGGACCTCATCGCCGACCTGACGCGCATCGTCCGCGGGGGCCCCAACAAATGGATCGGGATCCAAAGTGGGATCGAGACGGGCAGCCCCGCGCTCTCCCGCGCAGTCCTCCACCGCAAAGCGGCTCCGTTCACGGCGGAAGAGTGGCCGGATCTCGTCGTACGGGGCACGGAGATCCTGAACCGCAACTACTGGTATCCCGCATACACGATCATCCTGGGATTGCCGGGGGAGACGGCGGAAGACGCGTGGATGACCGTGGATCTGATCGACCGGATGGAACAGATCCCGGACAGCCACTTTGTGGCCGCGCCCCTCACGTTCGTGCCGATCGGCGTACTCCGCGGGGAGGAGTTCTACAATCTCGACGAAATGATCGACGAGGCCCGGTTCAACGTGGCGTACCGAGCCTGGCGTCACATCCTCACCGAGGTGGACGAGGACTTGTGGCGGCTTACGGCCCTTCCGACGCCGATGAAGGCGCTCATCGTCACGACGGCCCGGATTGGGGGGAGATACATCCTCGGAATCATGCAACGCTTCGCGCGCGAGAGGGGATTCCGAATCCGCGCCCCGGCGAAGACTCGACGCCAAGCGGAAGGCCACTCGGTCAGCTTCCCGGCGGCGTGATCGGACTCCGGCTCGCGAATCCGTCGCTAAGTCTATGGTTCGGACTCATCGGCGAGAATGAATCATGCTTCAAGACGTGCCGTAATCGACTGGCCGCCGACCTGGACGAATCCCAGGGAGCGGTAGAGCGCGATTGCGGGATCGTTCCCCAAAGTAACGTACAGCGCGAGCCGCGGTTCTTCCCGACCTACGAGACGCCCCATCGCGGCTTCCAGGAGTGCCCGACCGATTCCCCGGCCTCGGCGGTCCTTCGCCACGCCGAGTTCCGCGACGAGGGGCGTCCCCATCCAATGCGTGACAAGGATCGCGCCAACGATGCGGTCCCCCTCGAGGGCCACGTAGGAGGCATCCGGCATGAATTGGCCGGAATCTCCTTTGAAGAGGCCGCCGACATAGCCGCGCCATTCCTCCTCCGGCCCGACGTGCATTCCGTATTGTTGCTCGATGTGTCCTTCGTAGACAGCGATGAGGAACTTCGTCAGCCCGAGGACCTCGTCCTCCTCGGGCGGTTGAAGCTTGAGACCCTCGGGGGGAGATGTCTTCTTGGTCGGGGCCTCCATCCGCATCCGGGCGAACACGCGCTGAAAGCCCAAAGACATGAACGCGGGCTCATACCGGTCCTCGAAATGGGCGCCGATGGCGGTCGCCCCGCCAGCTCGGAGCAGGTCCACCGCCTTCAGCAGGACGGTCGCCGTGTCTTCCGCGGAGGAGGGATCCATGGAGAATCCCGAAATCTCCGCCGGTCCCAAGCGGACCGTCCCGATCATCCGGCCGTCCTTCTTCACAGAGAAATGAGACCGCTGCTCCTCGGGCGAAAGGGCCAGAAACCGGTCCATGTGGACCTTTAGATCGCCCGTTGGAAGGTCCGTGCGGCCCGAGAGGAAGACCCGCCAATAAGCGTGGGCCTCGGTCGTCTGCAGGGGCTCGAGTCGCAGGGACATGTCCCCGGCGATTCCCTCGCGGGTCATCAAGGTTCGGCCCGCGGAGATTTTATCCGCCAGAAGGACTTTTGACGCCACCCATGGACTTCGCGCTCACGGAGACGCAAGAGATTACGCGCAAATCGGTCCGCGAATTTGCGGTACAAGACATCATCCCCCAGTCCCATGCCTTCGACGAGAGCCAAGAGTTCCCGCACGGGTGGGCGAAGAAGATGGGCGAGCTCGGCCTGTTCGGGGTCTATGTCCCCGAGAAATACGGAGGGGCGGGCCTCGACTCGGTCTGCTATGCGATCACGATCGAGGAGCTCTCCCGCGCCGATGCGAGCGCCGGGGTGATCGCGGCCGTCTGCAACGGGCTCGTCTGCGAGCCCCTCCTGCGGTACGGGACGGAAGAACAGAAACGGCGGTATCTCGAGCCGGTTGCCCGCGGAGAATGGATCGGCGCGTACGCACTCACCGAGCCCGGAAGCGGATCCGATGCGGCGGCGATGCGGACCACAGCGGAGCTCAAGGGAGGCGAATGGGTCCTGAACGGGACGAAGTCCTTTGCCACGAACGCCTCCGTCGCCAAGGTCGTCATCGGGTACGCCCGGACAGGACGCCAGAAACACGAGATCTCGGCGTTCATCATCCCGACCGACGCGGACGGCTTCTCCGTCCTCAAGAAAGAGGACAAGATGGGCATCCGCGCCAGCGACACGGTCCTGCTCGGCTTCGACAGCATGCGGATTCCCAAGGAGAATCTCTTGGGGGAACTGCACAAAGGGTTCAACATCGCGATGGCCACCTTGGACGGAGGGCGGATCGGCATCGCGGCCCAAGCTCTCGGCATCGGCCAGCGGGCGCTCGACGAGTCGACAAAATACGCCAAGGAGCGGGACGCGTTCGGTCAGAAAATCGCAGAGTTCCAGGCAATCCAATGGAAACTCGCGGACATGGCGACGGAGATTGAGGCGGCTCGCCTCCTCACGTACCGGGCCGCGCAGCTGGAGGACCTCGGCCGTCGACACACCTATGAGTCGAGCGTCGCGAAGCTCTTCGCCTCCGAGGCTGCCCACCGCGCGGTCGATGCCGCCGTCCAGATTCACGGAGGATATGGATTCATCAAGGATTACGTCGTCGAGAAGTTGTACCGCGACCAGCGGGTAACAGAAATCTACGAAGGCACCTCGGAAATCCAGCGGCTGGTCATTGCTCGCGCCGTCTTGGGCCGCTGATTCGCAGCCGATATCTTGGCCGCTCGGCCCAACGCTTTATGTCTCGGTTCCGTGTCCGCGTCGACGATGCCGACTCAGGTCTTGTACATGGAGGATCGCCGGGGCCAGGAGCCGGATCCCTGCTACTTGCGGGAGTTCGACGCGACGGTGCTCGAACGAGGACCCGATTTCGTCGTCCTCGACCGGACCGCCTTCTACGCCGAGGGCGGCGGTCAGCCGTACGACACGGGCAGCCTGTCGTGGTCGGACGGAGAGGCGAAGGTGCTCCGCGTGACGAAGGAGAAGGGCGTGATCCGCCACCACGTGGACCGCCTGCCGCCCGAAGGGTCGGTGCACGGGCTGATCGACTGGGATCGGCGGTACGCCCACATGCGCTATCACACCTCCCAACACCTCCTGTCGGGACTCGTCTGGAAAATCTACGCGGCTCGCACGGTTGGGAACCAGTTGTACACCGACCGAGCGCGCGTGGACTTCCAGCCCGCCAGTTTTACGCCCGAGGATCTCACTCGGATCGAGGCCGAATGCAACCGGGCAACCGAAGCCGCGCATGAGGTTCGCATCTTTCAGGAAGACCGTGTCGTCGTCGACTCGAAGATCGGGGACCGTTCCCTCCTGGACCTGATCCCGGCGTCGATCCGACGGCTCCGAGTGATCCAGGTCGGGACCGCGGACTACTGTCCGTGCGGCGGGACGCATTTGAAGAACACGTCCGAGATGGGCCGGGTCCATGTCATCGAAAAGCGGTCGAAGGGAAAGGAGACCGATCGGATCTCGTACGAGCTTCTGCCGAAGTGAGAGACGCGCCTCGGCTCGCAGGGACGAAGTCCGGCCATCTCGGAGTCGATGGTCGGTTACGGATGCCGGTGCCAAAGACGTTTCATGCGAGCAGCTAAATCTTTGCGCAACTGCTTCCGTGCGTGGAGGGCGTGGACCACGATCGTTCCAACGAGCGCAAGCGTGACCACGCCGATCGACGCGATCGTCCCCGAGAGCTCGGCGGGTGGAGGCAAAGCCACTGTTCCCGTTCGGACCTCGACGCGCCACTCGAATGCGACTGCGGCCGATCCATCCGAGGCGACGGCTCGGACCGGGTAAGTCCCAATAGCCTTGCCGATAAAGATGTACGAAGCTGACGTCGAGGTGATTTTGGTCCCGCCAATGTACCACGAAAATGCGAGCGGATCTCCGTCGGGATCCCAGACGACCATCTCGAGTGTTCTCCGTTCGGAGACACCAAGGACGACGTTGGCGCCCGGGCTCGTCGAGACGATGACTGGCGGCCGATTTCGAATTTCGACCCGGCTCTCCGTCTGATTCGTCACACCGAAGCTGTCCGTCACGACGAGGGTCACCGTGAAGTTCCCTTTGCTCACATAGGTATGAGTGAGGACCATTCCACTCGACGTCGTCTGGTCCCCGAAGTCCCAACTATACGAGACAATGGAGCCGCCATCCGGATCTGTCGAGTTGGACACATCAAACCATATCGGGACGCCGGGGAACGCAGCCTTCGGATTTGCGGAGAACGCCGCGACCGGTGGATGGGTGGCGCTCACGACAATGTCCGCCGTCCCCGAGGACGAGGCCCCCTTGTCGTCGACCACGGTCAATACGACTCGGAAGTTTCCCGACTGCCCGTACACGTGACGGATAACGCTCCTGTTGCCTGCGGTACCGTCTCCGAATTCCCAAAGGTACGACCGGATCATGCCGTCCGGATCGCTCGAGGCGCTCGCGTCGAACGTCACGGAGTCTCCCGGGCGCACCCAGGACGCGCTCGTCGTGAAACTCGCCCGGGGCGGCTGATTCGGTTTCGGCGGGCACGTGACCCGTGCGTTCGCCCAATCGGCGCTGTCGGACGTCGTCGAATCGACGGCCACCAGCTCGAGACGCAGGCTTCGCACGCCCGTGATATTCACGGTGGCGTTGTCAGTGGCGCTTGCCCCGGTCATCACCCCGCTCTCGTAGAGCTTGTGTCCGTCCCCCCAGACCTGAAATTTGACGCTCCCGCGGTTGCCGACCTCGTCGTCGACTCCGATGTCGGCGGTGAAATTCGAGCAACCCGGGTCCAGGCGGAACTCTACGGCGGACGGCGCGTAACCTCCCAGGCCCTTTGCATAGCTGACACCGTTCAAGGTGACAGTCCGACCGTCCCCCGCTCCCTGCCCCCCGTTGCTCATGTTCCGTTCGACAGGCCCCAACTCGTTCGACATGTAAGTCCACGGTTGGTCGCTTACGAATCCGTCGGTGACCGTGCGATCGGTACCGACAATTCGCAGGAGGGCAAGGCCATGCGGCGGTACGCTGGCGTTGTATTGGTTCGAGAACGTCCCCCGGTCGGCCCGTGCCCAAAGGTCGCGGACAGTCGCGCTTCCCGGTGTCAGCCCGATCGCGTTCCAGTCGACGGCCATCGTAGCCGCGGCACTGCCACGATTCAAGAGGCCGACGGCACGACCACCCGCCGTGTCGAGAGGCTTATACCAGACCTGCCGGCCCGCCCCGTCGTCGCTCACTTTCATCGCCTGGAAAGCGAGGGGGTCTTGGTCGACCGCAATCACCTCGGGGTTCGTAAGAATCGCGAGGATGGAGGGGCTGATGGAGCGCACGTCGTTGCCTGCGATGAGCGGGGCGGACATGAGCGCCCACAGGCCCATGTGCGTGCGGTACTCGGTATCCGTCATCCCGCCATTGCCGACCTCGAGCATGTCCGGATCGTTGGACGTGCCCGGCGCGGTGGCGGCTGCATGCGCACCGTTCAGGTCGAAGATGTGAATCATGGTCGCCCAATCGTCTGAAATGTCTCCGGACATGCGCCATTGATGTGCGGTGACCGGTCCCCACGCCCAAGGCTCGTCCGTGGGGGTGTTGTCGCTCGCGCTCAACAGGATCGGACGACCGGAGGCGACGATCGCGTCGCGCCAGCGAGCGAAGATATCTTTCATGACGAGACCGCTCGCGTTGCACCGATCCGCTTTGATGTAGTCCACGCCCCACGACGCGAACGTGGCGACGTCCTGCGCTTCGTGGTCCAAACTGCCGGCGGTGTGACCGGTGCACGTCGTCGTGCCAATCGAGGCGTAGATCCCGTATCGCAGGCCGTGGCCGTGGATGTAGTCGCCAATCGCCTTCATCCCGCTCGGGAATTTCACCGGGTCGTTCGTGAGATTGCCGCGGCTGTCACGCGACACGGCGGACCAACAGTCGTCCAAGGTCAGCGTGTTGTAACCGGCCGCGAGCAGGCCGCTGCTGACCATGGCATCCGCGGTCTGGCGGACCAGCGATTCGTCCAGACCGCTGCACGCGAACTGGTTCCAGCTGTTCCATCCCATCGACGGAGGGGTCGCGTTCGTCGCATTGTTGATCACGGCACGCGTTGGCGGACTCGGAACGAAGCCGGGCGTTGTGCCGTCCTGGCTTGGACCTGTGAGGGTATGGACGAAGAGCGAAAAGACCGTGAGAGCGATCAGGCCGATCGCCAAACAAAGGACGAAGGCGGATTTCTGGCGCTTCAGGGGCCCTCCCATCGTCGTTCCCACAGAGGCCCACGCGTAATCAAGCTTGGTACCCTACACATCCAATGTGATAATTGGATTCGCAGATCGGCCCGCAATTTCCATCTGCGTGGCTACAAATCGGCTGCTCCAGTGCCGTCCCAGACTTTTCGCGCGCCCTTCTCTGCGGCCGGGATGAGCAGGTCTCGTTTCGATTTCGTCGGGATGATGAAATATTCCTCCGTCCGACCCGCGTCCGAAATCAAGACGAGTTTGATTTTTCCGCCCTCCATCGGTTCACTGGTCTCCGGATCGAGGTAGTTGTACCGGACGTATCGGCCACGGTCGATGAGTGATCGGACTTCGACCTCGCCCTTCTTCGTATGCGTGAGGACCTCGTCAGGGAACGTCGCCATGTTCTCGCCGAGGAGACGGCGTGCGGAGACAAAAAACGTAGGCTCGGATGTCGGTGGCTCCCCTATTTCGCCGGATGATTCTCACGAAGCTCTCGCTAACTGATTCTCACGGACGCGAAGTCCTGCGAGAACCCTTATGTCGGGGCACCCCCGGTGGGGGTCACGACCATGACCCAAAGCTACGAGACGGGAAGGCAGGCCATGACGGAGCTCGGCGCGAAGCAGCCACACGAGCTGCTCCTCATGCTGGGCGGCGTCTTGGCCGTTCTGCTGACCGTCGCGGTGCACGGGATCCAATGGGCGACGTCGGGCATTCCGCAGAGTCAATATGCCACCGTGGCGACGACGATGATCATCAACATCGTCCTCGGGGCATCTCTGTGGGCCTCCGCGGCCATCGTCCGCAAGAACCTCATGAACGGAGCGATCGTGGCAGGCGTCATCAGCCTGATCCTGATCTACTTCGGAGGCCAAGCGGGCCAGATTGGCGGCATCGTCGGGATCCTCGGCGCGATCCTCGCGGCGGCAAAACCTTACCTCCCCTGGTCCCGACGCGAGCAGCACGAGTAGGCCGAAGACAGTCGCCTACTTGTTCAACCTCCGGCCAGCGGAGCTCTTACCCCATTTTGGTCGTCTCTCTTTCGAAATCTGTCTACAAGGTGAAT
>WNEY01003272.1_pt1 | contig 12127 bp, 10 predicted proteins | sample 5400531 | NCBI WGS metagenome assembly WNEY01 (sample SAMN13153338, study PRJNA577476) | soil metagenome | isolation source: 200 cm saprolite under Douglas fir tree site 1 | place: USA:California | collected 2015-04-18
TTTTTCAATTTCGCTCCGGCGTCGATCTGGCCCTGGGCGATCGCCTTCTTAGCGGTTGATTTCGTCTACTACTGGTGGCACCGGCTCTCGCACGAGGTGAACGTGCTCTGGGCGGTGCACGTCGTGCACCACCAGAGCGAGGACTACAACCTCGCGGTCGCGCTGCGGCAGGCGGTGCTCTCGGTGTGGACCATCTGGCCCCTGCACCTGCCGCTCGCGCTGCTGGGTGTGCCGCCGCTGGCGTTCATCGTCATCGATTCGTTGTCGACGCTTTATCAATTCTGGATCCACACCGAGCTGGTGGGAAAGATGGGCTGGTACGAGCGCATCTTCAACACGCCCTCGCAGCACCGCGTCCACCACGCGGTGAACCCGCGCTACCTGGACCGGAACTACGCCGCCACGCTCTGCGTCTGGGACCGGATCTTCGACACTTTCGAGGAAGAGAAGGAGCAGCCCGTCTACGGCCTGGTGAAGCCGCTGGCGAACTTCGATCCGCTCTGGGCGCAGGTGCACTATTTCTTCGACATCGCTCGCCGGAGCGCGCAGTTCCGGGGCCTCGACAAGCTGCGCGTCTGGCTGAAAGGTCCGGAGTGGGGCTATCCGCCCGCGCCCGAGATCACCCGCGAGCAGCAGAGGAAGCACGGCGTGCAACTCTCGCGGCGCGAGATCGCCTGGCTTCTGGCGACGCTCGTGCTGGCGATCATCGGCACCACCGCCCTGCTCTGGTTTCAGGACATCCTGCCGCTGTCGCGCAAAGTCGCGCTGGCGGCGGCGCTCTTGGCGATCATCGCCAGCTGGGGCTTTCTCCTCGAGCGCCGGCTGATCTGGAGCAGGAGCAGAAGCGTGCCGAGCGCCGCGCCCGGCCCGGTCTGACCGTGCGAGCAGCCGCAGCCGCCGTTCGATGAGCCCACCGAAGTGAGCGTGATGGGATCGCTGAGGCAGGTCACCGTTCGCTGCCCGAGCGGGTAGATGGCGCAGATGCCGTTGCGGTCATCGGTGCCGATCAGTCGCTTGCTCGTCTCGCCCACTGGTGCGGTGGCGTACATGGTGGCGGTCGGGTCGGGGCTGTGGTCGAGCCCGATGGAGTGGCCTGCCTCGTGGGTGACGGTGTTCTCGATGTCGATGCTCACGCAGCCGGTCTGAGTGGGAGAAGTGCACGTCGGCCCGTCCACGGCGGTGAAGAGGAACTTGCTGCCGTCGGGCGCGGTCGCGTCGTTGAGCTCGATGTCGGTGTCGGAGATCTGGCCGGTGTAGCGGTTGGAGGTAGTGGTGGTGGTGGCGATGACGGTGTCGCCGTGCTCCCAGCAGTCGTACTTGTTGCCGCAACCGCCCTGGGTGAGGCAGGAGTCGCCGACGGGCACGACGCCGGTGCGGCAGTTGGTGGTGCGGAAGAGCACGAGGTTGCGGTTGTACTGGCCGGGGAAGTAGCCCACCACGCGGTCCTTCGGGTCCTGCGAGATGCCCAGGTCGGGGAAGGAGAGATCCGAGCAGGTGATGCCGGCCCAGGCGTCGAAGCTCTTGCGGATGGCGGTGAAGGCGGCGAGCGTGGTCGTGTCGGGGGTGCCGCGCGCGTCGATCATGAAGCTGTGGCCGCGCGTGGACCACCAGATGCACAGGCCGCCGGTGTTCTTGGTGCGAACATAGGCGTGGGCGGGGAGCGCGGAGAAGAGGAGCGCGGCCAGCAGCAGGCCGCGCTTGCGCCGGAGCGCGAAGATCAAGAGCGGGGCGAGCGCGGCCGCGCCGGAGCTGCCGCAGCCGCGCGAGGTCTTGCACGAGTCGCGGACGTCGATGGCATCGAGCAGCGCGCCGGCCTTTCCCGAGGAGGCGACGAGGAGCGCATCGAGCTGCGCGGGCGGCGGCGCGAGATCCGGCCCGACCAGCACGTAGACAAGGCCGATCGGGCCGCGCTGCACGCCCGACGAGGCGATCAGCACGCCGCCGTTCGAGAGCTCCAGGTGATCCAGATCGGTGGATCCGGGCGCGTACGGCGCGAGATCCACCGTCAACACCAGCTGCTGCCCGAGGCCCGGGCCGATCTGCTTGCGCGACTCGAGGCAGGCGGGCTGCACCGCGAGGAGCGCCGGCGCGATCTCCTTTGCCGTCGAGGGAAGGAGCGCGGTGAGGCCGTCGCGATCGTCCTGCGCCAGCGCCCGGCGCGGTCCGGGCGAGATGGAGGGGAACATGATGTCCTCCTCCAGCTGCTGGAGGAGCGCGGTGGGCAGCGTGGCGCAGGAGGTGGTGCTCGTGTCCAGGTCGCCGCAAGGATGCGCGAGGCCGAGCGCGTGGCCCAGCTCGTGCGCGGCGATGGACTGCACGTCGAGGGCCGCGTCGCTGCCGCCTGTGGCCCAGTCGAAGTCGCGCGCGTTGAGGTGCAGGTGCGCGGCGGTGATGTCGCGGCCGGCGACGAACAGGTCGGTGAATCCGGCGGCGTCGCGGCCGGCGGGGAAGCCCGTGGCGTCGAAGCTGACCACCACCTCGCCGCGCTGCGGATCGCGCGGATGGATCTGGCCGAGGAACCGCACCGTCACGTGCGCGGTCGTCACCGCCTGCCAGGTCTCTGCCGCGCGAGTGAGCGCCAGCCGCAGATCGGACCCCGCCTTGAGCCGCAGGCCGGCGGGCGGATCGATCAGCCGGACCGCCAGGGGCTGCGCATCGGGAAACGACCAGCGGATGTACTGGCCCTCCGGAGTGCGATGTGCCTCCCACGCGCCCGCCGCGCAGGGCAGAAGCAGCGCGACCGCGGCGAGCTTCACCTGGCCCCCAGTACGCGGGCGCGCAGCTCGTCGAGGGAGAGATCGTCCGCCTCGTCGGCGCCGCAGCCCACGCACCAGAGCCCGCTGCGATCGCGGATGGCACGCCGGGGCAGGCCTCTGGGCGCGCCGACGGAGAATTTTCCCAGCGCCATGAGCGAGACTCCGTAGACACCCGGCGCGCGGCGCTGGAGGAAGACGACCACTTCTTCGTCCTCGCGGAAGACGGCGGAGCCCTGGACGATCTGATCGAGATCCCCCAGCACACCGCCGGGGACGAGCACCGAGATCTCCGCGGCCGGATCGCCCTTCCAGGTGGCGAGCGGCCTCAGCACCACGGTGGTGAAGATCTGCCCGCCGCCCGCGCCCCAGTGGCTGGTCTTGCGCAGCACCTGCGCATGCACCACCGCATCGGAGGCCGCGGTCAAGGACGCGATGTCGGCCGGGCCGTGGACGGTGGCGGCAAGGAGAAGGGCGAGCACGGAGAGCATTCTAAGGCACAGCTCCCCCGCCGTGGCTGCGGGGATCGCAGGAGGCTATCATCCAGCCGCGTTCGGCATCGACCTCCACGCCGCACGCCTTGCCCCAGACGCTGCTGAAGAGGCCGGGCTCCTGCTCGCGCCCGGGCTCCTCGCCGAACCTGAGCTGGTGGCCGCGAGCCTCGAGCGCGCGCGCGGTGGCCGCCTCCAGGCCGGCCGCCTCGACGTGGACCACGTCGGGAAAGAGGTTGTGATGGAGGCGGGGAGCGCCGATGGCGCGATCGACGCGCATCTGATCATCTACCAGGTGGATGATGGCCTGCGCCACCGTGGTGGGAATTGTCGAGCCGCCCGCCGAGCTGATGGCGAGGAGCACTGCGCCCTCGGCGTCGAAGACCAGCGCGGGCGTCATCGACGAGAGCGGGATCTTCCCCGGCGCGGGCGCATTCTCGAGGCCGCCCATCAGGCCGAAGGCGTTGGCCACGCCGGGCGCGATGGCGAAGTCGTCCATCTGGTCATTGAGCAGCACGCCCGTACCTTTGGCCACGACGCAGGAGCCGAAGCCGTCGTTCACGGTGGTGCTGAGCGCGACGGCGTTCCCCTGCTCGTCGATCGCGGCGATGCTGGTGGTGCCGTGCTCGCCCGCCTGCACGATCTGCGCGGTCGGGGTGGCGTGGTCGCCGATCTGGTGGTGCAGCTCGCCGGCGAAATCCTTGCTCACCATGTGGCGGACGCGGTCTTCGAGGCCGGGATTGAAAGCCGGGTCGCCCAGGCCCTGGCGAAGCGCGAGGAGGCGCTTTTCCGCCTCGATCATGACGTGCAGGAAACGCTCGGGACGGTAGCCGCCGGCGCGCGGCTCCTCGCGCTCCAGGACATTGAGCAGCGCCAGGAGGAGAAACCCGCCCGCGCTGGGCAGCGGCATGCTGACGATGCGGCGGCCGCGGTAGGTCGACTCGAGAATGGCGCGCTCGCGCACGGCGATTTTCGCGAAATCATCGAGCTCGAGAATGCCCCCGCGCGCTTTCAGCGTCGCCACGATGGAGCGCGCGACGATGCCCTTGTAGAAGGCGTCGGGTCCTCTCTCGCCGATGGCGTGCAGCGTGCGCGACAGCTCCGGCTCGCGCAGCACGTCGCCCGGCTCGAGCGTCTCGCCCTTGTGCAGGAAGATGCGCGCCGCCTCGGGGTCCGCCGCCAGGCACTCGAGGCGCAGCTCGGAAGCGCGCACGAAAGGCAGATCGACCTGGAACCCGCGCAGCGCGAGTTGCTCGGCGGGGCTGACGATCTGACTCAAGGGCTTCGTTCCGAACCGCTTGATCAGCTCCGCGTATCCGCGCACCGCCGCCGGCACCGCGACGCTCAAGGGGCCGACGTCGGCGAGGTCCTGCCGCGGCTGGCCTTTCTCCAGATACATGTCCTGCGTGGCGCGGCCGGGCGCGATTTCGCGGAAGTCGATCGCGTGCACCTGCCTGTCCTTCGCGGTGTACACGAGCGCGAATCCTCCGCCTCCGATTCCAGAGCTCTGCGGCTCCACGACCCCGAGCGCGAAGGCGGCGGCCACGGCAGCATCGACGGCGTTGCCGCCGCGCCGGAGGAGCGAGGCGCCCGCTTCCGCGGCGAGCGGATGCGCCGCCGCAACGGCGCCGTGGGGCGAGACGGCGGGAAAGGCGAGGAGGAGCGCAAGAAGAATCATGGCGGTGCACTATAGTGGCCGCGGCGCGGTGAGTCTGCTATCTCCCGCGCGGCCATGACAGTCCGCGTCCGCTTCGCACCCTCGCCCACGGGATATCTGCACATCGGCGGGGCGCGCACCGCGCTCTTCAACTGGCTCTGGGCGCGCAAGCAGAAGGGCGTCTTCGTGCTGCGCATCGAGGACACCGACCAGTCGCGCAGCACGCAGGAGAGCGAGCAGGCGATCATCGACGGCCTCTCCTGGCTGGGCCTCGACTGGGACGAGGGGCCCGTCAAGGGAGGCCCGCACGCGCCTTATTTTCAAAGGCAGCGGCTGGCGACCTACGAGAAGCACGCCGAGGCGCTGATCGCCAAAGGCAAAGCCTACCGCTGCGATTGCACCCGCGAAGAGCTGGACCGGCTGCGCAAGGAAGCGGAAAAGGAAAAGCGCGGCTTCAAGTACCCGGGCACCTGCCGGAACAAGAACCTCCCCAAGGGAACGCCGGGCGCGGTCGTTCGCTTCCGCATGCCCGACGAGGGCGCGACCACATTCCGCGATCTGGTGAAAGGCGAGATCACCACCCAGCACAAGGAGCTGCAGGACGAGGTCATCCTCCGCGCCGACGGCGTGCCGCTCTACAACTTCGGCGCGGTAGTCGACGACATCGAGATGGAGATCACCATGGTGGCGCGCGGCGACGACCACGTGGTGAACACGCCCCGGCAGATCCTCATGTACCAGGCGCTGGAATATCCGGTGCCGGTGTTCGCGCACCTGCCGATGATCCTCGGCCCCGACAAGCAAAGATTATCGAAACGCCACGGCGCGGTGAGCGTTTTGCAATATCGGGATGACGGCTACCTTCCCGGCGCGCTGGTGAACTATCTCGCGCGGCTGGGGTGGTCGCATGGGGATCAGGAGATTTTCAGCATCGCCGAGCTGATCGAGAAGTTCGACTGGGCGCAGGTCGGCGCCACCGCGGGCGTGTTCAATCCGGAGAAGCTGCTCTGGGTGAACCAGCAGTGGATCAAGATGACGCCCGCCACCGAGCTGGCGCGGCTCACCGGCGTTCCGGCGGAGTTCGTGGTGCTGATGCAGGAGCGCGCCCGGACGCTGAACGAGATCCGCGCCGCATACCAGGCGTACATCGAGCCGGAGTTGCCGCAGTACGATGCCAAGTCGGTGGCCAAACAGCTCACGGCGGAGACGAGGCCCTTGTTGGAAGCGGCCCGTGCGGTCATCGCTACGAGCTTCGGCCAGGGCCCGCAGGCCATGGAGCAGGCTTTCCGCGAGCTGGCGGAGAAAAAGGGCGTGGGCATGGGCAAGCTCGCGCAGCCGGTGCGGGTGGCCGAGACCGGGTCGACCGCGAGCCCGCCGCTGTTCGAGATCATCGCCCTCCTGGGCAGGGAAAAATCGCTGCGGCGAATCGACGCCGCGCTGGAGAAGATTCCATGAAAGCGCTCTTGCTTCTGGCCGCGCTGCTCGCCGCGGAGGGCTTCAAGGCGCGCGGCTTCATCCTTCCCGACGGCGCGGTGAAGATCGACGAGGACCGCTACCGCTTCGCCGAGCCGTGGGACGAGGTGCTCAAGTTCTACCGCCGCGCCTATCCGGCCGGAAAGTTCCACCGGCACACGCTGCACAGCCAGACGCCCGTCCGCGCCATCCACATCGAGAATCCCTCCGGCATCGAATGGGAGGGCGCCAACATCTACGAAGCGGGCCGCGGCGAGGTGCGGGTGTACATCCTGCCGGGCAAGGAATTGCCCGAGCCCGAAAAGGAGAAGAAGCCCAGATAGCTTCGGGAAGAATATGACGCGATCGACGCACAGACGATTTGAGGTCATCGGGAGCCCAATCCGCTCCGACGCCGATTTGTCGATTGCGCTTGCCGAAATCGACGAGTTGCTCGACCAGGCGCCAGCGGCCCTCAGCAAGAAGGGGTCGAGGTTGGAGATTCTTTCGCAGCTCGTTCACGCGTACGAGGAAAGGAACTACCCCATCCCGCCTCCGGATCCGCTGGATGCGATCCGGTTCCGGATGGATCAGCAGGGCCTCAAGGATGCCGATGTCGTGAAGATCCTCGGCTCACGCTCGCATGGCTACGAAGTTCTGCGGGGCAAGCGTCCTCTCACGCTGACGATGATCCGGCGGCTTCACAAGAAACTGAAGATTCCCCTCGCTTCGTTGATCGGACGAAGCGAGCAGTCGTCGGCATCGGCAAAGTCGTAGGTTTCACACTTGCGTTCCTCGGAGGCCTTGGATAGAAGGCTGCCCCCGCGCTCTTACCCACAGGTCTTGGGGGATCGTCTAATGGCAGGACGTAGGACTCTGACTCCTACTATCTAGGTTCGAATCCTAGTCCCCCAACCACTGAAGGAGTAGCCTGCGGGCCAGAGCCGCGGGCGTAACGGAAAGGTTGGCCCCATCGTCTAGCGGCCTAGGACGGAGGCCTCTCACGCCTCAAACATGGGTTCGAATCCCGTTGGGGTCACCACCTGGCCCGGCAGTGTGAGACTGCCGGGCTTTTTTACGCGGCGCGGGCGCGCTCGGTGCGCGTCCAGGTCTGGCCCTGCGCGCCGCGGCTGAACTTCACGAAGCCGACCAGCAGCGCGGCGTTCATCTCGACGAAGTGCGCCGCCGCGTCGGCCACGCGGCGAAGCCGCCGCGGAGTGAGGCCGAGGAGGCTGAGCGCGGCGAAGAGATACATCGCGCATTGTCCGAGCAGGGTCAGCGTGTAGATCTGCCCGCTGCGCGCGAGCAGGAGATTGGCGAGCAGCGCCACCATCATCGCGTGCGGCACCACCCAGCGGAACACCTTGTGCGACCAGAGCGCGAAGGCGGTGAAGCCGTGCCGCGGCGAGAGCAGATCGCGGTGCTGCGAGATGGCCCGGAAGCATCCCGCCGCGATGCGCACCCGCCGGCGGTACTCGCCCGAATGATCCGGGGCAGCCTCCTCGTGCGCGACGGCCTCGGGCTCGTAGCGCACTTCCGAGCCGGCCTCGAGCACGCGCAGGGCGGCGACGAAATCGTCCACCACAGTGCCCACCGCCAGTGGCGGGAAGAGGTGCTTGCGGACCGCGTAGATGCCGCCGTTGGCGCCCATCACGCAGCCGCGGCGCGATTCGTAGTGCTTGAGCAGGCTCTCGAGCTCCCAGTACGCGCCCTCGGTCAGCGGAGCGCCGACGGGGGAGTGCAGGCGCAGGCGGCCGCAGACGAGGCCCACCTCGGGCTCGCGCAGCGGCTGCACCAGAAGCCGGATCGCGTCGCGCTCGAAGTGAGTGTTGGCGTCCGTCATCACCAGCACCTCGCCGGTGGCGATCGAGACCAGGCGGGAGAGCACGCCGGCTTTTCCGCAGCGATCGGCGCGCGAGAGCCTCACGCCGCGCGACGCATAGTGCTGAACGATGGCGTCGGTGTCGTCGGTGGAGCCGTCGGAGCCGACGAGGATCTCCAGCCTGTCGGCGGGATAGTCCTGCTCGAGCAGGTTCTCGATGCGGCGGGCGATGCACGGCCCTTCGTTGTGCGCGGCGATGAGCACCGAGACGTGCGGCAATCCGAGCTGCGCCGGCGGCCTGCGGCGCTCGTTGCCGCCCAGGTATCCCCAGGCGCCGCGCGCCTGCGCGATCGCGTCCAGCACGATGAGCACCAGCGGGTAGATCACGTAGGTGTGCAGGATGACGCCGGCGGCGAGCCAGAAAAGGATGGCAAGCATGCCCTGCCTCAGAGCAAGGGACATGCCGTCCGCCTGCAGACCTCGCGCCTCGAACATCGTGCCGGGCTGGGAAAATCTTTCTGGGAAAATCTTTGCCTATTGTGGAACTACGGTGCCGCAGGAAGCAGCGCCTGGAGCCGCTTTGCTCGCTCGTGTTGCGGGTTTTGTTCCAGCGCCTTCTTGAAGCCATCGCGGGCCGGCCCGGGCTCTTGCCGGTCCATCGATACCGCGGCCGCATCGACTTGCGCGCGGAGCAGCCGCGGCTCGGCCTGCAGCGCCGTGGCGAGCGCCGACAGCGCCCGGTCCTGCTTCTCGCGGGTAGCCGGGCCCGCGAGCGACAGCGCGGCGCGCGTCCAGGGGATGTACGGATCCTGCGCAGCTTTCTTCTCGGCCTGGTCGAGGTAGCGCGCGCCGCGATCGGGCGCATCGGCCAGCGCGGACCAGAGCGCCATGGCGCGGAGCGCGGCCGGGTCTTCGGGATCGTCCTCCAGCGCCACCTTGGCCGCCGCCAAGCCCTCTTGCAGGAGCCGGGTCCCGTCGCGAATGTGCGGGTCGCGCTCGGAGGCGAGCCCCGCCGCGCCCAGGCGATCGGCGAGATCCTTGTGCGTCGCCGCCTGCAGGAGAAGCGCGAAAGCCCGCTCCGCCTCGGGACCGGCCTCGCCCGGAGCCATGCGCGCCGCTTCGGTGAAGAGCGCGCCCGCCTCTTCCAGGCTCCGCAGATCATCGCGCAAGAGCTTCTGCCGGGCTTTCTCCATCCGGGCCGCGGCCTCCCTGGCCAGACCTGAACGGCGGAGCTGCGCCGCGGCGAAAGCGGCGATCGCGACGACTGCCACGACGCCGGCGCCGACCAACAGCCGCCGCCGGCGCAGCGCCACGCGCCGAAGAGCTCTTTCGCCTTCCTCCACTCCTGCCTGCGACTCGGGCCGCCGCGGGCGGAGCGCACGGGTCAGCTCAAGGGCGGCGGCGGGGAGCGGCGGCGCGCGCAACGGCGCGGGCGGCGTCTGCACCGGCGTCGTGATCTCCCGCCGCGGCGCCGTCGCCGGGAACACCAGCAGGCACCTGCCGCACTCGACGTGGAAGCTCGCCCCGGAGGCCGCGACGCCGTCCTGCAGCGAAAAGAGCGCCTGGCATTTCTGGCAGCGGATCAGCACTCAGCTCCCCGGCTTCTCTTCCTGCTTCTGCTGGCCGTCCAGCCCGAACGCAGTATGCAGCGCGCGCACGGCCAGCTCCGAGTACTTTTCGTCGATCAGGCAGCTGATCTTGATCTCGCTGGTGGAGATGACGCGGATGTTGACGCCTTCGTCGGCGAGCACCTGGAACATCTTCGCCGCCACGCCCGCGTGGTTGCGCATGCCCACGCCGACGATGCTCACCTTGGCGATGCCCTCCTCGTGCTCCACCTTGCCGGCGCCGATCTGCTTGCCGGTCTTCTTCACCTGCTCGAGCGTCTTCTCCGCGTCGAGCCGGCCCACGGTGAAGGTCACGTCGGTGTGGCCGTCCTCGCGCGCCGGCGATTGCACGATCACGTCGACCACGATGCCCTGCTCCGCCAGCGAGCCGAAGATTTTCGCGGCGATGCCCGGCTTGTCCGGCACGCCGCGGATGACGAAGCGCGCCTCGTCGCGGTTCAAGGCGATTCCACTCACCAGCACTGCTTCCATGGCCGCGTCCTCCTCGCACACCAGCGTGCCCGGATCCTGGGTGAAGCTCGACTTCACCCAGAGCGGGACCTTGTACTTCATCGCGAACTCCACGCTGCGGATCTGCAACACCTTGGACCCCAGCGAGGCCATCTCCAGCATCTCTTCGTAGGAGATGCGCTCCAGCTTGCGCGCCCGGTCGCAGATGCGCGGGTCGGTGGTGTAGACGCCGTCGACGTCGGTGTAGATCTCGCAGGCGTCCGCCTTGAGCGCGGCAGCGAGCGCGACCGCGGTGGTGTCCGAGCCGCCGCGGCCCAGGGTGGTGATGTTGCCGTGCTCGTCGATGCCCTGAAAGCCGGCCACCACGGCGACCTCGTGCTTCTTCAGGCTCTGGTAGAGCTTCTCGGCATCGATGCTGCGGATGCGCGCGTTGGAGAAAGCGGAGTCGGTGAGGATGCGGACTTGATGTCCGAGAAAGCTGCGCGCCTTCGCCTTCAGCTCCTGGATCGCCAGGGCGACCAGCCCCACCGAGACCTGCTCGCCGGTCGAAACCACCACGTCCTGCTCGCGCTGGCTGGGCTTTTTGGCGATGTCGTTGGTCAATTTCAGCAGGCGGTTGGTCTCGCCCGCCATGGCGGAGACCACGACCACGACGTCGTGCCCGGCCTTGCGCGCGAGGAGCGCCCGCTGCGCGACGTTGCGGATGCGCTCCACGTCGCCGACGGACGTGCCGCCGTATTTCTGGACGATGAGGATCTTAGAACTTCCCCGCCAGCGCGACCGCGCCGCCGCCCTGCAGGGGGGCCGCCGCGATGACCACGCCGTGATCGTCCTCGCTCCTGCTCTGGATGCCGGAGCCGCGATCGGGCCGGCTGGGACCAGTGTCCGCCGGCGGCGCCTCGAGGAACCAGAGCCCCACCGCGCCGGCCACGAGCACGGCCCCGCCGATGGTGAGGATGGTCGCGGTGGTGCCCAGCGACTTGTTGGCGTCGTACTGCTGCTGCAGCGAGGCGGCGCTGTTGGTCGGGTCCTTGAGGCGGGCCTGGTACGCGTCGTCGGCCTTGCTCACGGCCATCCCGGCGAGGAGCCCGCCGGCGAGCATGCCGACTCCCGTGCCGCCCACCACCCAGGTCCAGATGCGCCCGCCGGAGGGCGCCCTGGTGGCCACGGCTGCCGGAGGAGGAGGAGGGTGCACCACCGGAGGCGGCTTCGGCACCGGCGTCGGCGGGGGTGGAGTCGGTGTGACGACTGCCCCGCCCTCGCCGGTGGTGTCGACGCGAAAGGGCTTCTCCGGATCGCCGGCGCGGCCGGGGCCGTTGCCGTACTCGTCGTAGGCCTCGACGTAGTACTCGACCAGATCGCCCTTGACGGGGATGTTCGCGCCCCACATGTCCTTCTGGCCCATCACCCTCTTCATGTCGAGCGGCTTCTCGAAGGGACCGGCGCCGTAGCGGAAGAAGACCTGGGGGAAGAACTTCGACTCGTCGGTGATCTTGGCGAAGACAGCGACGAACTTGACGCCCCGCTCGGTGCTGGTGACCGGCTTGTGCTCGATCACCGGAGCGGCCGTGTCTTCGGCGCGGACAGCGGAGGTGAGAAGAAGCGCGAAGCTGGCGGCGGCGAGAGCCCGCATCGGGGACCCCTTTCGAGGGAAAGTCTGAGCCTAGATTAGGTGGAATGCGTACCGGCGTAAATGGTGTACAACCGGCCGCCGTGCGCATCGTCCTTTCCGGGGACAAGCTGACGCTGGAGCAGGTGGGCGCCGCGGCCCGCGGCGGGGCCCGCGTCGAGCTTGCGCCGCAGGCGCGCGAGCGGGTGCGCGCGGCGAGGCAGCTCGTCGATTCCATCGCGCAGGGCAGCACGCCGACCTACGG
>WNEY01003275.1_pt1 | contig 12123 bp, 13 predicted proteins | sample 5400531 | NCBI WGS metagenome assembly WNEY01 (sample SAMN13153338, study PRJNA577476) | soil metagenome | isolation source: 200 cm saprolite under Douglas fir tree site 1 | place: USA:California | collected 2015-04-18
CAGCTCGAGCGTGGCGCGCCCGGCGCTCGCACACCCGGTGACGACGGCCACCAGGAGGATCACCGCACCGCGCTGGAGCCGCATGAGCGGCACCTCCCGGAGGCCACGGGGAAGGAGTGGTGGTGGACGATACTGGACTTGAACCAGTGACCTCTGGCATGTGAGGCCAGCGCTCTGCCAACTGAGCTAATCGTCCACGCGAAACGAAACGTTACACAGGGACGCCGGGCGCGTCAACCCCTAGCCGCGGATGGTCTTCATCACCTCTTCGTTCTCCAGCGCGCGACGAGGATCGCCGGCGAAGATGATCTCGCCGCGATCGATCGCGTAGAGGCGATCGGCCACGCGGGCGGCGTTGGTGACGTTCGACTCGGCGATCAGCAGCGAGATTCCCATGGCCTTGATCTTGCGGGCCGCGTCGATGAAGCGCGTGACCACGACCGGGGCCAACCCCTCGAAGGGCTCGTCGAGCAGCAGGATGGAAGGCGCCAGCGCCATCGCCCGCGAGATCGCGACCATCTTCTTCTGCCCGCCCGAGAGGTTGAGACCCCGGCGCGGCAGGAGCTGGTCGACCTCGGGAAAGAGCGACGCGATGCGCTCGTCCACGGCGCCGCCGTCACCCTTGTCGGTCGCCAGCCAGCGTCCGATCTGGAGGTTCTCGGCCACCGTGAGATCCGGGAAGATCCCGCAGTCCTCCGGCGCGTAGCCGATCCCGCGCTTGGCCCGCTCGTGCGTCGGCACCCGCGTGATCTCCTGCCCGCGCAGGCGGACACTCCCCGCGCGCACGGACAGGAGTCCGATGGCCGTCTCCAGCGTCGTCGTCTTGCCGGCGCCGTTGCGCCCGACCAGGCAGACCGTCTCGCCTTCGCTCACGGCGAGCGACACCGCGCGCAGCACGTGGGCGGCGCCACGATACGTATCGACCGAGGCCAGCTCCAGCAGCGGGCCGGTCACGCCGTCTCTCCGGTGCCGATGAGCGTCGTCGTCACCGTCGCGTTTCGCCGGATCTCGTCGGGCGTCCCGTCGGCCAGGATCGCGCCCTGGTGCATGGCGACGATGCGGTCGGAGTAGCGGAACACGATGTCCATATCGTGCTCGATCACCACGGCCGTGATGTTGCCGGAGCGGACGATCGCGGTGACGACGTCCATGATGGGCTTCTTCTCGCGCGTGGACACCCCGCTGGTCGGCTCGTCGAGGAAGAGCAGCTTCGGCCGCAGCGCGTAGGCGACGGCCACGTCCAGCAATTTGCGCTCGCCCTGACTCAGGCCGCCGGCCAGCATCGAGGCCTTGGGCCCCAGGCCGAACTCCTGGAGGATCGCCCTCGCCTCCCCCGCCACCTGCTGATCGCGATCGGCCAGCGTGGCCAGGCTCCGCGTCTTGCCCTGGCGGGCGAAGATCGTGAGCGCGATGTTGTCGAGTGCGGTGAGGTGGTCGAACAGGTTGACGAGCTGGAAGCTCCGCGCGATGCCGGCGCGGATGCGCTCGTTCACCGTGTGCCGGGTGACGTCGTTCCCGTCGAAGAGGATGGTGCCCTGATCGGCGCGCAGGAGCCCGCTGATGAGGTTGACCAGCGTCGTCTTGCCGGCGCCGTTGGAGCCGATCAGCGCCAGCAGCTCACCCTTCCGCACGGTGAAGTCGACCGCGTCGACGGCGCGGTTGGCGCCGAACGTCTTGGTGATCTTCTTCGTCTCGAGCAGGCTCATCGTCAGCGGCTCCGCCGGACGCGCTCGACGAGCTGACCGAAGGTGCCCACGAGCCCGGTGGGCATGGTCAGCACGAGCAGCACCAGCACGATGCCCAGCACGAGCTGCCAGTACACGGTGAACCCGACCGCGTACGTCTCGAGATAGTTGTAGGCGATGGCGCCCACGATCGGCCCGACGAAGGTGCGGAAGCCGCCCAGCACGGTGAAGAAGACGATCCGGCCGGAAAACTGCCAGTAGAGGATGTCGGGCGTGGTGAGGCCGTTGAGTGGCACCCACAGCGCGCCGGCCAGCCCGGTGAACGCTCCCGAGATGACGAAGGCGATCCAGCGATACTTCCAGACCTGCACGCCGACGAACTCGGCGCGCGTCTCGTTGTCGCGGATGGCCTGCAGCGCCTTGCCGAAGGGTGAGTTGACGATCACCCACATGGCCGCGGCCGAGACGAGGAACAGGATGAGCACGTAGTAGTAATAGCGGAAGGCGATGAACTCCACCTTGTCGGCGCCGGGGCCGCCCAGGCCGGCGAGCAACGTCGGGGTCGGGACGCGGAGGCCGTCGCTGCCGCCCGTCACCCAGAAGAGCTTGAGCGCGAGGCTCCACAGGACTTGCGAGAGCGCGAGGGTGAGGATCCCGAAGAAGATCCGCGTATAGCGGACGCACACCACGCCGAAGAGCGCGGCCACCGCCACCGAGCCGGCGATGCCCGCCACCACGAACAGCTCCATCGACATCACGCCCGCGTATTTCACGAGCAGGGCCACGACGTAGGCGCCGGCTCCGAAGTACGCCGAGTGGCCGAAGGAGAGGAGGCCCGTGTAGCCGAGCAGGAGATTGAAGCCGAGGGCGGCGATGGCGAGGACGAGCCCGTAGCAGATCGTGATCGTCTGGAAGGGCGAGGCGATGGCGGGGATGACGGCGAGCGCGGCGACCACGAGCGCCCCGCCGAGCACGCGGCGGCCGGTCACGCGCGGCCGAAGAGCCCGGCCGGTCGGACGAACAGCACGACGGCGGCGATGAGATAGAGCACGGCCAGCTCCACCTCCGCGAAGTACATGATGCCCAGCGTGCGCACGAAGCCGACGATCAACGCGCCCACCAGCGCGCCTTCGAGGCTTCCCAGGCCGCCGATGACGACGACGACGAACGCGAGAATCAGCGCGTCCACGCCCATGCCGAGCACGGCGCCCGAGATCGGCATGACGACGGCGCCGCCGAGTCCGGCCATGAGGCAGCCCAGAGTGAACGCCTGCACGTACACGCGCTTGACGTTGATCCCGAGCGCCGAGGCCATCCGCATGTCCTGCGAGGTCGCCCGCAGCATCACGCCGAAGCGGGTGCGGTACACGAAGGCCCACAGCCCGACGGCGGCCAGGGCGCCGATCACGATGACGAAGATGTTGTAGGTGGGATAGGTGGCCCCGAGCACGGAGATGCTGCCGAGCGCGTCCGAGAGCGCGCTGGCCGTGAGCGGGTGCGGGCCCCACAGAAGGCGCATGACGTCCTCGAGGACGAGCAGCAGCCCGAACGTCATGAGGAGCTGGTACTCCTCGGCGCGCCGGTAGAGCGGGCGCAGGAACGCCGGCTCGATGATGGCGCCGGCGACCGCGGCGGCCAGCGCGCCGGTGACGAGCAGCACGAAGAGCAGGCTCACGGGGAGCTGATCGCTGGCGAGCCCGATCGTCCACGCCGCCACGTAGGCGCCGATGGCGTAGAGGTTGCCGTGGGCCATGTTGACGATCCGCATCACGCCGTAGACGAGCGAGAGACCGGAGGCGATGAGGAAGAGGATCGACGCGTAGAAGAGTGAGTTGAGGATCTGCGTGAGCAGCGTGTCCACGAGGCGCTACCTTATCACGGCAGCGCGAGCGCGCGAGCGTCGGCGGTCACCTGAGCGCCGTTGACGGCGATGGCGACGAGCGCGGTCGCGCCCTTCGGCAATCCCTCACGCCCGATCACGAAGAGGCCGCTCGACGTGGCGTCCGTCTCCCCCGCGCGCACGACGACGCCGTCGGCGCCGACGATCACGTAACGGCAGATGACCACCGCGCCGCGATCCTTCTGCACGGCGGGACTCCCCACCGGCTCGGTGATCAGCCGGTGCTCGCGCCCGAACCGTTCCACGCGCTCGGCCTGGGCCTCGATCTCGATGCGGTCGGGTCTGACGTCGGCGCGCGCGACGTACCCGTGGAGCGGGATCGGATAGCGGTTGAAGGAGCCGACGCCGAGCGGATAGCTGAAATCGCGGAACACGCGCAGCACGGCGCCGCCCGCCGACCACGCGTGGAGGAGGAACGGCCCGTTGGTGACGAGCACGTGATGGTGATCGGCGGCGAACTGCTGGAGCTTGGCCCAGCGCTCGCGGGCCTCCGCGGGCGTCACCCGCCCGGCCAGCGCCGCTGGGACGAACGCCTGGCGCTCCAGCTCGCCGAGGAGCGCAAGCAGGCGATCGCGCGTCTTGACGTCACGCACCACGTCGAGCCAGGGGACGCCGCGTCGCCGCGCCTCTTCGGCCGAGAACGCGCCCACGCCGCGCGTGACGGCTTCCTCGAGCAGCGCCACCACCGGCCACGGCAGGGGCGTCCACGGCGGGCTCACCGCGGCGAGCTGCGACACGTCGGGGAGCGCGCGGGCCAGGTAGATCTCCACGATCGGCACGTCGTACTTCATCGTGACGTCGCCGAAGCGGAGCACGTCGGTCTCGACGCGGAGGACACGCGCACCGACGAGCCACTCGCGCACGAGCGCGGTCGCGCGGCGGATTGCCGCATCATCCTCGTGGCCACGCCCGGCCCCCCAGCGAAAGGCGAAGGCCAGGCCATAGAGCGCGTCGGCGGTCGTCATCCGGGTCCCGTCGTGATAGGCGGAGCTCAAGACGCGGTACGTCAGCTTCGCGCGCGCCGTCTTTCCCTCACCCACCTGGTACGGCTTCCCCGTTCCCGGCTCGAACGTGAGCGCATCGGCCGGCACCCCGACCGTCCCCGTTCGGACGTCAGGCGCCGTCTGAAGCCTGACGCGGTTCTCCGTCCATCCGCTCGCGTACGGTTCGGGAAAGAGCGCGCCGTCGCTGAGCGCGGCCCAGATCAATCTTCCCGTCGCATCCGTGAAACCGGCGATCGGATTCCACGCCGCCGCGGGTCGCTCGGGCACGCCGATCGTGAGCCAGCCGTTCCAGGGAAAATCTTTGAGCTTCACCGTCCTGAGGAAGATCGCCGAGTCGAGGCCGCTGAGCGAATCGGCGCCGACGTTCTCGACCCCAGCCGAATAGTCGTCGTTCACGACCTCGCGCCGGACCGTGTAGCCGGCCACCACACGCTCGCAGCCGGCGAGCACGCGGCCGACCAGCGCGCGCTCGAGATTCAGTCGTTCCACGGTGCGCTCACCGCCGCCCGCGGTCAGCCGCTGCACGAGATCCTGGGCGCTCGGCTGGGGGTTCAGGAGCCAGGCGTGAAACCACCCTTCCTTGATCCAGGGCGGCGCGCTGCCGCCGTTGAGCGTCGCCGTGTTCGCGCGGACGAGATCGCGGACGCTCACGTCTTCCACGAGCGCGTCCCAGGCTCTATCGCCGCCCCGCCCGCCGACCAGACGCTCGGCCAGCGCACCACGCGCACGAACGCGCAGGCCCGCGGCGGCTCCGCTGCGCGGCGTGCGTGGCTGAGCCTTGGTGGCCGCGTCGATGAGATCGACGTGCGCGAGATAGTCGGGATGGTACGGCGTGACCGGATACGGGGAGGCTCGCCAGCCCTCGCCACCGAGGCCGGCGATGATCCTGCGCGCCGCCCCGCAGCGGGCCTCCGGCGTCGCCAGCGCCGGCGCCCCCGCATTCAACGTCACGACGACATACGAGCCGAGCGACTCCACACCCGCCAGCTTCGGCGGTAATGCGCGGCCGCCGAACGGATCGCCGCCGACGAACGCGTGGACCGTGTTCTTCTCGAGCCGGGCCGCGGCCACCGGTGCCGGGAGCGCCCCGACGGTGACCTCCTGCGGGTAGTACGACGGATAGAACGGCATCTCGTGCCCCGCCCGCACCGGCAGCGCGACGAGCAGCGATGCCACGAGCACGACGCCGACGCACCAGCGAATCATGAGAGCGGACGTAGGTGGCGCAGTGACGGATGAGGCGAGGGTGAGGAGGGCGGGCACCCGGACAAGTGCTGTATCGCAGGCCGGGTGCCTGCCCCCCTCACCCTCAGGCGCAGCGTGTCGCTACGCGACCCGCGGCCAGGTCTCCTCGATCCACTTGTACGTCGCCGTCGGCTCGCCCTTGGGCCAGCCGGGAGGCGCCGTGATGTTGCGGATCGGCACACTGATGATGCGCGCCGGATCGGGCACCGGGAACGGATACTCCTTCGACTGCATGGAGAATCCGGTGACCGCGTCCTTGTAACCCTGATGGTTGTCGGGCCGGATGTAGTTGTAGCCCGACGGCCCCGCGAACATCAGGCCCTCGAGCATCGCGATGATCGCCTGGTCGTCCGGCCAGCCGCCCGTGAGCTGGTTGGCCTTGGTGACGGCGAGGTCGAGCATGTGGAGCGCGGTGTAGGCGCCTTCGGCCTCGAAGTTTGGATACTCCTTCCAGCGGTCGAAGTACTTCTTGACGAACTGAGAGTTGAGGGGCCACTTGTTGCCGGGCGGATACAGGAAGTGATAGTTGGCGTGCACCCCGGCCACGATGCCGGTGGGATGATCCTGCCCCAGCGCGTGGGGCGCGATGCCGAAGGCCAGCGTCGTCGCCGCCTTCATCTTCTTGAAGAGGTCGTAGCGCAGGGCCTGCTTGTAGAACGCCACGTAGTCGCCGCCCCACACCGAGCAGAAGAGCAGATCGGGCTTGGCCGAGATCGTCTTGGTGATGTGCGCGGTGAACTCCGTCGTCCCCAGCTTGGGCCACGCCTCCGACACCACCTCGATGTTGCCGGAGAGCTTCTTCATCGCGATGTTGAAGTGATCGAAGGCGTTACGCCCGTAAGAGTAGTCGGGATGGACGTGGGCGATCTTGGTGACCTTCGGCCACGCGCTGGAGGCCGCGATCGCCGCCATCACGCCGTCGGCCGACTGGATGTTGGTCAGCCGGAAGACGTAGTGCGGGTTGGGCACCGCTTTTTCGAACAGGAAGTCGGTGCAGCCGTCCGTGAAGAGCGTCAAGCACTTCAGCTCCTCGGCCACCGGCCCCAGCGCCGGCGTGTTGCCGGACGAGATGACGCCGGTGAAGCAGTCGATGCTCTCCGACAGCTTCATCCGCCGCAGCTCTTTCACGTTGGCGTCGGTGCCGGCCGCCTCGTCGGCCTTGATCGTCTCGATCTTCCGCTTGCCGAGCAGACCGCCCCTGGCGTTGATCTCGTCGGCGGCGAGGATGTGGCCCTTGTAGGAGGGCTCGCCCAGCACCGCGGCCGGGCCGGTGAAGAAGCTCATGTGGCCGGTCTTGTACGGCTTGTCGGGAATCGTGCCTTTCGGTTGCACCGGCGCCTGGGCGTGGGCCGGCGTCGGGAGCACGAGCGATCCGGCGGAGGCGCCGACGGCGCCAATGGTCACGCCGAGACGGTTCATGAAATCACGGCGACTCACCTCTTCGGCCATACGTCCTCCTTCGGTGGGCGGTTGCGAGCGGTGTCCGGTGATTTGCCTGTGGACCGCTGGATAACGCGCCGGCTCGGCAAAGTCAAGTCGTGCAGCCCGCTCGAGCCTTGCGGCGCGGGGGATTTGCGGCCATGATCGTGAGCCGAGACGATGGCGCGCACGCTGCGAGCAACCATCGGAACCTCGATCCGCGGCGTGGCCAGCGCCATCCGCGAGCGCCCGGCGATCTTCTCGGCGGGCGCGATCGCCACCCTCGCGCTCAGTGTCCTGCTGCCGCCACTGCTGCTGTCCGTCGCCCGCAAGCCCGTCGATTATTTCACCTTCAACCCGTGGCTGCGGCGCCTGCCGGAGTATCTGGCGGCGCCAGGTATTCCGTGGAGCCGGAAGCTCGAGAAGCTTCCCGACCTGGCGCTCTTCTGGTTCTCGTCGGACAGTCCGATGGGCGGCACCGAGTGGGGCTTCGCCGTGGACGTGCGTGACGTCGCCCGCATGATCGGGACATCGCTGCTCGTCGGCGCGTACTTCGCGCTGTGGGCCCGCGCCCGCGCTCTCGGCATGACCGGCTCGGCCGCGCGCGTTGGCCGGCCCGGAGGCGCGCTGGGAGCGCTGGTGAGCATCGTGGGATTGTCGACAGGGCCGTGCAGCGTGATGGGGTGCGGAGCGCCCGTGCTTCCCGTGGTCGGTCTGGCCTTCGTCGGGCTGTCCAGCACGACGCTGGCCGCGCTGTCGAGCCTGTCGACGATCGCCACCGCAGTCGTGGTCGTCGGCCTCGGCGCCGGCGTCGTGTTCCTCGGCGGGCGCGTCGGCGCCGCCACCGCGTCTATTGCATCCCGAACGTCTCCGTCACCGCGCTCAGGCGCACCATGAGATCTTGTACGAGCGGCGCGAACAGCATCGCCACGCAGACGGCGGTGGCCAGCCAGATGGCGACGCGAACGATGGCCTGGCCCTTCATGCCGACAGTCTAGCAGCGATGGCCAAGGTCCTGATCCTCACCGCCAGCTATGGCTCCGGCCACAACGCCGCCGCGCGAAGCCTGACCGCCGCCTTCGAGCGGGCTGGCGCCGCCGTCACCCTCGTCGATCACTTCCGAGAGCTCGTCCATCCGGAGGACGAGCGCGTCGCCGCCGAGGTTCGCCGGCGGACACGGAACACGTCGATCCGCACGCTCGGCTACGTGAAGGACATTCGCAGCCTCATGGCGGCGCCCGATCTGCTCGTCACCAAGGCCGGCGGCATGACGCTGGCGGAAGCGCTGGCCGCCGAGCTGCCGCTCGTCGCGTTCGCCTCGTTGCCCGGTCAGGAGCGCCGCAACGAGCGCTTCGCCTCGCGCCACGGCGTCGCGCTCATCGCCCGCTCGCGCCGCGAGCTGGCGCGGACGGTGGCGCGCGCGTTCGGCGATCCCACGCTGCTCGAGCGGCTGCGCGAGCACATGCGGGCCCTCCGGCGTCCCGACGCGAGCCGTCGGATCGTCGACATGGTGCTCGAGCAGTGCGTGCGGATTCCGTGAGCGTCGCCGGCCGCGTGGCGCGCATCGGGCTGGGCGCCGCCGGCGCCTGGATGGGCTACGCGTGGCTGCCGCACCTGCTGACGGCGACGGGCACCTGGCGCGGTCCCGCCAGCAGCGGCGCCGTCGCCCTGACCTTCGACGACGGCCCCGACCCGAGCTGGACACCACGCGTCCTCGACATCCTCGCCGCCCGGGGCGCGCGCGCGACGTTCTTCGTCATCGGCCGGCGAGCGGCCGCGGCGCCTGAAGTCGTGCGGGCGATCGCCGACGGCGGCCACGAGGTCGCCAACCACACGTGGTCCCACCGGAGCCTCTGGTTCTGCGGTCCCCGCCGCACGCACGAGGAGATCGCGCGCTGCCACGACACGATCGGGGAGCAGACGGGAGTCGCGCCTCGTCACTTCAGGCCGCCGTGGGGCATGGTCAACGCGGCCATGTGGCGCGCACTCAGGCGGACCGGCGAGCGCTGCGTCTTCTGGTCGCTTCAGCCGGAGGGCCAGCGGGCTCAGAGCGCCGAGACGCAGGCGAGGTACGTCGTGACGCGCGCGCGCGGGGGTGCGATCGTCGATCTCCATGACGCCGAGGGCGTGGCCGGCGCTCCGGCCCGCCTCGCTGCCGCGCTCCCCGCGATGCTCGATGGTCTTCTCGGGGCCGGTTACCGGCTGGCTACGATCACCGACGTGCTCGCCGGCGCCCCCGCGTCGCGCGAAGCGAGATGATCGGGGCGGGAGCCTCAGAGCTCCCGCGCGATGGCGGCCAGCACCCGCTTTTCCACTGTCCGATCGGCGAGGCTGTCGGCGATCGGAACGCCCTCGTCGCGGTCGCTCCAGAGCACGCGCTCCCGTCGGAACACCTCGCGCTCGACGCGCACCTGCGTGCGGGTATTGCCGTCGGGCGTCAGCGTCAGTCGGAGCCGCAGCCGCTGGTTCTTGCTCAGGACGCCGGTGTCGCTGCCGGCCAAGCGCTGCGACTTCGTCACGAAGAGCCCGAGCGGCCGAGCGGCGTGATCGATCCCCCAGCCCTCGGCATCCAGCGCCTTCTCGACTGCGGCCCACACGCGATCGAAGTCGGCGGGATAGGTCGACTGGACAGGATCGGCGGCGAGCGCACAGGTCATCGCGGCAAGCATCAACGTCAGCAGCATGGCGACCGCTTTCACGCGCATCGTTCGAGCTTACCACCCTCGATCCTGAACGCCGCCGTTGCTGGAGCGAACACCTCCGGCCGGTGCGTCACGACGACGACCGCCCGCCCGGCGCTCGCTCGCCGCCGAAGCGCATCGGCGATGACGCGCGCATTGGCGTCGTCGAGGTTGCCGGTCGGCTCGTCGGCCAGCAGCAGCGGCGGGTCGTTGAGCACCGCGCGACAGAAGGCCACCCGCTGCTGCTCGCCACCGGAGAGCTGCGGCGGAAAGTGATCCCGCCGCTCCAGCACCCCGAGCTCCTCGAGGAGCCCGAGCGCGCGGCGCCGCGCTTCCATTCCGCCCCGGCCGGCGTAGCGAGCGGCGAGCACGACGTTGTCGAGCGCTGTCAGCGACGGCAGCAGCAGGAACGACTGGAAGACGAAGCCGACGAAGCGGCCGCGAGCCCGACTGCCGGCCGAGCGCCCCAGCGTGCTCACGCGCTGGCCGTCGAACCAGACCTCCCCGGTGTCGGCGTCCTCGAGCAGGCCGAGCAGGTTGAGCAGCGTGCTCTTGCCGGAGCCCGATGCACCCGCGATGACGACGAGATCGCCGCCCGTGACGTCCAGGTCCACGCCGTCGAGAACGCGGATCGGCGGCCCTGCGGGCGCGCGGTACGTCTTGACGAGGCCTCGCGCGCGCAGCATCGGGTCAGGCGCCCCGACGGATCGCCTCCGCCGGTGACAGTCGCACGACGCGCAGCGTGGCGTAGAGCGCCGCGACGGCCCCGAGCAAGCCCGAGAAGATCAGCGCTCCCGCCACGAGGCGCCCGGAGAAGAGAAAGAGCTGCTGGCCACGGCTGACCCACGTGTCGATCGCCACGCCCAGCGCGATGGCGACCCCGATGCCGGCCACGCCGCCCGACAGCGTGACGGCCAGGGATTCGGTGAGCACTTCGCGTCCGAGCTGGGCGTCGGTGGCGCCCAGCGCGCGCTTGACTCCGAAGTCGCGCAGCCGCTCGAACACGGCGGCGGCGATCGTGTTCGCCACCGACAGGCCGCCGATGACGAGCCCCAGCGCCGCGATGCCGCTCCACAGCGCGGAGAAGAACGCGGTCGACGAGCGAAGCAGCCGCGAGAGCTCGCTCGGAATCTGGACGTTGACGCCGGGCACCCGCGCGGCGATCCGTCGGGCCACCGCGTCGGGATCCTCGCCCTCGCCCCATCCCACGGCCGCCCCGGTGTTGAGATCGTCGGCGCGCATCGGCACGGCGCCGGACGCGAGCAACGTCCTGAGCATCGGATCCTTCGCCACCCACTGCGCGCGGGCATCCGCGATGGGGACGATGACGAATCGATCGGGCGCGGTCAGCGTGCGCTCGAGCACGCCGACGATCTCGTACGCCTCCCCTTCCAGCGTCAGCCGCGCGCCCACCGCGAGGCCGCGCGACACCGCAAACGCCGCGCCCACCACGGCGACCCGGCGGTCGCCCGCGTTCAGGAAACGCCCGGCGCGCACGGGAAGCGTCGGGTAATGGCGGTTCGGCATCGGCACCGAGAGGTCGAGACCGAGGACCAGCTCCTGGGTGAGCGTCATGAACTGGGAGGTCGTCGGATTGAGCGGGAGCATGACCTGCGCTTGCACGCCGGCCACACCGGGAACTTCGCTGATGGATCGGATCGCCGCCGCCGGCAGGAGGCCTCCTCCGGTGAAGCCCGCGCCCATGCCGAGGCCGCGGCCGGCCACCGAGATCTGCCCGAGCACGAAGCGATCGCCGCCCTCGATGAACCGGACGATGCGCTCGCTCATCCCGCCGAGCGCGGTGAGGCCGGCCACACCGATGGCGATGCCGGCCACGGTGAAGCCGTAGCCGCGCAACAGCCGGAGTCCTAACATCTTCGACCCAATGTCACCGCTCGCCTCGGCCGGCGACCGGCCTGCGGCTCGCACGACCATCTTCGACCCATGTCACCGCTCGCCTCGGCCGCCGCCCGGCCTGCGGCTCGCACGACTCTCCCCGACCCAATGTCACCGCTCGCCTCGGCCGGCGACCGGCCTGCGGCTCGCACGACTCTCCCCGGCCCATGTCACCGCTCGCCTCGGCCGCCGCCCGGCCTGCGGCTCGCACGACTCTCCCCGACCCAATGTCACCGCTCGCCTCGGCCGGCGACCGGCCTGCGGCTCGCACCACGATCTCCGGGCCCATCTCA
>WNEY01003276.1_pt1 | contig 12120 bp, 12 predicted proteins | sample 5400531 | NCBI WGS metagenome assembly WNEY01 (sample SAMN13153338, study PRJNA577476) | soil metagenome | isolation source: 200 cm saprolite under Douglas fir tree site 1 | place: USA:California | collected 2015-04-18
CGCCAGAGCGACTCGAAGTAGGCCACGTGCAATGGTCATTCTCGTATCATGCCCACACGGGTTGTACACTCTGCAAATGGCCGCGACGCCGAAGGAGGTTCCGCGCCCGTTCTCAGGCGTGACACCGCGCTCGAGCGTCGACAATCTACTGCGAACCGCGCAGCAGCATCACGTGCAGCTCAGCCTCATGGCCGACACGAAGGCGAGCATTTTGATCACCATCTCGTCCATCGTGTTGACCATCGCCCTCAGCCGCTCCGGCGATCCGCATCTGCGCCCCGCGCTGCTGACGCTCGCCGCCGCATGTCTGATCTCCCTGCTGCTGGCAATCGTCGCCGTGCTGCCAACGTTCGCGCGCCGATCGCCGCAGATCCAGCGCAATATCCTCTTCTTCGGTCACTTCTCCTCGATGAGCGAGGATGAATATATGCAGGCGATGGAAGAAATTCTTTCCTCCGATGCGCGCCTCTATGAAGCCGCCGTCCGCGACATCCACTCCCTCGGCATCTACCTCTATCGGAAGAAATATCGATACCTGCGCTTCGCCTACGTCGCCCTGCTGTCCGGATTCATTCTGGCGACGGTGGTCGAGGCGTGGTTCTACTGGAGCACGTAGACCTGCTAGCGAGGTTTGCGGAGAGTAAACACGAAACCGCGTGCCGGAGGCTTGGCGATTTTCTTGGTGGCCTGCTTCATCGCCTCGAGCACGTAGAGAATTCGCAGTACGTCGAAACGATCTCGAAGCGCTCGCGACTTTTTCAGAATCTCCGCAGACGTCAGGTTCTTCTTGCCACCGAACCTCTTCTGCACGGATTCCACGGCGCGTCGGGTCACCAGATTGAAGTTCCCGGACAGCGGCCCAGAGAGCGTGACCAGAATGAAATGCTTTTCAGTCGCCAGGACGTAGTACGTATTCCGCAGGCCGGCGACTTCACCGACGAAAGCCGCATCGCGGAACTCGCGCAACAATGCTTTGGCCTTCATCGGATCAGAAACATGTTACTGCCTTTTGGAGTGCGGTGCCCTGGCACCGCTTTCTCGGCCGCGGCTTGCCGCGGCAGCAAGCTGCCGCCTAAAAAGCGGCGGCAAGCCGCCGCACTCCATATAAGCGAATCGCGGCATTTTCGAAGATTACCTCGTACCCCTCCAACGCAGGAACCTGAGCGCGGCGCCAGGCGACCACATAGTCGGGCGGGCGGGATGGGAGGTGGGGACGGTACGCGAGCGGAAAATCCGGCAGGCGCGCCTCGTAGTCATCGAGATCGACCACGTCGGTCTGCAATCCCAGATACGCCGTGAGATGCAGCGTTGGCGTGACCTGCGGACTCACTTCGGACATTGGAAAGAACGTCTGAATCGTCGTGTGCGGCCGGATGAGCGCGGCGCATCGCGTGATCTCGCGAATGTATCCGTTGATTTTCGCGATCTGCAGCGATGTGACGCCGAGGTGTGCGGCGATGGCGATGGTGAGAAGAGTCATGGACGGAGCGGGACGCGGCAGAACGATCCACGCGGGCAGTGTGAGGATCGTCAGAAAGAGCAGCCTCTCGTTGATCCATCCCGCCTGAACCCACCCGCCCCCGGAGTAGCCCCACGGCAAGACGAAGTACGCGAGCAAGAGCACAAGAGAAACAATGGCCACGGGGTTCGGTGGCGATCGAACGAAGGCGGCGATGATCCCAACGATCACGATGACCAGCGTCATGGCGGCGATGGCGATGTGACCGGCCGCAAAAAATGCGAGCAACTGCCGGACATGCCACTGAAAGCTGCGAAACAATGGCTGGCCCTGCGGTCGCGTGATTGCATCGAGGACAAAGAGAAGGAAGGCGGGCGCGAGCTCGACGCAAACGCGCCAGCGCCGCTCCACCGCTGCAAGGATTCCAATCGCCAGCAGGGTGACCGCAAACGCCAGGCCGTGGCTCAAGTAGATGGCAATCAGCAGACCGTACAGGCCGTAGAGGTATCGCCCACTCCGCCGTCTCCACCAGAATCCCGTGGCGATGGCGAAAAGCGCTGCACCAATCACGAAGTTGAAAAAGCCCATGAACAGGACGTAGCTGAACGCCAGCAGCACGCCGAGAAGTGCAGTCGGATCAGCCGCAGGCTTGAATGACTTCTGCAGATAGACGACCGCCGCGGGAATGCTGATGACGCAGATCGAAAGAACGATCTGCTGTGCGACCAGCGGAGGAAGAATTCGCGTCAGCGGGGCCATCAGGAAATACGCCGTCCAGTTCGGAAACAGCCGCAGATTCAATTGGAAGTAGGAGCGGACGATGACGCTCGCAGCATCACCGTAACGCGCGAGCACGAACGCGTTGTAGAGATGGCTGGGCCCGTCCTGCGTCGGAAACCAGCGGAAGAGCCAGATCGGAATGAGTGCGGCGGCGGTGGCTGCGGCGCAGAGGCGCTCCACCGCAGTGCGCGGCATCAGATCTCGCCGCTCGCCGGCGGATAGTCGTCCGCGCGGATCAGAATCTCGCGCGGCTTGCTTCCCTGCGACGGCCCGACGATTCCGTGCGCTTCCATGATCTCGATCAGCCGCGCCGCTCGGGAGTAGCCGAGCTTGAGCCGGCGCTGCAGATAGGACGCCGACGCCTGGCCGGTGGAGAGGACCACGCGAATGGCTTCGTCGTATTTCGGATCGTCGAGGTATTCGATCCCATCGGCGCCGCTTTTCTCTTCCGGCACTTTGGTGATCTCCTCGAGAAACTTCGGCTCGCCCTGATTCTTCTTCACGAAGTCGACGACTTCGTTGATTTCCTTCTCCGACACGTACGCGCCGTGGATGCGCCGGATTCGCGCAGTTCCCGGAGGAAGGAAGAGCATGTCGCCCGATCCGAGGAGCTTCTCGGCGCCCTGAGTATCGAGAATGGTGCGCGAATCGACTTTGGAGGCCACCTGATAGGCGATGCGCGAGGGGAAGTTCGCCTTGATGACGCCGGTGATGACGTCGACCGACGGTCGCTGCGTGGCCACGATCAGATGAATGCCGACGGCGCGCGCCTTCTGCGCCAGTCGCGTGACCGAGTCTTCGACGTCTTTCGGCGCGATCATCATCAAGTCCGCGAACTCGTCGATGATCACCACGATGTAGTGCATCGGCTCCGGTGTCGGCGCGTCATCACCGGGAGCCGCTTTGCGCGCGCGGCGGTGCGCTTCCGGATCTTTCAGCAGCGCGTTGTACTGGTCGACGTTGCGCACACCGCACTCCGCGAGCGTTCGATAGCGATTCTCCATCTCCGCCACCGCCCAGGTCAGCGCGTTCGAAGCAAGCTTCGGATCGGTGACGATGGGATGCAGAAGGTGCGGGATGTCTTCGTAAATCTTCAGCTCGACCATTTTCGGATCGATCATCAACATCCGCAGTTGACGCGGCAGCGCTTTGTAGAGCAGCGACACGATCATGGAATTGAGGCCGACGGATTTTCCCGCGCCGGTGGCCCCCGCGACGAGCAGATGCGGCATCCTGGAGAGGTCGGTGACCATCGGCTCGCCGTGAATGTCCTTCCCCAATGCGAGAGTCAACAGCGACGGCGCCTGCGCAAAGACCTCCGTGTCCACGATGTCGCGCAGCGTGATCAGATCGCGTTTGCGGTTCGGCACTTCGATGCCCACCGTGGACGAACCGGAGATGCGCTCGATGCGGATCGATTCCGCTTTCAGCGCCAGCGCAAGGTCGTCGCCAAGGTTGACCACCTTGGCGTACTTGACCCCGGCGGAGGGCTTGAACTCGAACGTGGTCACGACCGGGCCGGGATGATATGCGGTGACTTCGCCTTCAACCGCGAACTCGCGGCAGCGCTCCTCGATCAATCGGCCGATCTCGAGATATTTCTTGTGGACCTCGTCATTGACCTGGTCCTGCTTCGCTCCGACTGACAGCAAGTTCACCGCGGGCAGCAGATCGTTCCATGGCCGCGACTCGCGTTTCGTGATTCGTGATTCGCGCCTTGGCGGACGCAGAATCGGCTTCGGTTTCAGAAAAAGCGGCTCCTCGAAGTCATCCGGTGGCGGACCGCCGCCCTCGACTGTCCGCTCCGCATACAGCGCGAACGGATCCTGCTGCTCCTGTTGCGCGAGCGCTTCCGCCGCCTTTCGAAGATCGGCTTTCGTCACTTTGCGGATCTGAAAGCGGCCCGCCCCTTTCACTTCGCGCACCAGCGGTCCCGATTCCGCCGGCAGCGGCGACTCTGCGGCCTCGACGAGCCGCAGCGCGTGCTTGCGGACGATCGCTTCCTTCATCTTTTCCTTGCGACGACGTTCGGTGAGACGCGCCCATTGCAATGACATGGCGCGGCCGAAGCCGACGAGCTTTTGCTGCAGCGCGACGAAGATCGCCGCGAGGCTGATGCGTGTCGAGAGAAGGAGGCCGACCAGGAGCATGGTCGTGAAAAGAATTGCCGCGCCGCCGCGATTCAGATTGGCCGTCGCCGCGCGATCGATCTCCTGGCCGAGGTAACCGCCGGCGGCGAGCAGTGCGCCGCGAACCCAGACCTTGGCGAAGATCAAATCCAGCAGCGGCGGTGCGGCGATCATCAGCGTGATCGATCCGATCAGCTTCGTCTGCAGAAACTCGAGCTCGTTCCCCCAGAATCGCTGCCATCCGATGACCAGCAGGCCGAGGGGGAAGAGCAGACTGGCGAATCCGACGAAGCCGACGAAAATCCACGCGACGGTCGCGCCGTAGTAGCCGATTGCGTTCGAGATCGCGTTATTCGTGGAGGTGTAGAAGGCGGAGGAATCGTCGGGGTGATAGGTGACCAGAGCAGCCCCAAGGCTGAGGCCTGCTGCCAGGACAACGATCCCGATCAGCTCTCCGCCACGCCGGCTCTTTGCAAAGTGCAAAAGCTCCATCACACCCGCCACATCGCGCGCAGTCAACAGATTAGCAGAAAATAACGATCAGTAGCGTGGCGCGCCCGGAGGCTGGGTCGCGATCTGGACGTCGAATGTTCCTACCATCAAGTCATGGCCCGGACTGCAGGACGGATTGGTGCAGAAATACTGATAGGTCCCCTTCTTGGTGACCGTCCAGGTCTTGTCGACGACATCACCCGGATTGAAGGTGACAGGTTGAATCACAATCGCACCCACCGGATCCACCAGCTCAAAACCGTGAGTGGAGTCTCTGACCGTGATGTGGAAAGTCACGGTATCGCCAGGATTCAAATCGTGCAGACCGATTGGCGGTGTGATGGTGATCTGAGAACTAACCTCCAGAACATTGTAGGTCTTGCTGCTCGGACCGGTCGGCGAGGTGACCGCTGTGCCCGTATCTTCCGACATCGGAATCAGAGTTCCGTCTTCGGTTCCGTCGTCGATCACTGACGCATACGCCAGCAGAGGTTGATCCGAAACGAAACTCAGCCAGGCATCCGAGAGATCAGTGCCCGCTGGAGGCGCATCCGCGAAAGCGGCCAGACCCGTGGGGCCCAGCACAACAAAAGGCCCGTACGTGACCGTCTTCGGGTTTCCGACCAGCGCGTTGTTCTTGTCATACAAGCGCCATGTCACATTCGCTGTCGTGCCGTTCGGGTTGACCACGCCGATGTTTGTGCGATACGTGCCGATCTGACCACTTACTCCAGTCGACTTCAGTTGGATCAGCACTCCCTGCTTCTTCGCGTTGGTCACGTCGAGCCCGGGAACAAACTGCCCTGTTGTGCCTCCGGTGCAACCCGCGCTGGTCGTCGCATAGATGCGCTGCGTCGCAACGAAGTCATCGCCGGAGCTGAGTCGGATACCGCCGAGTCCCGACGCCTGAAAGAGTGAACTCACGACGTCGTTGTAAACGAGCATCTGCCGTTTCGGAACCGTGATCGACATCGGCTGAACGCCTGAGTTGTCGGGCGCACCCGTCGGCAGCAAATACGCCTGCACCTGGATATCCTTCGTTGATGATGGATTGAAGATGCGAAAGTCAGTGCGAAAAACGCCGACGCTGCCTCCGATGCTGAGGTAAACATCCTTTGCAAAGGCGGAAGTTGCAAAAACCGCGGTGGCGAGGATCGCCAATACTCGCAGAAGCATGAGAGAGACCTCCCTGTCCGCGACAAGGATTCTCCCAAAGTGTCCTTTGCAAATGTGATCTACGTCACACTTTACGCATAACGATTCACCATCGCGTTGGATACGATCCGAGAACGCGGACCATTTCGGCCATCTCTTTGAGGCTGTCTAGCGCGCGCGCGACGTTCGCGTCATCGAACTTCCCCACGAAATCGAGATAGAACGCGTACTCCCACGGCCGGCCTTCGATCGGCCGCGACTCGATCTTCGAGAGATCGATTTCGAAGATCGCGAATGCGCCGAGCGCACGGAAGAGCGCGCCGGGTTTGTTCGAGACTCGAAAAACAATGGATGTCTTCCATCGGCGCGTGGTCTCGCGCGGGACAACCTCGCCCGCGCTGCGCGGCGGAACGAGAAGGAAGAAGCGCGTGAAGTTCTGAGCATTGTCCTCGATGCTCTCCAATAGAACGCGGCCGCCGTAAATCTCGGCTGTGGCCGCCGAGGCAATGCCTGCTTCGTCTTTGCGCCCTCGATCCATCACCAGACGGACCCCTCCGGCGGTGTCGTGCACCGGCATGGCCTCGATGTGCGGATTCTTCGTGAAGAAGCGCGTGCACTGCGCGAGCGCCACCGGATGCGAGTAAACACGTCGGATGTCGTCGAGGGTGACGTCGGGCGCTGCGATGAGGCTGTGCACGATGCGCATGCTGGTCTCGCCGGCGATGGTGAGATCGGAACTGAGCAGCAGATCGTAATTGCGATGAATCGAGCCGGCGAGGCTGTTCTCGATCGGCGCGACACAGCAGTCCGCGTTCCCCGCTCCGACGGAAGCGAACATCTCCTCGAACGAGTGGCACGGCACGCCGACGATCTCGGCCCCAAGCAGTCGCCGCGCGGCGCTCTCACTGAACGCTCCCACTTCACCCTGATACGCGACCTTCATCTTTTCCTCCCTGAAAACAAAAAGGCCCGCTGCCTTTTCAGGAGCGGGCCTCGTTTTCGTTGTGATCGTTTGTCTACACGGTCACCGAGCCCGCTCTGCTGGCGCTAAAAAAGCCAAAAAATCGGAGCGAGGCGCTGACCATGTGCGGCGGATTATCGCACATTCCGCTTGCGCGCGCCGGCAATCATCAAGACCACGCCACCGGCAATGAGCACTGCTGTGACTGCGGGATGCACCTTCTGCCGCTCGACGGTCTCGACACCGACTGACAGCCCACCGGCTTTGATGCCGTGCTTTTCCTTGACGGGAATGGGGATGAAAAGCGACGACACGCCGAGGACCAGGAGAACCAGGCCGATGATGAACAAGACTCGCATGTTGTGATTATGCACCGGAGAGCGGCCGTCCCGGCGACCGCGCGAGACGCGCGCTCGCTGCGGGCGGGACGCCCGCTCTCCGCCGTTCACTAGAACAGCGCCGGTTCCTGATAGGTCCCGAAGACGGCGCGCAAGGCGTCGGAGATCTCGCCGACCGTGGCGTAGGCCTTCACGCAGTCGATGATCGACGGCATGGTGTTCGCGTTCGGATCGGCGGCGGCGTTTCGCAGGCGCTCCAGCGACTGCTCGACTGCGCGCTTGTCGCGGGATTGGCGCACGCGATTCAGCGCGTTGATCTGCTCGCCGGTCACTGACTCATCGATGTAGAGGGCCTCGTATCGCTCGTCATCGGGGAACTGAAACGCGTTCATCCCCACCACGAGTTTTTCCTTCGAATCGATGGAACGCTGATACTGATACGCCGCGTCCCAAATCTCGCGCTGCGGGAATCCCGCCTCGATCGCCTCGATCATGCCGCCGAAGCGGTCGATCTTCTCGATGTACTGGAAACAACCTTGCTCCATCCGATCGGTCAGCTCCTCGACGAAATACGAGCCGCCGAGCGGATCGACGGTATTGATCACTCCCGACTCGTGCGCCAGGATCTGCTGCGTGCGAAGAGCGATACGGGCGGCCTTCTCCGTCGGCAGCGCGAGCGTCTCATCGAGCGAGTTGGTGTGCAGCGATTGTGTTCCGCCGAGGACCGCGGCGAGTGCCTGGATGGCGACGCGAACGATGTTGTTGTAGGGCTGCTGCGCCGTGAGCGAGCAGCCGGCCGTCTGCGTGTGGAAGCGCAGCATCCAGGATCGCGGATCCTTCGCTCCGTAACGGTCGCGCATTACCTTGGCCCATACGCGGCGCGCGGCGCGGAACTTCGCCACTTCCTCGAACAGATCATTGTGCGAATTGAAGAAGAACGACAGCCTCGGCGCGAACTCATCGATGTCCAGGCCGGCGCGAACTCCATACTCCACATACTCCATGCCGTCGCGCAGCGTGAACGCCAGCTCCTGCAATGCGGTCGATCCCGCCTCACGGATGTGATAGCCGCTGATGGAGATCGTGTTGTACCTGGGCACGCTCTCCGCGCAGAACTTGAAGATGTCGGTGATCAGCCGCATCGAAGGCCGCGGCGGGAAGATGTACTCCTTCTGGGCGATGTATTCCTTGAGGATGTCGTTCTGCAGCGTGCCGGAGATCTTCTTCCAGTCCGCCCCCTGCTTCTCGGCGACGGCGAGGTACATCGCCAGCAGAATCGGCGCGGTGGAATTGATGGTCATCGACACGGTGACGTCTTCGAGGTTGATGCCGTCGAAGATCGTTTCCATGTCGGCGAGCGTGTCCACCGCAACGCCGCACTTGCCCACCTCGCCCGCGCTGTAGGGATGATCGGAGTCGTATCCGTACAACGTCGGCAGATGAAAAGCGGTGGACAGACCGGTCTGACCGTGCTCCAGGAGATAGTGAAAACGCTCGTTCGTCTGCTTCGCCGTGCCGAAGCCGGCGAACTGCCGCATCGTCCAGAGCTTTCCGCGATAGCCGGTCGGATGAATTCCGCGAGTGAAAGGAAACTGTCCGGGGAATGCGAGGTCGCGCTGAAAATCGAGATCGGCGACATCCACCGGAGTGGCCAGCGGATTCACTTCCATGCCGCTGACCGTGGTGAAGTCGCTCTTCCACGGTCCGCGCTTGGCGACGAGCGGATCATGAACCTCCCGACGCCACCGCGCCGCGTCATTGCGGATGGCCCGCAGTGCCTCCGGAGAGAAAAGCGAAAACTGCTGATCCTCTTTGGGCGGGGGCAGGACCGCGGCTTTCTGCTGTTCAGCCTCGCGCTTCATGCGGCCTCAATTCTACGTGCAACCGCCGAGCCGGCAAACTTACCCGACGTATTGTCATCCGATGCTATTTTGTTAGCATCATGATGCTATGGGGAAACGCACCACGGTGACACTCGATGACGATGTCGCTGCAAAGCTCGATGGCGAAATGCGTCGGACCGGCGAGCCTTTCAAGCGAATTCTCAATGAGGCGCTTCGTCGAGGCCTCGAGCGGAAAATGTCGCCTTTGCGAAAAAGATTCAAAGTCCGTTCTCGAAACCTCGGTGCGCGCCCTGAAGTCAACTTCGACTGCATTTCTCGCCTGCTCGAGGAGATCGAGGGCCATTCCTGAACCCGTTCGACTTTCGTGGTTTGCCATCCATGCATTTCTGCGGCTGACAACGCAACGTTCGGTCATGAGCCTGCCCTTCTCCATGATCGAGGCCGCTGATATTGTCGATGAGTGGCTGCGCCTGGAGATCGTTGATGTCTTGCAGCCCGGCGACCGTTACTGGTTAATCCTTCGCGATCTTCTCGTCAACGCGCAGATCCATGGAGCGATGGTCAGCGATGCACATTTGGCGGCTCTCGCCATCGAGCACGGCGCGACGCTGTGCACAACAGACAAGGATTTCCGTCGCTTCGACCGTCTCCGGCTCGTCAATCCGCTCGAGACATGACCCGCCTCCTCGCAACCAGCAATAGTCCCGGCCCGAACGGGATGAAGCTGAACAGCCGGTCCACGGCGAACACCGCGCGCACCAACCCGACGAGTACGCGCGACCGCCCAGCCCTGGCAACGGACTGCAGAGCGGCATCATCCTCAACGTTCCGTCGCGCGCGGCGCTTGTTCATCGGCAACAGGAAAAGCGTGTCGTATGCGAGAACGACCGGAAAGCCCCAGTACTGCGCCTTCTCGATCGACATGCCGGCAGTCCGAAACAATCCGCTCAGCTCCTCCCGCGCGTAACGGCGCCGATGCTCGTAGTAGTCGTCGCTCGCCGACCAGAGGCCGCGCAGCGCAGGCACCGTCGCCACGCAAAGGCCGCCGCTGTTCAACACGCGTCCGATTTCGCGGACTGCGCCGGCATCGTTGTCGAGATGCTCGAGCGTCTCACCGGTCGTGACGCCGTCGAAAACACCGTCACGAAATGGCAGTCGGGTCAGATCGCCGAGAACCACTGGGATCGAAGAGTTTTTGCGAACGTGAAGAACGGCGTCAAATGCCGCGTCGATACCGAATGCTCGCAGGCCTTGCTGCTGCAGACGCTGGGCAAGTTGTCCCAACCCGACGGCGCCGTCCAGCACGCGCGAGCCGCGAGCAAGCCTTCGGGTCTCACGCAAAATGATCGACAGCCGGTGTTCGTGGCGCGGCCCGAACATTTCGGGCTGCGTGCCCCATTGGTGAGTGGACGTCATAGGCGTCAGGCACCTGACGCCTGACGCCTAGCATCCTAACGCCTAGTCGAACGGGGTGATCGTCGCGGTCTGGCTGTTGACCGTACCGCAAGCGTCACTGACGCGAACCCAGAATTCCTGCGTTGCATTGATCGGCGGCGTTGTGAACGATGCCGAGGTCGCGTTGGAAATCGGAGTGCTGGAGAATCCGGCGTGACCGGAGAACCACCGATACTTGAAGGGTCCGCCCGACTCCGGTTTCACGGTCAAGGTCGCCGTCGATCCACGCTTCACGCTCTGACTCCTCGGATTGTTGATCGTCAGAAGGATTGGCGGATCGCAGATCACCTCGACGCTCACCGAGGCGCCCTCGGTCGCACCGCCGCCGGCGCCGATGACGGAAATGCCGCGATACGTGGCCGGGAAAATATCCGGCGACACGGTCAGCGTCAATCGCGATGTTCCGTCTCCCGGAGCAGGAATGTGCGTGTTCGTGAGCGTTGCGGTAATGCCGTCGGGAGCATTGGGAACTGACAGCTCGATCGGAGCATTGAAGTCCGTATCGGGATTGTGCGCCACCGTTACATCAAAGTTGGCTGATTGGCCCGGATCCAGCGTCACGAAATCGGGTACGACGAACACCGAGAATGGCTGCACGCCGGTGATGTGCGGGATATCGCCAAAGGAAACGGCGCTCTGGAGCAGCGCGTTCTGCACACCAACGGTCAGAACGTTGTCCCACTCGAGTGCGGCGCCGTTGTCCAGGCAGCCGGCAGGCGTGGTGTTGTTGTTGAGCAGTCGCGCCCCAATCTGGGTCCACACGTTGGCGTAGCCACCTGTGGTCACGCGATTGGCCTGGTCCGGCTGAATTGGAATCAGCAGGATGTGATAAGTCGGAGGAACCAGGCAGTCCACGCCTCCGACGGCGTGCAAGGTTGGCTCGAAGAAGAAGATGCCTGAATCGGATCCGGCGAGAAAAATGTCGGCACCGAGGAAGACCTTCATTGTGCGGTTGCCGGGGCTGGTGAACGACTTGCGCAGCCGGAAGAAATTTTCACCGTTGACGTAGGTCACGACCATACTCATCGACACGCCCATTCCGGAGGCAGCGACGTTGACCGTCACCGTGAAGGGCGATGACGCTGCGCCGTCACCCTGGACCTGGCTGATCGAGACGGACTGCCACGCAGTCGTGCTGCCGAGACCGCCAGTAGCGGTACCACCGTGCTGCGAGAACGCCGGCGCAAAGAGGGTACCGTTGATGTCGGCGAAAACGCCTGCGTCGCCGTAGTTACTGCCGGTCGGAAAGATCTGACCGCGTCCGACAACCGCGGAATTGATGATCTGGAATGACGCATCCGCGGCAACATTGATCTTGAGCGGATTGCCGTTGATCGTGACGATCGTTGGGCCTGAAGGCGCCTGCGCGAACAGAACCGCGGGCGACATCACCCCCATCGCGATCACAAGTAGAATCGGAAGCAACGAACGAGTTCGGCTCACCATCGCACCACCCTCCTCCACAATTTTGAGGATTTGACCCTAAGAGTACACAAACACGGTATTT